>Ga0079043_1000485_pt1 | contig 6931 bp, 5 predicted proteins | sample ECHtaG_2_FD_72778 | JGI IMG/M metagenome (GOLD analysis project Ga0079043, IMG submission 72778) | Hot spring microbial mat communities from Yellowstone National Park, Wyoming, USA - ECH_C virus_MetaG | ecosystem: Environmental > Aquatic > Thermal springs > Hot (42-90C) > Microbial mats ... | reverse complement strand
GTGCTAATTAAATCTACATTGTATGTAAAAGAATTTTGACTGAATACACCGCTCGTATCATTATTATCGAATACTACTGCTCCGGAATTTCGCTGAGCTTGCTGATTGCTTTCATTATTTTTTGAAAAATTTTCTGATGCATTACCAACAGGGACTTTATCCATTTCATTCCCCAATTATAGCTAAAATGCATTTAAAACTTCTATTATTTATCTGCCTAGCCTGATAATATTACAACTGCATTAGGTTGGCATCCTCCGCCACCCCTGCCAGAGCTTATGTAAACCTCGTATTTTTGTGCAGGCAGATAAACGCTGCCTATATTTCCAGGGCACCAATTTACAGTTCCCTTGTTAAAGTATTCCTTGCCATCTGCACCTATTATCTGTACAGATATATACCCTGATAATCCACCCCCTGCACTTACATTAATTGTGCCACCATTCCAGCTGCAAATACCCGATGTTGTACTGCTAAATGCTGACTCTGATAGGGTGAAGTTGCCGCATGAGCCACTTGGTACACTCGATGCACTTGGCGTAGGCAGCACCGTTGTAGAAGGTGCTGATGTATTAACTGAAGTACTCTGAGTTAAGTTTGCATGGTATCCTGGTGATTGCGATGGAACAATAGTTGTAACTATCGAAGTTGTAACACTTGTTGTTATCTTTGCTGCAGATGCAGCCGAAGCGCTGCTGACATAGAGTGAAATTGAGCCAAGTGCAGCTATAATAAATATTGTGGCTAATATTATCTTAGCATATGTGAGTTTGCTTATCTGCTTTGTAATGTTCTGTGCTGTGCCTGAGCGAATCATCATTATTCCGTTGTTTCTGTCAGGTACTAACACTTTGACTGGTTTGCCATTCAACATTTTCCCTGTATCTGCTACACCTCCTATACAAGTATAATCAGAATTTAAAGGTAAGCAGATTTCAGTAAGTGTAAAATTAAATTGAGAATACTTTGCCATATTTAAACCATTCATATCTAACGAAATCCATCCGCCGGACAACGGATTAAGTTTAACATCTGATATCTGTGCAGATATCTGGGATAAGTCTATATTACTTTTATTTTTTTCTGCTTCTTTGATTGAAGGCATAATTATATTAGTAATAAACAAGCTTTTGTCTAATGAAGTCCTGTAGTCCTCATTTAGAACTGTCTTTCGGCCTTGATTAAAAGTAATTTCTATTTGATTTACTAGCATATCAAAGCTAGTTGCCTTTTCAAAGTCAACAGCAAGATATCCACTATCATCTTCAAATAAAGCAGGTATGCCTTTAGCTGTTAATCCAAGGGGCGTGGAAGTTAATATTATACCAACAGAATAATAGGCACATCCAATTCCACTAACTGGTGCTTTTAGCGGTTCTGTGTTATAAGGTATAAGCTTTACCTGAATCTTGTTTAAACTGTAAGTTGCTGTATCTATTTTTATAGGTGGTATAGATACCAAAAACTGTTGAAGTGAAAACTCTCGTAAGCCTAAATAAAGGAGCGGTATTCCTAAAATTAAAAATGTCGCAGCGAAAAGCAAAAGCGATTTATATCCTAGTGCGGTTAGTGCTGACGGATTTGATGAGTAAATTGCATAAAACACGATGATTATTGTAACTATAGTTAAAAACCATCTTGGGGTGATTTTATATTTTGCCTTTAGTTTTTTTGCATATTCTGGCGTGTCGTTTAGGAATTCTGTTGCTGTAGTAGATAATCGCAGTGTCCAGTGACCTGATTTGTCTAAAAACCAGTTAGAATTTTGTGATTCCTCTTGTGTTTCATCGCTCCCTATAATCTTATAGATATTCGAATAAAAGATTATGGATCCCGGTTTATCAATTGTAAGCGTGGCTTTGCCTGGCATTGCAGTTGTAACATCCTTCTTTCCTTGATTAATCCGTATAACACTTGCATTTATCTCATCTGGCCAACCGTCAAATGTTACCTTATCACCAACACTAATCGAATCCGCCAGATTTACTGTCAGATTCGCTGAATTGATAGCACGTTTTTTATTATTTGAACTAAGTACAGTACCAACAGGGACTTTATCCATTTCATTCGCCAATTATAGGTAAAAGCGCAGTTAAACCTCCCTATTATCTACCTAGCCTGATAATATTACAGTTGCATTAGGTTGGCATCCTCCGCCACCCCTGCCAGAGCTTATGTAAACCTCGTATTTTTGTGCAGGCAGATAAACGCTGCCTATATTTCCAGGGCACCAATTTACAGTTCCCTTGTTGAAGTATTCCTTGCCGTCTGCACCTATTATCTGTACAGATATATACCCTGATAATCCACCTCCTGCACTTACATTAATTGTGCCTCCATTCCAGCTGCAAATACCCGATGTTGTACTGCTAAATGCTGGCTCTGATAAGATGAAGTTGCCGCATGAGCCACTTGGCATGCTAGATGGACTTGGCGTAGGCAGCACCGTTGTAGAAGGTGCTGATGTATTAACTGAAGTACTCTGAGTTAAGTTTGCATGGTATCCTGGGGATTGCGATGGAACAACAGTTGTAACTATCGAAGTTGTAACACTTGTTGTTATCTTTGCTGCAGATGCAGCCGAAGCGCTGCTGAAGTAGAGTGAAAGCAGCCCAAGTGCAGCTATAATGAAAAGTATGCCAATCGCCATGTTAAGCCATGCGCGCTTGCTAATACCTTTTTTGACATTCTGCGCTGTGCCAGAATATACAGCCATTGTTCCTCTACCCTGATCTGGCACCATCACTTTAACCGGTTTGCCATCTATGCTTTTATTTATATCTGCTGCACCGCCTAAGCATGTATAGTCCGAATTAGCAGGAATATACTGCTCAACCAGGAAGAGCCCGAAATTCTGCAGCATGTTTAGATGTATGTCATTTGTAATATTTCCCTTGAGGTCTCTAATCCTATCTTTGAAATAAAAATTAAATTTATAACCAGGTATCTGCGATAAGTCTACGGTGCTGTTATTGTTTGCAGCTTCTTCAATGTGTGGCATGATTTCAGCAGCAGCCTCTTTGCCCTGTTGAATATATGCAAGTGAACCTGAAAGTTCCCTTAATACAGCAGCGCCAACCCCTGCCTTGTTTAATTCAATTGCACCTGATATTGCTTGTACATTAGGTGCCTTCACCAAGTCAACAGCAAGATATCCACTATCATCTGTGAACAAGGTTGGTACTCCTTTTCCGATCCCCCCTACCCATTGCACAACAAGTTGTCTGTTGTTCCTCCCATAGACCTGATAAAATGCAGCATATAGCCCTACGGAATAATATACACATTCAGCACCGCTGATTGGTGCTTTGAGTGGTTCTGCATTATAAGGTATAAACTTTCCCTGCATTTTGTTGAGATTGTATGTTGCTACATCTATTTTTACAACAGGGACTGATGCCAAAAATTGTTCAAATGAAAAATCTTTGAAGAATAAGTAAAGGAGTATTGCTCCTGAAATAAGAAATTCTGCAAAGATAGTAATCAGGAACGGCTGCGGAGGTACTGTTGTTGCGTTTTGATAGATTGCAGCAAGCACACCTATTGGTACTATAAGCACTAAAGCAATAAGTGCATACCATGGCCAGTAACTCATTGTTTTTGACTTTATATTTGTTGCATAGCTTGGGGTATATTTTAAGAATTCCGTGGCAGTTGCAGAAAGGTTAATTGACTGCGCTGCATTTGAAACATTAATTAGAGAATTGGCGCTGAAATTTGGCTCGAATAAACTGCGAATACCAATATTTGATACTACTGCTCCTGAATTTTGCTGGGCCTGTTGCTTGTTTTCATTATTTGTTGCTTGGCCTTGAGGTTGCTGTTCTGATCCTGCAACACCTGCACCGAATGCGATTGGGATTACTTCAGGACCCTGTTGTGCTTGCGAAGGTGCATTAGTACCAGCAGTTTGATCTGCACTAGTTGGCTGATCTTCAATAATCTTGTATATACTTGATCCTATTGGTATAAACATACTGGAGATTACAACAATACCTGCTTTACCAGGCATGGCGGTTGTAACATTTTTGTGTTTTTGAGTAAGCTTTTCAATTACTATACTTGAACCTTCCTGCCAGCCATCAAATGTTACCTTATCACCAACACTAAGCGTATCTGTAAGGTTTAGAAGGTAACCGGTTTCAGGACCCATTTTAATTGAATAAGTTACTTTTCCTATGGGCTTCTTTGCCATTTCATGCGCCGAGGTTTATCTTAACATCTGCTTTTTCCTCTGGTGGTGCCTGGAAGAGAGGCATTGCCTTGTAGCCTAGCACTCCTGCAAAGAAGTTATATGGTATCTGGTTCATTCTTATGTTGAACTGCGTAACGCTGTCGTTGTAGAACTCCCTTGCATCTGCAATCTGGGACTCCAGTTCCATTATGCTCTGCTGCAGCTGTATGAAGCTATTGTTTGCCTTCAAGTCAGGATAGTTCTCAGCAACAGCAAAAATAGATTTAAGCGCATTTGAAATCTGGTTTGAGGTGTTAATCTTTGATTGGATATCATTTTGAGGTATATTCATCCACTGGCTCCTCAATTGTGTTATTTGGGTCATAAGCCCCTTCTCATACTTCATGTATGAGCTCACTGTATCTATGAGCTTTGTAAGTGCATCATGCCTTTTCTGCAGCAAAACATCAATATTAGCCCATGCTTTGTCAGCATTCCTCTTCAGTGATACCAGTGTGTTGTATATTATTACAAAGGCTATTACCACAATCAGTACGATTAGCCCTATAGTCCCTTCGATCAGTATGTCCATGGAATCACAAATATTATTTCTGATTAGTTTGATTTAAATATATATCTCTTTTGTGCACTGTTGAATGAACATCTAAGGCAAGAATTATAAACATTTCCACTTCCAGTTTCCAATTTTTTGCAATCAACTCAACGATTTCAGCATTAGTAAGTCCAGAATCTCTGCGCAGCCTCATTTATCATGTTCTTTTCCTCTCATCTGATCGCCCTTTGGTAGAGAAATGTAAGTTTATTAAGATTTTGCAGAGAGAAATAGCGGAATTATTTTTGAGTTTTAGCTCAGGATATTTAAATTTGTAATTCCTATTATTTTTGATGGATGAGCAAAAAAATAAGCGAAGCTCTTTGGTTAAATTGCTAATCCTATTAAACGTAGCATCAATAATCCTTCTCTTTTCAGCTGTTTTCACTATTCAGCTGCTTTCAATAGCATATGGCACAGGTGCAGGAGCTCTTATACAAAGCAAGCAAGATAACATGAATGTAACTCCTTTGCTAGCGCCAAGCGTAGCCAAGCTAAGCAGCATATACTGGAGCATAAATGAATCATACCTTTTGTTTATAATTGCACTGATCATTGAAGGTATAGCATTTCTGCTCTTATTTAAAGAAGGAGCGAGGAGTAGCGGGGGCAGGTATATTCTTATGCATGTATCACTTTCTTTCATTTTTATTGCTCTTTACTATATAATAATAGCAAGCCTCTCAGTTGCAAATATTGAGTTTTATCTTTTAATAGCAATTGTAGGCATATTGCTAGCGCTTGCATCTGATTTTTATTTATTGTATGTATTTGGATCAATGCCAAGAAAGCAGGGAAGAAGGGTGATGATAAATATAAATCCTTCAACACCATTTGGCAACGCTATTGAGCTGCAAGAGAAGATCTTTTCTCAGCTTAGCGGCAATTTAAGAATTGTAGATAAACACTTTAATTCTTCTAGCCTCGAAAATTTATACAGGCTAGTAAGCCCATACCTTAAGAACATAAGCGCAATAAGGATAATAACCTCTAAGGAAATGCTTGACAAAAGTTTTGCCACAAACTATAATGACCTTAAGGCTGAGCTTGCAAAGAATAATGTTGAGATAGAGCTTAGAATAATGAGCGATGATGCGGCAAGGGAGCAGCATGAACGCTTTATGTTTGATTCAAGCAATGCCTACAAGATACCTCCATTCAACATTATAACAAGGAAGAGCGAGCATATAGTAAAAATATCCATTTCCGATGCTAAGAAAAGGTATAATGAATTATACAACTCTTCTACAAAAATTGAGAACTATTATTCTATAGAGGGCTCTAAGTCTGGCTAGTTTGGTCAAGTTCCATGCTTTCTCTTATCTCTTTAAGTGCTTCCTGGTCGTTTGTTGCTATATATGGCGAAAGGTCAAGGTTCTTTGGACTCTTCTTTGGCTTTTTATTATATATCTGCCTAAGCAGCTTGCCAAGCTCATTATCATAATCTTCCCATTTTATGCCAAGTGATGTTATGTAATCCTTTTCAATGCCTGTTGCTATAAGATGCGCATACTGGTAATCGTATGCATCATCGATAAGCCACTTCTCCGGAAGCTCGTGGTGCAAGCCTATGCTTTGTACAAGGTCTACTTCTTTGTCATTAATCTTGATGCTCTTTGGAAGATCTTTGTCTAAGTAGATAATTTTTCCGTCCTTTGAGTAGCCTCCTGTATATTTTATGTCATAATCTGTATTTACAACAACATCGCTACTACTTAGCATGTTTGAAACTTCGCCTATCTGCTTGTCTTCTAAATACACTTTCTTATCATCAACATTAATCTTCGTTCCAAACTGCAAGTCTGTAGAAGAAGCGAATACAACAAGTGAAGGCAACTTTGAGTTTACCGCCTTTATAATAAAAACTTTTTGATTATTGCTTACTTCACCATTTGGGGCATTATTATTACCCTTTTGGCGATGCTCTATAACAATGTATTCTTCCATTTCTTTACACTTTTGGTCACTTTTTATATTATATTTGCATTAAAAAATAATAAACTTATGCAAGAAAATTCGTCTTAAAGAGGGTGTTGAAAATTTATAAAACCTACGCTTCCACTAATGCAAAAATTTTATCATCTTTTACTTCCATATAAAACCGGCGGCGAACCCTGCGCGACCAGTTTTTGAAAGACGCGTCT
>Ga0079043_1000481_pt1 | contig 6950 bp, 4 predicted proteins | sample ECHtaG_2_FD_72778 | JGI IMG/M metagenome (GOLD analysis project Ga0079043, IMG submission 72778) | Hot spring microbial mat communities from Yellowstone National Park, Wyoming, USA - ECH_C virus_MetaG | ecosystem: Environmental > Aquatic > Thermal springs > Hot (42-90C) > Microbial mats ... | reverse complement strand
GGTGTATGGCACGATATGAATGAGCCTGCGTTATTTGTGCTATGGGGTGATAACACTCTCCCACAAAATGCTGTACACAGCATTGGGTTCCATAGGAGTGTTCATAATCTTTACGCTTACTTTATGGCCAAAGCTGGATATGAAGGTCTAAAAAGAAATATATCTAAGAGACATTTTCTTCTATCAAGGTCTGGATGGTTGGGTATTAACAGTTATTCCTTCGTATGGACGGGGGATATAACTTCTACATGGAAATCCCTTAAAATAACAATCCCAATGCTTTTAAATATGTCACTTAGTGGTATAGGATTAGCAGGTTCAGATGTTGGAGGATTTTCCGGATCACCTTCAAAAGAACTGTATCTAAGATGGCTAGCCCTAGGCGCCCTATCTCCATTTTTTAGGGTTCATTCTTCAAATTATTCTAAAAGAAGAGAACCATGGATGTTTGACGATGAAACCCTTGAAGCAGCTAAAAAGATAATAAAGTTTAGATACACTATCATTCCGTATATTTTCTCATTGGCATATGAATATAGCAAAGAAGGCATTCCTCTCATGAGGCCAAGATTTTGGTATGAACCAGATAATTTTGATGAAACCTCATTTTATCTGGGAAAATCGTTACTAGCATTTCCCATACTAAAACCAACCACTAGTAAAATAAAAATAAAGCTTCCAAAAGGAGAATGGTTTGATTTATATAAAGAGGAGATCGTTTCCGGAATTATTGAGAGGGATGCTAGTTACGATTATATTCCAGTATTTCAAAAACAAGGAAGCATAGTTCCTATGAACCCTGAGAATTTAATTTTTAATTTTTTACCTGGAGAGAACTGCAGTTTTGTATACTACGATGAGAATGAAGAAAATCCTGATGAATGGATCAAAATCAACTTTATATGCGAGAAAGACGGAAATGAGGTTAAGATTTCCTGGAAATATGAAGGTTCCTATTTAGAGAAATACAAAACACTAAAGTTTCAAGTTTGCACAACATATGTAATTTCCGTATACCAAGAAGACATCAGTAAGGGTTTTTTAAATATAGAAATTGAGATTTGATGCAAGGATTATAGCTTTAGGAACTCTTTTTTCATTATTACCAAGATTAACTTAGCTAGATAAATAAGCAATTATCTTTTGGAACAAGATGTCGTTCCATATTTCCCTAAAGGGCTTCTTCTATTAAAAAGAAGTTATAATGAAACCCATTTTGTATTATCTTATTATGGTGATTCAATTGGTTTTCTCGATATTTATGGGAATTGCATTTCCTTCAATTTCCCAGATTGAACAATTTTTGTTTTATTATTTTTATCTATTCTTGAAATGCTTAACTTTTTTATAAGTCCCTTAATAAACCTTGCTTGATATATTTATGAGCAATTATGTAGGGGCTATAATATTTAATTTTAAATAATTCATTCGGAGATATACTCTAAAATCCTTCGCATAGTTATTTTCATAACCGAAAACAAGAGAGCCAAATCCTAAACAATTCAAATCCAATTCAATAAAGTGGTAGGAATTCCCTAATAAATTTTCACCACTATTTGAGACCACAAAATTCGATTCTTAGGCGAAGAAATATCGCCTGTGACTTTAATTTATCATCGATTTATATCATATTTTTATAATTAGCATTTTTTATTGTCTGATTACCCATAAGTCTGAAAGAATATAATAATGTAAAATGTGGAGAGAAAAACAGTAGCAATATGGAGAATTATTGCCCTCAAAGGATTGTACTTTATATTTATTCTAGTTATGGAAATTCCCATTGCAACAAAAGTACCTAGCATAGGAAGAGCTTCCAATAATTTATGATTTAAAAATCCAAAAAGGAGAACCAAGCTACTACCTAACGCAGAAATGATTGTTAGGTATATAATGTGTATGTAATTACGATTAATCGGATGGAATGTAATTGAAATTATACCCTCAATACCAACATAGATATAAAAAAATGAACCTATTGAAAGGATTAAAGATTCAATAGCGACTGGAATTCTGAGAAATACAATATCTTGTCCATAAAAAAGGAAAAATAGATCCATGGGGATTATTATTAAAAAGATGGTTGGAGTTATCGCATAAGATACATATGCATATGGAGTTCTCATAATATTATAATTTCCTAGATAATTTCTAATCAAGTGAGAAACTAAAAAATAGAAGACGATCCCTATGGATAGGAACCAAGTCCATTGTATCAATCTCTCTTCACTTAATACTATCATTATACGGTGCTCTTGTATTTTCTACAGTTATTAATAGTTAACCCGGGGATGTTAATTTGATAATACGCGAATAACTATTTTAATCCCAATTCAAATTTATAGTTTAGATACCCGGTTATATTTTGGGCAAATATATAAGACTTAAAAGATAAAATATAAATATAAGAGCCTCATGTGCTATCGAATGAATGCTCATTTGAAGAAAGTATCTAAAATAAAAAAACTAACTGCTTTGTCAGTTCTAATAGCCATTTTAGCGCCTACATTAGTAACTGCAACAGTAATCTTAACGTATCAGTACAATATAAACTCTTCAAATGCTACTCCCTATTTATTCCTGACAACAGGTGAGAACTACAATACAGCTAATACTCTCGGCTTAATTTATGCTAAGACTCAGACATTTTCTTCCGGGGGTTCCTCATATACTTATATTCCATCTGGAACCGTTGATGTAAATGTTAGCGATGGTGCTTATAGCGAATATTTACTTAATGTTCTTGCTGTTTATAATATTTCTTCTGGATTAAAAGGACCAGTATACGCATACATAAATGCCACAAGTATTCCATCCGGAGTGACTGTTTACATCAGTACCGCACCATTGATATTTAATGGTAACACAGTTACAACTTCTACTACAGGTGTGAATGTTATCACGTTAACTACTTCTACTTCTCCTGTATCATCAAATGCGATTCAAATTACAAAATCTTCCATTACAACCTCTTCCACTGCACCAGTATTATATATCGGCTTCGAAATATCTTCCAGCACACCATCTACGCCAGCTACCGTCCCAACATCATTTACATTGTCAGTTCAATTTTCAGTACAGTGAATAACTGATAATGGCTATTAAAAAAATAATTTTTTTATTTATTATCACACTTTTTATTATCAGTAGTGCATTTTCAACTGTGATTATTGATAATCGTTATAATATCCCTATAATTGGCATAACGCCAAGAGTCACCTTTAATAATACCACTGAATTTTTGACCGTAGAGCTTTATAATCCAAGCCCCTTACCAACTGAAAAAAACCTTCAAATACCGTTGAACATTGACTGGAATAATTATGCTTCTCTATTAAATAAAAACGTCTCAAACGTAAGAATATACAACCTCAGCTCCGCAATAGGCAGGACTTATGGATTTGGATTATTGCCTGCTTGGATTGAATTCAACAACACAACATACTCTAAAAATTCCACGGTATGGGTTAATTTAGAGAATACTATAATACCTCCACACGGTGAAATAAAAATATATATTGGATTCTTAAATAAATCTGTTTCATGGAATAAATATTGGGGGTTAAACTCATATTTAGACGGCCCTAATAATTTCGGGTTAGGAGACAATGGAAAGTATGTTTTCAATTACTATAATCCCGGGAATTATCTCTTACCTCTAAGCAATACTGGCACTAATGGAAAAGGTCCATCCTTAACGACTAACGGACCAACGCCCTTCTATGATTCCATAACTGGCACCGTAAATGGAGGCACTGCTGATGCATCTACCTGGACTACTAATGGAATTACAAATAATAGTTCCCCAAGTTTAAATCTAACTGGTCAATATATTGTTCAAGTTAAAGTTTATTTAACAGGCACAGATCCGCTAGTAGATTTATTAACAAATGTAAATAGTTCAATAACAAATGGACCATTTTATGTATTTAGATTTGATGCAAGAAGATACGTTAATTCAATTAATTCTCCATCTAGCTATACTGATTTAATTGGTTATTATCCCAAAGGCGTTACAAGTACCACAATTCTTAGTAATGGTAACTATAATATAACTACAACTAATGAATGGTACCAGCTAACGGCCGTAAGAAATTATTCAACACTAGAATTATTTAAGAATAATTCAGGTATACTACATTTGTCTGACCTAGGTTTTGAGGAGGTCAATACTACAATTAATCAATCCGAGAATATAACAGGTGGAGGAATCGCAATAACAACCGATGGAGCCTCTTCAACTGATTATTGGAGTTTATTGATTGTAAGGAACTATCCACCTGATGGAATTATGCCCGAATATAATTTTGGTCCTTTAAATTCATGGGGGGAATTTAGAAATAAAATCAATTTCTACGAGGATAATATAACAACCACGATTTATCCTCAGAAATTGGTAGCATCTTATATTGGTCAGAATGGAGTTATTTATTGGGTAGACTCCTATGGAGATGTATTCGTAAATTATTCCAATAATGGCGTCGGAAACAGTTCCAACGGTTTATTTGAATTAACCCCTTTAAGATCAGCTTTCCCGAACGCACCTTTTATAAATGATATTGCAGTTGTTAACCTTACCCTTCTTTATAATATAAATTTTATAATATTGTTAAGCAAACCTGGATTTGTCTATGCATATAATGTGACAAATTCAACCTGGATCAATGCTAGCAATGCTTGGAATTTAAACTTAAATAAAATAGCAAATGATTGGATTTCTGTAAGTTTCTCAAGTAGTATTCCATTGTCTTTTACATATGTGATTAATCAGCCCCTTTATTTATATTTCGCAAATGCTACTGGTTCCGTTTATAAATTTGAAATTTTTCCAGTTTTAGGTAGCTCATTATTAAGAATAAATATTGCACACTCTCAGAGAATCAGTGGTATGGTTGAATATCTGAATAATACAAAAAATAAATATTATGATATTGTGGTTGGTACTAATGGAACTGCTTTATTCATGTTGGCGAAATCAGGAAAAACTTATTATTGGGTTCCCATCAATAGTTCGATAAAATCAATATCTTCCCTGACTGTGGGGTTTGTAGGATATAACGGAATATATTTTAATAGGATAATTGTTCTTACATCTAACGGAACTATTTATTTTTCAAAACAGAACGTTACGATTATAAATAAGACAATAAACCCAAATAATCACGTCAATTTTCCTTTTGTGTTGGATAAAAGATTCTCTTCAAAATCAGAATTTGTGTCTGTGGCGTCTCAACCTGATACAATTAATCCCTATGCTTATGCATTTTCTAATAATGCATCGATGTTATTTGCTTTTACTTTAAACTTTTCAAGCTATTACATAATTGGAGAATATGCCAACAATTCAATTACACAATATAATGGACTGCAATATGATTTGCTCTACCCGATTAAATTAGATTTATTCACAATAAATTCCACATTAGGTTCAGATATTTCAATTTCATTCTTATACATAAATTCCACCAACTTAACTAGTTTAAGTTATGTAGATTTGTCTTATTCTAATATTACTTCAATAGAATATTTCCTAAATTATTCGAACAATAACGGTTTAATCGTTACCGCTAATTCTTTAAATATATCTGAAAGGAATAATGCATCGTTCTTTGCTAAATTGGTTCCTATCCTGCCTTACAATGCATACATCCGTCTATTTCTTATATTAAGTTACTATGGGGAAGTTTTTTGGGTTTATAATGTTTCAATTAGGATTATTAATGATTACTGAACCCATTTATTATAATTATAAATCCACAAACAAATTGGATTACGATCTCGGGAAAAATTAAAAACTACTATTTACATTTAAAAAAAATTATATGGTTGGGATTAGTATTATAACATAGAGAGATATTCTAAAAAGATTCTATCCATTGAATGGAAAATTGATAGCTGAATTTCCGGGCTCTAAATTGTAAATAATGCAATAGATTTCGCGTAGGGAGCTTTTAAGAAATGGTGAATGTTGGGGAGTGCGGACGAGTTCAGGGTACTTCACAGGGCTAAAGAGTTAATAGGGAAAAATATGAAAGAATTAGAAATTCCTCATAAGATTTAGAAAGGAAAAATAAAATCAAAGGCTCTGGAAGAAGTCGAAGCAGTTTTAGATTGAATTTAATATTATCCGGAATTCACAGGTAAAATTACTGGAGATGTTGTAGGATTAACTAATTTCACTAATAAAAAATTTACTTATAAGGTGCCATATTAAATTTTTGTAACAATCTTTACCTTGAATTTTATAGCTGGGATAGTAACTCGAATATTAGTCACGGTTCTATCAACATTAAATATGGATATTCATAAACATTCCTTTTATACTCCAATTATCGCATAATGGATCGTTAAGATTTTCAAAGAGACGGAAATTTTAAAATTTCACCGTAGTGTCACGAATTTTGTATAAACTCCTGGAACAAGAGAAGTAAATCTCTTGAACCAGGAGATATACCTCCTCTTTACACCAAACATGGAGGTACGAATGAATATGGAAGAGATGGATAAAAGGATAATGGAAGTTGCAAGGAATGCAGTTAAAGGCTATTTGGAAGCCTCATGAAAACGGAGAGGGATGTATTCATTGATTAACATGGCGGTATAAAGAATGGATATTATGAAATAACAATGAAAACAAAATTCGGTGAAATTGAAGACCTGAATGTACCAAGGGACAAGGAAGGTAAATTCAGAACAGCACTGTTTGATCCCTATGCAAGATCCATAGAAATAGGCGACCTGATAAGATTCAGATATCCAAAAGCAAGTATGAATTGATGGAAATGTTCAGTAAGAGGTATCCTTAAATCTGCACAGAATTTGGGACACTATCGAATTGGGAACACTATCCATAAATAAAAATATATAGACAAATTTAAATTATGATTTAGAGATAAGTTGAATTATGATATATACAGGAAAAAATTTGGTTGGTAAGGATTGGATTGATA
>Ga0079043_1000453_pt1 | contig 7172 bp, 6 predicted proteins | sample ECHtaG_2_FD_72778 | JGI IMG/M metagenome (GOLD analysis project Ga0079043, IMG submission 72778) | Hot spring microbial mat communities from Yellowstone National Park, Wyoming, USA - ECH_C virus_MetaG | ecosystem: Environmental > Aquatic > Thermal springs > Hot (42-90C) > Microbial mats ... | reverse complement strand
CCCACGGCCAGCGCACCCAGCGTGTTGCCGTGGTAGCTCTGGCGGCGCGCGATGAAGTGCGTGCGCTCGGGCTGGCCGATCTCCACGAAGTACTGGCGCGCCCGAAGGCACCAGTTCCCGCCCCAGTTCCTCGGCCACCGCAGTGGTGAAGAAGCTGGTGTGGGCATAGGCCAGCCGGTCGATCTGGTCATGCATGGCGGCGATCACGTCGGGATGCCCGTGGCCCAGCGAGGACACGGCCGCGCCGCCCGAGGCATCGATATAGCTGCGCCCCTGCGCGTCGCGTATCTCCAGGCCGCTGGCGGCGACGGCGACGGGGGGCGTGTGGTGCAGATGGCGATGGAACACATGGCTCATGGCAGTTCTTTCAAGGAACAAATGTTTCATCACATTATTTGACGGAACATTTGTTCCGTCAACAGAGATTCCAACAACAGCCGTTCTAAGCCGGCCCGCGCCTGGGCTACAGTCGGCGCAGCCAACACCGCCCTTTTCCCCTCCTTTCTCCTGAAAACCCATGTCCGTTCAAGACGACATCCGCCAGCGATTTGCCGAGCTGAGCCCTGCCCTGCAACAGGTGGCCCGCTTCGTGCTGGAGCATCCCAACGATGTGGTCACGGCCTCCATGCGCAGCGTGGGCACGCGCGCCGGCAGCCCGCCCGCCACGCTGGTGCGGTTTGCGCAGTGGCTGGGTTTTGACGGCTGGCCGCAGCTCAAGCAGGCCTTCGCGCAGGACATGGGGCTGGGCAGCGACGAGGCCTACGGCCAGCGCGCCAAGGCCCTGGTGGGCCGCGCTGGCGACCATGACCTGGTGGGCGAGACCTTCGAGGTGCACCGCCGCAATCTGGAGTCCACCGAGCGGCGCCTGGGCGACGCCCTGCAGCAGGCCTGCGCACTGCTGGAAAAGGCCCGCAGCGTGCATGTGGCGGGCTTTCGCGCCAGCTACCCCGTGGCCTTTTCCTTCGTCTATGTGTACCGGCTGCTGCGCGCCAGCGTGCATCTGCTGGACGGCCAGGGCGGCACGCTGGAGATGCAATGCCGCGCCATGGAGCGCGGCGACGCCTTGCTGGTAGTCGCCTTTGCGCCCTACTCGCGCGAGGCGTTGGCCGTGGCCCAGGCCGCCAGGGATGCGGGCTGCCGTATCGTGGCGCTGACCGACAGCCCCGCCTCGCCCCTGGCGCTGCTGGCCGACGCCACGCTGCTGTTTTCGCTGCACAGCCCGTCGTTCTTCCCCTCCATCACCTCGGCCGTGGCGCTGTCCGAGGCCCTGGTGGAACTGCTGGCCAGCCGCGCCGGCAAGGGCGTGGTGCAGCGCATCGACCAGGCCGAGGAGCAATTGTTTGCCAGCGGTGCATATCTGGAGGCACCTCGGTCGAGGCGCCACTAGTGTGCTGGATCGGAGGCTTAAAAACAAAGCCACTCAACCCAGAGCTTGCATGAAATCGAGTTTGAGATGGTCGGCCTGAGGATGCTCGAGAACGAGAACTCCAAGTTGAAACGCATCGTCAAAAAGAGGTCAGATCAGCAACGGGAAAGTCGCCCAGCTCCAGTTTAGAAGAGACCGGATATGGGGGAAACGCCAAAGCTCTTTGAACACAAAGAATGATGTGTCCATGGGACCTGGTACTTCACTCAAGCCAAACCCTATGGCGTGGACACCAGGGTCATCGCGAGGTAATTGGTGCAGCACCACGACCAGTTGAATGCATGGCAGCCGGGCCAGCCCGCTTGGACAACGCTTACAGGATCTGCTCACGTGTCGAGCCCAGTTGGCGACTCAGCGCTCTACTATTCGCTAGGTCGTGACCGATGTGGATGGCAGCATCATCAATGTCAGCGGCCTGCACCAGGCGTTCGATGCCTTGCTCAAGCGATAGATGCCAGGGGGCAGAAACCGATCGCCAGCGATGAGCAATTAGCTGCAGACTGTCACTGGCTGAGTTCGGTCAGGGGAATGGACCTCAGAAGTCGGGATTGCTGGCGACCTTCTCAGCCGCGTGGGCTTCGCCAACGCCGATGCTTTGGTGGCCTACTGCGGATTCAATCCACAGTCTAACGACTCGGTGATGCGGCATTGGCGGCGGCGCCTGGGCAAGAGTGGCCCAGCACCACTGCCTCGGCAGGTGTATCTGATGGGTTTTGCTGCCCTTCGCAAAAATGCGCTCAAGCCGCTGTATCTGGCTCTGCGAGCCAAAGGGTACGCTCCGACGCAGGCCTTCATCATCCTCGAGCGCAAGCTGTTGAGGGCAGCATTCGCCGTGTGGAAGAACTCTTAATCGTTCGACCCGGCAAGCCTGCTTCCGCTACATAGAACCTCAAGCAGGTTGCTAGCTTGCTCATCTTGCACGTTCCTCTAGCTATCTCTGGCCCCCTTGGCATCTACTAGGACTATTGAATCAACTGAATCTAACTTGCTCATTTACGCGCAATCTCCAGCGCCTCAACAAAGAGTACGCACTCACAATCAATCGTATGCAGAGTCCACAGCTTGCCTTCTCAAGCTCATAACTGCACGCCGGGCATGTAGATGTTGCTCAAGAGCGGATGATTGACAAAATTCATCTATATGTAATCTTTGCAAAAATAATTATCAATTACATAAATTAGATAGAAAACAACTATCATGCCTGAGCGCATATTAAATGCGCATAATTCTCATTTTCAATACCATTGACATAGGGAGAGCCAAGTGCAAACTATTGCCACAACCTTTTCAGCGATTGCAATGTCTTTTGGTGCCAGCGGGGATAGACCTGCTCCAGCACCAATGGACCAGATTCTTATAAACAAACCGGATCAAGGAATCAAAAATATTAGTCTTAACTTCTCACCAATAGACATGCAAGAAATAAAGAAAATTGAAAATGATGTTATTGCGTTGATGAGTACAACTCAATGTTGTGCATCAGGAACGTGCGAAAACATCATGAGTTATGACGACTATATCGATTGGTGTACTCGCCCTGATGGACCTCCCTGCCCTTGATAGGGAAATATTTTTTAATATCAAAAAACCACATACAGGGCATTAAAATTTTTAATACCCTGTATTGATATAAAAAAGCCATGCATCAGAAAGAAAAATACCGCAACTGCATAATAATCAAACCACCTCAGAGAATTGATACATACTTTACACAAATCGAATACCTATATGTATCCAATGGCTGGGGCACAAAGTATCCAGCAGAGCTTCTTCGAAGAATGTTTCATAACACCTACTATTTGGTTGCCATTTCATCCGAAGGAGTTGGAGGAATTTTACGCGCTTTCACTGATGGTGTATGCGTAACTCATCTCACCGAAATACTTGTGCATCCAAATCAACAGCGAATGGGAGTCGGTCAACTCATGATGAAGTCATTTCTTGAGGACGTTTCTCACACCACAATATATGCTGAATCTCTTTACAAGGAAGCAGGGAGTTTTCTCTCGAAACAAGGGTTCACGCAAAAACCACAACTCACTGTATATGCAAGACGCAAAGATTTCAGTAGATGACTTTTCCCCTGTCGAAGAATTTCGCCAAGAAATTGGCAGGCACATAAAAAACAAATTTACCTCCCCCTTGCTTCAAGGTCTACCGGATCATCTCAGGGAAAATGTTGCTAACGAAATACGATATGAGGCCATTGCAAAGGCAGAGGAAATGCTAGGACCTACTCTCGCGCACTTACACGCCGCGCAACTAACAAAAACACAATTTGAGGCTCGGCTTATCGATAAGTTTTTTTCTGACTTATTCAGGCGATGGGAACACTATATCGAATGCCGGTACAACGCACTATCCGAACAGTTAAGCAACATCAACCTGCTAATTAAAGGCAATATCAAAGATATTGAAATCCTAGATGGCGATCCTCATAATAATCTACGAAAACCCATCAAAATCACTTCTATTGAGCACAATGAAGACAAAGTATTCGTCTTCAAATCAGTCAATCCATTCCCTCAGAGAATGGTCGGAGAAATTTGCGAGCTTGTAACAGACTCTCTAAAAATTGAAGCAATTGCCGAAAAAGACATTCGCAGTATTGGTAACGCATATCTCAGGCCATTTTCTGAACATATTAAAAATTCAGAAAAAATTGATCTAAAAAGATATTTTTATTCTTACGGAGCAATTTGTTCCGTGGCCTCTCTAATGGAGATCTCTGATCTTCATTTTGAAAATGTTATCGTCACTCGAAATGGACCACAATTAATTGATGTGGAATTGCTACTAGCACACGTAAATTCAACCAATCGCCCCTGGAATTACATAAATTCAGGATTATTTCAACCAGCGACCTCCCCTATAGCTCAATATAAAACTCACAAGTATCTAAAACCAACACTTAGATTGGATAAAAACAGAATATTTTTTGATATCACAAAAAAACAAGATGCCGCTCAACATCTTTTGCATAACGCAGATAGCTCCTTGGCAAACCCGATCCACTATGTAAAAGACCTCCAGAAGGGCGCCATCGATGCAGATGCTGCTCTTAAACTATGCGGTCAAAAAATTTCTAAAATTATTAAATCTCATAACAATCCCGAAATACGCACTTTAATCCGAAGCACGGCATATTACAGAATACTACAGATGCAATTATGGTTACCAGCACGAGACATCCAAGATAATATCTTAAATGTAAGAAACAAGCTACAGAGAACCGCTTCAATAAGCAGCAGCTTCAATAGCGAAATCATTGAAAGGATAATCGACGCAGAAATTTCCGATTTAATAAACGGAGACATACCATATTTCTGGATAGATGGACTAACAGGTGCTCTAAACCATTCCACAGGGTTAATCAATAACAGCTACGCAAATAACGTTTTGAAAAATTTCGATAGCAAGTTCAGACTTTGGTCTAATAGAGAGAGCTCAAGAAATATGAATACAATCATTAAAAAATTGATTCAGAAAGACAAGAGATTCTTATGATATAACCATAGATTTCTCATTTACAGTACTGTACCAGTCATAGACTCAAAATTACTAGTCACAATTTCCGCCCCTAGTTTCCCGACCTGGATAATAATATTTCTACGCTCACCATCACCATTATTCATTCCACCACCATGAAGCACTTTAGAATGAATGGCTGCAATTTGCCCTTGCGCGCAACATAAAACGCTTGTTCTTTCGGAGGGCAGTGGCCATTTTCCGTTTCTTTTCTGCTGCTCAGCCTCTTGATCAGATATATGATGAGAAGAAATATCAAAACAAGTAGCGCCATTTATTTCAGACATTCCATCAAGACATATCATTAAACGAATAAATCCAGAATCTCTAGTACAAAAGAATTCATTTGGATAATCTCTGTGCCAAGCAATAGCTCTTCCAAAAATCGGATTTTTTATTGTGACATTCATGAAATGAACAACCACATTATCTACGCCAAGAAGAGTCTTGGCAGATTTAACAACAGACTTATCTTCAAGTAATTTTAAAAATATTCCATCGAATCTCATAGGGTCACCTATAATAAATATAGATTCCCCGACCAGATCATCGCTCACTCCTCCTCGTCTGTTTGACGATAAACTCTTTTCATACAGAAGCAATTCCTCCAAATCCCAAGAAAAAGATTTTTCTTGCGCCTTTCTTTGAATCGATGTGACAGCTCTCTGCAGATCAAAAAGGAGTTTTCCATCTATCGGTTCAGGCCAAAGAAAAAAACCTTGATTCAAGAATACGCCGCGATTATCATTGTTCATAACCATCTCTACAGGAATATAAAATCAGACCAAAAAGAGCGAGAAAAAAGTCTCAAACAAGGGTCAAATCTAACATCACGATCTTGATATTTTTAATGAAGCCAAAGAGTGGATACCCAAAGAATTTAACTCATCCCAGCGCTCATGAAATTTTGACCGAAGCTCTAGATCGACGCCGTTAAAAAACCACATTCTTTGCGTGACATATACGAGGTTGGCACGAATTCAGATCAGCAGTTAGAAGAATCAATGCCCTAGTTGAGCTTAACATCGGCAAGATTTTCAGCTGCGTACCCTGCTGTCTTCACATGCTCCTCCATTGGCTCGGAACAATACTGGCGACGCGCTCGAGCGCGACACCTGCGGTGAATCTTCACCTCAGGACACAATGCCAGAAGCCGCCAGCTGCGCCATGGCCATCGCAGCGCCAGGATCGTCACCGTCTTCCATGCTCCAGACGGCAGACAGCCCCGACCAGGCCAGCACCCATTGCAACAGGCGCCTTTGCTCTATGCCCGAGACTTCGGCAATGGTGGCCATGCGGTGCGCAAAGCGCCCCGGCGCCAGTGCGCTGGCGGGGTCGGGATTGCTCAGGATGTTGGCGTAGTCGAAGCCGCGCTCGCCATGCAGGCCCTTGGGGTCGATGGCCAGCCAGCCCAGGGGGCCGAAGTCCAGCACATTGCCGTGGTGAAGATCGCCATGCAGCACGGCCACGTCGCGCGGTGCGGCCAGCAGCTCGCGCGCCGTGGCGGCGCACAGGCCGAGCAGGCTGGCGGTTCCATGGCCTTGTGCAAGCAATGCATGGAACCACTGCGTCAGCGGCACCAGGGGTGGCAACGCCTTGGCGCGCGGCAGGTGCAGGCGCTTGGCAGCGGTGCACAGGATGCGCGTGGCCTGCTCATCGCGCACGCCACGGGCCATGTCCACCAGCGATTCGGGTCCTGTGGCGCGCAGCATCAGCAGGGCCGGCCCTTCATGGGCCAGCACAGGCGCGGCACCATCGCCATTCCACCAGGCCATCAGGCGGGCGCCGGCCATCTCTTCGGGCTCCAGCGCAATCTTGAGCATGGCGGGCGTGCCGCCCTGGCGCACGGGCAGCAGCACGCCGCGCGGCGTGGACAGGGGCTGGCCATCGATGGTCAGAGCCCAGCAGCTCAGATACGGCGCATGGAGAGACATTTTTTCCAACAGGCGATCAGGGAGCCGCAGCTTGCCCCCGCAGCCGTGGCAGGGCCAGCCACTGCCCGTCGATGGCGCGGATGCGCAGCCGGTGCTCGAACACGGCCTCCAGCGCCGCATGCGTGGCCGCGTCGGCGCAGGCCCCCTGGTGCACCACTTGCCCCTTGTCGAGAATGACCAGGTCCTGGGCCTGCAAGGCCATCGATATCTCATGCAGCACGCTGACCACGGTGCGGCCCTGGGCGACCAGGGCCTGCACGCATTCGAGCCAGTCGGCCTGGTGC
>Ga0079043_1000433_pt1 | contig 7313 bp, 8 predicted proteins | sample ECHtaG_2_FD_72778 | JGI IMG/M metagenome (GOLD analysis project Ga0079043, IMG submission 72778) | Hot spring microbial mat communities from Yellowstone National Park, Wyoming, USA - ECH_C virus_MetaG | ecosystem: Environmental > Aquatic > Thermal springs > Hot (42-90C) > Microbial mats ... | reverse complement strand
AATTATCATCATGGATGGATTAAAGAGTATACGGTTCTATGCAACACCAGATCAAGCAACACTAAAAATGTGGATTACACGTTAATGGTACTAGAGGCATTTTTCATTGCTAATGATACCAGTGAGCTTAGCTGGATTAAGAAAAATATTGACCAGCATAAAGCCATTCATTTTATAGTGAGGCTGCCTAGATTAGGGATGAGTGGGTTTGATGTCCAAGCTTATAAAACATTTTATCTTGACGCATCTTTCCGGGAGGCGCGAAGTTAATATAACAAGGAGACAATAATCGGTGTACGGTAGAAATTTCGCCGAGCGCATTAAGCGTCTATCAGGATTTCCCCCTTTGGCTCTTCTTCGATTTTCTTTGCAAATTTGTTTTCGGTATACGCTAGTACCTTTAAACACTCGTGGGCTATTGCGGCAAGCTGGGCGTTGTCCTCGAGTACGCCTCTAATCAGAAGTTTTTCGCATACTGACACCTTTTTCTCTAGCTCCGGTGACCATCGGGTAACACCATACTCCTCCATTACCTCTAGTGTAACAGGGTTAGGCCTCCCCCTAATTATAACCTTCTCCTCCTCCGTGAATTTACCATGTTTAAGCGCCTTGTTAAGTCTTTCAGAAAAACGCTTGTTAGGTTTTAGGTAACTAATTATTCCCACCAATAGAATTCACCATTATCAACACGCACTGAATAAAACAAACCTTGGTTTATACATATAGTTTTAGTAGGAGACCTAATCGATATACATAAGAATACTTTAAGTACACTATAAAATGCTAAGTAATACGGTATCATATTTACGATATAAAAATAGAATAATCCTAAAATTGGCTACTGTTAAGTATCTCGTTTGATCTACTAGCTGAGTGTTTAAAGGTTTTTGTCGACTCCCTAGTGAACCTTGGGTTTAAGTAACACATAAAAAAGGGTAGGTCTTTGGTTCTACACACAACAAGGGGATTAACCAAAGAATTTTATTTGCACATACTGGTGGAATCTTCCAAAAAGTCTATAAACATGGTTGGAGAGTGTTATGAGGATGAGCAGTAATCTCACGATTCACCCCAATTCTAGGGTGGCGGACCTAGTTGGTCTGCTCTATGTGATCTTGAATACCTTTGGCGGTAAGACTGATCTATATATTCTTGAGAAGGAGCTAGAAGTAGACTTGGATGACCTCATGCCCATCGTTTATACCGCTAACACACTGGGCTTCGTCACTATTGGTGAGGGTGACATTATGATTACGGATAAGGGTATAGAGTTCGTTAAGTCAGGATTAAAGAAGAGGAAGGAGATTATCCGCAGGTCTCTTAAGCTGGCTGAGCCCTTTAAGACCGCATCAGAGCTTAGAAGGTTCACCCCCGAAGAGTTACTTGACAGGCTACGCGAGAAGGGCATACAGCTCTACGTTTCACCTTCAGGTAAATACGATTTGGAGCTGACACTTATAGAGTGGGGAGTGTATTCTGGCTTCTTAGCTAAGGACGACGAGGAATACGTGATAAGAACAACGGAGGTTCAGATTTAACAAGGTAAACCCAACAAACAGATAATCTCGATCACCCAGCCAATCTATTATCCATCCACAAAACGGATAACCCAATTTATCGACCGCGTAAAGTTGAAAAAGCATTGCAAATTCTCCGATAATCTAGAGATGTCAATTGACTAGTACTTTATGTAGTCGAATGATGTTGCCTTTGTCTTTACGAATTCACCCGTCTGCAAGTCTCGTAGAGCCTGCATGAGTTGCTCGTTTGTATTCATAACTATTGGACCATACCAAGCTATGGGCTCGTTGAGTGGTTTCCCTGAGACCAGTAGGAAGCGTGCTCTGGATTCCTGGGTTCTTATCCGTATTGTGTCCCCATCATAGTTGTAGAGAACCACGCTTTTTGGCCCCACTGGCTCCTGGGTTTTGGGGTCAAAGTATGCTTCTCCGTCAACAACGTATGCGAAGGCTGTGTACCCATCCTTCACCGTATACTCAAGCTGGGTGTTCTCCACCATGTCGAAGTCCAAGTAGTTTACATCCACAAGTGAGTCGCTCACGGGGCCCTTAACTGATCCAAGCCTTGGTATCCGCTTTATTTCACCGGCTACGATCTTCACTCTGCTTCCATCATCCAACTCGGCTTGGGGGACGTTTGATCCTTCAAGGTTCCTGTACTTTGGGTCGGTCATCTTATCTCTGGCTGGTAGGTTGACCCAGAGCTGGAAGCCTCTTACCTCGGGGTCGACTATATCTCTGTCGTCGACCCTCTTCTTTTCGGGTTTGGGCATCTCGGAGTGGAAGATACCGCTTCCAGCGGTCATCCACTGTAGGTCGCCAGTCTTTATCACACCCCTGGTACCTGTGCTATCTTCATGGTGAACCTCGCCTTTAACTAGGTATGTGATTGTCTCTATACCCCTATGCGGATGCCAAGGGAAGCCCTGTAGATACTCGTGGGGGTATCTTGAGCCGAAGTCATCTAGTAGGAGGAATGGGTCGAAGAGGTATGCGAGGTCGGGTCCACCGAACGCCCTGTTAACCCTTACCCCCGCTCCTTCAAGGGTGGGCTTACTTCTAAGCACATGTGAAACCAACCGCACTTCCAAGCAAAAACACCGTAGTTAAATAAGTTAACCAGCTATATAAACATTACCAGCTTTCTTACGCCGCGTATATACCCTCCTCAACCACATAACGTTTACGTGAAAGGTCAAGCATCCTCCTAGTAAACAGTATGGAGTAAGCGGCCACAACCACGCCGAATATGAGGCTCGCCCATGCGGCCAACGCGAGGTCGCCGCCAGCCGTGCTAACATCCAAAAGCTTCATGAGACCATGCCTAACGGTGAGAGTATGAGAATCATATATGCCAGGCCAATACTCGGCAAGCATCAGACCCCCCCAAGCACTGTTGATCGTCGAGCTAATACCCGCAATAATGTAGGGGAAAGTACCGGGCAGTATAATGTATCGCATTTTCTGCATGAACCCCATACCCATATTCCTCATAACCTCCCAGTACTCGTGGGGAATGGATTTGACACCCATCCAGAAACTGAAGAAAACATAGTAGAATGTGCTTATGAACCCTAGGAGTATAACGTAGAATTCTGAGGTGAGCGGTCCAAACACGCTCCTTGCGCCTGGAAGTGTGTAGGCGAATAGGAGGGGGAAGTAAAGAGGCGCGGGATACGCGAAGAGCACCTGTATAAGGGGCACCCCCACCCTCTCAGCCTTATGGTTCACGGCCAATAGATACCCCAGTGTGACCGTGATCGCGAGGGAAACTAAGGTGATGATACCCACGCGGAGATAGTCGTAAGCCATGTTCACCACTATGTTTGGCGTATTCGCGAAGTCGTGCATCCAAGTCTTGGTGGGAACTGATATTAGGGTGACCGTGATCCCCCATACGAGTAGGCCGAGGATGACAATACCAACAAGCTTTGTTACCAGACTCCACCTGCGACCACCCACGACGTGCCGTGCTTCTTCAGCCTGACCTCTACGGAGCCTGATGCTTCCTAGGATTTGTCTACGAGTGTATGATGAGAGCCTCTGAATCGCGCTCCTGCTGAGCAGCGCTGAGAACCTCACAGTGTACCTGAGGCGGGGCCTACCCCTCCTAGTTATCGGCGTGTCCGTATCCAAAGCATACTTGGAGACAGTGTAATTCGCGAATTCCCGTAAGCCTAGCGTCACACCCACTATCACCACACCCATTATAAGCATGGCGTAGAACACATAGTTGAGCTCATTTGAAGCCGTAAACGACTGTAGAACCGAGCCTATACCGAAGGTCGAGTAGCTAGTTGTGCCCACGCTTATCACTTCACTCACAGTGATGTAGAAGAAGCCGTCAGCAGCGCTTGGGAACAGGTTCGCGGATATGCGTGGAAGCGAAAACGGGATATATATGTTCCTCATACGCTCAAGGAACCCCAGCTTATAGTTCTGTGAGACCTCCAAAATCTCGTTGGGAAGCGTTTTGAACGCTTGGTAGATACCCATCCAAATGTTCCACACCACAGCTGTGAACACCAGGAAATCAGCGGCCAACTCAACACCCACAGGCCCACCTATCTTTTCAACAAAGAATATGAGCACCACGGGGAAAAACGATATGACGGGAACCGACTCCAAGACCTCTATCACGGACACGTAGGTGTTCTCAAAAACACGGTCTTTAACCGCTAAGTATCCAAGGAGCCAGCCTGTTAGGATCGATAGGCCTATGAGTCCGAAGACCCTGACCGTGGTCGCGAGCACCGCGAGTGTGATGACCACGATTGGGTTCAACCAGCTCACCTCTGCGCAACGTGTTTCTGCACTGGTGTGAGGAAGTTGTAGAGCATATCCAAGTATTCGGCGAATCGCTCATCCTTGGGGTTACGTGGACGCTCAAGGTCGACGTGTATGAGTTTAACCACCCTCGCGGGCGACCCGTTGAGCACGAATATCTTGTCAGCTAGCTCTATAACTTCGTTAAGGTTGTGTGATACGAGAACCACCGCCTTAAGGTAGTTCACACTGAAGAGTATCTGGTAGATTTCCTGTCTTAACCCCTCTGCCGTGAGCTCATCCAAGTGTGAGAATGGCTCATCCATTAGGAGCACAACTGGGTCGGCGGCGAGCGCACGGGCTATGGCAACCCTCTGACGCATCCCGCCGCTCATCTCCTTTGGGTAGAGGTCTTCGAACCCTGTGAGCCCCACGATTTCAAGCATTTCCCTCGCGACCTTTTCCGCTTCATCACGCGGAACCTTTTTGGGTTTAAGCGAAAGCATCACGTTCTCAAGCGCGGTCATCCAAGGAAAAGTGACTATGGATTGATGTATCAGCGCAATCTCAGGTGTAGGGGAGGTTATCCTCCTACCGAGGAGTCTAACTTCACCCCTATGGGGCTGGATGAATCCTCCAAGAATCCTAAGAAGAGTGGACTTACCCACACCCGAGGGGCCCACGATGGCGACGAGCTCACTCTCATATACATCCAAGCTCACGCCGTCGAACACAGTGAATCCATTCTGGAATGTATACGAGATATCCACTGCCTCAAGAATTTTCTGGTTCGAGCTCAAATCCCTAATCCCAACTCCAAGACAAACCTTTAAGGTTTATGTGTAGCAACACAAACTCTTAAAACTCAAAGTAACCATATAATCAATGAGTCGCTCCACCGAGCAGGATGACGCTTGGGGAGACATACTCTCAAAACGAGTGATATAGGGTGATAGTGTGATGAGTGGAGATAGGAGGAGGGGTACGATTTGGTCGGTATTAGAGGAGGCTAAGAGAAACGGGGGAAGCGTGGAGGACGCCTTGAACACGCTCATGTACGCTGAAAGCCCAATCTTCGCTAAGGCTGGCTTCCGTGTGGTAAAACTCGGGGACGGCTACGCTGAGATAAGTTTCCCAATGAGTGAGGAGATTAGGAGAAGAGGCGGCATGGTGCACGGTGGCATAATAATGTACGTGTTAGACTCAGTGTGTGGTTTGGCCGTAATATCACGCAACCAGGGTGTTGACCAGTTCACAGTGGAGCTAAAGGTGAACTTCCTAGAGCAACTCCATAAGCCTCCGTTTAAAGCGGTTGGACGGATCATTAGAATGGGTGGTAGACTTGCGGTAGCCGAGGGTGAGGTTGCAGACGCTGATGGGAGGGTGTGCGCTAAAGCGCTGGGAACATGGTATATAGTTAAAGAGAACACCAAAGAACACGGTTAAATCTGTTAGGAAGCTTAGCCAACAACAATTAGGCATTAAAAATTAATAGCTCACTTTGTGTTACCCATATCTTGAGGGTATATTCACAGCTAATTCCTGTTTAATCAGCGTGAACTACCCCGCCCTTACCAGTAGTTCAAAGATTCGTGGCAGGGGCACAGTCGACGCCAAGCGCGAATTTTGATCTACTGTTACGGACGGGGCTTCCTGCTTCAACGCTCCACCTTGCCCACCCCCCACCAACCCTAAGGAGGGTGGGGGAGGTATTGGGGGAAGCTCAAAGACAGGCACACCAGAAGGGTGGCACCCACCCTGCTCTTATTAAAAGAACCAGAGAAGCGTTCAAGTCGCGGTCAAGAGTGAAACCGCAGTGGGGGCAGTGAAACACTCGGTCTTCCAAGGTTAAACCCTTGTTGATTCCTCCACAGAGAAAGCATTCACGGGACGTGTTGTAAGCGGATACAGCGAGCACGGTTTTCCCTTGTTTCACAAACCCCCACTCCAAGCACCCTCTTAACTCCGAGAAAGCGGCGTCGTAGAGCCGCAGCCTCCTCTTCCTTGTCTCGCCTTTCTGGATCAAGCTTTCAACGTTTAAATCCTCCAGCACCAACACATCATACTCCCCTGCGAGTAGAACCCCAAGTTTAAAGAACAAGTCACGCCTGAAATACTTAACATGCTCGTGCTGTTTAGCAAGCTCCCTCTTAGTTTTAAACCAGTTCTTCGAGAGAAACCTCTTTCTTGAAAGTATCCTGTGTATCGTCCTGATTCTTTCAAGAGAGCGCTCAAGCAGCCTCGGGTTCCCGAGGAAGCGCCCATCCAAAGGAGAGTGGCGAGCCTTGTGAGACCCACGTCAACGCCCACAGCGTTCATGGGTTGCTCTAGCGGTTGCCCCAGTGACTCAGCCTCCTCCACCAAGAAGATTATGTATATCCGACCTGAGGGGTTGAGTTTGACGCACACCTGGGACACTTGCTCCAAAGGAAGCTCCCTGTGTATTATCAAAGTGAAGAAGCCGATTTTACTTAAGTAGAGTCTAGCCTTCTTCTTTTTGTTTTTACCTTGTCCAACTTACCTCGCATTAAAAGCTTCCAACCGCTCTGAGGGTAAACCAAGGACAGAAACTTGTGCGGCTTCCTTTTCTTGGGCTTGTTCGCGAGCCCATCGAGGAACCTCTGACGCGCCTGGTAAAACCTATCAGCGACCTGCTGGGTAACCTGCGAATGCAGCGCCTGAAACTCTTTGTTCTTCTTCCTCAGGTCCAAGGCGAGTTGTCGAAGCTCGGTTTTATTCATTGAGTGCATGTTCTCCTCATACTTTTCTTGTTCGGCGTGTAAGAGCGTGTTGTAGAGTTTACACGCTGCTTCAAGCTGGGTTTCCAACACCCCCCGCCCGCCGTGGTCTTTGATGAGTACGCTCGGAAGCGGTAGGCTCTCACACGCGTCACCGAGCATTTTCCCGCCGTGTATTTATTCTTTTGGGATCCTTGCTTAAGGTTTTGGAAAGTAGCTACAGAGGGGGCTATCCATCCCCCACCTCACGGAGCGGAGGGGTGGGGTCTTCCCCTCACCCCCTTTGAAC
>Ga0079043_1000425_pt1 | contig 7399 bp, 7 predicted proteins | sample ECHtaG_2_FD_72778 | JGI IMG/M metagenome (GOLD analysis project Ga0079043, IMG submission 72778) | Hot spring microbial mat communities from Yellowstone National Park, Wyoming, USA - ECH_C virus_MetaG | ecosystem: Environmental > Aquatic > Thermal springs > Hot (42-90C) > Microbial mats ... | reverse complement strand
CTTTTGCAGCACGCGCGTGCCCAGGTCGAAGGTGAAGGGGCCGAAGCTCACCACCTCGTTGTCGCCGGAAGGCGCGCCCGGCGCTTCCTGCGGCGGCCGGCGGCGCAGCACGGCATGGATGCGGGCCAGCAGTTCGCGCGGGTTGAAGGGCTTGCCCAGGTAGTCGTCGGCGCCCACTTCCAGGCCCACGATGCGGTCCACATCCTCGCCCTTGGCGGTCAGCATGATGATGGGCGTGCGGTCGTTGGCCGAGCGCAGGCGGCGGCAGATGGACAGGCCATCTTCGCCGGGCATCATCAGGTCAAGCACGATCAGATCCACCGTTTCGCGCAGCAGGATGCGGTTCAGCGCCTTGCCATCTTCGGCAATCATGATCTCGAAGCCTTCCTGCGTCAGGTAGCGGCGCAGCAGGTCGCGGATGCGCGCATCGTCATCCACCACCAGGATCTTGTCGGTGCGGTTGGTCGTAGTGGCCATGTTCATCCTCGGTCGGTCATTTGTAACAGCCGCCATTGTTACCAGCTTGCGCCGAAAAGTCTGGACAAACCCACGAAATATTGCCGTGTGTTACAGATGTTGCGTTTAAATTTAGAACGAAAAATGTGTCTTTAGAATATTTAACTATGGGTTTTCCATCCTGATGCATTTATCGTTGCAATAATGTTGTCAATGGAGGAGCCGGCAGGCCTGCTTGGCTTCACACCTGTCACCATCTGGCGGCATGCCGTAGCGAAAGGGCGGCATGCAGTTGTATCCCTGAACTACCTTTCATTTCAAAGGGTGAACGCATGAGCAAGCTTTCCAAACAGCTGTCCCGCCCCTGGGTCAAGTCCGTGGTCGCGGCCACTGCGCTGGCCTGTGCCAGCGGTGCCTGGGCGCAGAACGCCGGCACGGCGCCGGCACAGCCTGCCAACGTGGTGCAGTTGTCTGCAGAAGGCTCGGTGGACGTGGTGCAGGACCTGCTGACCGCCACCTTGTCGGCCACGCGCGAAGGGCGTGATGCCGCCGCGGTCCAGTCCCAGCTGCAGAAGGTGGTCGAGGCCGCCATGGCCGTGACCAAGCGCAGCGCCCAGCCGGGCCAGATGGATGTGAGCACCGGCAGCTTCGGCATCTATCCGCGCTATGGCAAGGACAACAAGGTGGAAGGCTGGCAGGGCCGCGCCGAGATTCTTCTGCAGGGCCGCGACTTCGCGCGCATCACGCAGACGGCGGCCCAGGTGCAGGACATGACGCTGTCGCAGGTGGGCTTCGGCCTGTCGCGCGAGGCCCGTGAAAAGGTCGAGGGCGAGGCCCAGGCCAAGGCCATCGAACAGTTCAAGCAGCGCGCCTCCACGCTGTCCAAGAGCTTCGGCTTTGCCAACTACAGCCTGCGCGAGGTCAACGTGAGCAGCAGCGATACCTCGGTGCCCATGCCGCGTCCGCGCATGATGGCCATGTCCGCCAAGGCCGCTGGCGCGGAAATGGATGCCGTGTCCGTGGAAGCGGGCAAGGCGCAGGTGATGGTCCACGTGTCGGGCTCGGTGCAGATGTACTGAGCAGGCGTGGGCCGCCCATGAAAAAAGGAGCGCCGTGGCGCTCCTTTTTTGACGTGAACCGGTGCTGGCGCGCTTACTGCGCAGCCCAGCCGCCATCCATGTTCCAGGCCACGCCGCGCACGTTGGCTGCGGCGGGCGAGCAGAAGAACACGGCCAGTTCGCCCAGTTCCTCGGGCGTGGTGAACTGCATGGAGGGCTCTTTCTCGCCCAGCAGCAGCTTCTTGGCTTCTTCGTTGCTGATGCCGTGCTGCTCGGCCTTGGCGTCCACCTGCTTTTGCACCAGTGGCGTCAGCACCCAGCCGGGGCAGATGGCGTTGCAGGTGATGCCGGAGGTGGCGTTCTCCAGCGCCGTGACCTTGGTCAGCCCGACAATGCCGTGCTTGGCCGCCACGTAGGCAGACTTCTGCGCCGAACCCACCAGGCCGTGCACCGAGGCCACGTTGATGATCCGGCCCCAGCCCTTGCCGCCATCGGCCGCCTGCATCATGGGCAGGACCAGGCGCGAGGTGTGGAAGGCGCTGGACAGGTTGATGGCGATGATGGCGTCCCAGCGCTCGGGCGGGAAGTCTTCCACGCGCGCCACGTGCTGGATGCCGGCATTGTTCACGAGGATGTCGATCTGGCCGAAATTGCGCACGCTGTACTGGACCATGTCCTCGATGTCCGCCACGCGGCTCATGTCGGCGCCGTGATAGGCGACCTGGGCGCCGGCGGCCTGGCCTGCGGCCAGCACTTCGGCACGGGGGCCGTCCACATCGCCGAAACCATTGAGCACGATATTGGCGCCCTGGCGGGCCAGCGCCTTCGCGATCCCGAGGCCGATGCCGCTGGTCGAGCCGGTCACGAGGGCGGTCTTGCCTTTCAACATAGAGAGTCTCCGAATGAATGTACGATGCAACACAGCCATTATCGGCGCCGGCTCCGCGAATGCGTTTCCATGAATCATCCTACGCTGAACTACGTATCCTGCCCGGGGGTTGCCGGGCGTGCCTCACCCTGGAGCCGTACTGCCAGCCCGGCTGCTCAAGAGAATGCTTCGCACCGCATGGCTTATTGGGAATGGAATCGCACCGGCGATCCGCACCATCCCCATGTCGTGGTCGCGTGCACGGCCTTTCGCGCCAGGGGCGTGACTTCGACGCGTTGGCCGAGCGGCTCAGCGAACGTGCCCGCGTGATCTGCCCCGATGTGGTCGGGCGTGGCGAAAGCGACTGGCTGCAGGATCCGGCCGCCTACCAGGTGCCTCTTTACGCAGCCGACATGCTGGCCTTGCTGGCCCAGGTGCATGCGCAGGCGCCTGTCGAACAATTGGATTGGGTGGGCACCAGCATGGGCGGGCTGATCGGCATGGCGCTTGCGGGCCAGCCGGGGCTGCCGCTGCCGGCGCCCATCCGCAGGCTGGTGCTCAACGATGTGGGACCTGTCATCGAGTGGTCTGCCCTGGAGCGCATAGGGCAGTACCTGGGCAAGGGCGCGCATTTTGAAAATCTTGAGCAGGCAGCCCATGCGCTGCTCTTGATTTCCGAAGGCTTCGGCCCACATAGCGAAGGGCAATGGTTGCGATTGACGCGACCTATGATGCGGCCCGCCGCCGATGGCGGCCTTGTCCTGCACTATGACCCTCAGATTGCGGTGCCCCTGCAGCACATGACGCGCGAGATGGCCCAGGCCGGCGAAGCGCTGCTGTGGCAGCTGTATGACCAGATCAAGGCACGCGTCTTGCTGGTTCGTGGTGCGCAGTCCGATCTGCTGACGGCGGCCACGGCACAGGCCATGGCGCAGCGCGGCCCGAAGGCGCATTGCGTGGAATTTGAAGGGGTGGGGCATGCGCCCACCTTCGTCGCAGCAGGGCAGGTGGCCTTGCTGTGCCGGTTCTTATGGGGAGAAGAGCGCTTGCCAAGCACCATGAATCTTGCCGAGCAGGCCAGGGAGAGTGACGAATGAAGACTGCCAGCAGCGAGGCCGCCGTGCAGGCGCCTTCGCCCGGCGCAGCCGCGCCGGGCCAGGTGCCGTCGGTGCTGCCGCACCTGATCACGGCCACGTCGCAGACCCTGCCCGAACAGGTCAACGCGCTGGCGCGCGCGCAGCTTTGCCGAGCCGCTGATCGCCACCGAGACCATGGAGTCCGGTGAGAACACCATGGCCCATGCCGATGCGGTGGCTGCCATCCTCAAGACCATCGGCGGCTCCGAAACCATGCAGGCGGCGATCTATCTGGTGCATGCCAGCGTGCACCTCAATCGCCCGCAGGAAGTGATCGCCAAGGCCTTTGGCGAGAATTTCGCCACCCTGGCCGTGGAAACCAACAAGCTCATGCGCGTGCAGGAGCAGGCGCGCGGCGCCGAGCTGGGCGGCCAGTACCTGGACGATGAGGCCACGCAGACCGAGAACGTGCGCAAGATGCTGCTGGGTTTCTCGCGCGACCTGCGCGTGGTGCTGCTGCGGCTGGCGTCGCGCCTGCAGACGCTGCGCTACTACGCAGCCAGCAAGCGCCCGGTCTCGCCCGGCATTGCGCGCGAGGCGCTGACGGTGTTTGCGCCGCTGGCCAACCGGCTGGGCATCTGGCAGATCAAGTGGGAGCTGGAGGATCTGTCCCTGCGCTTCCTGGAGCCCGAGACCTACCGCGAAGTGGCCCGCCTGCTCGATGAAAAGCGCGTGGAGCGTGAAGCCTATATGGAGCAGATGCGCGCACGGCTGGAGGCCGACCTGCGCGCGCACAGCATCAGCGCCACGGTGCAGGGCCGGCCCAAGCACATCTACAGCATCGTCAAGAAGATGCGCGGCAAGTCGCTGAACTTCGACCAGGTCTTCGACATCCGCGCCATGCGTGTCGTTGTGCCCACGATCAAGGACTGCTACGCCACCCTGTCCTGGGTGCACGAGCAGTTCACGCCCATCGAGGCGGAATTCGACGACTACATCGCCAAGCCCAAGCCCAATGGCTACCAGTCGCTGCACACCGTGGTGCGCGACGAGACGGGCCGCGCCATCGAGATCCAGATCCGCACCCAGGCCATGCACGACCATGCCGAGCACGGCGTGGCCGCCCACTGGGCCTACAAGGAGGCGGGCACCAAGGGATACGCGGGCGTCACCGCCAGCAGCGAGTACGACGCCAAGATCGCCGTGCTGCGCCAGTTGCTGGCCTGGGGCAGCGACCTGGCGGGCGCCCACCATCGGGGCCTGTTCGAGGACCGCATCTACGTGCTCACCCCTGACGCGGCCGTTATCGAGCTGCCGCAGGGCGCAACGCCCGTGGACTTTGCCTACTCGGTGCACACCAGCCTGGGCCACCGCTGCCGCGGCGCGCGCGTGGACGGCGCCATGGTGCCGCTGAACACGCCGCTGCAAAACGGCCAGACCGTGGAGATCACCACGGTCAAGGAGGGTCGCCCCTCGCGCGACTGGCTCAACGCCGACCTCGGCTACCTGACCAGCAACCGGGCCAAGGCCAAGGTGCGTGCCTGGTTCAATGCCCAGGCCACGCACGAGACCGTGGCGCGCGGCCGCGAGGCGGTCGAGAAACTGCTGCAGCGCGAGGGCAAGACGGCCGTCAAGCTGGAGGAGCTGGCCGTTCAGCTCGGCTTCAAATCGGCCGATGCCTTGTTCGAAGTCGTCGGCAAGGATGAATACTCGCTGCGCAACATCGAGACCGTGCTGCGACCGGCCGAGGCGGAGGAGGAAGTCGAGGAATTCTCCCCGGTGCGCAAGGCACGCGGCACGGACTCGCCCAAGGGCGGCGTGCTGGTCGTGGGCGTGGATTCGCTGATGACGCAGCTGGCCAAGTGCTGCAAGCCTGCGCCGCCGGACGACATCCGGGGCTTTGTCACGCGCGGCAAGGGCGTGAGCGTGCACCGCTGCGACTGCTCCAACTTCCGTGAAATGGCAGCGCGCAATTCCGAGCGCGTGATCGACGTGGCCTGGGGCCAGCCCAAGGCGGCGGCCGTGGCCTCGGCCGTCTACCCGGTCGATGTGTCCGTGGAAGCGGCCGACCGGCAGGGCCTGCTGCGCGATATCTCCGAAGTCTTTGCGCGGGAGAAGACGAATGTCATCGGCGTGCAGACCCAATCCGTCAAGGGAACGGCCTGGATGACCTTCACCGTGGAAGTGGCCGATTCCGGTCGCCTCAACAAGGTGCTGGGTATCGTGGCCGCCGTGGCGGGCGTGCGTTCGGCACGGCGGCGCTGAGCCTGTTCGGGTATTTTTGCCGGAGCCCTGGAAAACCCGTGCTAGAATCGCTTTCTCGAACAAACACAGGCGCGTAGCTCAGCTGGTTAGAGCACCACCTTGACATGGTGGGGGTCGTTGGTTCGAGTCCAATCGCGCCTACCAATTTTCCATTGCCAGATGGAATGCAAAAAGCCTTCTGATCACTCAGAAGGCTTTTTTGTTTGGTTTTTTTGTTTGTGCGCCCGGCAACGATGGGGAGACTTGCCGGTCAAGGAGGCGGGCAGGGCCCGCGCTCCTCTGTCAGGAGGTCAGGTGCCGACTCCGGCCTGTGCCTGCAGGTAGTCGTTTTGCAGCAGGTACATGCGGATGGCGTTGCGGTACTGGCCGTTGGCGAAGAACTCGTCGATCAGCACGCCTTCCTGCACGAAGCCTATGCGCGCGTAGATGTGGATGGCCTTCTCGTTCTCCTGGTCCACATGGAGAAAGATTTTGTGCAGGTTGAGCGTCTTGAAGCCATAGTCCAGCGCCAGCCGCGTTGCCTGGGCTGCGATGCCCTGGCCCTGCTGCTCGGGGGCGATGATGATCTGGAATTCGGCGCGCCGGTGGATCAGGTCGATCTCCACCAGCTCGACGAGACCGGCGCGATCGCCCTGGTGCTCGACGATGAAGCGGCGCTCGGTCTGGTCGTGCACGTGGGCGTCGTAGAGCGCGGAAAGCTCGTCGAAGGTCTCGTAAGGCTCCTCGAACCAGTAGCGCATGATGGCGGCATTGTTGTTGAGCAGATGCACGGAGCGCAGATCTTCGCGCTCCAGGGGTCTCAGGCGGATGCTGTGATTCATGCGCTCATTGTGCGAGAGCCGCGGTATCCGGCTGCAGGCCACGGATTACCAGCCGATAGATCAGATCGGCCGCCGTGTCGTAGTCGTCGGCGGTCAGTTCCGGCCGGCCCAGCAGCAGCGCGAACTGGGCCTGCTGGTCGGCGTAGGCCTGGGTCACGGACCAGAGGATGAACATCAGGTGGGTGAAATCCACGCGGGCAATCTTGCCCTGCGCCACCCAGCGCTCGAAGGCCTGCACGTCGGCTGCCAGCGCCGGGCCTACCTGGCTCGATATGGCCTGTCCGAAGCGGGGCGCGCCGGCCATCACCTCGCGCGTGAAGACACGGGAGCCATGGGGCCGCTCGCGCGAGGACTGCAGCTTGGCCCGGATGTAGATGCGCAGGGCCTCCGCCGGGTCGTCGCCGCGCAGCAGGTCGGACATGCCGGCCAGCCACTGCGTCAGCACATCGCCCAGCACGCGCAGATACAGCTCCTCCTTGCTGGCGAAGTAGTACAGCAGGTTGTGGCGGCTGAGGCCGGCGTCGTGCGCGATCAGTTCCAGCGATGCGCCTTCGAAGCCGTATTGCGCAAAGTGCAGTTCGGCCGTCTGCAGGATGTTCAGCTCCTTGCGCAGCCGTGCAGCGGTGGGCTTGCGCGTGGCCGATCGGGCCTGGGGGGAGGGCGCATTGTCAGAAAGGGTTGCCATTGCGCAGATGGTAAGTCGGGATAAGTGGCGCCATTTTGGTGCGATTGTCTGGCATCTTTCTTGCTGACGACTTTCTGGGTGATTTTACTGATTGGTAAATTTTTTCACCCGCGTAAATTCCGTTCCACCCCCAGTGCGCCCGACAAGAGGCGTCACTTGCACATGCGAGG
>Ga0079043_1000420_pt1 | contig 7497 bp, 9 predicted proteins | sample ECHtaG_2_FD_72778 | JGI IMG/M metagenome (GOLD analysis project Ga0079043, IMG submission 72778) | Hot spring microbial mat communities from Yellowstone National Park, Wyoming, USA - ECH_C virus_MetaG | ecosystem: Environmental > Aquatic > Thermal springs > Hot (42-90C) > Microbial mats ... | reverse complement strand
AGTGTCCCCCTTAGGACGTGGCTCACGAAGGCACGACTACTCGACGAGGTTATACATCAACGCACCATAAACGACTTCCTAGGTGAATCACGCTGAGAACCGAGATCATACTCGCAGCCCTACTAGTCGGCTCAGCCCTATCGCTACTCGCAGGAGGCCTACTACTCTATGTGTACAGCCTCGCACCGCTCATAACAGTCACGGGAGGCTGGGTCATAGCCGCACTACTCATAGCCTTAAGCGTGTATGTACGCAGAGCGAATAGGGTAGCAGTCAACATCTCAACACTACTAGGCATCCTCTCAATCATCACCTCACCCCTAATACCAGCACACACAGGGGCACTCCTAGACTTCGGGTCCACACCCAAGATAACACTGCTGGACACACTCCAAATATTAGGCTTCTATGTTTTCCCAACGGTATTCATAGTGCTACGCTTTACAAAACTCAAAACTCCAAACCCACCCAACACGAAAAAATAGTGACCGAAAAATCAAAAGTAATTTCGATTAACATTATGAATTCAGGAATAACGGCTCACTTTGGAAAACATCATGATTGAGAATGTGGACTACCCCGCCCTCACGGGCGGAGGGGGCTTCCCGAATCAACGCCCCACCACGCCTCCCCTTCTTTAGCCCCAAGGAGGGTTGGTGGGGGAGGTATTGGGCGAAGCTCCGCAGACAGGCGCACCAGGGAGAGGGGTGGCACCCACCCTGACCTCTTCAGGAGAACCAGGGAGGCGTTCAGATCCCTATCCAGAGTGAAGCCGCAGTGTGGGCAGCTGTACACGCGGTCTCTCAGCGTTAAATCATGGTTGACTCCACCGCACCGGAAGTATTCACGCGAGGTGCTGTAGGCTCGTACAGCTAAAACCGTTTTACCCCGCTCCTGGAACACCCACTCCAGGCACACTCTGAGCTCTGAGAACGCGGAGTCGTAGAGCCGCAGCCTCCTCACCCCAGACTGCTCCCCCACTTGGATCAAGTGCTGTGTGTCCAGGTCCTCAAGAACCAGGAGGTCGTACTCCCCCGCGAGTGGGGCGCCGAGCTTGGAGAATAGGTAACGCCTAAAATCCTTCCAGTGCTCGCACTCCTTGGCGAGCCGCCTCTTGGTCTCCAACCAGTTTCCCGAAAGGAGCTTCCTTTTGGAAAGCTTCTTCTGTATTATTCTAATTTTCCCTAGGGAGCGCTCAAGCGGCCTCGGGTTCCCAAGGAAGCGGCCATCGGTCGGAGAGTGTGGCAAGCCTCGTGAGACCTACATCCAGGCCCACAGCCCTCTCAGGTTCCCGTAGTGCCTCTTCCTACTGTGTCTCTGCTTCTCCAACCACGAAGACCACATAGATTCCACCAGAAGGGTACATTCTAACTCACCTTATCCGGACACGCTCGCCCAGTTCACCGAATATGTGCTCTTGGTCTTCGCCTTATCCAGACAGGCGAATCGGAAAGAGACATGAGTATGGCTTCAAATATACCCACGTCCACGGGCTTTTCTATCACCTTATCCGGACAGGTGGGTGTTATTCCACCCGCTGCGCTTGTCATGGCTCTCGAGCTTAGAAGCCTCCTTCTTCTGGAGTATGTGCACGTGATAAGCGGTGGTACCCGGACTGGCTTCGATCTATTCATGAGTGTCATCCTTGGCAGGATACTCGCTTCGCTCGATTTGCCTGGTAGGGTTGAAGTAGCAAAGCGCCTCACGCCTTATCCGGACAGGATCCCTTAAACACCCGTGAAGTTAAAAGGGAGATACTTATATTACTGGGTATCTACCCAGTTACTGGTGAGGTACCCTGTTATTTGATCCTAAACCTAAAGATAATCGTAACGACCTATTTGATAGGGAAGAGGAACTCACACTCCTAAAGGAGGGGGCAAAGTATCCCATAACACTGCTCTTAGGTATAAGGAGGAGTGGAAAATCATCACTGATAAAGGTTTTAATGAAAGAAACTGACGCCCTGTGGATATACTTAGATTTAAGAAAGTTTGAAGCTAAGGGTTATCTGAGTTACAGGGACATAGTCCTGGAGCTGGAAAAGTCTCTCCAAGGTCTCCCCAAGAAAATAAAGAAGATGTTGGTCCCCATTAAAGGGAGTCAACTTAGCAGGTCTTGAGTTGAAACTGAGCTGGGGGAATGAGAAAGTAGAACTATCTGATATACTAGAAAGACTTTCGGATATAAGCGAAAAAGAGAACAGGGCTGTAATTATAGTAATCGACGAATCGCAAGAGCTCAGAAAACTTAAGGGTTATAACTTGTTGAGCCCAATAGCGTACGCCTATGATAACCTGAGTACAAAGTTCATCTTAACAGGTAGCGAAATAGGCATGGTACACAAATTTTTGAAGCTGAATGACCCGAAATCACCGCTCTTCGGTAGAGCGATGTCCGACGTGGTCGTGAAACCATTCGATGTCCGACGTGGTCGTGAAACCATTCCCTAAAGAGGTAGCGTTAGAATTCATGAGAAGGGGATTTGATCAGTTCAGCGTTAAAGTGGAAGATAAGCTATTGGAGGAAGTTTACGAAGAAGTTGGCGGTATACCGGGTTGGCTCACCTATTACGGGTTTCAATATATTCAAGAACGAGATCATAAAAAAGCATTAGCTAAGACTATCCATTCAGGAGTCTCATTGATACGTAGGGAGTTCAATAACTTCCTTATTGGTAGGGAAGTGGCCAAGAGAAGGTATTATACCATAGTGAAAACTTGTAAAAAAGGTGGCAGATGGAGCGATATAAGAAGAGCACTTGAAGCTCAAGAGGGTTTAAAAGTAGATGATAAGAAAGTTACCGAGTTAATACAGAATTTAGTAGACGCATCGTTTCTGGTTAAAGATGGGGAAGAATATAGACCAGCGGACGTGCTTATCGGTCAGGCTTTTTGATTTGGTTTTCACAATCACATGGCTGAGTAGGCTAGTCATCCAAGTCAGACACGTTTGGTTTTTTACAGATGTTTTCAGCACCAAAGAAGAAATCCATATACAACTAACCGTCCTATGACACATGCAAGGGAATCTTCTTAAACTGGGGCTGAACGTATTGGCACATCGGTGTCAACGGTAAAGCCCGTAACCGCCAGTTCCCCAGAGGGTTCTTGATAATCTTTGAGCTCTTGCTTTGATGGTCTCGGGTGCAGTGTTGTAAGAATTGGGTTCATACTCCGTAAATTTTGGTTCCAACGCGTTTATACCAAGTGTACACCTTCCCACCTCATGTACAACCACAGAAACCGGCGCAGCCACAACTGGGCCCCCGTCTTTTCCCGTGAGGGGGGAGCTCAATCCCTGACTCCTCGTGCTGGGGGAAGGGGAGAGAAGGTGAACAGGAGGAAGGTCGGGGGAGTGGAGGCATACCAATCACCTAGAGCCATTCATCGGGCTCCCTCCCCACCCTTCCACCCACCATCGGCTACACGACAGCGACGGAAGAGGTTAACAGGCTCAGAATCTAAGCTGGCGTGCCGCTAATCGAGTCAGTCGAGCGAGCCGGTCAGCATAGACGTGGACGCATCAGGTCTGACCTCCTGCCCGTCCTAAACACTAGTTCAAAGATTCGTGGCAGGGGCACAGTCGACGCCAAGCGCGAATTTTGATCTACTGGTAAGGGTGAGTGGTTCACTTTCCTAATGTTTGCTGGATTACGGTGGGATCTGGAGCATTACGGCTAGGAGGATGACTGCCAGCATTAGGGCTATGTTGAGGTATGAGAAGACCCTTGAGCGGCGCCTCGTCGAGCTTAGCCTGCTCCTCAGAGATTCACGCGCCTCCTGCGTTGTGGCTGAGTTCATCTCTCGCACGATGGAGGATATTCTCCGGCCAAGGTAGAGGTTATTGAAGTATATGCTGAAGATCATGAAGAGCGTGAGCACTGCTTTGGCTAGCAGGATCCTAGCCCCAAGGGACCTGAAACTGAACCCATCCAGATACCAGGTAGCGTTGTATATTCCAGTTAGTACTAGGATGACGAGTGATATGTTCACAACCTTACCGAAGCGTCTGGTAACCCTGACGACGACCTGATTTCTGATGCCTTCAGGTATGTCGGAGCCGAGAGCTGGGAGGAAGGCAAGCCATATGAATAGTGACCCCCCCACGAAGATTATTGCCGACAATGTGTGAATGTATAGGATGACTAGCTGTAACAGCGCCACATGCGGTTAATCCTACCCCCATATAAAAACCCAGAAACCGCGCAAGGACTCTATTAGGGTAAGTGCCACGTGGGCAAAGCCGAGGTTTGCGTGTTCAACCAACACGTTCAACCATAAAGCTTCAGCGTCGGGTTCAATTCGAGAGTCTCCGGGCAAGCAATCCCCCCACGCCTCCGGCTACCAGTCCCGAGAGTATGAATGCGCCAACACGTGTCTGGATTGGGTCGCCCCCAGTGAAGTCGAAGATTGCACTTGCAAATATGAGTGCCACCACAGTCCACCTAGCTACCGTGTTGGTCTGCGACTCCTCCCACACCTTAGAGGTCCTCGAAGAGTTATAGAATGCGGCTGAAGCGTAGACTAGAACGTCTGAAACCGTCGCGATGATCCGCCCGGTCGCCAAAGCATAGAAGGGGCAGAGAGCCACTTCGAAGCTCACTGCGGGCAGGAAGAGGTGTATTACGAGCTGTATTACAAGCGCGACCAACATGAGTAGAAAAGAGTAGCCCACACCAGCTATAATGTTCCAGGAGGCCGGCTCACGTCTAACACTGTTTCCGCTTTGAACATTCATATGGTGACCGCCTCGCACCTTCACCTGATCTTTTCGGGTGAGAAGAGCTTCTGCCTATCATTAAAGGCCACCCGAATTTCGCTTATGAGCTGCCTCAGAGTGGCTGGGTCAGCGTCCCCACGTGCCTGCTTTAAAACCTCATCCGCGGTGGTGAGGAGCTTAAGGTCGTACTCCACTATTTTCATCATGTCCTCCTCGAAGAGCTTGAATCTCGTATAGAACGTGTACATGCCAGCCGGCGCGGCTCCTACTTCTTCGCTCACACCCCTGAGCAGGGACAAAATTTCCTCATACTCCGAAATTCGGGGGTCAAAGGGATTCTGGGCTGCAAGACGCGACTCTCTCAGCCCCAGCTCCTCCTGCGCATTCAAAAGCCTCATCTTAATCGCCTGCCTAACAAGCACGTCATCCTGACGAATCAAATCCTTCCTCTTATAACCCTTGAACCCCGGAAGCATCAACTCCAACTTCTCAAGAGGGGCAAGGGGGGAGTCAGAAACACCACTCACAACAACCACTCAAAGGAGCACACCCTTCACTAGGCTAAAAGCATTTCCCCAGTTCATAAGCTCCCCAAGACATCGCACACACCCGGTGGAATCTTCAAAGCAAAAATGAAGGAGTAATAGAGATGCCTGTGTGTATGAGAAGCTATAGCTACCGAGTTCACACCTTAAAAGCCGCTCTGGCGGTGGTGCTGAGAGTCCAACTCTGCGAGGCTCGCAGACTTTAAAATACGCTTCTCCAAGCAATATAGAGTACGGGAAAAGTAGGACAGGTAGGCTGAGGACGAGCTCATATGGCTCGCTTCAGAGCTTTGAAAACGGAATACCGGAACTCAAGACCTCCACTCGTAGGTGACCCAGCGGGTTGTCGAAGTACGACGCCAAACGCATGAGAGGTTTTGAAGGTTTTGGAGAGAGCTAAGACGGGACGCGCCTAATGATCTACTTTATGAAGGGCTGGAGACCCATCCACATTAAGCTAAGCGTGTAGGGTAATAAGAATTAGGAAGTGGATCCAAACTGGGTATAGTAGGCCTCTTTTGTGCTTAACAAAGAGTTTTCTTTTGGGCTGGCGTGCCGAGCTTGCTTGGAGATTTACACGTCACCCCAAAATCTGCTTGGCCTCTTTGGGTTGGGGGCCTTATTCGGGACCTCAACCCTCTCAGATACCGAGTAACCCCCCAGAGTGGATTAATAGGGGTTGTGATGAGGTTGAATAAGGCTTTTAAGTCTTTCACGGTTTCTGATTTGTGTTCGACGTACACGTCCATATACCCGATGAGAACCTGTTCGAGGCCTTAGGAGAAAGGGTGATGGAGGCATCCCTCAAATATTTTAGAGCCGACGTGCGTAGAATGGGTTTTAGGGAGGCTGAGGAGGATTTACTGGCTCAAGGCGTTAAACACTATGCGCTCTTACCTGTACCTTCACGTAGCTTTGATGCCGCCAAATTGAACAGGGTTGTTCACACCTATGTTTCCTCCAGCAACATAGCCGTAGGTCTCGCCGCGGTGGATCCCTCGAGGGAGCCGGGTGAGCAAATCAGGGAGGCTTTGAAAATGGGTTTGAAGGGATTAAAGCTTCACCCCAACCTGCAGTTTGTTTATCCCAATGACCCACGCCTGAGACGAGTGTATGAGGCGATTGATGTAGCGGGAGGGGTTGTGCTCGTTCACACGGGCACATCCGGCATAGGTGGGGGACTGCGGGGTGGGGGTGGCTTCAAGCTCGACTACTCCCGCCCCATATGGGTGGATGAGGTGGCTGCAGAGTACCCCAACACGAGCTTTATCCTCGCACACTTCGGCTGGCCTTGGGTTAGTGAAGCGATAGCCATAAGCCTCCAGAAGGCCAACGTGTACCTTGACCTTTCGGGTTGGAGCCCAAAATATATCCCGCAGGAGGTTTGGTCCTACACCAACACCCTACTCCAAGACAGGGTGCTAGCCGGTAGCGACTACCCCTTCATAAAGCCTAGAAGGTGGTTGGAGGAGTTCTCGCGCATCCCCCTAAGAGATGATGTTAGGGAGAAGGTGTTACACCTTAATGCTGAAAGACTCTTCAGGCCTTAGTTTGAGCTCTCAAGCCGGGGGAGGTGTCCGCGTCCAGCCGCCAGTCGCGCATAACGCCTGGGTAGGGCTGGCTTAGGGCCCACTCCTGCTGCTCCACACTTATCAGCCTGCTCTGCGCTATCTTGGAGTACTCCTCAGCAGTCGGGGTTGGCGTCCTCGTATAGTCTTGGGCCACGTCTACAAGTGCGAAGAAGGGCTTGTATTCGTACCCCCACTCGTAGCCGTGTAGGAATGACCACCAGTTGTATGCAAAGACGGGTACACCCGCCTCCAAAGCCTTCGCCACAGCCGTCAAGTGATCCACCAAGTACTTGGTTTTGAGGGTGTGGTTACGCGTGGGGAAACCGTTCTCGGTGACAGCTATTGGAACACGGTAGCGTAGCCACACCTCCAACAGGGAGTCGGTGAGTCCCTTGGGATCGATCTGCGAAGCGACTATCTGGCCTCCCCCACCCACATAATTCATGGTATAGTAATCGAGGCCGACGAAGTCCACTACACTTGCCAGTTCATCTAGAACATCATAGAAGAGGGCTCCCCGAGCAAGCGAGGAGTACATGCGCGCACTCAGCGAGTAGCCTGGCCGCGGCTTGGTGTTGGGCACTGCGTGTGTGAAGCCCACCCACCCCTTGAAGCCCGCGGACCTAACCCTGTCAGCAGCCTCAGAGATTGTGTTCACT
>Ga0079043_1000334_pt1 | contig 8379 bp, 6 predicted proteins | sample ECHtaG_2_FD_72778 | JGI IMG/M metagenome (GOLD analysis project Ga0079043, IMG submission 72778) | Hot spring microbial mat communities from Yellowstone National Park, Wyoming, USA - ECH_C virus_MetaG | ecosystem: Environmental > Aquatic > Thermal springs > Hot (42-90C) > Microbial mats ... | reverse complement strand
TGAGCCAATAGTGGCGATAACGGATACCCATGGCGATCTTCGACTAAGATTCCGCAATGTATTTAAGTTGAAGCGGCCAATGAATATAATAGGAGTAACGGGTTGGGGCTATGGCAACTCAATTCAACTAAGTAATCATAGCGATTATTTATCTCTCGTTAAGTTCGCATTGGAGTCGCGCGCTAAGGCTATATACACAGTATATGGGAATGCCGCATTACTTGCCCAATCGCTTAGGCGCAAATATGGCTTGAATGCTCATTTAATGCCAACCAATGAAGGCGATATAACTAGCTATTGATACAGGATTAGTTGGTTCTCGCCCATGATTTCTAAGGATATTGATTATAAAAGGGAAACCAAGAAAGTTAAACTCCCGCTCCTCATCATAAAGATAAAAATGGCTGACCTCCTCCCCGCCATTTGGCGAGGTTTGCCGTTCGTTTTATCATCATTTTTAGGCCGCTCTTTCCTCATCGTTAATGTCTATGCCCAATTCAAGTCTGTATTATTGATGGGAGTTTCAGTAAGATTTAATAAGCTGCATGCGATTAATGGCGGATGGCATCTATGGATTGTTGCTTATCGTCATGCAGCTCTAAATGTAGTGATGATGAACCTTACTTGGTTGAGAGATGCATGGAGGAGTGCTTTAATTCATGTATATCCAAATAAATGATTTAAATGAAGGTAATGGCTTGCCTTTTAAGGCAGTGTAATCAACGTATTGAGTGGTTAGGCATTGAAGTTAAATGGATAAATATATATGCGCAAAACATTTAAATTAATGAATTGCCAATGCATGCATAATGGGTCAAGGATTTTCAAAGCTTCCGTTGCATATAGGCGTGATACCTGATGGCAATAGGAGATGGGCCAAGAAGAATAATACTGACTTCATATCGGCTTATAGACTAGGTGCAGATAAGGTGGAGGACTTCCTGGATTGGGCTATAGAGATGGGGATAAAGGCCGTCACTGTTTATGTATTGTCGCTGGAGAATCTATTGAATAGAAGCGAGATCGAGAAGAACATAGTATATGAATTATTGATTAATAAATTGATAAAGACCAGAAATGATCCACGGATTCATAACAATAAGGTGCGGATAACTGCAATAGGTAGGTGGAGAAATCTTCCCCAGAGCGTGGTCAACGAGATAATGACTGCAATGAAGGTGACCAGTGATTATAATGATCATTTCCTTAACTTGGCGATTGCCTATGGTGGAATTCAATCCGTGGTGGATATGGTTAATAACATCATCGGTTCCAAGAGCGAGATAAGTGATGGTGATTTATTCAAGTACTTACCTACATCATTCATGCCATATCCAACCATTGATTTAGTGATAAGGACGGGCGGGGAATATAGATTAAGTAATTTCTTTCCATTGGAGACTGCCTATGCCGAAATGTATTTCACGAATAAGTATTGGCCGGATTTCAATAAGGATGACTTAATCGATGCATTGAATTTCTATGCTGGCCGTGAGAGGAGGTTCGGCCGTTAGCGTTCTTGTTCGTGTTACTTTTCATTAAAGTTTAATAAGTGGCATTTGGATTGTTTCGTTTCAGTGATGATTAGGTTTCCGGCTTGAGCGGTGATAGTTTCACCCCTGACTGAGTTTAGTAAGGTTTATAAAGGGTTGCTATACATCGAATGTGATTCAGGATGGATGCACTGGAATAAAATCAATTAATGAGCTTAAGATCCTCATATCTATGTTGAAGAAGTATAGGGGATACGCCACCACGTTAGTGACGCTCTATATTAATGGAGATAGGCCCATACCAGACATAGTTAACATGCTTCGAGAGGAGTGGGCTGTTTCAGGTAATATAAAGGATAAAACGACAAGGAATCACGTTCAAGACGCTATCGATAGAATAATAGGAATGCTTAAAGGAACCCCCAAGGCTCCACCGAATGGATTAGTCGTATTCGCTGGTTTCCACATGATATCCCCAGGTAACTATACTTGGGTATCATACGTCGTGATTCCGCCCTTCAAGATAAGCACATTCAAGTACATATGTGACATGACGTTTCACACAGAGCTTCTTGAGGAGGGCGCGAACACTACGTCTACATATGGCATAATAATAGTGGAGCGAGGTGAGGCCGTAATAGCGCTACTTCGCGGAAACTATTGGGAAATAGTGAAGAAAGTTCAATTCTTTGTTCCAAATAAGCATAGCGCAGGTGGGCAATCAGCGCTTAGATATAAGAGGCAAACTGAACACTTGGCCGAGGTATTCTATAAAATGCTAGCCGACTCCGCTAATGAGATATTCCTCAAGATAAACGATTTAAAGGGAATAATAGTCTCAGGCCCTGGTCCCACGAAGGAGGATTTCTTGAAGGAGGATGCATTAGATTATAGGTTAAAGGATAAAGTGATAGCTATAGTTGATGCTTGTTGCCCAGATGAATATGGAGTAATAGAAACTATTAGAAAAGCCAGCGAGCATATCAAGGATAATGAATATGTCCATGCCAAGGAACTTCTTGAAACCTTAATGGAGTACGCTGTCCGCAAGAGCAATTATGTTGTATTTGGTAGGGAATCCACAATGAAGGCCTTAAAGTATGGAGCCGCAAGAATAATACTGGTCAGCGAGAACGTGGGGGAGGAGGAGATACTTAACTTAGTCGTGGAGGGAGATAAGAAGGGGATAAAGGTAGAGGTAATTCCAAAAGCCGTCGAGGAGTCTAAGATGCTTGATGAAACATTCGGAGGATACGCGGCAATACTTCAATACCCAGTAACAACATTGGAAGCTCAAGACAATCAGCAATAAGGGAACCCTCCTAAGAGGCTAATTTTAATAAGAGGGCTAGATATACGCTTAATATTTGCGTTCCTCGGGCTTCCACTTTGTAATCCTCACCGGTATATATGAGAAACTCGGGCCTTCCTTCGTGTAGAATGCCAAGGTATGCTTTAGCCAATTAACGTCATCGCGCTTCGGGTAATCTATCCTTGCATGTGCTCCCCTGGATTCCGTCCTATTTAATGCGCCCAGCGTTATTATTTCTGCTTGCTCCAGCAGGAAATCTATCTCCATTAAATCCTTTAGGTTCTGGTTATATACTAGTCCTCTATCCTCTATCCTTGAGTTATTGAACCTCTCCCTTAACTTCTTTAGGGAGGAGTACGCCTCCTCAAGCCCGCTTTTTTCCCTAAATACATACACGTAAGTATCCATTATCTTGTTCATTTCGTGCTTAATGTCATATGGATTCTCCGCATTGGTTTCCTTATGGAGCAATCCATCAAATATCCTCTTTTCCTCTTTCTCCGCGGCTTCCTTGACGTATCCATCATATCCAGGTTCAGTGGATGAGGTCATTGCATATTTAGCGGCTTCTTCACCGGTAAAGTGGCCCCAAACCAAGCACTCGCTTAATGAATTGCTTCCAAGCCTATTAGCACCATGAACGCTCACATTAGCGGCTTCCCCAGCCGCCCATAGATTAGGTATCTTTTTCTCCGCATCAATATATACTTGCCCCTTTAGATCAACATGAATGCCGCCCATCATGTAATGCATGGCTGGCCTAACTGGAATTGGTTCATCAACGGGATCAACTCCTATGGTCTTTATGGAGATCTCGCGAATCATGGGCAACCGTTTATTTAATCTCTCTTCACCGAGGTGCCTTAAGTCGAGCAATACATAGCTAAGCCCGCTTTCTTCATCCGTGAATCCACGGCCCTGATTTATCTCCGTTATTATCGAGCGGCTCACTATATCGCGTGGCGCTAATTCCATTCTGCTCGGCGCATACCTCTTCATGAATCGCTCCCCATCCTTGTTAACCAAGTACCCTCCCTCTCCCCTCGCTCCCTCCGTTATCAGTATCCCATTGGGCACTAATGCGGTTGGGTGGAATTGAGGGAACTCGAAGTCCTTTAACGGTATGCCCGCTCTATATGCAAGGCTGTAGCCATCTCCTGTGGAGGAGTGAGCCATGGTGGTGAATCCATATACCCTGCCATTGCCTCCCGTGGCTATTATGCCTGCCTTAGCTAATATTACCTTGAACTCGCCCGTCTTTAGGTCAATAGCGGTTATGCCCCTGAATACTCCATTCTCGAGAATAATGGATGTGGCGAAATGTTCATGAAGCATATCGATATTGCCGAATCTCAGTGTATTATCATATAACGTGCTCAGCAAGAAGAAGCCGGTCTTATCTTGAGCAAAGGTAGTTCTCGGTATAGTCATTCCTCCAAACGGTCTTTGTAAGATTTTTCCCTGGGGATCGCGGGACCATGGTACTCCCAAGTGATCCAGGAACTTTATTTCCTGAGGCGCCGTTTGCACCAATAGCTCTATAGCGTCTTGATCCGCCAGGAAATCGCTCCCCTTAGCAGTGTCATACCCATGAAGATCTAAACTATCGCCATTCTCCTTAGGGTAAAGCACTGCACTGGCTCCGCCCTCGGCTGAGACGGAGTGGCTTCTCATGGCATGAACCTTGGATACCACCGCTATCCTTATTTTTCCATTGGATATTCTAGCGGCCTCGAATGCTGCCCGTAATCCGGCGAGACCGGAGCCAAGGATTAATACGTCGTACTTTAATACCTCCACCATAGCAGCCACGCATTAATTCTTATTTATAAAAATTCCGTCTTGGCTGTGATTAGGTATAGAACCGTTGTAGAATTTCAAGAAAAACTTGTTTGAGATGTGTTTAGTCCAATTAATGGACTGTGTTCACCGCATTCCTGTTCGCGGTATCATGAGAAACATTTATAATAATCATAGTTAATAACCCATTTCGTGAATTTACGCGTTAATGTGGAGGAAATAAGTCGCCAATTATATGTCTTTGGCCCGGCTTGGCTTGTCATGATGGCCGACATAGATGTAGCCAGCATAATCACTGGGCTTCAGTCCGGCGCTACTTGGGGATATAGAATGATATTTATAATGCTTGTATTGACAATCCCATTATTTATAGTTCAAGATGCGGCCGGCCGTCTAGGCACAATTAGCGGCCTTGGATTAGGAGAAGCGGTGAGGATTAGGTATGGCAGTAGAATTGCTGCTTTATTGGCTATTCCCATGGCTGTGACCGATTTTTTGGAATATGTGGCTGAATATGCTGGCATGGCTATTGGAGTGCTTCTTTTAGGCCTTCCATTGGTTCCAATTTTATTGGTTTTATATATAACGCATGCAGTTGTCGTATTATCCAGTAGTTATAGGAAGGCGGAAATAGCTATGCTTCCTATAAGTTTCATGCTTGTCGCCAGCATAGTTGCCTCTGCCTTACTGTTTAAGCCGAACCCATTATTGTTGCTAAGAAGCCTATCCCCGCTTCAACCATATGGCAACCCATCTTTCGATTATTTGCTCGCTGCAAATATAGGTGCAGTGATAATGCCTTGGATGCTATACTTTCACTCCGGCGCCGATTCCAGGAAGAAGCTGAGGAGGAGTGATTTAAAAGCAGAAAGATTGGAGACGCTGATTGGAGCAATAGTATCTGAAATATTAATGGCCCTGATAGTAATAGACGGATCACACCTAAATATGGTTAATGACTTCTTGAATGTAACTGAGTTATCTAGCGCTTTGGCTCCATTTGGTTCACTGGCGCCACTAATAACGGCAATTGGATTCTTGGCGGCGGGCTTTTTAGCATTGGTAGTCATCTCAATGGCCTCTGCCTGGGGAGTTCTGGAAGCCATTGGGCATACATCCAGAAAATCATTTCTAATCATTTACCTACTAGAAAGCCTCCCGGCCCTTCTGCTGGTGATATCCTATAATAATTACGTGGAACTAATGCTTGATTTAATGGTGGTCTACACGATAATAATAGTACCATCGCTATACGTGCTGGGCAGATTAGTTGCTGATTCAAGGGTGATGAAGGGCACTCCCTATAAGTTCTGGGAATCTATTCTATATTGGATAATGACTGCAATAATAGTAATTGGAGGAGTAGTTGGATTAATTGCAATCATGTGAACTACCCCGCCCTTAAGGGCGAGGTTTGTCGTTCGTTTTATTAATTAAGGAAGTATGGGAAGGAACGTAAATTAATGGAAAAGCTCGCCCTTAAGGGGCCGGATTTCCAATACTTTCAGATTAATATTGACCAAGGGCTACTCCATCGCCGCGTATATCGGCATAGCCCACTTTCTCATCATTGATGAATTGAATTGCATGGGCCACGCCGGTTGCTCCCGGATACTTGATTTTGCGAACTTCCGCATCAACTCCATCCTCCGCAAATACCTCGGCTCCATCCCATAGAAACCTAGGCGCATCAATGGCTTCCACGACATCCATTCCCAAATCAATTATGTTTGTTAATAGCATGGCATGCTGCTGCGGTCTGAAGTGTCCCCCGCTTATTCCCAGGGCCAACATGGGTTTTCCGCTTTTCTCAACTATTATCGATGACAATGTATGTAATGGTCGCTTATGTGGCCCCAACTCATTTGGTCCACTCATCTTGAAGTCACTGGCCCTATTATTCAGCGTTACCTGATATGTTGGTTCAGTTATTCTGGAGCCAAATGGGTGATAAAGGCTCTGAATTGCTGAAACTATGTTTCCCTCCGCATCCGCCACAACAAAATTAGTGGTATCTCCGCCCTGAAGCCGCTTCATATTGCTCAGAGATGATGCAACCTCATCGAGTATCTTATTTATAGGAATATCCACGTACTTGGGATCTCCTATATAGGAATCCCTTATAGAATAGGCATGCTTATATATCTCTATGAATTCCTTAACCTTGCTTGATCCTCGGAGAGCCACGTTCCTTCGCTCTATTTCTTTCAGTATTAATAACGTGGTTATGCCTTGACTATTCGGCGGCGACTCATATACCTTAACACCCCTATACTCAATGCTTAATGGTTCCCTCCACTCAGGCAAGTACTCGGTGAAGTCATCATAGCTAAATACGCCTCCCATTGAATTCACATAATCGGTTATCGCGCGTCCCACCTCTCGATAAAAGAATGATGGCCCATTCTCACCTATGGCTTGTATGGTATTAGCCAATCTCTGCATATTGATTCTTCCCCACCTAGGCACAGCATATGTCCTAGTCGTTTCATTATCATGAGACGACTCGTTGATGCCTTTAATGGTTAGTTCAAGCCTCGGGGATACAGGTAAGCCATTCATGGCTGCCTGCACAGCCGGTCGAAGGAGGTCCTGCCACTCCATTGAGCCGTATTGTTTCCAAAGAGAATGCGTGCCCATCACCATGCCCGGTACCACGATAGATAATGGACCATAGCGTGGCATATTCCCGCCGGATTTTTCAATGATGAGTTCCTTAGTTAATTGCCGTGGTGCCCACCCGCTTCCATTAATGAATTCGACTTTGCCGCTTTTTTCGTTGTATATCATTGCCATGAAATCTCCTCCCAATCCATTTAATGCTGGTTGACTAACAGCTAACATGAATGATGTGGCCACTGCTGCGTCGATTGCATTGCCGCCTTTCTCGAGGATGCTTAGCCCAGCAATGGATGAGAATGGATGTTCACTGGCAATCACTCCTTTTCTGGAAACGAAGGCTGGCTTCACATATCTATTTTGTCGTTATTATTAATAAATATAGGGGGTTATGTTGGTTCAGTCCCCTACGATAATGGGAACAACAAGCTTCGCCATTTATGGGTGGAAGCGGGCGACAAGTCTCATTCCCGTATGGTATGGAGGTCAGTGCTCCAAATTATTATGATTATTGCTTCTTTGAGGAGAGAAGGGTTTAATTTTTCTCATTGTGTGTCGTAACGTTTTTAAGCGGTTTATAGCTTGTGAATCGATTAGGAATGTATGTATTAGCGGCGTTCCAGTTGCTGGGCGGAGGTAGTTCTAGTACAACGGAGTATTGGATATTTAATTTATTGTTATTTGTCGTTTATTTTGGTATTTTTCCTTTCCTATATGAGTATCTACAATTGATGCGTTTTCAAATGCAGATAAATGGCTTTTTGCAGCAGTTAAGCGCAACGATAACTAATGGCATCTCTCAATTCTTAGGCGCAGTCAATCAAGTTGTGGCCAAGGATGGCTCCACAGTGGATAGCGACAAGGTCAAGAATGAGCTTCGCAATTTAATGGATTTAGTTGTGATTGATCCCACAAATATAGAGACCGAGGGATTAGTTAGAAAGCTGAAGTACTTAATCAATATGTATAGCGATAGATTAGAGGGCGACGTGAAGAGAATGATGCCTAACTTGGATAAGCCTATGGTTCAAAACATGACTAATGCGGTCGAGGTTCTACGAAACCTAAACTATATATATAAGGTCGTGGATCATTACTATAAATTAAGTTCTAAGTATAAGAGTTACTACTTGCTATATCAATTAACATTCATGC
>Ga0079043_1000333_pt1 | contig 8388 bp, 9 predicted proteins | sample ECHtaG_2_FD_72778 | JGI IMG/M metagenome (GOLD analysis project Ga0079043, IMG submission 72778) | Hot spring microbial mat communities from Yellowstone National Park, Wyoming, USA - ECH_C virus_MetaG | ecosystem: Environmental > Aquatic > Thermal springs > Hot (42-90C) > Microbial mats ... | reverse complement strand
AGAAGTATACGGGGGAAAAGATTGAAAGGAAGGGCATATCGGGAAGAAAAAATCTAACAAAGCGTTACGGGCATGTATAATCTTGTGCCCTCATTGTGTTTGTCATAAATTCGGTATATGCAAGCGCCCGGTTATCCCGGTTTCTTATAACGATAATTGATGCTGGCAATTATTAAGACAATCTCAAATATGAACTAAATGTTGTAAAGAAAATCGTGAAGAGCATTTGTCCATTTCCAGAGAATCATCTGCAGTGGACTCTTGCTGCAATCTATGACTTGAAAGCAAATCAGGGATGGAGCACGACTGACCAATTCTTTATGATTATGTAAATAGCAACTGCAATCACTATGAATGCAAAAACTTCGGTCAAAGTCCTCCTCGGAAGTCTGTTTGCAATTCTAGCTCCTCCCCAGCCTCCCGCTATTCCACCTAAAATAAAAAAAGCGCTCAAGACGATGTTGAGTTCACCGTTAAGCGCGTATCTTATCGCGGTAGTGACACCAAATGTGCCAACTGAGATCAAAGATGTTCCTACCGCCTGTATTATATTCAACCCCCCTCCGAATAGAAGACCGGGTACTATGAGAAATCCACCTCCTATACCAAAATATCCAGATGCAAATCCTACCGCGAGACCGACAGGAATTATCTTCTTGTAAGATAGTCCGCCTTTGATATCTTTACCATCTTGACCAGGTTTGTGGACGAGCATGTAAATAGCTATGGCTATCATCAGGAAACCGAAGAAGAAAAGCAGGAATTTTCCAGGTGTCAGAAGACCCAGTTCAGACCCTCCAAGTACGCCTGCAACACCTGGTATGGTGAAAATTATCCCCTCCCTGTACTTTACGTTCTTCTTCAGGGCATGGGGAATGAGATTAAGATAGGCGTTTATTCCCACTGCCAGAGCTGTTGTCCCTATGGCAAGATGAGGATGATGGTATCCAACGAAATATATAAGGAGTGGAATAGCAAGGATGGAGCCACCTCCACCTATCAGTCCAAGGGAAAATCCAACCAGGATGCCTGAAATAACTGATAATATTGCCTGAAGAATGATCATATAACACTACTTCTCTCAAAATAAGTATAATTCCCTCTAATTATATCTAATCCAGATACGCAGGAAAAGGACCTTGAAAAAAATAACAGGATACCACGCAGAGAACCATTTCTTTCATATTTAAAAGAAAGGCAAAGGGATAAAATGTTTTTAGAAGAAGCAGGGAATATGGCATCTCTTCCTCTTAAAAGTAGGACAGACATGCGATAGTCTTCCTCGTATACCCCCAATAATTTATTTTCATGTGCGTGAAGAACCTCAGCACCAGTCATAGAAAGTCACTTGATCAATGTGGATTAATATATATTTTTTATGACAATATGTCATAAATCTGACAAAAGTAACATTTCTTAGCAAAGTAAATATCCAAAATTCAATTTAAAGATTATGGAAAGAAATGAAATCTCCTCGATCATAAATAGTCTGATAAGTCAGGACATAATCTACAGAATAGCCATTGCAAGGGGGATAGTCAATTATTCATCACTAGGGAAAAAGATTAAGAAATCGGTGGACAGCATAGCTGGCAGAGACATTCCGTTAAACACCATAGTTAAGGCACTCACGAGGATAAGGCTTGGATGTGATGTCCTGGAACCATACGATGCTCTCTCCCAACTCGAAATATCACTGGAATATGGTGTGGTAAGAAAGACAGTGAACTCTCTGACAGCAGTCGATCAGTTTCTTATAGCTTTTAAAACACAGAATGGATACGAAGTACTATACAAGGACGAAGGGAGTGAGGGGTTTGCATTATTGAAGTTGAGAATGAAGGAAAGATTCAATGAGATACCCGGGATAACAGTCCTGATAATATCAATCCTTGAAATGTACAGAATTGAGATAGGATACATTTATAGATTTGGACACGAAATCTGGTTTTTGATCCCTAAACCGCAGGGGGCACTTGCACTCGAAAAGCTGGCCTCCGTTGCCGGGAACCTGCCTGGCAAGAAATGACGTATTCCTACGCTAGGATCAGGAGGAAAATCGGCATTTCTGTTTCATAGTGGAAGCTCCACTAAGACTCTCCAGGAGCTCTCCACCCAGCATGAAACGATTTCAACCTGTGACCGGAAGGGTTCCAGGATTTAATTGTCATATGTGGAAAGGGTAATATTTTACAACCTCATAACTAGGCGGGGTTTATATGGAGTATAATATTGTAGTTCTGGTCGAACAGATATAAGACCTAGAACTGGAAAAAATAAACTCTTCCAGAGGTGAACCCTTGCTTGAGGGGTTATCGTTCAGGTTTGAAACACTCAGCAAGAATGCCGTTTAAGAAGCCGTCAGATTGAAGGAAAAGCACGGAGGCAAGGTTACAGCAATTCTATTTGGAAACGATAAGGGAATTCAGGTGATGAAAGAGGCCTATGCCATGGGAGTGGATGAAGGCTTCGTGATCACAGGTTATCAGGAGGGGAACGTTGCTCTCACTGCAATGGTTCTCGCAGCCAAGATCAGCTAGATACCTCACGATATTGTTCTGCTTGGCAATCAGTCTTAATTCTGTAAAATTAGATCAAGGTTTGGTTGCAATCAAAATTCTTCAAAAAATAAATATTAATTGCTAACTCATGTCATTGAAATCATCTTGATTTGAAATCCTTACAGTGAAATTTGTGCATAACAATTTTGACATGTATTTTAAGTCTAAATGAATCTTTTAACATAAAATCCTAAACATGCATTTTATATCTGTTTCTTTCCTCAAACTCCCAAATTCTCATTAAAGGATGTTATAGAAAAGCTGATTGTAAATATTTTAAATTTGTATTTTTTACAATGTAGAAAAATTCATTAATTTATAACTATTCTCCAATCATGGATCAAAATGAGAATTTTAGGATACCTCTAATAGGAGAGGATTTTCCCGAACTAAAAGTCGAAACGACACATGGATTCAAGAATCTGCCAAAAGACTATGCTGGAAAGTGGTTTATGCTATTCTCCCATCCCGGTGATTTTACCCCTGTTTGCACAACTGAATTCTATTCATTTGCAAGAAACTATGATAAATTCAAAGAGCTGAATACCGAACTAATCGGGCTATCTGTTGATAGTGTAATCAGCCACATAGAATGGGTTAAATGGATAAAAGAGCACCTAAATATTGACATACCTTTCCCCATAATAGCAGACCCAATTGGCAATGTGTCAAAAAGGCTTGGCATGCTACAACCTCAATCACCGACTTCTACAGTTAGGGCAGTGTTCATAGTAGATCCAAATTCAATAGTAAGGCTAATTCTCTATTACCCCATGGAAGCTGGGAGAAATATAAATGAGCTCCTTAGGGTTATAAAGGCGCTTCAGGCAGCAGATAAATATAAAGCAGCTATACCCGCCAACTGGCCTGATAATGAACTGATAGGATCTAAGGTAATTAATCCGCCTCCAAAGACTATAGATGGGGCTAATGAAGCCCTAAAGAAGTATAAGGGATATGATTGGTGGCTCACCTATAGAGAGCCATAATTTTTTTATTATTTTATTTTGGTGCTTTTGATGGAATATAGTGAAGTCTTGAAAATTTTAAAATCCAAAAATATCCGCATAACCCCCCAAAGGGAATTAATAATTAAATTTTTGACGGAAAAAGATGCACACCTTACAGCTCAAGAGATATATGAAATGCTTAAAAAGGAACATGAAAATATTAGTTTTACAACAGTCTACAATACCCTAGAGCTTTTGAAAAAATTGAATATGATCAGAACTGTCTATGATTCAGAAGGCAATATTAAATACGAACTTAACTTCTATGGTCACATAAATTTGGTATGCAATAAATGCGGAAGAATCATTGATTATAGGGGAGAGATAATAGATGAGATTATAACAGTACTGGAAAAAAAATTAGGGGCAAAAATATTAAGCTATTCCTTTGATGTGAAAATTGATTGCCAGAATTGTAGGGAGCTAGAAAAAATTTCAATGATCAGATAGCTCTCTGATAGCCTCTTCGACCTGAGAACTCCTCTCGATGAACAAAATATCGTTTTTCTGCGTGATCTCACGGTTGAAATCTGGCAAATTTTCTTTTCTAATTCTGATAAGAGCCTGATTGTCAGATAATTTCTTGATTGTCATTTCTTGGTATTTTCCTAAATTAATTAAATTTCCTGTTACTTTTACAAGAACGTAATCCGAATCATTCAGTGTATCGTTCTTACTTATACCATTTTCAAGAATTATTATTCTATCAGAAAGATATGATGCTTCTTCAACTATATGAGTTGTGAATATTATGATTTTCTCCCTATTTTTATTCAGATTTTTCAATACTTCCCTTATTTCCAATGATCCTATTGGATCTATTCCGAAAGTTGGTTCATCTAGAATCATAATTGGGGGATCATTCTCAAGGGCAACGGCGATCCCCAATCTCTGTTTCATACCTCTTGAATATTTTCCAACTTTTTTATCTAAAAATTCCAAGGATCCCGTTATTTCAGATACCCTTTTAATTTCCTCTTCTAAATTTTTACCCTTAAGACCTTTCAGTTTACCTGAGAATTCCAATATTTCCCTACCTGTAAGGTATGGGTAGAATTCAGGTTGTTCTACTAATACTCCCATGTTCTTCAAAATTTCCTTTCTGTTGCTTTGAAAATCTTTCCCATTTATGTATATTCTTCCGCTGCTTGGTTTGGACAATCCTACTAAAACCTTAAGTAATGTTGTCTTTCCGGCACCATTTGGTCCTAGTATGGTTATGATCCCGTTTTGAGATATAGTCAAGCTTAATGGTCCTAAAGCTCTAAATTTTCCATAATTTTTAACAATATTCTCCAATTTAATTTCCATACTATTGTACCTCTTTATTTTCAACAACTACAATGGCTCCGACCAAACACGCTATTGTATAAATTATAAATACAACCGATGATAATATAATGTCATTAATTCCGGCAGGATTCAATGAAAAGTTGGACGTGAAGATTGTTGGATTAATGTTAATATATACCCTTTCTATGATTGTGGCAGCATTATTGAGTAAGAAAAAAGCATTATAATTATAGAGAAGGTAGAGGATAAGATTCACCGCATAGAAAATTACAAAGTAAACTACAAAGCTCGTGATATATGCATACAGATTTTTATTGAATACGGAACTTAGGAGGAATGTGAATGCTGTTAATGCTAATATAAATAATATAAGCATAGCCATGGACCAAAGCAGTTGATTATATTCAATAAAACCATAAACATAGATAATGCTGATTACCTCTGAGAAGGCATATACTAAAAGGGAAATTATTGTAACGGTCACAGCCGCCATGTACTTGGCTAAAACCAAAATTGTCCTATCAACTGGCTGAGAAAATACGAAATAACCTGTTCTCATTTCAATTTCAGAGCTGATTGCCGGTGAAGAAAAGAAGACTGAAGCAAATACAGGTAGACTTGACATAATGTAAGCCCACAAGTACATCATAAGAAGCTCACTGTTGACCTTACTTAGTGAAATTAGCCTAGAAGGTAGCATCTCTGAAACTCTGTTAGAATATTTGAAAGTCAAATAAGACATCAACACTGATGCCAAGGCCACTATGATAAGTATTAGATAAAAACTCTTGGATCTGTAATAGTTCCTGAAATAATGTGAATAAATATTAAAAAAATTACTTGACATGGATCAACACCTAAAATTGTTTAGATATCGAGGATACGGGTATTATTAATTCCAAGGTTGATGAATTTAATTTAATTACCTTTACTCCCAGATCCCTTAGGTATGAAGTCTCATTGTAAAGCTGAGATATATTTCCATTTGTTAAATGAACGAAAACGTATATACTTGTATTGGAAATATTTCCCCATATTGTCTCATTATTTGAGTTTATGTAAAATTCTGCTAAGCCTTTGCTGCTTATGTACTTATATTTGTTTGAAAAATTAGTTCCGTGATTATAAGCATAAATTGTGTTTTTAATTTCTCCCAGTGTACCTACAATTAGATGATTTGAATAAGGTTCATAGAGGTATAGGGATTCGTTGGTTAAATTTTGTATGAATTGATCATTGATAGGATATGAGCTTAAATACCTACTGGATTGATTTGTTAGGTAGCCGTCTATAATGTTATACAGAGTTATCTGATAAACTTCGAATCCGGCAATATTGGCATATTTTGTCAATGGTATGCTGGTATTGTTAAATGTTAGGTTTGATTTTTGCATTTGAATTCCTGAATTTATAGGGGTGAGTATTGCAAACCCTTTATCACTTCCGAAAATGTAGTATGAGGAACCGTTTTGATTTATTTTGAGAACAAATGTTGAATTTGAAGGTATAAAGTTAGCTGGACCCACCTGGGTAGTTAAATATAAATTATAAGCATAAATAGATGCAGGAATAATTATGGCTGCTGCAACGATTACAATAACTAATAATTTCACTTTAGAATTCATGGTTCCACACATCTAATAGAAATAAAGGATAAAACATTTATGTATTACTAAATTTATTCAAGAACTAAATCCTAATAAAAATTTCTTTGATTCCGCAAAATACGAAAGACTGCTGAAGAAATTGGCATAAATGTCTTCTGGGTGAGCACCCTCCAGCTGCGATATTTCTATCAACTTATTTATAATAGCTTCATCTGGCTCCTCGGAGTATATTTCCGCTAAACTACTTGTTAGCCAGTCCTCAAGAATTTCTTCTCTTTCCTCTCCCATTTTTTCAATTAAAGAAACAATTCTATCATAAATCAAATTTGTGCTCTCATTACCAATATAATGGAATTTTGTAAACAAGTCAATTAAACCCCATATTTTAACAACATCAGATGCGTCATTTATTACCTTCAAAATTGATTCAACAAGTTCATCACTTAAATTTGAATCTTTTAAAAGTCTTGAGAGACCTGTAGATATTAGATATACTGCTGCATCAATGTTTTCTTTACCTGCTTGTTTCTTGAAATTATCATACCTCAAAAATAATCCTTTCAAATTTTCATTTACATCATCATTTCTTTTAGCCCTTAGCCTTATTATTAATACATCACGATAGAGTTTGTCCAATGCAGGTCCCCTATTTGATACTGATTTAGCCAACATGTTCTGATAAAGATCTGCCTTTTCTTTGCTTTCATTAGGATTCAATTTATTTAATTCCATATAGTACAGGGCAAGTCCATAATATATCCCGAGCTTTTCAACAGACTTTTCTACCTTATCCAAATTTGATTCTACATAGTTCACAATCTTTTCATTAAGTGTAGGTTTATCCTCAAGTCTTAAGACTAGTTTAGACAAAGAATGGGCCCAATATTTGTCAAGCATGTAAGGTTCCTTTATAATCGCCGCCATTTCTGTTAACCTTTCTAAAAGGTAGATATTTTCCTGTCTTAGGTGTATATTATCAATTAAACTTTCTGCTATACCCTCTAATATTCCTGAAATATCTACATCACTTTCTGTTATCATCTTCAGTATTTCATTGACCTGATCTAATGCAGTTGGATGCCTATTGGCCAAGGATTCCAGTATTGCAACGCCTTTGTAGATTGAAAACATATCGTCCTCTGGAAGGAGTAGATTTTGATTCAATTGGGTCTCAATTTGATCTATTAAAGCTTCATAGATTTCTTTTTGTCCATTATAGATATTTAGCTTTGTATAAAGCATATAATTCTCAAAATTGACTCCCTGTTCTCCGGATTTAGAAAATTCATTATTAACATTATTTAGAACTTCTAAATCCTCTTTATCCAGGCCTCCATTTAATGATTTGTATATAAGATAATTCAAGGCACTCTCAGTTTTGAATTCACCCGTTTTATCGATTAATTCTATCAATCTCTTATTTGACATTACAGGTCATCATTTTTATAAATTTAATGTTAATCATTTGATATTTTAATTGGTAATGTTCTATAATTAAGATGAATTTAAATATGTGCCCCAAAAATTACGGATAGCTAAATCTTATAGGATTTATGTTTCAAAAAAAAGATGAAGGCAATAGTGCTAAAACATCTGAAATGCTATTAAATCCATTAATTTTAACTATGCCAAAATCTTAAAATTTGATGAGATATTAACCATGATGCTACCAGAATATGCTAAAGTAAAACTACCCACGGATGAGAATTTTTTTCTCACTCATGATAGGGTAAGATCCCATAGACTCCATACAGTTTGTGAAGAAGCAAAATGCCCCAACAAAACCGAATGCTGGTCTGATGGAACTGCAACTTTCATGATAATGGGGAAGAATTGTTCCAGAAATTGTAGATTTTGCTCAGTTACTCATGGTCACATGGAGCCATTAGATCCGCTTGAGCCGTTAATGGTAGCCCA
>Ga0079043_1000311_pt1 | contig 8765 bp, 12 predicted proteins | sample ECHtaG_2_FD_72778 | JGI IMG/M metagenome (GOLD analysis project Ga0079043, IMG submission 72778) | Hot spring microbial mat communities from Yellowstone National Park, Wyoming, USA - ECH_C virus_MetaG | ecosystem: Environmental > Aquatic > Thermal springs > Hot (42-90C) > Microbial mats ... | reverse complement strand
CAGTTATATCTTTCAGTATAACTAAAGATTGATTTTACATTGTAATATCGACCTTAAGTTGTAGAGGTCGAGGGAAGATATGAAGCGTCTTTCTTCATCGTTTATTATGATCATCTTCAAGGGTCCCTTAACGATTAGATCGAGGCCCATGTTTTCCGGAACCCGATCAACGCTTACACCTTCATAAACCGCCTTAAGGCCCACTTCCTTTCCTTCCTATCATGCTCCATTACCGCGAGGTTCGTGACCAGAATGACCCTATTACTGCAGAGCTTAGCCGAGTCAGCAGCAAAGTCAACTTTCTTCACGAGCTACCTTTTACTGGGCTTTAGGTTTCACAGCTTGAACTACCTTCCTAGGCGTGATTATCGCGACTGCCTCACCGACCCCCAAGCACGGAGGAGAGTGATGAGACTGAGCGATTAATTTAAGGTAAATTATAAAAATTATTAATCACATTAAGGCTGAACTCTTTCACGGTGGCTTCAAGCAATACTTCTTTCCAGCTATCCTAGAAACCTGAGTAATAACGACGCTAAAACATAACTTATTCCACCCCCAACGTAGTTAAAGCTTACTATTACCGTGGAGATTTTAGGAGACTCAGCAGACGAGACTAACGTGTTTATGAGAGACTCTAGCGGACTATTCGAAATCGCTATGGCAATGAGCAATATGAAGAACACGATTTGGCTGACATCCATGAAGGGAAGAGAAATAAAAGTAAAAACTATTGAAGCGTAGATTATTGATAATCCAGAGACAACCCTTAGTTTTGCAAGACGTTTAATCCCCCTTTTACTAATGACGAATTGTATACCCATGTAAATTGTGGTCTCTAACTCAACGCCTATTAGTATCAGAGAGCTGGGTATACCCATCCTAACGCCGAGCTCAAAGACCATTCCCATCCAGAGGTATAGAAGGAACCAGTTGAAGGTTCCTAGTATCGCAAGGGTCTTAGCTCCCTTGATTAATGATAGTTCTCCAGCGAAGAACTTCGGCTTAATTTCTGTCCTATTGAGGTAAGCAAAGTACAATAAAAAAGGAATCCTAAGCTTGTAAGAATAGAGAGTAATATCAAGAAAACTAGTTTATCCTGCGTTAAATATACAATATTAGGGGCCAGGAAGAATGCTACAGCCTCTGATCCAGAAATTAGTGAGAAAAACTTCGTCGGGTCTGATAAGCGCTTAGACAGTGTAACTTCCATACTATATACGTAACTTGCTGTGTACACATCCAATGGGGACGAAACCGATATCCCAATGAGGTAAACTGTAATGTTGTTGAAGATTAAGGCCAAAGTAACTGTTTGGAATAAGACAAGCAAGTGAACGAATGGTAACACTCTGAAAAGTCTTTCATCATAGAGAACTAGCACCAAAAGCCCCCGTATAATTATTACGATTCCGTAGATTGTGCCAAAGATTGGGACGGTATTTGTATAAGCAATGAAGTTCGTTGAGTATGTAGCAAAGGCACCTATCGTAGTGAGTAATGTATCTAAATAGACAACTAAGTGTGGAGTCCGATCCCTCATTAATCTTCCCGCCTCATCGTGATTCTCTTAATCGCGTCCATAGTGTCGTCACTAGGATATTTATTTTGCATTTCGAGTATTACCGATGGGTAGGAAAGCCATCATAAGGAAGGACCTCACCTGTCCCTCCTTGCGGCGACATGGTCAAGTGCGGCAACTGGGAAGGCAGAGGTACCTTGAGGACTGCGGAAAGTACTGCGCAACTTACCATCACTACCTCGGGTGGAAGGTAGAACAGGCCTTGAAGTACTGAAACGTGAACATGAGATCTCCAGAGTTCTGGGAGCCCTGGCACAGTGTTCACCTGGATCAAGTGTCGGCAGGAGCAGGTTCGAGAAGATAGTAACTTTGGAGCGACGCCAAGCAAGTGGCGAGCGGAAAGGTGACCAAGGTCGTGGACGAAATGAGGTCGCGTAGGAACGTGTAGTTTACAAGGTTCACGTGCTTCACGTACACCACGCCTGTACGTGACTTTCCCCGTGGGTAGGGACCAGCGTTCAGGGAAATGTTCAGAAAACTGTCTGACGGAGGTGGGTGAGCGACGACTACGTCTACCTCCCGTTAAGGAACCATTCTCACCTGTCAACCCCCAACGAGTTCCACTCCTCTTTGAGGGACAGGCTGGTTCAAGAGGGCAACGGAGGCGGTGAACGAATTTGGACATGACCAAGTATTCACTGGCATTGGTCTTGTGGAAGAGAAAGCTAATACCAGAATTTGTAGGTTAATGTCCATAGTATGGACACACTGAGGTCATAGGCCAAACATTTTATTACCTGAACATAATGTAACTAGCTCAGGGCCGCCGTAGCTCAGCGGTAGAGCGCCGGCCTTGTATCCTAGGCTAGAGAGCCGGTGGTCGCGGGTTCAAGTCCCGTCGGCGGCTCTTCAAGCAGTTTCCTTATCGCCTCCCTGATAACCTCGCTCCTGCTCATCCTTTTATTTAAAGCATAGAGGTCCAGGGCCATTAACAGTTCATCCTCGGCCTTAAATGCAACGACCCTCATTCTTCCCTGCTGCAGTAGGAGAGGTAATATAGAACTAAATATTGTTAGCAAACTTCAGAGGGAGAGGGGTGACCGAAAGAATTTTCTTCTATCTTTCGAGAAAGACGGATACTCTGGAGTCAATATCCTAACTCTTTTAGTCTACTCTCCACCATTTCCCTGACCACGTCAAGGTCTCCTTCCTCACTTAGGAAACCTCTCAATATTAGACCCTCGGCACTCCTCCTATCTATTCCCCTATTCTGAAGATAGAATATCATATCATCACTTACCCTGGATGCAGAGGCAGAATGCTTGGCCATGAGAACCTTACCAGTCTTCACCTCTAACATTGGTGTAACGATTACCTTAGAGGAATTGCCTAGGAGCAACCCCCTCCCAATTATGGAGGTACTGGAATCCTGCCCAGTCTCCGACACAGTTGCTATTCCTCTTATGGTGACAGACGATTGGTCTCCGGAGACACCCTTTAAGAGTCCGTTACTAGCGCTCTTCTTGCCCAAATGATTAACTGTAGTTTTGACGTCTATCCTATTGTCCCTTACCCCTATTATCCGCGCATTAAAGTTTATTTCCGCACCTTCCCAGAGGTTGGTATTGGCCTCCAAATGAGATTGGTTTGCACCGGAGGATAGTATGTTTAGGTTCACCTCCCCCTGATCTTCAACAAATACTCTTCCATATCCATAGGAGGACGAGCTCCTTTCCACGAGAACAAGATTAACTACGGAAGAGGAAGGAACACGAACCTTAGCCACAAAGGAGTTCATGTTCCTGCCCTTCGTATCAGATAAATAGAGAACCTCCGTTACAGAGTTCTCCTTGCCCTGTATGTCAAGGTATAGAGGGGAGAATATGTCTTCTCCGTCAGTCTTATGATAGATTAGATGCCTGCCGTCCTCCAATACCTGTACTCTTTTGGAAAGTGAAAGTGTAAGCAAGGATAATTTATCATCTACCTCCGGCCTCTCCCTACCCAGCTCTTCCTTAATTGAGCCCATTTCAACGAAATTATTATGAATTACAGTTACGTGTTCATATGTGATCGGTAAATCAGCCCTCGGCCCGCTCACTTCCCGCAGTTTGAGCTCAAGGGAATCAAAGATGCTCCATTGTGTGTAATGTTTTATTGTGGGGGAGTCGTTTACGACCTGATATGGAACTCTCCTATATCGCTGAAATAATTCCCTCCTTTCTGCCCTATCTGGAAAACTCTGCAAGTAGGACTCTGCGGCGTCTTCGTCAATAATGGGCAAGACTTCTTCCCCTCAAGCCACTGCTCCCAATTTCTCAAGTTCAAGCTTTATGACCTTGTTGAGCATGGCGGCATACTCGAAGGGTAGTCCCCTCATTATGTCATCTACGAACCCCAGCACCAGCATGGAGACGCTCTCTTTCTCATCTATCCCCCTGTTCTGGAGGTAGAATAGTTGATCCTCGTTCATCCTCAAGGTGTGGGCTTCGTGGGCTACATCAGCGTCCTCCTCCAGGACTTGATTATGTGGATACGTGTAGGCCTTAGTTCTTTCGTCCAACATGAGGGAGTCACACTTAACGAAGGCCTTGGCTCCCTTTGCCCCCTTATCCACCCTTATCAATCCCCTGTAAACGTTGACCCCGCCGTTAAATCCGATGTTCTTGTTGACCACCTTACTCCTAGTGTCCGGGGCCGCGTGTATCATCTTGGAACCACTGTCCTTCCAGTCTCCCTCGCCACTGGCCATGGTAACTACTAAACTTGTGGATGATGCACCCCTTCCTCTCAATATTGTGGTTGGATATACCAGGCTGACCTTTGCACCAAGCGAGCCTTCAACCCACTCCACGGTGGAATTCTCGTCCGCCCACGCCCTCTTGTTGTTGAAGTTTATCACGTTTTTACTCCAGTTTTGGACGGTAGTGAACTTCAAGTAAGAGTTCTTCTTCGCGTAGAGCTCCACCATCCCATCATGGAAAGAGTCCTTCTTGAGCTGAGGGGCACTACATCCCTCTATGAAGTGAATGGATGAACCCTCATCCGCTATCATCAAAGTATGTTCGAACTGTCCCTCAAGCTCAGATCCAATTATGAAGTATCCCTCCACCGGCATTGCTACCTTAACCCCCTTGGGTACATAGACGAAGACCCCCCCGCTCCACAGTGCCGCATGAAGGGCCGAGAACTTGTGGTCTGACATTGGGAAGATCCTCATGAAATACTCCTTAGTCATGTCAGGATATTTCTTCACTGCGTCATCCATGGATAACATCACCACTCCCTTCTTTCTCACCTCTCCCTTAACGTTCTCATATATGGACTCAGAGTCCAATTGCGCCACTAAACCTCCCAGAAACTTCTGTTCAGACTGAGGAACACCTATTTTCTCATAATATCCTCTAATGTCGCTGGGTATTTCGTCCCAGCTAGACGTTTTGTCCACATCAGGTCGTACATATATTTGAAGCTGGGACACGTCCAAGTTGGACACTACGGCTGGTAACCAATTGGGAGTTGGGATCTTCTCGAAGAGTTCTAACCCCTTTATCCTTAACTTAGTCATCCACTCTGGCTCTCCCTTGGCCTTGGATATGGCCTCTATGGTACTCCTGGTGAGCCCGGACCTGACCATTCTACTGTGGAACTCTTCCTGGGATATGTTGTTGTACTTTGCCTCCACTGAGGCGTCAAGAATTTCCTTGAGATCAAGGCTGATTTTATCTGCACTCATTGAGCTTACCTCTACTTTAACAGTGTTAATGTAGCATTTAAGCTTTAGTTAGCACTGACACTGATCATCAGTTGAAGCTCAAACGTTTAAAAACTTTTACAGAGATTGTAACTAATATCCTTTTGTTTAAGGTATCCTTATAGAGATAAGCTTAGATGTTCTCCAACCCGTTGTGTTTTTATTTCATGTTCCAGTTTACGTGAATATGGTAGAGTTAGGGATACTTTTGGCGGCGTTCGGTATAACATTACTTGAGCTCTCAGAGGCCGGAGCTGTTGCCATGATATACTACGGTGTGTACAAAGGCCTCAAGCCTTTAGCGTACGCGATTGCGGGAGTCCTGACCGTCATGGTTCCAACTTTCTTAGTGGGGGGCTACATTGCAGAACTTCCCATTACCTACGTTCTTTTAGTTGCAGTCGTAATATTATTCTACTTTGGATACAAACTTTTACGAAGTGCCAGAAGGGGGTTTAGGAAGATGAGAAAGAATGGAGGAGGAGAAGAGGAAAAGGAAGGTTTAGCAGTGGTCTATACGGTGAGCGTAACCGAATCCTTTGAGGCAGCCTTGGTATTGGTAGCTCTTATACCGCAGAGTTACTCCTCCACTTTACTTGGAGCTAGCATAGCATCGGCGGTGGTGGCGTTGACTGCCGCACTGAAGGCCCAAATCATGAAGATAAGGCTACCTCATCTTAAACTGGTCCTCTCCTCCCTTCTGTTTGGGCTGGGAACTCTTTGGATAATGGAGGTGTTGGTCCCTGTCTCAGACATAATACTGATACCACTGTTCCTAATCTATCTGTTGATCAACTTCTTCATAGCTGTAAAACTATAATTAACATTAAATTACTACTAACTATAATTTGATAGAAACGTGGACGAGACACTTAGAAAACTATTTAAGGAGGTGGGATGTGTCCCAATTATGTATGCCATAACACGAGTGGGAGATTTTGCCCTTTCTGTTGTCGTTTTCTTCTCACTTTCATCTCAGTCCCCCTCGTGTAACTCGTCGTCGCAGTAACCTTCGAGGTAGATTTGTATGCTAGCTAGGCATGACAGCGAGCACTATGAAGTCCATAGAGTGCTAGTGACTGATCCAGTGGATCAGTTTCTACTTGATACACTGGAGAAGGCTGGCTTAAGCGTAGACTACAATCCCACGATTGGAAGAGAGGGACTACTGAAAGTGGTGAGTAATTACGATGCCCTGGTGGTGAGGAGCAGAACTAGGGTAGATGCGGACTTACTTTCTGAGGCAAGGAGGTTGAAGGTAGTAGCAAGGGCAGGAATAGGATTAGATACCATAGACGTAGAGGAAGCAACTAAAAGGAGGATCAAGGTGGTTTATGCTCCTGGCGCATCGACAGACTCAGTGGTAGAACTGACCATAGGATTAATGATAAGTGCGGCAAGGAGATTAGAGGACGCATTCCAGAGGACCAAGGCTGGACACTTCGAGAAGAGCAGCGGAATAGAGCTTCATGGCAAAACCTTAGGAGTAGTAGGGTTCGGTAGAATAGGCTCAAAGGTAAGCCTAGTAGCCAAAACATTGGGCATGAAAGTACTTGCCTATGACGTTATCGATCTGAGCCATGTTGCGGCGACCGTAGGTGCTCAGGTAAAGAACCTTGAAGATTTGCTGAAACTATCTGACGTCATATCCTTGCACGTTGGACTGAAGAGGGGAGACCCACCCCTTTTGGGAAGTAAGGAATTTGAGATGATGAAGAGGGGAACAATACTAATTAACACGAGCAGGGCTCAGGCTGTGGATGGAATAGCACTCTTGGAGGCCATAAAGTCAGGCATTGTAGGCTTCTACGCCACTGACGTCTTCTGGAATGAGCCACCCAAGGAGTCTTGGGAGCTGGAGCTTCTAAGACATCCAAAAGTGAGTGTCACTCCGCATATAGGTGCTCAAACTGAGGAAGCCCAGAGGCGGATCGCCGAGATAACAGCCAAGGCGCTATTGATGGAGCTAGGGAGGGGTCAGTAGTTGATTTTGGTTCCAGGTCCAGTCAATGTACCCCGATCCGTGGCTCTAGCCGCATCCACTGTAGTTAATCATAGATCTGAAGAATTCAGGGAAGTGGTAAGGGAACTAGAGGGTCTAATGATGAAGTTCTTTAGCGCAGATCATGTGGCCCTACTCTCCGGATCTGGGACTTTGGGGGTAGAGGCAATGGTGTACTCGGAACTGAAAAAAGGAGACAAGGTAATCACCTTCCCTTACGGAGAGTTTGGGAGGAGACTGGCCGACTCCCTAAAGAGGAGGGGATGTAGAGTGGTAACTATAGATCTACCTTTCGGCAAAAGACCTACGGTGGATGTTGTGGAGGCCGCATTGGACAGGGAGAAGGACGCTGAGGCAGTTGCCCTAGTACATAACGAGACTAGCTCTGGAGTTGCTATCCGTGACTTAGGGGATGTATCAAAGACGATTAAGGGGAGGGGAATGAAGGTTCTCGTTGACTCAGTGTCAGGCTTTGGAGGACATGAATTAAGGGTCAAGGAATGGGGAATAGACGCAGTAGCCTCTTGCAGCCAAAAGTCGTTGGCTTCAGTCCCTGGACTGGCGTTTGTGGCTCTATCGGAAAGGAGGGAAGTGGCAGAGGACGTTCCCAACTACCTGGATATTTCCAACTATATGAAATTCCAAGATAAGGGCGAGACCCCATTCACGGCCGCCGTGGGGGCCTTCTATGCCACTCTTAAGGCTGCACAGCTTCTGGCTAGGGAGGGACTCGAGAACAGATGGAGGAGGCATGAGGTTTGTGCTAGAATGCTTAGGGGGGGGCTTGGGGAGATGGGACTCCTTCCAATAGGTTCACATGAGGACTTCTCAAATACGGTTGTCGCCAGTTACACTAAGATACCGGCCTCTAAGCTAACCAATGCTCTAATGAAGAGGGGAATAGAGATTGCTAAGGGAATAGGGGAGTACGCTGACAAGGTAGTAAGGGTGGGCGTGATGGGCGTAGTAGACTGGAGGGCCCTCAGTGGATTAACCAGAGAATTAGGAGAGATTTTGAACATGGAAGTTAAGGGAGATTTCAAGGACTGCGTCCTTCCTCCATTCTTAGAGGAGGAGGTTAATTGGTAGAATTTTTCTGAGGGTTCTAAGTTAACTTACAAAGAAAGGGGTTAAGGGGCGGAAAGCCTCGCCAGCGGGGATGGATAGCCCCCTCGTTTAAATACTTCTTTTCTTAAATTTCCTTAATGGCTAGGAGGGTTAAAGCGATCAGAGCTACAGTTTCGATGAAGATCGCTCTATCTGAACCCCTCCTAGCCCTCGTAAACAACTACGTTAAGGCACTCCGTTTCACCCTATTCTGGTTGAAGGAGAACGTGAAAAACCCGGAAGAGAAGGGAGTGCTATCGAAAGTTCACGAGGAGTTGTACACAAGGCTAAGGGAGGAGTACAATCTACCATCAAAGGTTGCTGAGGATTGCTATAGGGAAGCTCTCGCGACGTACAAGGGTTGGTATATTTCCTAGAAG
>Ga0079043_1000273_pt1 | contig 9326 bp, 9 predicted proteins | sample ECHtaG_2_FD_72778 | JGI IMG/M metagenome (GOLD analysis project Ga0079043, IMG submission 72778) | Hot spring microbial mat communities from Yellowstone National Park, Wyoming, USA - ECH_C virus_MetaG | ecosystem: Environmental > Aquatic > Thermal springs > Hot (42-90C) > Microbial mats ... | reverse complement strand
TGCCGGGGCCGCGGGGACGCGCGCCGACCAGCAGGGCGTAGTCGGTGTCCTTGAAGGCTTGCAGGGGGTCGGAGTGGGCTTCGATGCCGGCCAGCAGGGGGAAGGCGCAGTCTTCGAGTTCCATGATCACGCCCTTGAGCGCGTTCTGGGCCTTCTCGTCGGGAATCTCCAGCAGTTGCAGAATGACGGGCTGGTCCTTACCCAGCATTTCGCCGGAGGCGATGCGAAACAGCAGGGCGTAACCAATTTGACCGGCGGCACCGGTGACGGCGACACGAACGGGCTTCTTGCTCATGATGAAACTCCAGGGATGGGGAAAAAATCAGGTGTTATCGGCGCCAGGTCGCACCAGCGTCAGAAACCAGCAGCCCGTGCTCCGCAAACAACGCGAAAGTGTACTCCCGATTTCGGAGCCCGGTCAATTTGTCTTATGTCTTATATAAGATATGATCGACGTCTGTTTCCAAGTCTTTCATCTGCGTCGCCGGGAGCCTCCCCACCCCGAACTTTCCCATGCCAGCCCTGCCTCCCCTCGCCTCTGAAACCGCCGCTGCCACCATCGGCGCGGGCGCATCGACCCCGGCCTTCAGCCCGCTGTACCAGCAGATCAAGGGACTGATACTGCAAAGCCTTGAAGCAGGCGAATGGCGGCCCGGCGAGCTGATCCCCAGCGAGATGGAGCTGGCGGCGCGCTTTCGCGTGAGCCAGGGCACGGTGCGCAAGGCCATCGACGAGCTGGCCGCGGAGAACCTGGTGATGCGCCGCCAGGGCAAGGGCACCTTCGTGGCCACCCACGCGGCCCAGCATGTGCAGGACCGCTTCCTCAGGCTGCAGCCCGACGCCGGCGACCAGCAGGGCGAGGGCCGTGCCGAGCGCCGCATCATCGACTGCCGGCGCCTGCGCGCATCGGCCGACGTGGCGCGCGGCCTGGCGCTGCGCAGCGGCGATGCCGTGATGCACGTGCGCCGCGTGCTGTCGTTCTCCGCAATCCCGACCATTTTGGAAGACATCTGGCTGCCGGGCCACGCCTTCAAGGGCCTGACCGCCGAGCAGATGTCCGCCTACCAGGGCCCCACCTACGCCATGTTCGAGCTGGACTACGGCGTGCGAATGGTGCGCGCCGACGAAAAGATCCGCGCCGTCCTGCCCGAGGCCGAACAGGCCCTGCTGCTGGACGTGCCCAGCACCACGCCCCTGCTGAGCGTGGAGCGCACCGCTTACACATACAACGATGTTCCCATGGAGTTACGCCGTGGCCTGTACCGCACCGACACCCATCACTACCGCAACGCGTTGAGCTGAACGATCCGTTCCCCAGAGAAGCGGGCGAAAATACGCAATTCCCAGCAAAGCTGTTTTTATTGCATTGCAATAGAATTTTGCATCGCCGCCCCTGAGCGATTACGAAGCAGTTACATCCACGAAAGTACCCTGCCATGACTGAGCAAGCCAAAAAGCGGCCAGAGTTCCGCAACATCAACTTCTTCAAGGACCTCCCCACCTACCGGTTGCCGCCGGCCGGCATCGTGTCCATCCTGCACCGCATCAGCGGCCTGCTGATGTTCATCCTGCTGCCTTTCATCCTGTGGATGATGGACATGTCGCTGACCTCGGAGATCTCCTTCGACGGCTTCACCTCGGTTTTCGCGGGTCCCTTCGGATGGTTCCTCAAGCTCGTGTGCCTGGCATTGATCTGGGCCTACCTGCACCACTTCTGCGCCGGCCTGCGCCACCTGTTCATGGACGTGAACCACCATGCGGTCAACAAGCAGTTCGGCAAGACCTCCGCCCTGGTGGTGCTGGTGCTGAGCGTGGGCCTGACCCTGATCCTGGGCGCCAAGCTGTTCGGCCTGTACTGATAGACGATCTCCCCTCACGATAAGGAAAAAGAACCATGTCCGTGAATTACGGCTCCAAGCGCACCGTGGTCGGTGCGCACTACGGCATCCGCGACTGGATGGTGCAGCGCGTCACCGGCGTGCTGATGGCACTGTTCACCATCGTGCTGCTGGCCAAGCTGATCTTCAGCACCGGCTCCGTCGGCTATGACCTGTGGGCCAGCATCTTTGCCCCGCAGTGGATGAAGTTCCTGACCTTCGCCGTGATCGTCTCGCTGGCCTGGCACGTCTGGGTCGGCGTGCGCGACATCTGGATGGACTACGTCAAGCCCGTGGGCCTGCGCCTGGTGCTGAACGTTTTCACCCTGGTCTGGCTCGTCGGCTGCGCCGGCTGGGGCATCCAGATCCTGTGGCGTATCTGATAGAGACGCGGTCTCCACGATTGAAGGTTAAGAATGAGCTACTCCAAAGCAAACATCACCAAGCGCAAGTTTGACGTCGTCATCGTCGGCGCTGGCGGCTCCGGCCTGCGTGCCGCGCTGGAACTGTCGCGCGCCGGCCTGTCCGTGGCCTCGCTGTCCAAGGTCTTCCCCACGCGCTCGCACACCGTGGCCGCGCAAGGCGGCGTGTCCGCTTCGCTGGGCAACATGAGCGAGGACAACTGGCACTACCACTTCTACGACACCATCAAGGGCTCCGACTGGCTCGGCGACCAGGATGCGATCGAGTTCATGTGCCGCGAAGCGCCCAACGTCGTGATCGAGCTGGAACACTTCGGCATGCCGTTCGACCGCAACCCCGACGGCACCATCTACCAGCGCCCCTTCGGCGGCCACACGGCCAACTACGGTGAAAAGCCCGTGCAGCGCGCCTGCGCCGCGGCCGACCGTACCGGCCACGCCATGCTGCACACGCTGTACCAGCAGAACGTCAAGTCCAAGACCAACTTCTTCGTGGAGTGGATGGCGCTGGACCTGATCCGCAACACCCAGGGCGACGTGGTCGGCGTGACCGCCATCGAACTGGAAACCGGCGACCTGTACGAGCTGCACGCCAAGGCCGTGCTGCTGGCCACGGGTGGCGCTGGCCGCATCTTCCAGGCATCGACCAATGCCTTCATCAACACCGGCGACGGCCTGGGCATGGCTGCACGCGCAGGCATCCCGCTGCAGGACATGGAGTTCTGGCAGTTCCACCCCACCGGCGTGGCCGGCGCGGGCGTGCTGCTGACCGAAGGCTGCCGTGGCGAAGGCGCCATCCTGCTCAACAGCGAAGGCGAACGCTTCATGGAGCGCTACGCTCCCACGCTGAAGGATCTGGCACCGCGTGACTTCGTGTCCCGCTCCATGGACCAGGAAATCAAGGAAGGCCGTGGCTGTGGTCCCAACAAGGACTACATCCTGATGAAGCTGGACCACCTGGGCGCCGACACCATCCGCAAGCGCCTGCCTTCGGTGGAAGAGATCGGCCACAACTTCGCCAACGTGGACATCACCAAGGAACCGATTCCCGTGGTGCCCACCATCCACTACCAGATGGGCGGCATTCCCACCAACATCAACGGCCAAGTCGTGGTGTGGGACGGCCAGCAGAACAACGTGGTCAATGGCCTGTACGCCGTGGGCGAATGCTCGTGCGTGTCGGTGCACGGCGCCAACCGCCTGGGCACGAACTCGCTGCTGGACCTGCTGGTCTTCGGCAAGTCGGCCGGCAAGCACATCGTGCAGTTCGTCAACGGCTTCGGCGACCACAAGCCCGTGCCGGCCGATGGCTCCGAGCGCACGCTCACGCGCCTGAACCAGCTCGACGACTCCAAGGAAGGCACCTACGCCCAGGACCTGGCTGGCGACATCCGCGCCACGATGCAGCAGCATGCCGGCGTGTTCCGCACGCAAAAGAGCATGGACGAAGGCGAATTCAAGATCAACGCCATCCGCGAACGCGTGGGCTCCGTGACCCTCAAGGACAAGTCCAAGGTCTGGAACACCGCCCGCATGGAAGCGCTGGAAGTGGACAACCTGATCGAAGTGGCCCAGGCCACCATGATCTCGGCCGCTGCCCGCCACGAATGCCGCGGCGCCCACACCGTGTACGACTACGAGCATCCTGCCGACCACGCCGAGTTCCCGCTGGGCCGCAATGACAAGGAATGGCTCAAGCACACCCTGTGGTACAGCGCCACCAACAGCCTGGACTACAAGCCCGTGAACCTGAAGCCCCTCACGGTGGACAGCGTGCCGCCCAAGGTCCGCACGTTCTAATCCAGCAGCCCACGAGAGAACAGACAAATGAAGCGCACTTTCAAGATCTACCGCTACGACCCGGACAAGGATGCCAAGCCCTACATGCAGACCGTCGAGGTCGAGCTGGACGGCCACGAGCGCATGCTGCTGGACGCCCTGGTCAAGCTCAAGGAGATGGACCCCTCCATCTCGTTCCGCCGCTCCTGCCGCGAAGGCGTGTGCGGCTCGGACGCGATGAACATCAATGGCAAGAACGGCCTGGCCTGCCTGACGAACATGAAGACCCTGCAGGGCGACATCGTTCTCAAGCCCCTGCCCGGCCTGCCCGTGATCCGCGACCTGATCGTGGACATGACGCAGTTCTTCAAGCAGTACCACTCGATCAAGCCGTACCTGCAGAACGACAGCTTCGCGTCTCCCACCAAGGAACGCCTGCAGTCGCCTGAAGAGCGCGAAGAGCTCAACGGCCTGTACGAGTGCATTCTGTGCGCCAGCTGCTCCACCAGCTGCCCCAGCTTCTGGTGGAACCCCGACAAGTTCGTGGGCCCGGCCGGCCTGCTGCAGGCCTACCGCTTCATCGCGGACAGCCGCGACGAGGCCACGGGTGACCGCCTTGACAACCTGGAAGATCCGTACCGCCTCTTCCGTTGCCACACCATCATGAACTGCGTGGACGTGTGCCCCAAGCACCTGAACCCCACGCAGGCCATTGGCAAGATCAAGGAACTGATGGTCCGCCGGGCCATCTGATGACCATGACGAATACTCTGCTCGACGAACGCGAGCGAGACCTGCTGCGCTGGCGCTGCCGGCGCGGCCTGGTCGAGAACGACCTGTTCATCGCGCAGTTCTTCGCCACCTACGGAGACCAGCTCACGCGGAGACACGCGAGCGGTCTGTCTGCCTTGATGGACCTGGCAGACAACGACCTGATGGACCTCTTCTTGCGCCGCAAGGAGCCTGAAGGTGAACTCGATACCCAAGAAATCAGGGAAGTTCTGGAACTGGTGCGCAAGCGCAAGCCCGGTTCTCTCCCGCTAGTAGGCTAGGCAATCTAGAGAAGGAAGTTTGGAAATGAAACTCGCAGACAACAAAGCAACGCTGTCTTTCAGCAACGGCGCCCCCAGCGTCGAGCTGCCCGTCTACCAGGGCAACGTCGGTCCCGACGTGGTGGACATCCGCAAGCTGTACGCGCAGACCGGCATGTTCACCTATGACCCGGGCTTCCTCTCTACCGCCTCGTGCCAGTCCGCCATCACCTACATCGATGGCGACAAGGGCGAGCTGCTGTACCGCGGCTACCCCATCGAGCAGCTGGCCAAGAACTGCGACTACCTCGAGACCTGCTACCTGCTGCTGTACGGCGAGCTGCCCAACGAGTCGCAGAAGGCCGACTTCGTCGAGCGCGTGACCAAGCACACCATGGTCAACGAGCAGATGCAGTTCTTCCTGCGTGGTTTCCGCCGTGACGCCCACCCCATGGCCGTCCTGACGGGTCTGGTCGGCGGCATGTCGGCCTTCTACCACGACAACATGGACATCAACAACGCCGAGCACCGCGACATCGCCGCGATCCGCCTGATCGCCAAGATGCCCACGCTGGTCTCCATGGCCTACAAGTACGGCATCGGTGCGCCGTACATGTACCCCAAGAACGACCTGAGCTACGCCGGCAACTTCATGCGCATGATGTTCGGCAACCCCTGCGAGGAGTTCAAGGTGAACCCCGTGGTCGAGCGCGCGCTGGACCGCATCTTCATCCTGCACGCAGACCACGAGCAAAACGCCTCCACCTCCACCGTGCGCCTGTGCGGCTCGTCGGGCACCAACCCCTTCGCCGCCATCTCGGCCGGCGTGGCCTGCCTGTGGGGCCCTGCCCACGGCGGCGCCAACGAAGCCTGCCTGAACATGCTGGAATACCTGCAGGCCAACGGCGGCGTTGCCAAGGTCGGCGAGTTCATGGAACAGGTCAAGGACAAGAACAGCGGCGTCAAGCTGATGGGCTTCGGCCACCGTGTCTACAAGAACTACGACCCCCGCGCCAAGCTCATGCAGGAAACCTGCAATGAAGTGCTGGCCGAACTGGGCCTGGAAAAGGACCCCCTGTTCGCCCTGGCCAAGGAAGTCGAGAAGATCGCCCTGGAAGACGACTACTTCGTGCAGCGCAAGCTCTACCCGAACGTGGACTTCTACTCCGGCATCGTGCAGCGCGCCATCGGCGTGCCCGTGAACCTGTTCACCGGCATCTTCGCCCTGGCCCGCACCGTGGGCTGGATCGCCCAGCTCAACGAGCAGATGGCCGACCCCGAGTACAAGATCGGCCGTCCCCGCCAGCTGTTCACGGGCTCCGTGTCCCGCGACGTCAAGCCGATCGGCCAGCGCTGATCGCAGGTCCGGGCCTCAGCGGCCCGGCACCCAAAAGCCCCATGCCTTTGCATGGGGCTTTTTTCATGGGCGAGTCCACCGTTCCAGAAGGCTACGCCACTCCTAGGAACACCATTCTGGCTATCGTGGCATGGATCTCGATTGATCACATCTACCCTAAGGTGACCGTTGACCCTCCCTGAAACGGGATGGAGGCGCAGCGCAATGCCCGCTGCCGTTCAACGCAACCCCGGGACTCACATGCTTGTCGAAATCACCAAGGACGGAATGCTCATCCATGCGCGCGTCAGGAATGCGCGCAGCCCCGCCATCGAGAGAGGAAAGCGGACCGCCGCCATCACCGGCATCGTCGTGCACCAGACCGATGCCAACACGGCCCAGTCTTCGCTGAACAGCTACAAAAACCCGAAGGCCAATGCGGCACACTTTCTCATCGACAAGGACGGAACCATCTACCAGACTGCGGCCATCTACCAGCGTACCAACCATGTGGGCCCGCTGAAGGCAAGATGCCTGCTTGTAGAGAAATGCAAGGCCAGGGACTATGAAGGACTGAAGGCAAAAGGGGTACACCGCATCGAGATGATGAAGGCTCCTGGTGAACGCTATCCGAGCAATATGGAGGCCATAGGTATCGAGATGGTCGGCCGAGCGGAGTTGCCGAAGGGGTTCAAACCTTCCTCCAACGAAGCGGATTTGCCCCCCGAGAGATTGCGAGGAGAGCGCGGCCTCTATCCCGCCCCGACCCAAGCTCAGAACCGGTCACTGACATGGCTTGTTGAAGCACTGCAGGACTCCATGCAACTGTCGCCCGGTGAAGTCTTCAAACATCCCGAGGTAAGTTGGAAAAATCTGACCGAAGCAGAAGGTGCAAACTGGAACCTTCCTACGAACACACCATGAAGTACCACCAATTTTTTTGGGCAATAACTTCAGCGATGGTCGTGGCCTCAACGATTCATGCTGCTGACGCCCGGTATTCTGCAAAGAACATCCAGAAAATCAATATCTTCGTCCCCTCATCAAGCAACCCCGCTTGGGAGGATAAAAAATGGCTCGATTGCGACGATGTGATCCTGACCGAGGAGGATGTGCGATATGCATTGCAGCATATACGCCGAATTTCGGAAAAAGCCTATTTCAGCGAAGAAAACATGGATAGATCCGGATGCTCCGGAGGTGCGTCCGTCACGTTCAAGAGCGGAAAGATCATCGTCATGGATATCGAGCCAACAGGGCGAATCAGAATCTTCGAGGCGAACAGGAAGCTTGAACCCCTTGGAGTACCCTCACGCTACTACGACTGCGCTCCTTGCACCAAACGCAAGATGAACCTGCTGCAAGACGCCTTGGACCGCGCCACGGAAAGGCGGCTCAAGGAGCTGAAGAGGCAGGGCCGGCTCCCGCCTTGAGTCACGGTCTGGTCTTCTCTTGCGCGCCTGTTTTGGCAATGGCTCTGACGCTTTACTCAACGCTTCATGCGGCCGAAGCCAGATAGCCGCTCAGGCACGCGCCACCGGCCCGGCTGCAACGGCTGGCGGCGTGGTGAACAGCCTGCTGGTCGGCCGCGCCGCCTGGCCTGAGCGCCCGGGCCAAGCCCCCTGCTTCACGCAGCGGCGCGGTTTCGCCGACAATGCCCCCCCGGCCCTCGTGGCCGGGCCTTTCTTGCGCCGGGGTTCCGGCCCCAGCCACTCCCTGCACACCATGAACTTTGCCTCCCTCGGCCTGAGCCCGGCGCTGGTCTCCAGCCTCCAAGACCTGGGCCTGGTCGATCCCACGCCCATACAGACCCAGTCCATCGCCCCCGTGCTTGCGGGCCGCGACCTCTGGGCCTGTGCGCCCACGGGCTCGGGCAAGACGGCCGCCTACCTGCTGCCGCTGCTGCAGCGCTGGATGGATGGCGGCAAGGCCCAGGGTGCCCAGGGCGGCTTTGTGCGCACCCTGACCACGCTGATCGTGGTGCCCACGCGCGAGCTGGCCCAGCAGGTGGGCGAGACGCTGTCCGACCTGGGCCGCGCGCTCAAGCAGCCGCCGCGCATCGGCGTGGTCTATGGCGGCGTGTCCATCAACCCGCAGATGATGATGCTGCGCGGCAGTGCCGATTTCCTCGTGGCCACGCCGGGCCGCCTGCTGGACCTGGTGGAGCACAACGCCGTGCGCCTGTCCGCCGTGCGCCATCTGGTGCTGGACGAGGCCGACCGCCTGCTGGACCTGGGCTTCCAGGACGAGCTGCAGCGCGTGCTGGCCCTGCTGCCGAAGCAGCGCCAGACCCTGCTGTTCTCGGCCACCTATCCCGATGCCGTGCAATCGCTGGCCACAGGCCTGCTGCACGATCCCGTTCAGGCCCGCGTCGATGCCGCCGAAGGCCAGGATGCCGCCAGCCCCCAGAGCATTGCCCAGCGCGCCATTGCCGTGGACCGTGCGCGCCGCACCCAGCTGCTGCGCACACTGGTACAGGGGGAGACGGCGCCCGGCACCGACCCCGCCACGCTGGAGCGCGCCCTGGTCTTCGTGGCCACGCGCCACACGGCCGAACTGGTGGCGGAAAAGCTCTACAAGGCCGGCATCTTCGCCACGGCCTTCCATGGCGATCTGAGCCAGGGCGCACGCAAGGAAGCGCTGGCCGACTTCAAGGCCAGGCGCTGGCAGGTGATGATCACCACCGACTTGGCGGCGCGCGGCATCGATATCACCCAGCTGCCCCTGGTCGTCAACTACGACCTGCCGCGCTCGGCCACCGACTATGTGCACCGCATCGGCCGCACGGGCCGGGCGGGCGAGGATGGCACGGCCATCAGCTTTGTCACGCCGGCCGACCAGGCGCACTGGGCGCTGATCTGCAAGCGCAACCAGCTGGACC
>Ga0079043_1000272_pt1 | contig 9349 bp, 12 predicted proteins | sample ECHtaG_2_FD_72778 | JGI IMG/M metagenome (GOLD analysis project Ga0079043, IMG submission 72778) | Hot spring microbial mat communities from Yellowstone National Park, Wyoming, USA - ECH_C virus_MetaG | ecosystem: Environmental > Aquatic > Thermal springs > Hot (42-90C) > Microbial mats ... | reverse complement strand
AGGGCATGTATCTTTTTATCGCAACTAGCACGCAAATATTGTTTGGCGTTAATGTAACAGCTTGATCGGTGTCACGCATGGTAGAGATCGGCGAGACGTCAGCAACGGCTCCCTTCTAGTCATCTATAACTTATTGTCAACCTTGAAAGGTTTCGGTATCACGCGAAGTAGACCGATAACCTCCGACCTAAGAGTAGCTGTGTCGGAGACCCCGTGTTTTTGGGTGGAAGGATGCTGGCAACATTATTCCGCAATATCAAGGCCTTTATAAATGTGGGTAAAACTATGATTTATGGGTAAATCCGGGTGCGTATAGTAAAGGTCGTCAGTCGTGGGAAGCTCATGCTTTACGGGGAGTTGAGGGGTGCGGACAAAGCGGTTCTGATTAACGCTGGAACCGCCAGAGCGGCTTTAGCGAGCTTTCGAAACTCTCACTCAAGAATCCTCCTCAGCTCAAAGAACGCGCAGTCGTGAAGCAGAAGCCTTCTTTTCTTGGTTTCATCCTTCTGAATCAAGCCTTCGACGTTTAAGTCCTCCAGGACTAGGAGGTCGTACTCCCGCTCCAGCAGTGCTCCGAGCTTGAAGAATAGGTCCCGCCTAAAGTTTCCGACATGTTCATACTCCTTAGCAAGCTTCCGCTTGGCTTTAACCCAGTTCCCCCAAAGCTTCCTCTTTTTGGAAAGGCTTCTCTGCAGAGCCCGGATTCTTTCGAGTGAGCGCTCAAGCGGCCTAGGGTTCTCGACGAAACGGCCGTCTGAGGGTGTGGCAAGCCTCGCTGTCCCTAAGTCTACGCTCACCGCTCTTTCGGGCTTCTGTGAAGTAAGTTGCCCGAGTTGCTCCTCCTCTGATTCATTAACTTGGAAAACCACGAAGATTCGGCCGGAGGGGTTGAGCTTCGCAGACCTGGGAAACACTATTCAAAGGCAAATCCCTCTGTATTGCCACGGTGAATAAGCCTATCTTAGGTATAAACGGGCCTTCATCTTTCTTTTGTTTTCGCCTTGCCCCACCTTCCTAATATTTGGAAAGCTTCCAGCCTGATTGGGGGTAAACTAGGGACAAAAACTTGTGCAGCTTCTTCACCTTGGGTTTGTTCGCGAGGCCGTCAAAGAATCTCTGCCGTGCTTGGTATAACCTTTCAGCAACCTGCTGGGGCAACCTGGGATCGCAGCGCCTGGAACTCCGGGTTCCGATTTCTCAAATCCAAAGCCAGTTGCCTGGGCTCTTCTTTTCTCATACTGTTCTTGTTCTTCAAGTACTTTTCCCACTCGGCGTGCAGGAGCGCGTTGTAAAGCTTGCAGACTGCTTTAAGCTGGGTTTTCAACCCCCCGCGGTTGTGTTTGAATCGTAAACCCTGTATTTGTAGGCTCTCACACACATCAATTATTCTTTCACGTACGTATTTATATCTTTGTTATCCCGCCTTAAAAGGCTAGGTTTTGGAAGATTTATAAATAGTGGTGATGGTTTTTGGGTATGTCCGCTGAACAGTTTGAACCAAAGAGGCTGGGTGAAGTCTACCTTCCTGATTATTCTGGTAGGAGTCTGTATAACCTCTCCCACACGCTTCTTAAGGCGTTCGGTGCACCCGTGGATCAGGGAATAAGCGGTTTGGGTGATGTTTTAAATCATAGTCGTATCGTTGTGCTCCTAATCGACGGGTTGGGTCACAGACAGCTTGTGTCGGCTACAGGTAGGATACCCGCTGTTGGCTCATCCCTCAGCCGCGCTAAACTCTCGCTACCTATAACAAGCGTGTTCCCCTCCACGACGAGCACCGTGCTCACAACACTCAACACGGGCCTGGTCCCAGCGAAGCACGGGGTGATAGGCTTCACCATGTATGTTAAGGAGCTTGGTAGCGTGGTGAACTCCATCAGCTTCAGCCCAGCCTCGGAGAGGGGGGAGGGGGCGTTTGAGCGTTCAGGTCTACAGCCATCCTACCTATACCCGCAGAGAACAATCTACCACGAGTTATCCGAGAGGGGTGTGTACACGTGTGTGGTCACACCCAACTATCTCGCGAACACCGTGCTATCCAAGACGCTCTATAATGGGGCTGAGCGTATAAAGTTCAACCAGCTCTCAGACATGTTCGTGAGCCTCAGGAAGTCGCTTCTGGGACGCAAACGTGAAAGGGAGTTCTACTTCGCCTACTGGAATGGTGTTGACGCTATAGCGCACAAGTATGGGTCCACGAGTGAGGAGTATGATGCTGAGCTCAACTCGGTGTTCTACCTCCTCAACAACGAGCTGCTTGAGCGTTGCAGGAACACCGACACAGCGCTCATCATAACAGCGGACCACGGCCACGTCTACATACCACAAGAGAACTTCCACGACCTCTCATCCGACACCCAGCTCCTCTCCGCACTCAACGTGCCACCCACAGGAGACTCCAGAGCCCTATTCATCCACCCACGAGCCGCGGATGATACAGATAGACTGCTCGCAGACAGGTTTGGCTCCACATCCCAAATCGTGGACAGCGACGACGCGCTCAGAAACAACTTCTTCGGCCAAACAGAAGTTGAGCAGAAGGTAAGGTGGCGCCTCGGCCAGAAGATCATCCTACCATATAAACCCCACAGCTACGTGTTCAGATACCCAACCTACGACTACAAGCCCCTCCTAGGAAACCACGGAGGCCTCACACTCGACGAACTCCTCGTCCCCCTAGTTGTGTACGAGCTCTAACCTCCCCACCCCAACGCGTGCCACCCGCCAAACACGAAGGCTCCAAGCATCTCAGATTACACCCACTCTTCAAAGAACAGCTTAGTACAAGAACACTGGAAGGTAACGTGAACCAATTGTAGCCTCGAATATACCACTCACCGAGAACCATTTATCCCCAAGTTAAGTGGACCCAATCATACTCAATACAAGGCTAACGTCTAGTCGAATGTCGGGCGCAATAAGAATCACCATACCACTTTTAATCCCTATTGCAAGTATTAAAAGGTCAGGCGAATATAACATTCCGAAGACAAACTAAATGATGTTCAACTTATATTATCAACACTGTATTTACACTTTCTTATTGTTCTTCCAACCGTGAACTTACCGTAGGGCAGCTCTAGAATAGCGTTATATTTTCTTACTCTCTCAGCCCAGCTCAAAATCCTCTCATACACCTTAATTTTATCGAAGATTACACAGTAGGCCAGACTTACACCCATGAGCACGCTTCCAAGCGTCAAGTTTTCCTCGAATTCCTTTTCCGTCATAATGAGTGTGCCGAGGTAAACGTGATTCGACCGCACAAATCCAAGCCTCACATCACTGAAGTCAACAATCTTATCCTCCACGACTATTAAAACATCCAGGTCAGAGCGGCTATTGTTCTTCCCCATCACTCGGCTCCCGAAAAACACGATAGCGAGAACTCTTGGCTTATTCAAGATCAATTGTGTAGCTTCTCTAAATAACGCCATGTTTTCTAAGGTAATCCCGTGCAATTCTGAGCACCCCCTCAGCGTGCTGTATTCCACGCGCACACATTTCTTTGGCGACGAATTCTTAAGACGTAGTAATTGTGTTGTTGTTAAAGAAAGGGTAACGCGAAATGCTCTAAGCCCCGCTCAGGAAATCCAGGGCCCCAAGGAAGGCATCAAGGTCGTCCCCAAGGTCTTTAAGACGTTCAGAGGCTTCAGCTATTGTGTCGTGTTTCTACTATATAACAGTTTAAGCTCCAGCATCGCTTTAACACTTTTCTCTACACATTTTTGAGAAAAAATAGGGATGCTGGGTAGTCCTTTTCCTCAAACGCCTTTTTAACCCGCTCGTAATCTCAGCGATGGAGTAGAAGGCTTTAGCGTACTCTCCAAACTTAGAGGGGATCACACGCCTTCTCCTCTGCATGACCCATATTAAACTAACTTTATAACTTACTCCAATGTGAATATCTAGCTTTACTCTACGTTAGTTCTAGATTTTTCAACTCGAGTATAACTAGATTATGTTTCGTGTGCTTTAACTAATCTTAGTAGGAGGGTAAATTCTATAATTCGAACATCGGACGAAACCCGTTTTCCCAAGGTTCGCGGATTTCTCTCTGCGATCATATAAATGATAATTCCCCATCATATACCGAAGGTACCCGTGGCTTCGAAGAGGTTCTCGCTCGGTCTTGGTCGGCTATCGACTCCACTTACTCCGTGAATCAAACACAGTCAAGTAGGCTACTAACAAGGCTGAGATTGCTTTGATCGCCTTTATTGATTGGGTCCTTTGAATTGACCACATCTACCCGCTTAGCTTGAAGTGAAGAATCCACGTCTGTTTAGGTTGTAGCCACCTCAATCCCTGTGTGAAGTGTTCGAATCTGTGATTAAGGTAGCTCCACCCCTCAACATGTCAAAGATTCGTGTTCACTAACAATGGAGGTCAAGAATGATTTTTGACCTACCGTCCACGGCTGTGCCTCTCACCCATGTGGAATCACATATCATAAGACTCAAAAGATTCTCTGCGCCCCCTTAAGGAGCCATTGGTAGGGTGGCTTATTCTTATTTTCTTGTTGCACAACGGTGACATCGAATAGCAGCGAGTTTTCATACCCTATTTTTTGCTCGATTATTTCGTAAGCCATGATTTTGGCGCGGATCACATCGCAGTTTGCGCACACCAAGATTATATCGATATCACTGCTACCCGTAAGCCGTCCGGTAAGGACGGAGCCATACACGTACATTTCCTCGAAGTGTTGTGTGAGGCTCGTTCTAATCATATCTATTAGGGAACGCCACTCTTTGAGAGATTCTAGCACCTCTAGTGGCTCCAAATCCTTTTCACAAGTTCAATAACAGCTTTCGCCGTCTTAAGTGTTATCTCAACCCTTTCTTGGTCAAGCGGTAACTCACCGTATTGGCCCACACGTCTTGCATCCTCTAAAATGATCAGCTCATTCTTGTGTTCAGCCGCAAACGCGCTAACATCTTGTGAGCGAGTGATTCTCGATAATTCGCCAAGAAGCCTGCGTACCTCATGGGTTCTAGGAGGCTCGTAACCGAGTTTTACTATCAAAGCTTTGAGCGCTAGCTGGGCCGCTATCTCAGCGTTAACCGCGCAGACATCGAAATGTCCCCGGCTAAAACCATACTCCGCCTCCTCAAGATATCCGAGAGACCTCTTTAATAACACCTCGGCGTAATCAAAACTCATTGTATAGCACACGGGCTACAATTCTTAAAGATTCCTATGTCTAACTATGGAGTTATGGTGCGAAAGCCCTCGCTCTTCAGGGGTGGGGATGGACAACCAACTTCCTCATCGGTAGACCAAAAATTCGCGTGTTGGGTGCGATCAGCGCTAAGCGTGAATTTTTGTTCTACTGCTAGGGCAAGGCTCATAACCCGGGAATTGGAATACTGCATTCGCCAGAGGGGGCTCTAGCTGTGGGGTGCAGATGAGACGCTTCGCAGTGAATGGCTATGCTTCTGCGAAACCAGGGGTGACGGTGAACCGGGAAGCCTCATCCATGAGTGTGGACAGAGTAATTCGTCATTATTATGAGGGTGGCTAGGGTTTAAACACGTTTGTAGGAGACCCGTGTGTGTGGGTTTTAATGGTGTAAACCTCTCCCCCCACTCCCTGCTTGTTTTGGGCCGTTGTAATATAGAGTGTGTCCAGGTTTTCCCCACCGAATGTACACGAGGTGACACGTGGGACTGGTAGCTCCACTCTTGCCGTAGCTTCCGAGGAGGCTGGGTCAATCCTTAAGACGCTCGACCCCTCCCATAAGGCCACCCAGAGTCCCCCCTCCGAGTCAACCGTTAAACCGTCGGGGACACCGGGTTGGGAGGATAGGTCTATGCTCCTAAGCAGACCAGAGATTTCACCCCTCTCTCTGTCGTAGCCAAATACACTTACCCTCCTCGTTGGGCTGTCAACATAGTACATGCGGGTGTAGTCGGGCGACCAGCCGATTCCGTTTGAAACAGTCACACCTCCAAGAATCCTTCTAACACGGAACCCCGCCTCTACTACGTAGAGTGCGCCGATCGGCCTCTCCTCCTCGATGTCCATGGTTCCAACCCAGAACCTACCAACAACATCACACTTGCCATCGTTAAACCTGGCTTGGTCGCCGATTTCAACCGCTTTGACGCGCTCAAGCTCATGGTTTCTGGGGTTAAAGAGTGCCAAAGTGTTCCTGAGCGCCAAAAGAAGCCTTCCGTCGGCGCAGAGTGCGATGCAAGAAGCGGACTCTTCCAGTGAAAAGCTCCCCACATTTGAGCTGCCAGGTGAGTAGGCGTGTAGCATTGCGCTGTCTATATCAACCCAGTAGAGGGTTCCGCTCACGTGGTCCCAGACTGGCCCCTCACCCAGAAGTGAGCGGGGCGCTCCCCTCACAACGGCCGGTTTCAACGTGATCATTGTGATACGAACAAAAGAGACATCACAATTCTTTAACTCTTACTGACATCACTATTAACTTGAAAGGCAAAATCAACACACACTCACCCTAACTGCTCCCAAACCCACCCTCGGGGATCGGGGGCAAAGTTATGTGTATAGAAGCCCACATTGAACTCAACTTTAAATCTACTGTAACTGGAAACAGCTAAGAGGGAGTCGCAGTCAGAGGGTGCGATCAGAGTACAGACCAGTGTACGCGTAACCTAGACATTCGGTGGTACCTAGCTCAACGGGCGTACTAAGCTGCCTCCAATGTTGTTGTCACACATGAAGGAAAAGGGTTAGCGCTCCAGTTTGAACACCCGATGCGTAATGCTGTTGAGCGATGTTGTATAGCTCCCAAAACTTCGCCTTAAACTGTAGACCCCACACCCGTGTGTGAGGTACAATCGGTGCCGAGCACGAATTTGGATATACATTTTAATGCGAGGTAGCTCACGGTATTATCATATTCTTCCCAGAGTTCTGTAGAGTTTGGCTTCTTCTTTTTCCATGGGGTGCTCGCTTGCGATCTCTTGTAGCTTTTTAAAGTGGATTAAGCCTGTTTGCTGCTCTAGAGCCCACTCTTTAGCGAAGCTTCCATCAAGTATTTTCAGGGCTATTTGCCTCATTGTGCCCTTTACCTCTTGGTCCACGAATATGGGCCCCCTCGTTAGCTGTCCGTACTGGCTTGTGTGGGAGTGGTTTCCCAGCTGCTTGAAAAGTCCTTCATCCATAATAGACCTCGCTATCTCAACAAGCTCACCCGACGCGTATAGCTCGAGAAGCACCGCTTCGGGGGAGGCGCCAAGCTCCGTGGCAACCTCGTAGTACGCTCTGAAAAAGAAGAGGAGGGCGCCCGCCCAGGTTTGCTCGGAGAGCAAATCAACAAGAACCTCCTCCCTGAAGCTTGACAGAACCGCGAGCCCACCGGGTTTCAAGGCGCCGATGGCATCCGTGAGCGCGAGAAGCTGGCTTTGCGCGTCCTCAGTACAGCTTCTACCGAGCGCTATCAAAACGGGAAATCCCTGCCCCCTTAGGAAACGCTCCCTCACCCCAAAACCAATCATTCGTGGGGCGATCATGAGCACGTTTGCATGCTCTGGCACCTCCAGCGTGTGGAAGAAGTGGTTGTAACCGGAGGCGAAGACCACCGAGCCTCCCCGTTTCAAGTATGGTTCTACACTTGCCCTAAAAACCGCTGGCTGTACTTCGTCTGGTATCAGCATGAAAACAATATCAGCCTCCTTTGTAGCTCTCTCTATAGAGAAGACTTCGAAGCCCTCCTGCCTCGCCCTCTCAGCGTATCCATCCTCAACATTACCTATTACAACACTCAAACCACTATCCCTCATATTAAGCGCCTGCGACCTACCCTGATTCCCATATCCAATCACGGCTATTCGCTTCTCCGCGATAAATTTCCACAGCTCCTCTCTGTTATCGAGCCTAGTTATAATCCTCTCCATAAACCCTTGAGAAACCGACCTCCATAAAAGCATTATACAGAATTTTATATTTTTAATAAGCAAGCTCCGCTTATTGTGAAAAATTGATCTGCTCTCCTATGTTTAATTCTAGAATAGTTGCTAAAGAGCACCAAAGACGATGCATATAAAAAGGATAGGTTTAACAGGGTTTAGTGTAATATCTGAGCTCTTGTGAGCCGTCAGCGGTCGATATTACTCCAAAAATTTCTGCTGAGTACAGTATAGGGGCGGGAATAATTTTTCGAATCCCGACTCTAAGTCTTGGAAAACTATTTTGTTTTATACTTGTGGGTAAGCTTAGCTGCCTGCGACTAACGCTGGGCACATGTATATGTTGAGTTCTATTGAGGGGAGTCGCCAGATGTATACTATCCATCCTTGGGTGTTCACTCCGACTCGGATGTCACCTTCGATGTATAGCGCTTTGGGATTGTTGTTGCCACACGGATAATAGGTTATGTTGGTTGACGGGTACAATCTGAACTCGTAGTCCATATATTTGGTGCAGTTCTCCCCATAGCAGCTACCTCAACTATAGGAGTCTGAGAAAAAATAGTGTGAACCATTCTCTGCCTGCATGAATTGTGGGTCATGCGTTATGGCGCAAACGGTATCACAACCCTGAGGTGCGTTGTTAATATTGTAGGGTGTGAGGTTTGAGCCCACATAGAGAAATGATGTGATATTCGCGAGGGGTAGCTGGACTTGGCTTGTGTCAACCGTCACTATAAGCGTTGAGGCGCTTCCCTGTGTGAGGCTCCAGGCGAATGTTACTGCTCCTTCGTAGAGTGATGTGTTGAGCGACCCCAAGCATTTGGCGCACCAAGGTGGGGAACCCATACAGTTAAACCTCACTCTCTCAGATAAGCCTTGACTGGTAACCGTGAACTCGATGTATCCACCGGTGTTACACCAAGCGCTACCATTCTGATACACACCACAGTGGTGTGTACCCGTGTTGTACACCCAGAATGTATAGCCACCCAGCACAAAGGAAGTGTTACGCCCAGCTGGGAAAGGTCCGCCCTCAGATGTGAATTGGAAAACCCTAACCACAAGCGTGGGTGAATTCTTACTAGGAGAATAGTAGCCTAGGAACCCGCCTAGCAGTGCGAAGCCAACCATGAAGATTATGGCTCCTACAAGAAACACACCGTCATCCATTACACCATAAAAACCGTTGTGGATAAAAAGTATTGCCCAAAATTGTTTTTGACCAAAGACTTTCCATTTGATTCTCCGATGGAAGTTTGGTTACAATTAGCTCACTATTAGGTCTAATTTTGAAGCAGCGGGCACCGAGTATGATAGTTAGGCTTTAAAGAGTGTGTCTGTCTTCTAGCGGCTATAGTTTTGTGCTCTCTTATTTGGGTTGTGTTATTTGCGGCATGTGTTGGCCATATGTATACAATAAGCTTTTGGGTTGGTCAGCGTAGTTTTTTGGGTCTACAAGGTAT
>Ga0079043_1000265_pt1 | contig 9458 bp, 10 predicted proteins | sample ECHtaG_2_FD_72778 | JGI IMG/M metagenome (GOLD analysis project Ga0079043, IMG submission 72778) | Hot spring microbial mat communities from Yellowstone National Park, Wyoming, USA - ECH_C virus_MetaG | ecosystem: Environmental > Aquatic > Thermal springs > Hot (42-90C) > Microbial mats ... | reverse complement strand
CTCTAGCACTATTCGGTTTCTCCGGTTCATATGATGATGCATTAACTCTATTCATGAATTCAGAGGATATATTATCGATGTACTTGATCACTAAGCATACTTTAAGGAATCAAAAAACATCGGAAGCAATTGAGAAAATGCGGAAGTTGAAAAGCAAGATAAGACATGAGTGCGCTGCCGGTGCCCTAGATGAGCTTCTTTGCCTAAGGCTTCGCGCCTTCAATCATGCCTCCGCTTATCAGAGGTTGCTGGAGCTTTATGGTAGTGCCAATCCATTAGATTTAGCGGATGCATTTATTTCATATAATCACGAGCGGCTGGGCCTTAAATTACTGGAGACTCATCATCCAAGGACTTCTCACGAGGCGTTGCGTGAATTAACGGTTTTTCGAAGGGCAATGGGTTTAACCGCCATGAAGGGTTCACTAATTATTGGAGTGAATCACTTAAGTTACTTGGATTGGCTAATTATAGAGGGGGTGGGCGGTGGTTTACTTCTTCAATTTAATAATCTGCACAGGGCTTATACCGTATCCACGTCTCAAGTACAAGCAATGGAGGGCCGCCTCTTGCTTCATGATGCCTCATGGGAAATAGAGGAAAACGATGCAGTGATCACTAGAATTAAGTGGCGTGGCGGCGTATTAATATTTATGGGCAATCCAACGCCTCAAGTATTAAGGCTAGAATTACCGGGGGAGGGAGTGGTCAAGACATTCACTGCGGAATTCAGATGGCGTGGCGAACTATTAGTTCCACCCATGGATTACGTATCAGTGATGATATAGCTACTGACCTCCTCCCCGCCTTTAGGGCGAGGTTTGCCGTTCGTTTTATCATTCATTATGGTGGAGAAGGTTGAGTAGCACAATCCATTTCTAAATAGGTAATCGCTGGGCTCCGCCTCACTTATAACCCGAGACCCCTATGAGTGCTGGTTAGTCCAGCCTTGCTATACGTGTGGCAATACAAACTGGCATATGGGTTCCCATGAATTTATCTAGGTCACTCGCTTATCCTGAGAACCGTCTTTATATCTTCATGGGTCCAAGTATATGCCTCGCCATAGTTATCTAATGTGGATGTCTTAGTTATTAGTTTATTTAGCCAGTTACCATGAACGGCCTTGCTTTTAACCATGTGTTGAAGACCGGTCTCGAAGTGTTTTATGGATGCATTCACTGAACCAATTATTGCCTTATTATTAAGCACTGCATCTGTTAGAAGGGATCCCACATCATGCGCCTCGCCTCCCTGGGGATAAACTCCAAGGAGAACCATGACTCCACCAGCTGCCAAGTGCTTTATTGATTCCATGGCAACGCTAATTGCGCCCGTGGCTTCCACAACTAAATCAAATTCCCCCTCTATCTTATCAGTTAATGTATCGATATACTTGCTTCCCAGCTCCTGCGCCAGCCTAGCCTTTAAACTATCAATGGGTCGAGTTGCCGCAGTAACTGTCTTCAGCCCCATTAATCTAAGGACCATGGTTGCTAGAAGACCTATGGGTCCAGCCCCCATCACCAATGCAGTTGAGGGATGCCAATCAAATCTGGATTCGCCTACCCGCATTGCCACATCTATGCCCTTCTCCACAACTGAAAGCGGCTCCGTGAGGACCGCTACATCCATTACTTCCTTCGGAACCTTGACCAAGTACCTCGAGTTAGTGACCGAGAACTCGGCTGCGTGTCCATGGAGTCCCCATATGCCGTGCTCCACGTAGTGACCCATGGGGCAGTAATCAACGGGTAGATCACAATTCACGGGCCGCCTAACGGTTGGCACCACTGCTTCCCCCTCAGAGATAGAATCTACGCCGTCCCCAATCGCCTCGACTCTCGCTAATGCCTCGTGTCCAAGTATTAGAAATTGGGAACCATCCGGTGCCTTACCGTATTTCCCCTCTATTATCTCCTTATCAGTGCCGCATATGCCTATTTGCAGCGGCCTCAGCAGAACCTCGCCCTGCTTTGGGGTTGGCTTATCAACATCACGTAAGCGTATTGAATTGGGCACGCCTGGAACAACAGTTACCGCCTTCATGGATGAGGAGTTAGAGAGAACTTAATAAAGCGTTTGGTTTAAGTCGCCTAAATGGAATTCAAGCAATCAATAGTGGTTAGGGTGGATCTAAAGATGAGTTGCGGCAAGATGATTGCCCAAGGCGCCCATGCATCCGTAACATCGCTTATGGAAGCAATGAAGAGACGCAGGGAATGGGTTGATGAGTGGATTAACCAAGGTCAAAAGAAAGTAGTATTAGAGGTGCAGTCGCTGGAGGAATTGATGCAACTAGCAAACAAGTCAGCCTCACTTGGATTACCACATGCAATTATAGCGGATGCAGGACTAACAGAACTTGCGCCAGGCACAGTAACTGCTCTAGGCATAGGGCCTGCTCCCCGTGAATTAATTGATAAAGTAACTGGGAGTCTCCGCCTCCTCAAGTGATTGCTAATTTAATCAATTTGAGCTTAAAATCACCAAGCAATAAGGCAAGCGGCAACCCCATCCCCTTTAGGGCTGGATCCTTTTCATGCTAATAAATGATGATTTTATATTCGTTTATGTTTAACTAATTTTGTATAGAAGCTTAATGTAATAACATCTTGCTGGGAAAAATTACGGAATGAAGAGCCGCAAGAAGGCTTTGCTTTATCCAAGGCGTGGAAAGCTAATGGGCGAGTTAAGCGGAGAGGACGGTGGAGTTAAGGGTATAATTGCTCATCGCTCAGGTAAATGATTCTTCTTCATTGTAATATTATTGTTTAACGACTTGTTAATAGCTTTAAAAAGGGCTAATGCTTCTTTTCACTCATGTCCAGCGACTTTGATGAGGAGGAAAAAAACGAGGAATTAGAGGAGGCTGAGGAGCAGCCTGAGGAAGAGATGGAGGCTGAGGTTGGGGGGAAGGGATCATTAAGCGGCGAGGGCGGGGTTTACTCTCTTCTCTTTCCTAAGGGCAAGGATGTTAGGTATGTTTTTTCAGCGATGGCAACCATGTTAAAGGATGCCGCGTTTAGCTTGGGGCCTGATGGGGTTAAGCTAAGGGCAATGGATAGTTCTAAGGTATCTATTATAATGCTTGATATACCCTCCTCCAGCCTTGATGAGGTAAACATAGGAGAGGAGATCAAGGTTGGCATATCGTTTGATGTCCTTAGAAAGATAATGAGGAGGATCAGTTCCAGGGATAAGGTTGAGTTTATAGTGGATAAGCCTCAGGGGAAGCTTCATGTGGTTATTTATACGAAGAAGGGGAAAGAGGGGGGAATGTACCGCAAATTCAGCTTATCCTTAATTGACGTGTCCATGGAGGATGTGCCAGAGCCTAATCTCGAGTATCCAATAAGGATAACGGCCGACTTAGATTCCATGCTTGATATAATAGCTGCTGCTAACGATATAAGTGATATTGTTTCATTCACTGCGGCAGCGAATCAATTCATCATTCGCGCCGAGGGGGAGGGAGGCAAAGCGATTGAATCAATATATCAAAGCACTGATGAGTTATTTCATGAATATGTGGTCAATACGGAGGGCTCGGCATCTTACTCGGCAAAGCAGATACTTGGATTCATGTCGCAAATGAGGCAGATATGTGATGCAGTAACTATGGAATTCGCCACTGATAAGCCTCTTAAGTTAACGTTCAACTTTTCGACGGGTTCACTATTGCTTTATTTACTGCAGAGGACATGACTATTAAGGGATGGCGGGTTCTCGCATTTTATGGCTTGTTTTTGAGTTACCCCATCTTCACCGGCATTAGATTTAGGAGCGGCAATGGATATCTATTACCTCAAAACAGGGAGCGAGCGGTTCAGGTAACGAGTGCAAAGGGCTTCGGGAAAACTTCTAGGCTTGTTGCTTCAGCAAGTGCTTATTATTTTATTATTTTTTAATCGCGGCTTCTATTTATTTCCATGTTCCTTTAACTACCCATACGGGTTCTTCCGGGTTAAAGTATTCGGGGCCGGATGCCTTTAGATTTTCCAGTAATTTCTCATTAACGGTGACTCCAATGCCTGGCCTTGATGGCACTTCATAGTGGCCATTTATGACTGGAGTTTCATTATTTACGAGGTCTCGCTTCCATTGAGGCCAGAAGTCATAGAATGATTCCTGTATTAAGAAGTTGGGTATGGCTGCATCTAGTTGTATGGTTACGGCGTTCTGGATGGGGCCAAAGGCGTTGTGGAATGCGACCTCAACTCCATATGCCTCAGCTAATGCAACTACCTTTCGAGCCCCCGTTACACCCCCTATATTGGTTATATCGGGTTGAATGAAATCTAGTAATCCGGCCTCTAAATAAGTTAATGCATCCTTTAGGCTAATGAGTCTCTCTCCTAGGGCCACCTTAACCCTAGTTGCTGACCTATATTTCGCCAATCCATCCAAGTCCTCTGGATGAACTGGTTCCTCCATGAATAACGGATTAAAGTTGCTCAGGGTCTCTGCTATCGATATTGCTGAATTAGGATTAAACCTGCCATGATGCTCTATCATTATGTCAACCCCATCGCCCACGACATCCCTAACAGCCTTAACCCTTGCCCTGGCCTCTTCTAATCCCCGTTGATCTATCCAGTCGAAGTATTTACCAAAGGGATCAAACTTAAGCCCAGTATAGCCCATTGAAACCACTTTCCTAGCTTTCTCAGCGAAGTCAGCCGGCGTCACTGCATCATCATACCACCCATTGGCGTATGCCCTAACTCTATCTCTACTGCGTCCACCCAATAATTCATGAAGTGGCGCACCCAATTCTCGACCTATTATATCCCATGAAGCAATATCTATCGCGCTAGCGGCTGTGGTTGACTCAAATGACCTAGCCATGTAGAAATCATGCTTATACCACTCCCTTAGGTTGGCCTCTACATTATGAGGATCACGCCCAATATAGACCCTCGCCGCTTCCTTAATGGCCTCGACCACAGGCCCCACCCTAAGCGTTGGTACAGCCTCGCCCCAACCAACCGCGCCGCTTGACGTAGTCACCTTAACTATAATGGATACGCCGGCCCAAGTTGCGGCCGTTGGATTTTTTTCGCCTATAATGAATGTATCTATATTGGATATAGTCTCCGTCATGTTAGGCAAATATGCATGGGTAAATTAAATGTTGTGCTCATCGTCGACTTGTAGTCCCCACCGCCCTAATGCCAAGGAATAGTAAATCCCCATACTTAACATGAGGTAAAGGCTAGAAACCATTATGCGGTCTCTAGCATTCTTTGCCGCCGTCTTCTTTCCCAGCGAGTAGGGTTCCCCGGTTTTTAAGGGGTTACATTCATTCATGAAGGGCGTCCTCCCTTCTCCCCCTTTATCTCCTGGAATTATGAGGATGAGTCGCATCATCTCCATTATGCTGATTAGGATGGAACTAAACCAAATGGATAATGCTACATTAACCCCAAGGTGGGCTCTCCTCTTTCACTCTCAAATATCGGCGGGAAAAACAGGAACCATAATAACTTAAATCCCTGGAGGGGAATCATTCAAGGTGGGATCAATCTTCTTCTGGCCTTTCTATGGAGCGCATCATTTAGTCGCTGAATTTGTTTTTCTTTTCTCTCCTTTTGTAAAAGAATATGCTCTTTTAGGCTCCAGAGGTTGGGGCCGGCGTCTCACTGGGATTGGTTATGAGTGCTGGGTTTAATTAGGTAGGTTCCCCTCTGATTATATGGTAAGGATAGCTATAGCCACCGACGATGATAAGACGATCAGCAAGGGTCATTTCGCCCACGCTCGCAAGTACCTAATCTATGACGTTGATTCAAATGGACTTAATAGGGTTGAGTCACGTAATAATCCATTGGGTAATTTGCCTGATGCCGATGATCCAAGCCAAGTTAAGGCATATGTGGAACAATTAGGGATACCAATACATGGCTTATCGAAGTATGAGTGGCTTCGCAAAAATGTGTTAAGCGATGTAGATGCGATTATAGCAAGCGGTGCATGTCAAACAAGTTTCAATTATTTCACATCTGAGGGCGTTCAAGTATTGTTCGTGGAGCCCGGTGTATCTGTTGAGGATTTATTATCTCAAATAGTGCTCGCCAGTGATGAATCGGATTCCAATGATGTTGATTCACGGAACGAGAATTGGGGAACTGATAAGGATTAGCAGATTCGTTCTCCGACCAATTCATCACTCGCCTTATCTATTGTGGCTACGGCTGGTTTCCCCTTCTCGCCGCATGTGGCTAGTATCATTCCTTGGCTCTCTATTCCAAATATTTTCCTCGGCTCTAAATTAGTTATCACTATTACATACTTTCCTCTCATCTCTTCCGGTTGATAATGCTCGGCTAACCCAGTTACTATTTGCCTCTTCTCCGTGCCTAGATCAATTATTAGCTTAAGGAGTCGCTTGCTCTCCGGTATGCGTTCGCTCTCGATTACTTTCCCAACTCGAAGATCCATCTTCATGAATTCCTCGTGACTTATCATGGCTCCTCAATAATTGAAGAGGTTTTTATCCTTAACCATTCGTGAATAGTGGACTATGGATAGGAATTATGTATAAATTGATCCGGATTGTTCCGCGTCCGATCCTTAATGCCTAGATTATTGCATTATTGTGCTTGCGCTATTTTATCGAGTAGTTGTATTCTCTTTGCTGGATGTGGGTGATCGCTTAATATATCATCCCATGGCGTCGGCTTGTAATTCCGCCAATAATCTATTAATTCATCAACGTCTGCATCGCTTGCCTCCCTGCTTATCTTATCATCGGCGGGGGCAAAAAACAGCATCTTAACCATATTATTGGTGGGGGACTTCTTGATTTTAGCTATAGTGCGCGGATCCATGTATAGCACTATCTTGGCCAGGGCGCGTTGTAGATTCTTTGCGGCATTCGGTATAGTTAATGCGGAGTTAACGTCGGCATATGCCTCTCTCAATCTATTGACATATAGCAAAACAAACTGAAATAGAAAGCTCACGCCAAGCAGGGCCACCCCAATAAGCAGCATGCTTCCATTATTTCCCCTCTCGCCCCATGCGCCTCCCCACATTCCGCTCCACATTAATGAGTAACCAAGCCAGTAAATAAGCGCGGGGATGAGGCCTATGGCCATTAGGAACTCCACATCCCTATGCCTGAGGTGCCCCAACTCATGTCCAAGCACTGCGGCCAACTCATCTTTATTTAGTATCTTAAGTGCAGGTCGAGTTATGGCAACACGCTTGCCGGCTATCGGGCTTCCATAGGCAAACGCATTTGGGAATGGGGCCTCAGCAATATATACCTTGGGCGGCTTGGAGAATCCATTGGCCTTAGCCACCTCATCAACTACATCAACTACCCAACCATAGCTTGGGTCATCCGGCGTTATTTCGTGCGCCCTATACGCAGCATTTATCATGTATGGCCCAAATAACCATTGTGCTATGTTGATTATTAAGACAAGTATTAGCATGCCGCTTATCAAATCTATTCCAAGAGCTAGGCTTCCCCCGCTCAATAATTCGGCTATGCCTACCAGCACGGCAATTGATAGGAGCACTATTGTTATGGCGCTTAACCCCATTACTAATCTAAGCTTAATTAATTCCCAATTCATATGGCTCGATTCGATTGAGGTTTTAAAAACCTTACTCATTACTCGCCGGGAAATTGTTACCTTAATACGGGAATGCCGAGTTTCGCCCCTTCAGTAAGAGGAACATAATATGGTTTCGTAATTGGGATACCATTAAGTTACTTGACCTAATTATAAGTTGGGCACATGGCGATGCATGGCTGGGCATTCAAGAGTTTATGAGCTGAAAGAGTTTTGATCAGTCCGTCGCCAGTTCCTCATCCCTCAGCCGTAATGTAAGTCATCACGTTCCCCCAGGACTTTCTCCAGCTTATTAATGTAATGCACCTTCTCTTTCTCCTCATAATTATCTCCGAGCCTAATCATGCCTAGCCTTATGTGATCCACAGGCCTTAAATCCTCCATTGTTGTCGGTATTATTACCACGGCCTTGCTGCTTTCATAATATATCTTCTTCAGCATGCCCAGCGACACTAAGTAACCATCCGGGTCCTCCAGTGCAATGAGTAACCCGTTCTCCCAATTAATTGGCAGTATTGCTACCTCTACTCCAGGCATAGCCTTGACCACTAATTCCTTTACAGCTGGAGACAGCATTATTGCCTTCTTACCGAACTGTTCCCCATAGACTATTGGCATTTTAAGGTACTTGGATGCCAGTGACCTAATGTTGGCATCAAATGGTACACCCCCAGAAAGCGGCAGGTTAAGTATTGGCTTCTCCGATAAATTAATGGTGGCCGACTTAGCCGGCATGAGGTACTTGCCGTAACCCATCTCCCTATGTAGCCTTCTATCCTCTCTCGTCTTTATCGCTAAGGGCGGCGCATTCAGGAGAATTGGGTTGAAGCCATTTTTCTTAACTTGATTCACTAGTTCCTCCTCCTCTCCTTTTTGAATTATTACCACGTAGTCCGGGCTTAGTTTCGATAACATGGATAGCTTATACTGGATTGCCGTTGCCTCGGTGATCCATCCATCCGTGTTTATTATAGTGGTATTGACGCCCTCATGCATCTCCAGGTAATCAACTAACTTAGCGACTCCATTAACCGCTTCTTGCCATGTATGTTCAAGGCTGGTCGTCCTTAGGAACACCATTTTTAGAGGGGGAAGCATGCTTAAATGAGTGACCGGCTTACTTGACTTAGCGCATGCTATAGTTGTGGGTGGACCCAGATCATTTTGACCTGGATCTGCATCGATGACTCCAGCCACATTTCCAGCGCTAACCGCCTTATTCATTGCCATTATTGTGAACGTAGTCTTACCGACATCCATCATGCCTAAAACCACCACTCTCTTTCCCTTCCTCATTATTGACTCGGCGGCCATCGCCCACGACTCCAGCACTTCCTCCCCGGGCTCCGCATTCTCGACCTTGCCCTCCGGTCCAAGCGTCACATCTAGTTGAGTTAGTTCAAGCGCCTTAACAGCCACCTTCCTGGTCCTAAGGATTGTGAGTCTGGATCCAGCGCTGTAAATGGTTCCCAACGCATATATGGAGCCCCTCAATACCTTAACATTAGCTGGTCCCTCTATGCGAATAATTGAGCCGGGCTCCAGATTTACCGTATCCACATCGTTATTGCGATACATATTTTTTAAAGATGCCGTTATGGGAAGAGTGAGCTACCCCGCCCTTAAGGGGTTTCCCGCTTCCTTGCCCCGCCTTGCCCATCGTCACGGGTAGTGGGCGGAGCTCCACGGGCGACTCCCGCATGCCTTGCCCATCGTAGTGCGTTGCACGCCTCTCACGCCAACTGCAATTGGGCCTTTAACGCCCTCAACGTTCGTCGGTGTATGCTCTAAACCCCACGGTGGGCATTAGAAAAACAAAAACATCAAATATTTGTATTTCCTCCACTTATTCCCGCCATAAATGGCGAG
>Ga0079043_1000255_pt1 | contig 9631 bp, 15 predicted proteins | sample ECHtaG_2_FD_72778 | JGI IMG/M metagenome (GOLD analysis project Ga0079043, IMG submission 72778) | Hot spring microbial mat communities from Yellowstone National Park, Wyoming, USA - ECH_C virus_MetaG | ecosystem: Environmental > Aquatic > Thermal springs > Hot (42-90C) > Microbial mats ... | reverse complement strand
CCTTGTTGTTCTTGTAATTGCATAAGAACATCTGGTGTCGGAAACTTATAAATTTTCCTCAAACATCTGTTTGAGCCTTAGTTTTTGAGACTGTGGAAGGGGTTTGAGCTTCGCAGGGTGTGATGGCAAACTGTTACGTTCAGTTCGAAGTAACGTTATCTTTTTTCCCTCATTTCGAACTTTTTACTCTATATAGCACTTCGAACTTTTCCTTCCGTATTTCTGGTTCCGCCAGTATGAAATTAAAACCTCGGTAAAAGTCCGAACCCCACAAAACCCGCTTTTTAAAGGACTCTGAGTAAGGAATAATTATGAGCCAAAATAACTCTGGTAATAAAAAACAACAGCAACAACAAGAACCCGTATATGAAATATCTGGAAGCACGGTAACGCCACCACCACCGACGCCCCTATTTCCGCAAATACAGCAACCCCAACAACCCCAGTTATCCCCACTAGGACGGAGAAATATTGTAAAAGTAGACCCTAACTTAGTCAGACAAGCGATTAGGGAAAAAGCCCTCATACCGACTAGGCAAGTGACACAGAAGGAAGCCATCAAAGTAACGACTGTGCAGGAAACCATAAACAATTACGTCTTGATTTTAACAAAAGACCTTAAGAGCGGGTCTCTGCAGTTCTACGGCACCCCGTATAATATAGATGAGACTTTCCAAATTTTACTGTCAATTTTGTCGGATAGGTTTTCAAGCCTTGCCATTGACGAATTGTCAGAAAAGTTTGCAGAGCTCCACGCTTTGATAGCAAGCGATGCGAATTATGACGATATAATAGCTAAGCTTAATGAGGCACATAAACTAGTGATATTACTTTTGTTAGCGTTTGAAAGGAGTATAATGGAAGTCGCGGGAGTAAGCACGTCGAAAATGAGAGTAGAAATGTTATCTCCGCTCGAAATTGCACAGACGTTAGGTATTACTCCGATAAACACTGACAAATTATAGCGGGTGTTGACCATGGAAGAAAAATTGAAAGATAATATATCGTGGTTTTTGGCAGGGCTAGGTTTAACCAGTATAGGGACGGCGTTCTTAGCTGACGGAAAACCGTATTTACTGCCTTCCGCATTCCTCGTCGTCGCCTTAGGCATGCTCTCTATATTCGTGAGGCAAAGGATACTCATTGTTTCGGCTTTTGCTATTGCTACTATTACAGCTGTAGCGAATATAGTGACGGGGTTACCCATCCTGACGGATGAGGAAGCAATAATATTATACGCGTCGCAATTGTTCCTAGACGGGAAAAACCCGTACCTTTACTCAATGGCTAAAGCGTTTTCCATATATCACGTCCCGTATAATGTTATTACTGGCACTACGTCAAACTCATTTTTGCCGTCCGTCTATATTTACCCCCCATTATCGTTCATCAGCGTTGCAGTTTTGCATAACCTTGAAACAGTAAACGTAATAACAGCTGTTTTGGCTTTCACGTATTCCTTCATCAAAAGACACGAAAACGTTTTCATCGGGTCTTTTTTCCTATTTCCGGCACTTTCATATGATTTTGCGACAGGGCAAGAACTGAACCTTTTCGCGTATTCCATTGCGTTCCTTGCCCTACTTAATGAGAGGTTCAGATACTTGCTCCTGGGGATCTCTGCAGACGTAAAGCAGTTCGCGATACTGATAGCTATTCTCCTAATTAAATTTGAAAGACAGAAACTTAGGAAGATAGCAGAATTCGTGTTGCCACTACTGCTCTCATCAGTACCCTTCATTTCAAAGCAGTACCTTGCGTCAGTTATAACTATTACGCAACCAGTTGCACAGCAGGGCGTTTCGTTTTCGCTCCTCACAGCCTTCGGTTTACCTATCCCCTCATTCGTATATACTGTACTTGAAGTGTCTCTTTTCGCATTAATCCTATTATATAATAATAGGAAAGAATTAGCTTGGGGTCTCCCAGCGTTGATTTGGATATTCTCCTACAGAGATTTAGATTATTTCACATTTTATTTTGCGTTACAATACGCGGAATGGGTGGTGGGAGATGGAAAAGTTTGAAACCGTACTAATATTAGCAGTTATAATACTATCTCTTTTCACGTTTTCTATTTTTTTCTATCACCCGTTTTTGCACGCAAAGGTACTGGGTTTTTATGATATAGGAGAAATAAATAAGTACAACGTGCTAACGGTATGCATACAGAACCCTACCAACAAAACATATGAACTGGTGGTGACAGTTAATAGTCACCGTTGGTACCCGAACGTAATAATCCTAAAGTCGCACGACCGTATTATAGTAAACGTTACAGCACCAGACCCTACTGTTGCTATTTCACAACAATCTGCCTATGTAATTACGTTCTACCTGTACGGTACTCAAACTGCTGTATTAGCTATAAGCGGGTTCGCCCCCGCAGGCATAATATACCCCGTGATAAACCCTAATTTTACTGTATTATACAACTCGTCGTATGGGATATCGGAATACGGTTGGCAGATACTGTATAACGGACATATAACAGTGCAGAAGGGGAAAATCACGGTAAACGGGACAGCATTGATAGAACAGACATTGTACTACCCGCTAAATGGAAGCATAACAGTGATGCACTCGCACTCTGGGGAAGTAAAATGGTGGGTATACAGTAATACTCTAGTTATATATGCACAGAATGCTACCATATATTCCGTCATTCTAACCTCCTCCTCGCCTTGAAGAATGAGGCTCGTGACTCGTTTTGACAGCTTTTTAAACAGCTGTTTGAGGCTTATATACTGGTTTTTTGATACTATAAGGTAGTGGGCAAAATGGCTCAGGAATTTTCGAATGACGAAGAAGAAAGTATTTTCCACAGGACAAGCCTGTTAAAGATAGATTGGGATGTTGTCCAGAACTTAATAGAAAAATTCCTAAACGAACACATGAGGACGTGGGATGACTATGACTACTTTATCATTGACGACAGCACACTACTGATTAAGGTATACGGCAGGAACGAGCCAGTGTTCACAATAAAAGCAAGGTTAGAAGGTGACAGGCTAGTAGTCGTCGACGTGAGCTAAATGAAAGTCCCAGTGTTCATAAAATACAGCAAAATAGAGGACATCTGCGATTACGATGACCAAGAAGGGATCGTATGCGACGACTTCAAGGGTTATGTTGACGTTGACGTTGGTGATGTCCAGTTTAACCGTAGTGATTTAGAAAAAATAGTGAAAGAATACCTTGATGATATTGCAGACATTTTAATAGCGGATAAACGCCTCCTGGACGAACTGCTCAAAAAACTAAATGTAAATGTAAATACATGGTAAATTCTTTTTTAGGTTAGCTCTAACGCGGAATATTTATATTCATCCTGATAAACTGCAACGCTTTCAGCAATTGCGTTTTCTTCTCAGTTACACATTCTCTATAATACTTCGCCGTGCATTTTTTCTCAATGGTATTTTCATCAATTCCCAGTTCACTGACAAGCGTCTGATACAGCGACGTCCCCTTAATACTGCTAATCATAGTAGCAGTCCTAATTTGCACGTCCTTTAGTATGCTCAGAACAGTAAGTACATCAAACCCGTTGGGGTTCACAAACTTTGTCAACACGTCTATGAGATACGAACTTTCAGCCACAAGTGCCTCCTCGTTAACATAAAACAGATGTTTTTTCCTTGTGCTGTTCAGTATTTTCGTTACCAACGACTTGACGTCCTCACCAGACGCGTTCATGACGATGAACATAATATCGCAACCGATCTTTAGTATTTGCCTTAGTTCGTCCTCAGACGTGGCATTCTCATATCTTTTTAGGACTAATTCCCTCCATAGCTCTTCTACCTCGTCGCTGTAAAGGGTAAGCATTATAGTGTTCAGCCTCTCTATGGCTAGGGTAGGATACACAAAGCTACTGTTCTGCATGCATACGTCATTATAGACGGTGAACTGGAGTTGCTCAAGAGTAGGGATTTCCTTTTCTTTTTTAGTATATACCGTTGCCAACCACCTCACTCTACGGTAAACCACTCACAATTGCACGTAATCTCGTTTATATCTTTTATAAGTACACTATCACCTAAGCATATAGCAGTACGCTTATGACCAGTCTTTTTCACTTTCGCTATAATACACTTATTATAGTTAAACGTAAGGTGCTTGAACCCTCCTATATCGAATTCTAAAGCGTCGAACACGAACCCTTTATCGGTTCTGTACTGTATTTTACGGTACGAGGAAATGTAGTATTCAGAAGTCGTTACCGAGCTCACCAGTGCGAACTTCTTCAGGTCGACTTGCTTTTTCAGATAAATTGTATAGTTAGTATCCTGAATCATTACGTCCGTAATGAAGTAAATCCCAGGATAAGTAATCCTGTGCTGTAACCTGCTAGGTATCCCCATATCGACATGAAGAGTGTATTCACCCTCACTTTCGACTATTTTGTATATCTTATTCTTGAACACATTACGTAGGTAGTTGAATAATATCACGTTTTTCCCGACGAGTGATTGTAAATATGAGAGGGACATTATCACCACCAGAGACCGAGTGATCTCCGTTTATTTACAGAATTTATATAGTCCTTCCTCGCAACGCTGGCAAAAATAAAGTAATTACTGTAGGTAAGCCCGATGGCACCGAATGTATCAAATTCCTTCGAATAGTTGGTAGGTTCATCATCTTCAAACTTGTTTATAACGAAATAGTTCAGTGCGTCGTTAGAACGTTCCAGGACGAGCCAGACCCACCTTGGGAAGACGAAAAACTTCCTTTTAGCGTTCACGCCCATCCTTAGTATTTTCTCTCTCTTTCTTGCATACTCTTTCGGAGAAATGTAAACTATTGCAAAATAGACTATCCTGTCGCTCGGGTTCCCCTGGTTTACTTGTGTAGTCATTTTATAGTATATTTTCAAGAAGTCGACGGGCAAATCCATCATTACAGAAACACCGCTGGTTTCCGAGTACATTATCGCGACATGTACACCATTTTTTTCTATTACCTTCGTTTTTTTATCAATGCTGACTAGGGCTGGGGGCAAAAATAGTAACGCGTCATAATTCTTATAGACGGTTGGTGACGGTTTTTTCTTCCTAAACAACGCCATGTTCTTAAACGGTAACACTGGTATCACCCTTAAGGTATGAAATAATCGCCGTCCTTACTACTGCCAAAGGAGATGTTCAACACGTCGACCGCAAACGCATAAATAAAGTACGCTATAGCCATGGCAAGGACTGCGATGCTGATGTATAAGAGAACAGCCCCATCTGTGCTGTAGGGCGTGATCCTGTACGTTACGTTGAACGGTGTAGTGTATACTGGGTTATATGTTACGTAAGGAGAAAGGTATAGGGAAATTAGAGTAAAGCCTATTGAAAACGTTAGAAACGGCAAGGCAAGTCGCAGATGGGTTAAGCTACTGTTTCTCAGCATAAACAGCTCAATTATTGTCAGTATAATGAACCCTCCAGCGAGGTCAACAAGAAAGACTTGGGTGTAGGAAAACGGAGGTAACGCGTTTATTACGGTTTGGTTTACTGCTGTCATACCTCCTCGACGTCCCCGCATAGTTCCTTTTCGCTTATGATTTCTTCGATTGTGGTACCGTTCCTGACTTTTTCCGTTATTGTACTCATGACTTTAAGGAGGGATATAGTCGTGAACGGTGGTCTTTTTACTTCCTCAGTTTCTCCGTCATCGTTAACCCTCCAGTACCCCTTTAACAATAGGTACATGTACGATAGCATTTCAGGGAAATCTTCATCGTATTTACTTTGAATAGAGGAAATACTTTCAAACGCTTTCAAAAGGACTTTACAGTCTGGCTTCATGTCTTTAACTTCCCGCAAAAAGGTTTAAAAAAGAAAGCGTTTCTTAAACATCTGTTTGAGAAGCGACTCGGCTTTTTAAAGGTACCGCGTGAAGAATTTACTATGGTAAACTCAAGAATCGATATAGATAAATATTTCATAGTACGTGTCGAAGGGTTCATGCCCCAAGATACACCGACCATAGGTGTTGCATACGTCTCTTTCTATGTAAGAATAGACGGGATCAAAAACGACAGAATCGTACACACAAACATATTATGTATAGGCATAGGTGACGGGCATAACACTTTTTATATTTCTGCTGTTGTGGATAGCGAATATATCATGAAACACCGCGAAATAATGGCGACTTCAAACCTTAACGGGTTCAAATTCGGCATATATTTCATTTTTGATGACGGGAAGGGCAATAAGAAGGTCTATCTATTTGACCAACCGTTTGACCCAGCGACGTTAGAAGAACTTGCAAAGGAAAGTAACTACCAAGAAGCGATAGACTACTTTAATACTAGATTTGAAGGGAAATGTAGCAAACTAGCGTGGGAAAGAGACGAAAAAGGTCTCAAAACGTTTTACTTCGTGTATGACGTCGAGGGGGAAGCTAAGGAGTTAGAGTTCAAAGAAGAGAACGGGAAAATAACAATACTAGGTTTTAAACAGCAAGGTGGAGGCAAATGATGCTGGTCTTGGATATGGACGGCACGCTTTTCGACACTTCTGCCAGGTGGAACGAATGCGAGAAGCTAGCCAACGGAAACAAACGTATGTTTTGGGAATGCTATCAATCACCGAGGTTCATGAACTTGGACAAGCCTAAATGGGAAGTTATCGAGTTCGTGAAACAGTTAGTGGAAGAGAAAAAGCCAGAAGTAATAGCAGTAGTCAGCGGGCGTTCGGAAAAACAGCGTGAAGCGACTCTCAAACAGCTGTCAGAGATAGGGATAGAGCCGAACGAGGTCGTGCTGAGGGGCGAGAAGGACTTCAGAAAAGACCATGAGTTTAAGGGAGACGCCATAAGGAGGCTCAGGGAAAAATACGATCAGAATAAAGTCATAATGATAGACGATAGTGATACTGTGTTAGAATATTTGGGGAAAGAAGGGGAGGTAGAAGTAATAGATGCGAAAAAGGTAATAAAAGAGAGAAGAAAGAATATGAATACCTTGTAGAGAGAAAAAATTAGGAAGAGAGGTCTGATTTTATTTTATTTATGATATCTGATGAAAGACGACAAGGATTTTTATTGTACAGTATAACGTAATGTAAACAAATCGGCGAGATGTTATATTGTAGTGCTATTTTCTCTATCACTTTTCTGTCAACAGTGGCATTGGTGGTACTTCTGCCCCAGAGATTATATTTCCACCAATCACCATCATCACAACTGTTATCTTTATCCCCTAACATTTTTTTGAAATGACATACTATTTTTTGCAAATCACTGCTTACTGGCAGAGGTTCTTCTTTAATGTTGTAATACTTTATGACATATTTGTTTGAACTATTTGCAAGGTCAATTAAAGTGTGTAAAAGTACGTGGACTTGTGGTGGGGCGTTGTAGTATGACTTCTCTAGAAATAATGAGAAGAAGAAGTACGGTATTTTCAGGTTTACAAGAGAATTAATAAACTTTTCGACACTTATCAGTGAAATCAGTGGGAATTTTTTTGAAATCGGGTCTGCTATTTCCGCTTGCGGTAACTGTCTTTTTATACTATCAAATCTGCTGGGTCTCGCTATAATTATTAGTGGTGTCAATAGATCATATGCTTGGAAATTAATTATACTGGTCATTTGTATGTCATAAAAGTTGGAGTAAAATGCCAGTTCCTGTGGCGTTATATAACCCTGTGAAATAAGCCATCTAAATTTTTTAATCTCAAGCTCAAACTGTTCGTGTCCGCTCATTGTTAACACCTCGAAATTAGAATACATAGAACTTTTTATTGATTGGAGAATAATGCCAAAGCCTTCCAAATCCTGATAGCTGAGCGATCTCAATAACAATCTCATATGGCAAACCGCTCACATATATCCCTCCATAGCTTAATAGCATCTTTATCTTTTCGAATTCGTTTAATTCTATAGTAATCACTTGTGCGTTGTATTTTTTCTTCAACAATTCTAAGGCATATTTTGATAAAAATAACTGTGACCCCTCATCCGCGTTGATAACTTCTTTCGTCGTGATGAATCTTATGTTGTCTTTTGTGTATTTCATAACCAAAACTGCACCGATTATCCCTCCGCTTCCGCTTACGGCGATAGATGTAGGTGGGAAAATTTTAATATCTGAATCAATTTGTCTGTAAACAAACTCGAAAGGCAACATCGGTGCATCATCGATATGTGTAATTGCAAAATCGATGTGTTGCCTCTCGATCCTGGGAGACTTTAGGATGGTCTCCCAGGTTAACGTTTGATTTGTAGAATTAGGATTTGTTTTGGCTTGTGGTTGTGGATTTGATTTAACTTGTGGGGAGGACATATTTGTTCACTATATATGTGCTAACTCAGATATTTAAATTTTCTACGTTACCAGTTAGGGAAGCGGGTTGGGCGATCGGTGGGGAAGGAGAGGAGGAGTGAAGAAAGGGATCTCAAACAGCTGTTTGAGAGAAGAGGAAATAAAAAATTAACAAATCTCGACTCCTGGAACGACCTTAATAATGGTTTTGTTGCCTATTTGTTTGGTGTATAAGTGGTAAGGGATATGGCACCACCCAACATATTCGTTCCTGTAATCTCTGCCATCTATCAAAAGTTTTAATTCTTCTATTGCCTTTTCCTTCAAAGTTCTCGGTTTGTGTCTTTTCGCTTTTATGTTTTCCCATGCTATTTCAAGTTCATAACCAAGATCGGGGTCTGGGTCGTGTTCAGACGTATAATGCATATCAAGTTCTTCATAACTTTCGGCAATAAAACCACAAAGTTTACAAAAATATAATTTGTTTTCTTCCTGACTTTTATTTCTCTTTTGAGCCTTTTGGGTTCTCATGATTTTTCGCCATTATAATATTCGTTATAAGGATATATAAATTTTCTGCCCAATAGATTAGGCAGAAAAGCATGGAACAAACATCATGTATCATCCTTCAAGACGCGGAGCAGGTCGAGGGCTGGGTACGGCGAAAACACCTCTAAAACAGCTGTTTGAGAGAAGAAGCGAATAAAAAATGGGTTGGCTTTTAGGTTGCGAAAGAGAATAGTTTGTACAGATACATTTGGATTTCTTGAGACAAAAAATATGCTTCATCTAGTGTTTTTCTGTCTAAATTTTTCTTTAATATTTGTTGTAACTGATTTAAATCTTTTTCTAAAATTTGGATTATTTCTTTTGTTAACAATTCATCTGGGTTCATTGCACTTAACTATTGCCAGAACTGGTATTTAAAATTTCTGCACAACAAGTTAGACGGGAATTGAGGAGCAGAGCATCTTAAAACAGCTGTAGTTTAAGTTTAAAAACGAGTTTCCCATAGATTAAATCATGGCTATGGATTTTCGCCAAGAAGAAGGTAATAAAAACATCGTCAATGACTCGCTGGAATTCTTCACCGATCTTATAAAACTTTTCACGACGAGTCCAAAACGCTCTAAGAAGGCTAGTGAGAAGACTTCGCTTAAGGTTATTGAATTAACTAAAAACGGTTTTGTCGTGCCAGCAAAAATTAGGACTTTGACCGCTTCTGGTTTTCCAGAGGTATTTGATAAGCTTACGGAAAAGGCTGACGAGTACGCTAACTCAATATCGGAATTTGCTGGAGCTGAACTGATTGACGATAAAAATTACAAGGTCAGGGAAGCCTCAATACTCTCCTTTTTAATAC
>Ga0079043_1000237_pt1 | contig 9955 bp, 9 predicted proteins | sample ECHtaG_2_FD_72778 | JGI IMG/M metagenome (GOLD analysis project Ga0079043, IMG submission 72778) | Hot spring microbial mat communities from Yellowstone National Park, Wyoming, USA - ECH_C virus_MetaG | ecosystem: Environmental > Aquatic > Thermal springs > Hot (42-90C) > Microbial mats ... | reverse complement strand
CCCACATCCTCCTATGGGTTGGACCCCACACCCTGAGGGCGACGGGCCTCCTCCTCTTCCTGTCTCCCTTCAGGTAGTTTTTGCGCCACGACTTAAAGATGGAGTACGCGGTCTTTATCGCGGAGTCCACCCAGTGCGCCGCGTAGGGCCAGTCCACGAGGAGGCTGTCCCTGAGCTTCTTCTTGTGCTCCTTGCTGTGGATGTCCACCCTGTATTTGGGTAGGAGCCTCCACTGCTTCCTACCCTTCACCTTCCTCTTTCCCCACTCATCAAGTGGGTCAAATACTTCAGGCAGGCCACCGCCAAGGGGGAGGAGGCAGCGGCCACCCAAACCACGGGTCAGGGGGGCACCACCCACTAGGAGCACCAGCACTGGGCCGCGGAGGGAAGGGGTTGGCGTTTCACCTGCTTGGGGTGCTCAGCGTTTTAGGTTCACCCCGCTCTCCAGCGCCCTCTTCACTTCGAGGGTGACGTCCTCCACTAGGAGGTATTTGATGGGGAGCTTCTCAACCTCCTCCTTGGTGAGCACCCTGCCTTCAGGGAGCCTCCCCCCAGGCCACTCGACCTGCGCCACGATGAGTTTGTCTCCCTCCGCCAGCCTCACCGCCTTCCTGTTCGCCTCAACCTGGAGGCCGAGCTTCTCCGTGAGCACCTGCGCTGTACCCGGGTGACCGATAGTGCTCTCGAAGCCGGAGGAAAGCAGCGCCTTCACCTCAAACTCACTGAGCCTCGTGAAGCGGATGTAGCTGTCCCCATCCGCATCCGCGCTCAACATATTCGCCGAAAACGCATTCGCAAGATACACAGTCATGGTTACCAACCAGAAAGAAAACAGGCAAACCTTTTAAACGCTGGGGCACGCGTTCACGGCCCGCTATCCATAGTGAGCCGCACCCTGAAGGTGGGAGCTCCCTGCCTCTCCGCCGCCACAGCCCTTCAGTGAAGGGCGGGGTGGCTCACCCGCCAGTCCGACGCTCGAAGCGGGCTGCGTGTTGGTTAGGCGGCCTCGGTGAGGCGTCTCTGGAGTTCGGCTCTGGCGGCCTCTGGGTTTTTGAGGAGGCTCTGCACCTCTATGGTGTACGCCCTTGTAGCCTTTTTCTTGACTAGGACGACGAGGCCGAGGTTCTGGAGGTGGGTGAGCGTCCTGAAGTATGTGGGTTTGGAGACGGTGTCGCCGGTCTTGGCGAGGAGCTCCACGGCGTCCCTGTACGCCTGGATCGTGTCATGCGCCTCGATGCTCACTATGAGTATGGCTAGGTCACGGAGGGGTAGGTTGGTGAGGATGAGGCCCTCTACGTCGCGTGCTGCCTGGGTGAGGGCTAGCCTCACGTCCCCCGGCCCCCAGGCGTCTGCGACACCCACGTGGTAGAGTGCGCGTATGGCTATCCTGGCGTCGGCTCCATGCTCCGAGACTGTGAGTGCAGCTATGTGTCTGATGCCTCCCTCATCGTAGTGGTTGAGCCCGTCCTCAGCTCTCAGCTTGAGTATCTGGTATAGCTGCTCCGCGTCATAGTTGGGGAAGTGGACGGCGACGGGTTGGAGGGAGCTGAGGACGGAGGGGCTCAGCCTATCCATGAAGTGGGCGTTCTGGGTTATGAGGAGCACCATGCTCCTCGTCTCCCTCGCAAGCAAGTAGAGCAGGGCCTCATCGTATAGGAAGTCGGCTTCATCGAGCACCACAAGGCTGCGCCCAGAGGCGAGCCTCCCAGCGAGCCTCCTGTTAAGCTCCCCCCGCCCGAAGCCCCTCCCCCTCTCACCCGTGATCCTCTCATACACCCCAATGAGACCCCTCTCCTCCCTCAGATTCACATAGTATGTGAAGACACCCCCCAACGAGGCCTCAAGCTCCGAGGCAAGACTGCTAACAGTCACAGTTTTACCCGACCCCCGAGAGCCGTGGATAACCACATGGGTGGGTATACCAGTGATCACGTAGCGGGCGGCCAACCGGCTGAGCTCCTCGAACTCGGAGCGCAGATACATCCTCCTAGGCTGCGCCGTCAGGTCGAACTCCCGGGCGCTCTTTATATTCCCGAGTCTGCGCCCCTCCTGCTCAAACACCCTCTTAAGAACCTTACCGGGGTCCGCGCTCTCCCGCGAATCAGAAAGCATGAAACCTGTTAAGCGAACCTCCACATAAATTTAACGAGTGAAACAAGTGAAAAAGGAGGGTTCATTTAACAGGTGAAAAAATAGGCGTGGAGACACACACCCCAAATTTAACAGGTTCCCCGAACACTACCCCTCCCTCCTAGGGATGGGGTCTCTAGTGGTGAAAAGATGAATATATATATATTATGGTTGGGGTAGCCGGTGCATGATAACCAGAACCCGTTAACCTGTTAAATCCGGGGTGTGTCCCCCCACGCTCAAAAACCAACCTGTTAAGTGAACTACCCCACCATGTTTGAAACTGCTGAGTCGGCGTTTCACGTCTCCTTCGGACGCACGCTGGCTTTGTAGTCGCTGTTGAGGGCGTACTTCAACTTTTCCACGACCATGCCAACCTGCTCCGGCCTGAGTCCGGAGACCGTGATCTTCTTTATCGCCTCCATTTTCTCATCGTACACCACGTCATACTCTGCGCCCTGTTTTACCTTGAGTGGTGCAAGGAGGTTCTCGACTACGACTTTCATTACGTTCGAGTCGTTGCCGATGTTGATCGAGAACTCGGCCACGAGAACCCCCTTCTTCGTGTTCGTGAAGAAGTCGGCCAGCCTGACCGCGGATGGCCCCTCCCCGATCACGAAAGGAACCCTTACACCCTTGACATATTGGGATGAATCGGCCTCCTCTTTCTCACCGTCTCCGCCCCCGGCTTCCTCACGCTTCCCCTGCTCACTCGCCGTGAGCTCGGCGATGCCGGTCGCGATGGCGGCCTCAGCCTCGCCGAGGAGCTCCTGGCCCTCGGCTTCGAGCACGTCGGCGGGCACCTGCTTCAGTGTTTCATCTATCGTTGAAAGAGCGCGGTCGAATGCGTCGGCTATCAGCTTGTTCGCCTGAGCCCTTCTCCTGAGCTTGTCGGCCAGCCCGGCGAGTTCATTGGCTTTTGCTTCGAGTTCCTTCACCTCTGCCCTCTGCCGTTCAGCCTCTGATTGAAGCCTGCGTCTAATATCATCCAAACCCAACACTGATCCTTAAAGGAAAGGAAGAAAAAAAGAAAAAGATTTATTGTGGGTAGCGCCCGCTTCCCTCATCCCTCTGCTTTGGTGCCTGCGCCGGCTGGCGTGATGCTGGTGGAGGCTGGATCGGCGGCCTCGCCACCATGATGCGCTGCGTCTGCCTTTCCCCAGTGTTCTCCTGGCCGTACTCCGCTTCACCCTGCTCGGCCGTCGCCTGCTCTTCCTGCGCCTTCCTGTACTCCTCGTAGGCCTTCAGTTTAACCATTCTCTCCTTCTGGGCGGCGTATAAAAGCGCCTCCTCAAGGCGGAACTTCAGGTCTGCGACCTCGCTGTACGTCAGCTTCATGGTTACGGTTGATCCATCCTGGCCCTTCAACGTGAGGTAGAAGGATGTGGGCTTCGCGAACCCATCCCCACCCACAACTGAATCCTCCATATCCACGGAGAGCGATGTCGTCGGCTTCTTATCCTGGCCGAAGTGCTTCACTTCGGCGACTTTTGTCCTGGTACCCATTGTGGTTCACCTGTGATGCGGGGTATGCTTTTAAACGGCGGGGTGGACGGGAAGCCGAAAATCTCAGGGCTTCGCCTGGGGGGTGGCTCCCATACCTCCACCCGCCCCCTCAGCCTGGTCGTCTACGGCGCTGAGGAACCTGATAAAGTTCTTGAGGGTTGTACCCACACCCCTCACCACCTGGTAGCCGCCGTCGGGGAGCTTGCTCCTGAACAGCTTGTATGTCCAGCCGTCGCCGAGTATGTCGGCGAGGTTCTTGAGAGTAGCTATGTCCTGGGTCACCGTCTGGTCGAAGCTGCCCCCGTCGCCGAGGGCGCGGAGCAACCCAGACGTGACCACCACTGTGCACTCCTCGCCACCCGCATCGGGTTCACCTTCGCAGCCGATGGGTATGAGCCACTGGACCACACGTGAGTGGATCACGGCGGTCACCCTCCGCCTGAAGTCTTCGAGGGTGTTGGATGAGTCCTGATCCCTCCCGAAGACGCGGAAGTACTCGCTGAGGAGGCGTCCAGCTATGGTCTCCCTCACGTGCTCCCTGAGGTCCTGGACACGTGTGTCGGGCGTGTCCTCCTCTGGCTCGTAGCCCAGGCTCACCCACTCGGGGGGCTCAACACCTATCTCGGCGAAGAGAGCCCTTAGGAGGTTCTCGCCATCCTGCCTGTAATCATATGTGAGCCTGACCCTCCCAACTGTGACGAGGAACCCCGTCATCTTACCCACCGCCGGTAGAAGCGGCGCCTCCTCCCTGTACCACCTCTCGAACCTTTCCCTCTGTTTCGGGGATAGACTGACTGCCGACTCGGTCCTCGTGAACTGGATGACCGTGAGTTTGCGAAGTATAGCCGGGTCAAGAGGCGGCGCCCCGTTCGCCGTAAAGAATGGAACCGCGAGGCTCGGGACATCCGTCCACACCGTGTAGTCCACAAACTTCCCCCTGCAAACAGTGCTCTCCACGGCATCCTTGATCATCTCCATGAGCCTCGGGTTCTCGAGTATCTTATGCGCCTCGTTTATCAGGATGGGTGTCCCGCTACGCGAAAGCCATTCGCCCAGCCTTGGCTCCGTGTTGGCGGAGCTTCCGCCTGTAACCCTCGGCACAGCCGCGTCCGCCTGCTTCTGCTGGGGCTCACCCCATATCCAGAACGCGCTGTGGGTGAATGTGGTCTTCCCCGCTCCGGTGAAGCCGTAGAGCCACATCGCGGGTATGAACCTCCCCTTGGTCTTATACACGTAGCCGAAGGGGGCGACGAGAACCCGCTTAACGATCTCCACCGCTTTTTCCCTGAAGTGGGTTGAAAGCTCGATCAGAGCGTCGAGGGCGGCGAGGCCATCCCTCAGCGCGTCGATCGGGGGCGGCTCGCAGTCTATCTTGACGGGCACTATGCCGTCACCGGATATATCAGGGTAGAAGCCTGGTCGCTCAGGCTCCCACACCACTTCCGCCTTCCCCTTCTTCACGTAGCCGTTGAGGATCGCCGAGAGAACGTCGTCGATGAGCCGGGAGAACTTCACCCAGCCGTTGCGCTTCAACCTCTCCGCTATTTCAGAGGGCGAAGCGGGACCCACCTTGAATGCGCCGAGCACCCCCTCGAACTCGACCTCGTAGAGAGTGGAGCTACTCATCGTGTTCGGGAACACGACGACCCTTTTCGGGTAGACCGTGGCCACGATCTCCCTGACCACGAATCGGTCAGGCTCCCCCTCCTTCCTGACCCACTGCCCGCGCACCATCTCCTTTCTGTGAGGCCACGCCACGGCGTAGAGGTTCCTCCCCGGGTCGAGCGCCTCGAACACGGCATCGTCCCACGGGGAAGCCCACCCGAGCACGTCCTGTATTTTCTTCACCGCTATGGCCGCCTGCTCTTCACCGAGCAACTCGCGAAGTATGTCCTCGACACCCGGCGCGTTCTTCCCCCTCATACCCACGACTTCGCCGGGCGCCTTCTGATATGTATACTCGAGCCTCTGCATCGTCTTCTTCTTCGCGTCTTCATCCTCATCGGATGTGAGCGCCTTGAAGACCTCTTTGGCCCACTCGAACTCAACACCCGCCTTGAGAAGCCACCCCGCAAGCGCCAGGTCGAGGTCATTCCTGTGCCCAGGCATGTATGCGGGTCGAACAGCGGACACTATCTCGAGCACTTCCTTCTCACTCAGGGCGCGCTTCCCCCCGATTCTCGCCCTCGGCTCGAACTGGTAGGTCGCCGAAGGCGTAACGCCGAGGAAGCCGAGGAGGCCTGAGTACTCCTGCTCGGTGAGAGGCACCGGCTCCCCCCAGTGCCCGAGGCACTGGTAGCGGACCCCCGTTGGATGTATGCTCGGGGACACAAGGGTCTGGCTCCCCTTCCCCTTTACCTCCAAGCCGAAGCCGAAACGGCCGTACGCCCTCGCCCTGGAGAATGGCTTCGGGACGCGGAAAATCAGGCGGACACCCCTGCACTCCTTCTTCTCGGGGTCGATCTGCAGGCCGCACTTGCCGCAAACCCACACATTTAGTCCGTTCTCGTTGCTGTGGATCACTGAGTTCTTGGCTTCATATCCGCACTTGGGGCAGCGCACGCCCGTAAGCTCGAACCATGTATGGTTCGCCTTATCCCACCACCCCGGCTTGTCATCCATGGCCTCCCTCATGAACCGCGAGAATGTGTCATAGTCTTCAAAGTCGAGGAATAGGAGGTCGTCGCCGGTGACACCGAGCTGGGCACCCTGGAGGAAGAGCTGCTCCGTCTGCGGCCATGACTCGAGCGCTTCGCTGACGCTCCTCTTCTGCCACGACTTCTCTATTGGCCTCTTCTCACCCTTCCTAACGGCCACAGGAACCATGCCGCGGTCGAGGAGGACGCGGGCCAATGCGGCCACCTCGGCTGGGGGGAGGGTCTCCACCCCGAAGAGGTAGCAAGCCTGAAGGGAGCGGGGCGTGTCTGGCAATGGGATCACTTCGAAACCTAGTGAAGGAGTTAATACCTACGCTTTTAAACCCCTGTGAGGTGGTTGGGCGGCCAAGGGAAGCGGGCGGCCGAGGTGGGCTAACACGCCTGCTGTATGGGAGGCAGGCACCCAAGAGGAAACGGACACTGACACCCCTATCCCCGCCTGGGCGTGCGCCTTCGTCGAGGGGGAAACGCTTTTAAAGTTTGCCATAGTGGTTCACATTATGACTGAGCTCATTAAGCTAGTCGACTTGGATAAGCGGGAAGACTTCCTCAAGCCGATACCCGGCTTCTTCGGCACTGGCCCGGATGATACGCCCGTAGAGGTCAACGCTAAGAGGTGGGTTCTCTACCCAGTCTACGCCATCGACTGGTCGTACCCCCAGCCGGCCGATGTTTACGGAATCAAATCCGCGAAGAACATGCTGTGGAGAAAAGTATACGTGGGCATCCCGAACGGCCCGCGCTACTACCTCGACGACCCATACCTGGCCGTCGCGGGTATAATCAGTAACAAGATGGGGTGGAGCATCCTCGAATACTACATGGAGTTCGCAGTCCTCTCATCGATGACTGATGACGGGAAAGTCGACAAGATTGAGCTGTGGCGCTACGTGGCCGGGCACTCGGGTTTCTGGAGGAGGGCCAGGTTCATGTGGACCATCGCGCTGCTCCTCAGCATGGGCCTCCTCACGTACTCTGTGAGTGAAGAGGCCGAGAAAGCATGGGTCGAAGTGGAGAAGTGGGCTGGGGAGGAGGGCGCCCGCGAATGGGAGAAAATGGATGAGTACATAAGAAGCGTGGAGGAAATGGAGCTGAAGAAGAGAAAGTAGTCTCCACGCGGTTCCCTCTCCCCTCTCCCCTCTCCACCCGTTTCCAGGCGGCCAGACCTAGCATGGGTAGCCGAAGATTTCGCACACTATACGCCTGAATTCCTCGGCGGCTGATTCAAGCGTTGGCCAGGCGGGTACGCGTATCTCCCTGCGGGTCTCCACGTCCCTGTGCTTCGACAGACCATCACGTATGCCGGCCTCGACGGCCAGCTCGTAGATCATGCCCTTATCCGTGAGGATGTCGGCCTCACCAAAGTGCGGCTCGATGAATGCAAGAGCGCTCGACCCATCGGGGAGCGGGATGCCCAAATCCACGGCCACGAGGTCCTGAGCGAACCTGATCAGGGGGAAAGTCCTGCTCTCCGAAACCATAAGTGAGAATACCTTTTCCGCCATATAAAGATTCAACCCAGCACCCCTCGGCCCGTATCAGTGGGAGAAAACGGGTGTCACTTCCTGTGGGAACGGTAGCCTGGGTTCCAAAGTTCTCCGCGCTGCCCCCTCAGAGGCCGGAGGTAAACTACCCCGCCCGCCATCCCTCACTCACGGGCGGGGTCTCTAGTAGTGAAATATGAATTTGCCGCCCTCCTCGTCGCGTATGTGTTCGTCTTCACCCCCCGCTTGTAGGGGTGCGCGGTCGAGGAGGCGTTTCACGATGTCGTCGTATGTCTCTCCTTTGCGCCCCGCCTTCTTGAGGCGCTCCACCGTCTCCCTCCTGAGGCGTATGGATGTTCACTTCCCGCTCTCTTTACCGCCCACTCAGCATTCACCTCCCCAACGCCCGCTGGACGAGTTGAAGTAGTAGTTGTACTGGGATGTGGCTAGATTGAAGGCCTGAAGGCGGGGAACCACGGGGTCACGCTCCACCTCGAAGAACTGGGAGGAGTACTATACATGTGGGGACTTTCCAAGGTCCCTTTGGGGCTTTCCAAGGTCCCTCACCCTCACCATCGGGGACCCGCACGCCGGGCACGTGACCTGTGATGCGGACACCTCCCTCGACGAGCATCTAGGACAATAATATACACCTGGCCTCACCATTCTTCCCGCCGCAGCCTCGCCGCGCCTCCACTCCGACTTGCACTCCCGACAGACCAATCGCTCCTCTTCATCGTCGGGGTTACCGGATGCGAAGAGCTCGTGCCCGCACTTCGGGCAGAAACCCGCAGGTTCATCATTCACTTCGCCGCACACCTCTCTTCCCATTTATACCTGCCACGGAAGACGGAAAAAGGTTGCGGTCCGCGTTTTGGATATTCACCGCAACGGGGTTGCACTTGCGCCATCTTCTTTCCGTTCTGTTGGCATGGTTTTCTCCCATAGGCGCGCTTCGCCTCACCTTCTATGTGAGTTGCCTCCCCCGCCGCGTGAAGGCGGCGCCTGTGGGGCGGTGACGGGGCAGGAGGCTCCCGCCTTCAGGCGGGGGTAGCTCACATCTTCTTCAAAGACTACATCACTCGTGATTCACTCACCTTATTGATGATTGTTTCCAACCTTTTCATCATCTCCTCATCGACGAGTAACTCGTCAAAGGGATTAGATGAAACTCGCACTGTTCTATTGTATGTATCCCGCGCTTTCTCGACGAGCTCACGGAAAGCGCCGGGATAGTCATTTGTAACAATAGCCCACGTATGCTCGAAAAGTTCGTCTGATACTAGTGTTATGAATGATATGGTTGTATGCACTGTCTTGGCGACGTATATGTTTATTTTATTTCCTTCCTCAGTAGTGAAGGAGAAAACTGGAGTTAGTTGGGGTACATCAAAGTTTTTCGTGGTCATTTAGTTCAACCTCTTTTGTAAAAGCCGAGTCATCCTTTTTCCGTAACTTAACTCTACCAGTTCCACCAGAATTCCGAGTAATAACCATACAATACATATAGAGAGCATAATATTAAAGCGCTCCGAGGCTTTAGCTGAGGAGCAGCTCACGCCGGGTCACATGCACTTTGAGTGCCCGCATGAAAGGCACTTCCAGCAGCCGTTCTCCGAGGCGTAGGCCTCCTCACCGCAGGATGGACACACCTCCAAGCCCAGGGGGCGGCCGCCCGCGCCGTCCGAGTTCAGGCCTGAACCCGCGTGCACCTGGAGGGGTAAGCCACCACCAGCAACCCGCAGCCCGAACCCAGCCACCAGCCCCCCGCCATCCGCATCCCGGGGGCCGCTTCCCGGGTTCTGCTTCCCGCACACGAGTTGGAGGGCGTGTGCCACGCCGTCGGGCACGCTGAGTATATGCACACCTGAGTCCCACGCAGAGTTCCTGCCATGTATCCCCTTCAGGGTGTCCACCACCTCAGCGGCGCTGCCCCCATGCTGGAGGTAGAGGCTGACGAGTCGGCCGAGGGCCTCCGTGTACGCTTTGTCATCCGTGCCCGACTTCCCGAGGGTGACGAAGACCTCGACGGGCCTCCCGTCCACGTCAGTGTTCACTGTGACGTAGAGTGAGCCCTGGGGGAGCCTGAGCTTCACGGTTCTCCCCTCCAGGACCTTCGGCCTGCCCCACCCAGCCGCCGCCACACGGTAGGCCTCCGCTTCCCGCTTCCCACCGCCC
>Ga0079043_1000216_pt1 | contig 10526 bp, 12 predicted proteins | sample ECHtaG_2_FD_72778 | JGI IMG/M metagenome (GOLD analysis project Ga0079043, IMG submission 72778) | Hot spring microbial mat communities from Yellowstone National Park, Wyoming, USA - ECH_C virus_MetaG | ecosystem: Environmental > Aquatic > Thermal springs > Hot (42-90C) > Microbial mats ... | reverse complement strand
GACGTCTACAGCAGCCAGACCCGCCCGCTGGTGGACTACTACCGCGCCTGGGCCGAGAAGGAAGCCGCAGCAGCCCCCAAGTACCGCGCCATCAGCGGCCTGGGCTCGGTGGAAGACATCACCCAGCGCGCCCTCGCAGCACTGGCTGAATGACGCAGGCCATGCGCCAGACCCCAGAAAAGCACCCGCCGGGTGCTTTTTTGTTGCCCGCCTGCATCTGAAGCGCCGGCGACGCCCGGAGGATCAGTCGCGCGGCTGCGCGGCCAGCGCCAGCATCATGGCAATCCGCGCCTTGGCCACGGGCAGTTGGACCAGATCGGCCTCTGCGGGGTCCGTGCCAAGCCCCGAGGCAACGGGCAGGCCTTCGGCGCAGCGCGTGCCCCGCCAGATCCAGACGCCTTTGTCGCGCGCACGCAGCAAGGCCGCTTCCATGCTTTCGTGAATGGTCGCATTGCCCGTGCCGGCCACCACGATGCCGCGCACGCCTGCGGCCACCAGCGCATCCACGCCGCAGGCACGCGCCAGAGCACCGCTGAACACCACCTCGACCCAGGGCAGCTCATCCAGCGCCAGCAGGTCAGACAGAGCGGGAGCGGAAGTCACCATCCGCGCAACGGGGGCGACTGGCGTGACCGGCGCATCAGGCACCAGCCAGCGCACGCGTCCTTCCTCCACCGCGGCCTGCGGGCCACCTTCCATGGAGCGCATGGCCTGCAGTCGGTAAGGGTGGACTTTTTGCACCTGGGCCGCCGCATGCACTTCGCCGCCGGCCACCACCCACACACCGCTGCGCCCGCCGCTGGCGGCCACGGTCACGGCATCGCGCAGATTCTGCGGTCCGTCGGCCAGCAGGGCCGTGGCCGGGCGCATGGCGCAAGTGAGCACGATGGGCTTGGTGGCAGGCAGCAGGCTGTGCAGCAGCCAGGCCGTCTCTTCCAGCGTGTCCGTTCCATGCGTGATCACCACGGCGCGTGTGTCCGCATCCTCCAGCGCCTGCGTGCAGGCACGCAGCAACGCGCGCCACACGGGCCAGTCCATATCCTTGCTGTCCACCTGCGCGATCTGCTGCGTCTGCACAGGCCCCAGCGCCTGCTGCTCCAGATCCGGCACGGCATCGAGCAGCGACTGCACCGTGATCTGTCCGGCCTTGTATCCCACTGCCTGCGACTGCGAATCCGCCCGGCCGGCGATGGTGCCGCCCGTGCCAAGAATCACCAACTTTGACTGCCCCACTTGCACCTCTTGGAAAACTGGTTAAAAATACAGATACTGTATAAATCATCAGATGACTTCTCTGCCTGCCATCTGAATTCAAGGACCGGACGCACGCCATGCTCGACCATCCCAAGCTCACCGCCCGCCAGCAACAGATCCTGGACCTGATCCAGGCCGCCATCTCCCGCACGGGCGCGCCCCCCACCCGCGCGGAAATCGCCAACACGCTGGGCTTCAAGTCCGCCAACGCAGCAGAGGAACATCTGCAGGCCCTGGCCCGCAAAGGCGTGATCGAACTGGTCAGCGGCACCTCCCGCGGCATTCGCCTGCGTACCGACACCGTGCGCAACATCAATGCCGCACGCGGCACCAGCTTCGGGCTGCCGCTGTCGGCCCTGGCGCCGCTGATGCTGCCGCTGGTGGGCCGCGTTGCGGCGGGCTCGCCCATTCTCGCCCAGGAACATATCGACCAGACCTATTCCGTCGAACCCAGCCTGTTCCAGGTCCGCCCGGACTATCTGCTGCGCGTGCGCGGCATGTCCATGCGCGACGCGGGCATCATGGACGGCGATCTGCTGGCCGTGCAGTCCGCGCATGAAGCCCGCAACGGGCAGATCGTCGTGGCACGCCTGGGAGATGAAGTCACCGTCAAGCGTCTGCGCCGCACCACGCAGGGCGTGGAGCTCCTGCCGGAAAACCCCGATTACCCGGTGATCCGCGTCGCTCCCGAAGAGGCCTTTGCCATTGAAGGCCTGGCCGTGGGGCTGATCCGCAATAGCATGTCCATGTAAGCCGGACGGGCAGCCCTGCACGGGTTGCCACCCCCTATTTCATGCACCGCCCAGGTGGTAGGCGCGAAGCCTTGCAGCTTCGCCCTGGGCGGAGCTTTGCCCGCAAACCGCAATCCTGCCTGTGTCCATGCCTCTTTGAAATACGCCAACAGGAGTCGTCACATGGGATTCGCTCTGCCAACACTGTCTTCTCTGTCCTTCCTGCGCCTGGCACAGGGCATTCGCCTGCCCGCCGCCGCCATGGAGCCCGCCATGCGCACCATCCAGCCCGAATCGCCTGTGCAATCCGAGCAGGCGACCATCCTGTCCTTCAGCAAGGCACGCCGCCGCAGCCAGCAGCGGCGCAGCAAGTCAGCACGGCTGCCAGAACACAGGGATGCGCAGCTGCTGCTGCCCCTGCAACCCGAACTGCCCTCACTTCCGGCAGATCAGGCCCTGCCTTCGGGTCTGCGCATCATCCAGCGCTCGCCGCAGGAGCAGCCCGAATGCCTGTTCATCTCGGGCCGCATGGCCGATGTCTGTGCCGCCCTGGAACGCATGGAAGCGCACGGCGCGCAGACACCGGCCTGAGGTCGCCCTGAGACCAACCCGTCCACCCGGTCTGCGAGAGCCCGGGCCTGTCTCTTGCTTTGCCCAGCGGCAGGGGCTGCGCATCAGGCCCTGACAGCCGCCGGTGCAGCACTCCCCTCGCTGCGCCGATTGCGCATGCACCACGCCTGCGCCGCGGCAACGCACAGAATGCACAGCACGACGCTCAACGAAAAACGCAGTCCGCGCGCATCGGACAGCATGCCGAACAACGGCGCCACCATGCCGCCTATCGACATGGCCAGCCCCAGGGTCAGCCCGCTGGCCGTGGCCTGGTTGCGCGGCAGATAGTCCTGGGCCAGCGTGACCTGGGCGGCAAACGGAAGAAACATGCACACGCCCAGGGCCATGGTGCAGGCCAGCGCCATCCATGGCGTGGAGGCCAGGGCCAGGGCCGCCAGAGCAGGCAATGCCAACAGGTAGCCGGCGCGGATGGCCCGCATGCGCCCCCGGCGATCTGCAAGCGTGCCCCCCAGCAAAGTGCCCACCGCCGCAGCGGCTGTGAATGAGGTCAGCGTGGCCGCTCCCATGAAGTCCGAGCCGCCCAGCTCGCGCGTCACGAACATGGGCAGGGTGGACAGCACCGTCACATAGGGAATCGACCAGCAGACGATGACCCCGCACAGCAGGAAGAAGGCGCGCCAGTGGTTGGCGGGCAATTCGCCCTGAGCCACGGCCAGGCGCCGGGTGGCGCAATGGTCCTTGGCTCCATCCCGCCAAGTACAGGCATACCAGAGCACCAGCATGGCCGCTGCAGGCAGGGCCAGCATCCAGCTGCGGTGCAAGGCGCCTGCGCCCACCACGGCCGCAGCCAGCATGGGAGCGAACGATGCCCCCGCCGTTCCGCCCACCGAAAACACGCTCATCGCCTTCTGCGAGCCGCCGCCCGCCATGCGGGCCGCCACCGTTGCGGACGGATGGTAGGCCGCGATCCCCAGGCCGCACAGCACGGCAGCCAACCAGCTGACCCAGTAGTCCGGGCTCATGCCCACCAGGGCCAGGCCCAGGGCGGCCACCACAAAGCCGGCCGGCACCATCCAGGGCCGTGGCGACCGGTCGGCATACAGGCCGAACAGCGGCTGGACCATGCTCGACAGGCCCGTGGCCGCCAGCATCAGGCCGCTGGCTTCCGTATAGCTGTAGCCGCGCTCCAGCACCATGAAGGGCAACAGCGCAGGAACCAGTCCCTGGTAGAGGTCGTTGATGGCATGCGTGCCCGTAAGCAGCCCCAGACGTGCGCGGTTCATGCCCTGCCTCCTGTCACGTCCGTCATTCTCGAAAGGGAAATCATCTCCATACCTGCCACTTTCCTGCGGATTGAAAGTGGGTCATCGTAGAAAGTGCATGATCTGCATTCCTGCTACGAAGCAACAACAATCGTCGAGAAAATGACAACCCGGCAAAGTGGCCCACTTTCCCATGCCCGCACACGCGCTTGCCTGGATGACGTGCCTGCGGCCGCTCCATTGCCCCCGCACGGCGAGCACACGGCCCGCCCGGTCGTGGCCTTTGCCACAGACATGGCGGCCGGCGCTGCCATCGCACCGCATGCCCACCGCCGCGGCCAGCTGCTGCATGCCACCGAGGGAGTGATGCTGATCCGCGCGGATTCGGGCAGTTGGGTCGTCCCCCCGGGATGCGCCGTCTGGGTTCCACCACAGTCCCTGCACGCCATCCACATGGCCGCCGGCCCCGTGGCCATGCGCACCGTGTTCGTGGAGCCGGGGCTGCGGCCCGGCCTGTGGCATGACTGCCGAGTGATGCAGGTCACGCCCCTGCTGCGCGAACTCGTGCTGGAGGCCATCGAGCTGCCCATGGACTACCCGCTGGGCGGCAGGGAGGAGCGTGTCATGCAGTTGATCCTCGACGAAATGGAGCGCGCCCGCGCCCTGTCCTTGCACGTGCCCATGCCCCGGCATGGCGCCCTGGCCGCCTGCTGCCGCAGCTTTGTGGACGACCCATCGCAGGACGCCGGCCTGGCCAGTTGGGCACAGCGGCTGCACATGCATCCCCGCACGCTGGCACGCCTGTTCCTGCGCGAGACCGGCATGAACTTCGGCGCATGGTGCCGCCAGGCCCGTCTTCTGCTCAGCCTGCCCCGGCTGGCCGCTGGCGCCTCGGTCCTGGAAGTGGCGCTCTCCCATGGATACGACAGTCCCAGCGCCTTCACCGCCGTCTTCCGGCGCAGCTTTGGCGCTCCGCCCAGCGCCTACCAGCGCAATCGCCCGGCGCAGGGCCGGCGTGGAAGTTCCGCCAGCATCTCCCTGTAGCGCACATGCAACAGAAAGATACCCAGTCCTCAGGAGTAAAGCCCGCGTGAAAGATAATTGATAAGCATTCTTATTATCTTTTGCAACCGAAACCGACACGTTGCCCATCTCGGCTTCTACGCCCGGCCTCCCCGCTTCTTTCGCACAAGCCCTCTCCGTGCACAGCCTCTACCAGAATCACCATCCCTGGCTGGAAAGCCTGCTGCGCAAGCGCCTGGGCAACCGTGACGATGCGGCCGACCTGGCCCAGGACACCTTCGTGCGCCTGCTGCGCTCGCCAGTGCCGCAGCAGGACATCCGCGAGCCCAGGCGCTACCTGGCCACCATCGCCCGCGGCCTGGTCACCGACCTGTTTCGCCGCCGCACGCTGGAGCAGTCCTATCTGGACTATCTTGCCCAGCTGCCGCAGTCGCTGGCGCCTTCGCCCGAGGAGCAGGCCATGTCCAGCAGACCCTGCTCGACGTGGACCGCATGCTCCAGGGCCTTGCACCCAAGGTGCGCGAAGCCTTCGTCCTGTCCCATTTCGAGGAACTGAGCTACCCCGAGATCGCCGAGCGCCTGGGCGTGTCGCGGCGCACCGTCAGCAACTACCTGACCCGGGCGATGGAGCATTGCTGCCTGGTCCTGGCATAGCCACATGGGCGAGGGATCTTTGGAAAGCAACGACCGACGGGCCTTGCATGAGGCCGCTGCCTGGCATGTGAAACTGCGCGGCACCGCGGTGACGCCAAGCCTGCAGCAGGCATGGACGGACTGGCACGAGGCCGACCCCGCCCACCAGCGCGCCTGGCTGCGCGTGCAATCCGTCACCGCACAGCTGTCGCATCTGCCCGCACCCTTGGCGCGCCAGGCGCTGGGCCGCCGCTCCGACCCCAATCGCCGTTCTGCGGTGCGTGCTGTGGCCCTTGGCCTGGGCAGCGGTGCCACGGCCTGGCTCGCCTGGAAAGGCGCGCCGCTCGAGCACTGGCAGGCAGCTCATCGCACCGCCACTGGCGAGCGCCGCGACCTGACGCTGCCCGACGGCTCCCTGGTGGCCCTGGATACAGCCACCTCCGTGGACGTGGCTTTCGACGACCGCCAGCGCCTGCTGCGCCTTTACCGCGGCCGCATCCTCGTCGCCACCGGGCCAGACGCACTGGGCCGCCCCTTCAGTGTGCAAACCCCGCAAGGCCATGTACTGGCCCTGGGAACGCGCTTCACGGTCCATGTCGCGGACGACGGCCTGTGCCATGTCAACGTGCAGGAAAAGACCGTGCGCCTGCAGCCCCTGGACAGCGAAGCCACCCCCACCGAGCTGCAGGCCGGGCAACACGCCGCCTTCTCGGCCAGCGCCGCCCAGCCACCCGCGTCTGCCGATCCCTTTGCCGCCAGCTGGCACGAAGGCGGACTGATCGCGCTGGACATGCCGCTGGGCCAGCTGATCGACGCCCTCGCCCGCTACCGGCCCGGCTACCTGGGCTGCACGCCCGAGGTGGCAGGCCTGCGTGTCTCGGGCGCCTTTCCCGTGGACGACACCGATCGCGCCCTGGCCGCGCTCGTCAGCCGCTTCCCCTTGCAGTTGAGCACCCGTACACGCTATTGGGTGCAAGTGCAGGCACGGTCTGGCGGGGATTGAGTAGGCGATCGAGGAGGCGTTCCAGTGGGCGAGCCGGCGGCCGCACGGCCTTTGCGGTCAGGCCCGCACATACGGGTGATGCACCACGTCGAAGCCCTCCTGTGCGCAAGGCGCGACAAAGTAGCTGGTGATCAGGTCGAACTGCTCATCGCTGGCCTGAAAGGGATGATCCCCCGCCGCATTGCGCGCACGCAGGCGCTGCTTGCAGACCTCATCGGGCACATCCAGGAAATGCAGGCGGTGGGAGGCACCCACCCTCTCGAACACGCTGCGCGCCCAACCTCTGCCTTCCAGCGTGTTGGCAGGAAAGTCCAGCACCACTGAAACGCCGGCATCCAGCAGCGCCTGCACATGTGCCCCCATCAATTCCTTGAGCCGCGCGCTGCAGCGCACATAGTCGGCCACCGACTGCATCTCGCCAGGATACAAACCGGCCAGCCAGGAATCCTCGCTGACCAGCACCGTGCCGGGCTGCGCCGCCAGTTGCCGTGCCAGCGTCGACTTGCCCGAGCCGATCTTGCCGCAGACCATGTGCAGCGTGGCCGGCCGCGCAGCGCGGGAAACGGCCTGGGCGTCGTCCGCATGGCGGGACGGTTCGAAAACCTGCATATCCATCTCCTGAAAGGCTTGTGAAAACCCTGGAGGCGGAATGAAAAAACCCGCCTCCTCTGGGCGGGTTGCATGGCGCCGAAGGCCGCTGGCTAACCCACCATCCAATGGATGGTGCGAATAATCTGCGTTGCGTTCAGGCGGGCCATGGCGCACAGCATAGCGCAATCAGGGTGCCTCAATGGGCCACCATCCGAACCAGCCCCAGCCCCGCAAACAGCGCGGCAACGCCCAGCACCAGCGAACCCAGCGCATACAGCACGGAAGCGAGCCAGTCGCCGCGCTCGTACAGCATGCCGATCTCCAGCGCGTAGGTCGAAAACGTGGTGAAGCCGCCCAGAATGCCCGTGGTGATGAACAGCCTCGCACTCTGCGGCAGCGAAGTCTTGAGCGCAAACCACTCCACCACCACCCCCATCACGAAAGCGCCCAGCACATTGATCGCCAAGGTGCCCAGCGGATAGGCACTGCCCACCAGCCGCAGTGCAAGCAGGTTCGAACCATGCCGTAGCGCGGAGCCGAGGCCGCCGCCCACGAACACCAAAATGAAACCGTAGATACCCATGACCGTCCTTTCATCAAACAACCGGGACGGGCGCGCCGGGCAGGATCAAGACACGGCCCTGCCACCGGCAGGACACGCCCCACCAAGGCAGGAGCCATCAGCCCCTTGCAGGGCGGTTTCGGGAAGCTCCATTCCCATCGTGCAGCCAGTGCTGCGGTGGTCGAGTTTACTCCGGGCAAGCGAGCACAGGCAGCCATCCCCTGGCGGCAATACCGACCCTGCATCCCTTGCAGCGGCCTATTGGAATAACTTAATCTCAACCGATTCACCGTACCGGGATACCATCACTCCCATTCATTCACCGAGATGCATATGCGCCTATTGACTCTGACAATCGTTGCGACATTTCTGGCTTTACCTGCCGCCGCCCAGGTCTATCAATGCAAGGATGTTTCTGGAAAACTGATTTTTTCAGACAGCCCCTGCAGCAGCGACCAATCCGGCGCACTGATACAGCGCAAAAAATCGGACGATGAAATCTACCGCGAACGGGCCGAGGCCGCAGAGGCCAATGAGCGAAAGCAGCAGCGCCAGATGAACGAAATGCAGCAGCGCCAGATCGAGAGCCAGCAGCGCGTCATCGAACAGCAGGCCCGCAAGGCGAATGCTCCTGCACCGGAGCAGCTCGGCGCATCCTCCCAGTGCAAGGAGGCGCGCAAGGAGCTGGAATTCGTATCCAGCATTCGCACCCTTTCCCTGGATGAAAAACGGATACGCACCAATGCAGCAATCACCAGCGTCAATGCTGCATGCGGCTCCAATACGCCGCTGATGCAGGAACCACCGAAGCCGGTTTTCACACCGCGGGCGGCTCAGCCTGTTCCTCTATCCAGTTGCAAGGGTGCACTTTGCTACGACAGCAATGGCGGAATCTACAACCGCAACGGCCAATTCATCAGTGACAGTCAAGGGCGGAGCTGCCGAATACTGGGTGGAACCATGATTGAGTGCGACTGAGCGCGGTCCATCACACTCTCGGCCTTCACCGGCTTCGCCGGCAGGTGGCAACCCCCAAGTCCCGTCCGACCAGGGGTCCGCAAGGCGTTGCAGGGTGTAATTCGCTGATACAGCTGCGCGGGCGACAGAGCGTGCCAGTGATCGGCTTCACCTGCCAGGGCTTGCTGGCATCTGCGCGGCTTGTGTAACCACGGCTGCGCGATCTGGCGCGGGCCGAAGCCTTCAGCCTCAAGCCCGGGGCTGGTTGAACGACAATGTGACCGTCGGGCCTCGGGGCCCTGGCTGCGCAAGCGTCACACAATAGTCAGGCAGGCCGGTTCAGGTAGGCGTTGATGATGCCCAGGGCAAAGCGCAAAAGCGGATCAGAACATTTGCCGACAACCTCTTGCGCGGCAACCCGGAGATAAATCAAAGGCTTATGAGAGATTCACAGGCAATGAACATCATCATTCTTGACGACTACCAGGACGCCGTACGCAAGCTGGACTGTGCGCGGCTGCTGGAGCCGTTCAACGCCAAGGTCTTCACCAATACCGTCAAGGGTGTGGGCCAGTTGTCGGTGCGGTTGCGCGATGCGGACATCATCGTGCTGATCCGCGAACGCACGCAGATCAGCCGGCAGCTGCTGGAAAAACTCCCGCGCCTGAAGCTGATCGCGCAGACCGGCAAGGCCGGCGCCCATATCGACGTGCAGGCCTGCACCGACCAGGGCGTTGCGATTGCCGAGGGCGTGGGCTCGCCCATCGCACCGGCCGAGCTGACCTGGTCGCTGATCATGGCGGCCACGCGGCGGCTGCCGCAGTACATCGCCAACCTCAAGCACGGCGCATGGCAGCAATCGGGGTTCAAGGCGGCGTCCATGCCCGCCAATTTCGGGCTGGGCAGCGTGCTGCACGGGCGCACGCTGGGCATCTGGGGGTATGGCCGCATTGGCAGGCTGGTGGCCCACTATGGCCATGCCTTCGGCATGAAGGTTCTGGTCTGGGGCAGCGAGTCCTCGCGCCAGAAGGCCCAGGCCGACGGCTTTTCGGCCGCCGCTTCGCGCGAGGATTTCTTTGCCGAATCCGATGTGCTGTCCATGCATCTTCGCCTGCATGAGGCCACACGCGGCATCGTCACCGCGCAGGATCTGGCGCGCATGAGACCCACAGCCCTGTTCGTGAACACCTCGCGCGCCGAACTGGTGGAGGCCGATGCGCTGCTGGGCGCGCTCAACCGTGGCCGCCCCGGCCTGGCGGCCGTGGATGTCTTCGAGAGCGAGCCCATTCTCCAGGGCCACGCACTGCTGCGGCTGGAGAACTGCATCTGCACGCCGCACATCGGCTATGTGGAACAAGACAGCTATGAGCTGTATTTCCGCGCCGCCTTCGACAATGTGGTGAACTTCGCTGCAGGCCAGCCCAGCAACATCCTCAATCCCGAGGTGTTCTCAGGCCCGGCACGCGCAGGCTGAAGGCCGGGTCAGGCGGGCACCTCGCCCTTCACCCGCCTACCCGATCACGGATCAACGCCCCCCGCCCTGTACAGCATCGCCGCGTGCGGCACTCGCCCGGTGGGCCAGTTCGTCCGCCACGGCCTCGTAGACGGCTTGGCGCACCACCGACTCCACCTCTTCGCGCAGGCGCACGACGATGGATCGCGTCTGCTGCTGCACCACCGTGGCGATGGCATCGCGCAGGCGCTGGTCCAGCACCAGGTCCACGCGCTGCATGAGGCGATGGACCAGATACTCCTCGGTGACCTGCTGCGCGTGGCTGTCCCAGATGGACTCCATGGTGGGCAATGCACAGGCGGGTGATGCCCCAGGTGCTCCAGGTGCCGCAGATGCCGGATCCGGCTCGACCCCTTGCGTGGCAGCGTCGGCCTGCACCACCGGCGCGGCAGGAATGGCATCCTCGATCGATGCGGCCGGGGCC
>Ga0079043_1000193_pt1 | contig 11151 bp, 3 predicted proteins | sample ECHtaG_2_FD_72778 | JGI IMG/M metagenome (GOLD analysis project Ga0079043, IMG submission 72778) | Hot spring microbial mat communities from Yellowstone National Park, Wyoming, USA - ECH_C virus_MetaG | ecosystem: Environmental > Aquatic > Thermal springs > Hot (42-90C) > Microbial mats ... | reverse complement strand
CCTATACACATTACCGCAAAAACCACTAACATTAAACACAGACAGCGGTGAGCTAACAGGAACCTTCATAACACTAGGAGTTTTATCATACACCTTTGGCTTAAGACACGCAGTAGACGCTGATCACTTGGCAGCAATAGATAACGTAACTAGGAAAATGTTACAAGAAGGAAAGAATCCAGTCTTCGTTGGCACTTTCTTCTCATTTGGTCATTCAACAGTAGTAATTTTACTATCCCTTGCAGTAATGATGGCTTCAAGGCTGGTAACTAACTCATTACCGTCCCTCGAGAACACCGGAAATTTGATCGAGACACTAATAAGTGGAGGATTTCTTTATCTTTTAGGCCTACTAAACACAATAGTACTCTACGAATTATACTCGTTTTATAAAGAAGGAAAATATGACAAACAAAAACTAGAGGAAATATTACAGAAAAGAGGTTTCATGAATAAATACTTTAACAAGTTGTTCAAAATAATAACAAACCAATGGCAAATGTACATTGTAGGATTCCTCTTTGGACTAGGATTTGACACCGCGACAGAAGTGGCAATACTATCAATATCGGCAATACTATCATCAACGTACATACACATACCAATCTACATAATCTTACTATACCCAATCCTATTTTCACTAGGAATGTCACTAGTTGACACTACTGATGGTCTATTCATGAGGTTCGCCTATGGCTGGGCATTCCTATCACCACTCAGAAAAATATGGTACAACTTAACGATAACACTAATATCAATTTTAATAGCGTTTGGAATAGGTACAATAGAGTTGTTAGGACTATTACAAGCTGAGTTCAACCTAACTGGATTATTCTGGGATCAAATAGCTGCGTTAAACAACGTTTACTGGGAAACAATAGGATATTATGTAATACTAACCTTTGCTATAACTTGGATTGGGTCTGGAATGATTTACAGGATAAAGAAAATAGAGAATTCCAAGAATACAGATAGAAGGAGGAATCTTTAAAACAATCTCGAACACTAAGTGATGCAAGCACTTTATGAATTGTTCCCAATTGGATGGGGAAAGGCAAGTAAATATTGTAAATGACTGAGTCTAGTTAACTCTTATACTGAGGCTTTAATTGGCACACCAATATTCCCTCATTATATTCTCCAAGTGGGTGTAAAAACGCTGGGTTAATAGGTTTAGTATATGACGGTACGAATTTAGCAGATGTAGTACAGATCATATATTGGAAAAACTGGCATAAAACCTTTTAAAAAACAAAAATTATAAATATTCCTTTACATAAAAACAAACGTAATACGACCCTCAGCTGACTTAGGATTTACCGGACCGCCTAGAATCGTTAACGACAAGAGGGCTTGCCCGATTGGGAGGCGCGGGCTAAATCCCTCGGACTTTCGCCCTCGGGACTTACACCCCGCCCCCATCAATCCCCTCTTCTAGGGGTGGGCTCTCGCGGGTTACCCCGCATGGCTGCCTCTTTTCGGGGAGGGGTTCCCGCTTAGATGCTTTCAGCGGTTACCCCACAGGGCGTGGCTGCCCGGCACTGCCCTACCGGACAACCGGTAAACTAGAGGCCCCGGTACCCTGTTCCTCTCGTACTTGGGGTACCTTCCCCTCAGGCAGCCCACACTCCCCACCCTTAGAGTCCGACCTGTCTCGCGACGGTCTAAACCCAGCTCACGTTCCCCTTTAACGGGCGGGCAGCCCTACCCTTGGGGGCAGCTGCACCCCCAGGGTGGGAAGAGCCGACATCGATGTAGCAAACCGCGGGGTCGATGGGAGCTCTCGCCCGCGACGACCCTGTTATCCCCGGGGTAACTTTTCTGTCATGCCCGGCCCCCACGTGGGGGGACACGAGCGTTCGCTAGGCCGCGCTTTCGCGTCGAGACCCCGTACTTTGGAGGGTCTCGTCAAGCCGGCTTTTGCCCTTGCACTCCACGGCGGCGTTCTGTACCGCCTGAGCCGACCTTTGGGCTCCCGTGTTATCTTTTCGCGGGAGTGCCGCCCCAGCCGAACCGCCCACCTGACGCTGTCCCCACCCCTACGGGTAGGTAAGCTCCTCGAGCACCCATGGGTGGTGTTTCACCTTCGGGTCCCCCATCCCCGAAAGGATGGGTTCGACCCCTCCCACCTACTCTACGCATAGGCGCCCGAGGAGCAGCGCCAGGCTGCGGTGAAGCTCCACGGGGTCTTCTCTCGGTGTGGGGAGTTGCGGGACTGTGAACCCACTCTGGGCGTTCACGGGGCCCCAAGCTGGGACAGTAGGGACCACGTTGATCCATTCATGCGCGCCGGAACTTACCCGGCAAGGCATTTGGCTACCTTAAGAGGGTCAGAGTTACCCCCGGCCTTCAGTGGGGCTTCGGCCGGTTGGACCCGGCTTTCACCAACCACCAGTGGCCAGGATTTAGCCCCCGTTCACACCCTTTCGGGCTAGCGGGGACCTATGTTTTTATTAAACAGTCAGGTCCCTCTTGTCACTGCGACCTACTGAGGCCGGTTTACGACCCCAGTAGGCACCCCTTCTACCGAAGGTACGGGGCTATTTTGCCGAGTTCCCTAGCCTGAGTTAACCCCCAGACGCCTTGGGCTTCTCACCCAGGGGCACCAGTGTCGGTTCTCGGTACGGTCCTAGGGGATCGTTCTGGACTCCCTTTTCAAGGGAACCTGGAATTGGGTGAAGTCCCCAAAGGGAACCCCATCACGCCTTCGTCCCCTTCTCACCATTACGGCACTCCAGGGACTTAAGCGCTTGGATGGGGCGGTGGCCCCACTCACCCTACCCAGATCCGTCAGGAGTCCAGCTTGCGTTACCGCGCCTACCCCTAGGGCGTGGGAATATTAACCCACTTCCCTTTCGGCGAGTACCTATTAGGCCTCGCCTTAGGACCGGCTCACTCCCGGCTGACGACCATTGCCGGGAAACCCTAGCCCTTCCGGCGGAGGGGAGTCTTACCCCTCCTCGCTGTTACTGCCGCCGGGATCTGCACCTGTGGCGGGTCCAGTGGATCTCACGACCCACCTTCTACCCCACCACAGCGCCCCCCTACCCATGGAGACTCAATGAGCCTCCACGCTTGGGTCTCGGCAGCCGGCTTAAGCCCCGACCAATCTTCGGGGCCTCTAGCCTCGGCGGGTGAGCTGTTACGCACTCCTTAGAGGATGGCTGCTGCTGGGCCCACCTTCCCGCTGTCTAAGGCTAGAGACGCCCTTCAACTGGCACTTAGCCGGCATTTTGGGGCCTTAACCCAAGTCTGGGCTGTTTCCCTTTCGCCACCCAACCTTACGCCGAGTGGCCCACTCTCCCCTTCTTCGGCGCCTACGAGTTCGGAGTTTGACTGGAAGCCCGGAGCTTTCGCTCCGAACCCCCAATCAGTTACTCTACCCCGTAGGCAACCTCCAGGAAGGCTGCGCTAGGACGCATTTCGGGGGGAACTAGCTATCACCGAGCTAGATTGGTCTTTCGCCCCTAGACCGGGGTCAGGGGAACGAATTGCACGTCAGAACCCCTATTCGGCCCTCCACCGAGGTTTCCCCCGGCTTCGGCCTGCCCCGGCCTAGATCGCCCGGTTTCTAGCCTCACGCCAGTGACTTTAGGCCCTGGCAGACCCTGCCCCTCACCCGGTTTCCCGGGTTGCGGGCACTCGGTTTCCCTATGCCTTCGGGGTTAACCCCCTTAGGCTCGCCACTGGCGTGAACTCCCCGGCCCGTGTTTCAGGACGAAAGGCAAGACCCCGGTCCATCTCCCTCGTACTTGAGGCTCGCGCCTCTTTCCTTCGGGAGACTTCACTCCTTTCGAGCCTTGCCCTACTATGACCAGCCGGTTTCAGGCTCTTTTCACCCCCCTTCCGGGGTGCTTTGCAGCTTTCCCTCACGGTACTTAGTTCGCTATCGGTCTCGGGACGTATTTAGCCTTGGAGGCACGTGGCCCCCAACTTCCCACCCCCGAACCAGGGGATGGTACTCTGCCTCCAGTCACCTCCCACCTACCTTTAGCCTACGGGGCTGTCACCCTCTATGGCCCTCCATTCCAGGAGAGTTCGGCTAGGTAGTCCAGGGAGGCCGGCTTTAAACCAGACTGGAGGCCAATAACACCACATTCCCACCGACTTGCCGCCGGCGGGTTTGGTTTGGGCTATCCCCCTTTCGGTCGCCCCTACTCAGGGGATCTCGGTTGATTTCTCCTCCTTCCCCTACTAAGATGTTTCCGTTCGGGGAGTTCCCACACCCGAACTCTCGTCGAGTCGGGTGCGCCCCAAAGGGGCAGGAGGTCCCATTCGGGAATCCCGGGTTCAAAGGCTGCGTGTGCCTACCCCGGGCATTTCGCCACTTGCCGCGCCCTTCGTCAGCGCCCGAGCCGAGCCATCCACCGGCTGGCTTGGTGCCCCTAGTCGTTAACGATTCTAAGCGGCCTTTCGGCCCTAAGCCAGCTTCATCGAGCCCTTAGGGAGAGTATCTCCCATAGGCCCTTTGCTCTTAATTCTCCTCCGGCCAAGAGGAGAATCGCATCTGTAAAAGGGAACCAAGGGTTTTATGGACTTCCTACCCCTATGGAAATTGACGGGGGAGTTTGTAACTATGAGGTGATCCAGCCGCAGGTTCCCCTACGGCTACCTTGTTACGACTTCTCCCCCCTTGCAGGAGAGAAGCTCGACCCCCCACCCAAAGGCAAGGGGCCTCACCCCTCTCCTACTCGGGTGGAGCGACGGGCGGTGTGTGCAAGGAGCAGGGACGTATTCACCGCAGATTGTTGATCTGCGGTTACTAGGGATTCCTCGTTCACGAGGGCGAGTTTCAGCCCTCGATCCCAACTGCGGCAGGGTTTAAGGGATTACCTTCCCCTTTCGGGGTCGGAATCCCGCTGTCCCTGCCATTGTAACCCGCGTGCGGCCCAGGGGTTTCGGGGCATGCTGACCTGCCGTGGCCCCCTCCCTCCTCCGGCTTACGCCGGCAGTCCCACTAGTGTGGTCCCGGCCCGGAGACCAGGATACCAACTAGTGGTAGGGGTCTCGCTCGTTGCCTGACTTAACAGGACATTTCACAACACGAGCTGGCGACGGCCATGCACCTCCTCTCCGCGAGTCAGGCAAGGTCGTTAGACTGGCCGTCATCCTGCGGTCTCCCCTGGTAAGATTCCAGGCGTTGACTCCAATTGAGCCGCAGGTTCCACCCCTTGTGGTGCTCCCCCGCCAATTCCTTTAAGTTTCAGTCTTGCGACCGTACTCCCCAGGCGGCAGGCTTAACGGCTTCCCTGCGGCACCACATGGGCTCTAAGCCCATGTGACACCTAGCCTGCATTGTTTACAGCCGGGACTACAGGGGTATCTAATCCCTTTTGCTGCCCCGGCTTTCGCCCCTCACCGTCGGGCGCGTTCTAGCCAGCCGCTTTCGCCACTGGTGGTCCTCCCGAGATCTGAGGATTTCGCCCCTACTCCGGGAGTACCGCTGGCCTCTCCCGCCCCCTAGCCCGACAGTATCACCCCCATTCCCCCGGTTGAGCCGGGGTCTTTAAGGAGTGACTTGCCGGGCCGGCTACGGGCGCTTTAGGCCCAGTAATCACCCCGACCACTCGCGGAGCTGGTATTACCGCGGCGGCTGACACCAGACTTGCCCCCCGCTTATTCCTCCGGCTTTCTACACCGGAGAAAAGCCGCCCTCATCGGGCGGCACTCGGGGTAACCCCGTCGCAGTTTCCTGCATTGCGGAGGTTTCGCGCCTGCTGCACCCCATAGGGCCTGGGCCCTTGTCTCAGTGCCCATCTCGGGGCTCCCGCTCTCACGGCCCCCATCCGTCTTCGGCTTGGTGGGCCATTACCCCACCAACAACCATGATGGACCGCAGCCCCATCCTAGGGCGAGCCGCGCCGGGTGCCGGACGCGGTTCTTTTCGGGGAGGGAGCATTCCAGCTTCCCTCTCCTATGGGGAATTAGCCCCAGTTTCCCGGGGTTATCCCCCTCCCTAGGGTAGGTTGGCCACGTGTTACTGAGCCGTCCGCCATGCCCTGGCGGATCCCCAAGACATCCGACTCGCATGGCTAAGTCTCACCCCGATAGCGGTCGGGTCCGGCAGGATCAACCGGTTTCTGGGGATGGCCGCTCAAGGCCGCCCCAGGGGATGGGATGGGTCCAGGCCTCTCCTTCGTCGCCGGTGGTTGGATGAATCACCCCCTAACCTTCGTCCCAGGCTATCCCCGGGGCGGTGTTAGGGGGCTCACTTGTAAACGCCTCGAGAAAAAACTTACACAGGAGCATTTATAAGTTTTACCTCAACCCCGGCGCCAGGGTTGCTTTGTATATTACCTCCTTAATAATCTTAACTATTCATTACGTCATTGATCACGCGAAGCGGATTCCTCCATAATTCCTCCTCCCGATTAATTACCTCAATTATGTTCCTGGCCTTAAGTATATTCTCGAAGCCCGTGGGCGTCTCATCTATGCCCAGCATATCTGTGCCGAGGGCGACGTGGCTCCATCCAAAGCTTTCCCCAATGTACTTGAGATTATCCACAATGCCTTGCATTGTCGGCGATGGAAGCGTGTCGCGGATAGCCGTTACCCCAATTACTCCCCCGGTCTTAATTATGGCCTCTATCTCCTCATCATCCAGGTTACGCCTATGATGCTTTAATGCAGAGGCATTGGCGTGGGAAGCTATTATCGGCTTTCTGGATGTGGAGGCCACGTCTAGCACTGTTTGCTTGCTTGCATGCGCCACATCAATTATAATGCCTAATTCATTGGCCAGCTTAACTAGTTCCTCGCCGTTATTGGTCAGCCCATAATCCTTCTTTGTCATGCATGATGCGGCGAAGCGATTATCCTCGTTCCAGGTCAGCCCAATAGCCCTAATGCCGAGCTCCTTCAATATGTATAAGTCATTAATCCCCAACACGTCCGCGCCCTCTAGTGAGAGCACTAGGTTGATGCCGGGCCGTAAATCATTGATCCCCCTAATTATATTCACTAGCCCGGCTTTCTCAAGCTCTAGATAGAATTTTATCTGCTCGATGAGGAGCCCCTGTAGAGCTATGTGGCTTTCCCCAGCGATTTTCCTCATCTTTATTCTGGGGAAGACTGCGGCGAACACCATCGATTCATCGAAGGCACGAAGCATGGATATGCTGGATTGGGCGTCCCCGTTGATCACATCAATCATCATGGATGCATAGGCTAAGTCTTCATGAAGATCCGCTAACCGCATCGCATTATAGGGAACGCCCTAATAATAAGTAATGCGCATTTTTAAATTCCAAAATGGAGCCGTCGAATTATGGCCGGCATTAATTCCATTTTTATTGCGAAGGGAGCCAGGACCTTCGTGTCTGGAATGATGAGCGTATTGACCCCCATATACTTGGCCAGGCTTGGGTACTCGCCTCAATTAGTTGGCCTCGGCATTTTCCTCATAGTGATGAGCAACGTCGCGTCAAATATTCTCTTGACGTGGTACGGCAATTTAATTGGCAGGAGGATATTAATGATATTCAGCTCATTAATGGCTTTATCCGGCATTATCCTATTCATGAGCGAATCCTTCCCAGCGATAGCCATAGCGCTATTGATAAGCAACATAAGCACGACCGGCACGGAGGCAGGGCCATTCCAATCAATAGAGACCGGCGTAATCCCGAGACTGGCTAATAGGGTTGGGCGGGCCCTGGGCACCTATAACTTCATAGGTTACTCCGCTGCCTCAATAGGCGCATTGGCGGCTTCACTACCATCATACCTCGGCAACTCATTAACTGCGATTAGGGCTATGTATCTAATATATTCCGTTGTGGGCGTGATTCTAGCATCAATATACGCGTCAATGAGTAACCTGGAGGCAAGCAGTAAATCCAGTGGACTTAAGCATGTTTCGGGGAGGGCTAGGTTAGATATAGGAAAATTATCTATTCTATTCGCAACTGATGCATTCGGGGGCGGACTTGTTTCTCAGTCAGTCGTATCGTACTGGTTCTATGCGAGGTATGGGGCATCACTTAAGGAGTTAGGCATTATTTTCCTACTAGTTAACGTGGTGACCGCATTATCGATAATCGTGGCGCCCCTCGTCGCTGAGCGACTCGGCAATTTGAGGACAATGGTGTATACGCACATAGTATCCAGCGTATTCCTAGTATTAGTGCCCCTCGCCGGCACCTTATTGGGGAGCCTACTCTTCCTGCTGCTGAGGCAAAGCACGTCGCAAATGGATGTGCCGACGCGGCAAGCATTCATGGCTCAAGTATTCACCGATGAGGAGGGGGTGACGGCCATGGCCATCACTAATACGGCCAGGAGCCTCGCCACGCTGCCGGGCGCACCCATTGCCGGCATTGCGATCGGCATGGACCTGCTTCAGTTGCCATTTCTATTGGGGGGCTCATCGAAGATCGCTTACGACACCGCAATATACCTCTCATATAGGAACAGAGTTAAGTGATCCCCACATTAGCGATGCTCAGTAAATGAAAACGTACTTATCGCGGGCGAAATTCATTATTAATTGCCTTAATGAGTTGGGATCACTGGTGGGCAGGCTGCACTCATTATATGCGCATACATATGCCGCCGTGTTCCCTGCCCTAATCATAGCCATCACGGCTTCATCCCTAATCAAGTCGCTTATGGAGTCGCCCAGTACTGGGATGACTAGTTTACCCGGCCTGAAGACGCTTAGGGCCGCTTCATGGAGTGCCTTGAATATCGCTTCATCATGGCCAACTATGACTATCCTGGGGGGATCAAGGAAGTGATTCTCCAACGCGATGAAGTATGAGGCGGCATATGGACCCAGGCGAGCGGCGGCTCCATGCATTGCACGTATCGATTTCTCCGCATCGCTGCTGGGGATGCCGTTGATTATCCTGGAGAGCGTGTCCATGGCAATTATCGCCACCGCGCCGGGACTCCAATTAGGGGAGTCGCCAAGTGGGCTTACCTGTATCTGAATTAGATCCGAGTCGCTGGCTACGGGGGAGGCATAGCGAAGCATTCCCGAGTCATCCAGGAACTCCCTGAGCCCTCTCCCGCAAGCTATGGCTGATTCAAGGTATCTCCGATTACCGGTGTGCTGGAATGCCGATAATAATGATAATAATGCATAGGCCTGATCATCCAGGTACCCAGGACCCAGGCGATTGCCGTTCCTCGCCCCCCTCCTAGCCACTCCATCAATTATGAGCCGCGACTCCAAGAAGTCAATTGCCTTAAGGGCTCGATTAATCGCCATGGCTCCCACGTAATCGCTCGCGGCTAAGCCAGCTATCGCTGCGGCAGCCGTTGAGTGGACATAAATTGTCTCATCTATTACCGGCGGTTCCCTACGCTCCCTGGCACTCCTCATTTTATTTATTGCCGTGCCCAGACTTGAATCCATGCGCGGCTTCCCTATATGCAGCACCGCCTTTTCCCCGCTTGGGAAGTGATGAAGCCCAAAGTATTCGTAAATGGATCGAAACTCATCTTGGTCAAGGATGGATGCTAATTCCTCAATGCTCCACTTATAGTAGCCTCCCTCCTCGCCTCCCGAGTCGGCGCTCTGGCTGGAGTAGTAGCCACCATCATTGTCCCCAAGCACTGAGTTAATATAGTTAAGGGTATCCATTGCGACTTCCCTCAAGTATTGATTCCCGGTGACCGCGAAGGCCTCCGAGTAGTTAATGAGGAGCTCTGCATTATCTATCAGCAACTTCTCGAAGTGCGGCAGTAGCCAAGCATTATCTACTGAGTATCTATGGAATCCTCCTCCTAATTGATCGTGTATTCCCCCTCTACCCATTGCCTCCAACGTGTGGTTCACGGCGTCTATGAAGGATGAATTCGAGTAGAAACCTCTGTACAGTAGGATTGAGTGGAACGTTACTTGAGGAAACTTGGGGAAAGAACCGAAGCCTCCGTGCTCCTCATCATACATCTCCATTATTCCAAGCAAAACGCCATTAATTACGGAGACATTCACGTGGGGAGCCGCTTCCTCAGCGGTCGTTAGGTCTAACTTGATTGCATTTCCCTCTCGATGGGCCTGGAGGACTGCCTTGAGTACCCTAGGCATGCCGGGAAGCCCCAATGAATCCCTTGGTGGAAAGTATGTTCCAGCGAATATTGCTTCGCCGCTTGGAGTTAGGAATACGGTGAGGGGCCAACCGGCTTGTCCTGATATGGAGGTGGATATGGATTGAAGCTTCTTATCTATGTCAGGCCTCTCGTCCCTATCAACCTTTATTGGAATGAAGTGTTCATTAATTATTTGGGCGATTTCTTGATCATTATAGGTCTCCTCATCCATGACATTACACCAGTGGCACCAAAGCGCACCGACATCCACAAGTATTGGCCTGTTCCAGTTCCTCGCCAACTCAAAGGCCTCCTTGCACCATCCCCACCAATTAATTGGACTAGTCGCCGCCTTCAATAAGTAGGGTGACCCACTGCCGGTTAGGCATGTTACTCTATCCATGACTATGAAGCTAAGGCAGCCTATTATACTAGGCGGGATACTGCGAGAGGGGTGAGCGCTACCCTATTATGCACGTCGTTGGTAATCGGGTTAGATTGATGCCTCCAACGTAATATGGCACGCCCTCCCTCGCAACCAGCGAGGCAACGAAGTCACTATATGAATCACAGGGAAGCGGTGAGTAGCCGAGGGCCAGTACCACTAGTCCCAGCGATTTTAAGTAATTTGCGGTATTAATCAAGCGATTCACTTGACTTGCATCCAGGTACTGGTAATCATTGGTGGTGAAGTTATAATAAGTGCCGTAGTCCTCATATAGAACGATGAATATATGGAGATAAGTTGCGGGCCAATTGAAACCCCCTATTTACCCCTATCAATGCGTTGGGATAATTCTCGGAGACGAGCTTAATTATATTGATTACGCCGCTTGCCTCTCCAGGATAGTAATCTATGGCATCATCAACATCATAGAAGAGAACCCCATTAAAACCGGAGGCGAGGGCCTTCCTCACCTCGCATAAAGTATAATTAACCCATCGAGGGGATGATGCGTTAATTATCGGTTGACCCCAATCAGCATCATAACCAATAACTATGCCGGTGAGGTTTACCCGGCATTGCGGCCATGTGGAGTTATCGTACTCGCCTAGGTCTATATATGCAATCTTTATTGCCTTAATTAGGCTCAAGTTGCTTGGAGTGAG
>Ga0079043_1000181_pt1 | contig 11600 bp, 10 predicted proteins | sample ECHtaG_2_FD_72778 | JGI IMG/M metagenome (GOLD analysis project Ga0079043, IMG submission 72778) | Hot spring microbial mat communities from Yellowstone National Park, Wyoming, USA - ECH_C virus_MetaG | ecosystem: Environmental > Aquatic > Thermal springs > Hot (42-90C) > Microbial mats ... | reverse complement strand
CTGTGGATCACCCATAGAGGAGGATTGGGAGTACTGCCCTAAGTGCGGTAGGAAAATACCGTGGAATAAATTATTAAAGGAGTGAAGCAAATAACGCCATCAAAAATTATTTTATTAAATGATAATTGCTGTTATATTAACCGAAGAGGCTAGCGAGGCCGCCGATTGTTTCCTCCTCTGATTTCTCCTCCTTCTTCTCGGCCTTCTCCTCCTTCTTCTCTGCGCCCGCCGCTGATGCTGCTTGAGGCTGGGCAGCTGGTGCAGCGGCTGGCGCTGCTGGAGCGAATGCAGCCGTTTTTATTGCCTCATCGATGTTAACATCCTTTATTGCAGCCACTAAGGCCTTCACCTTTATTTCATCGGCGGATACCCCAGCAGCCTGAAGAACCTTAACTATGTTCTCCTCGTTTATTGGTTGCTTGGCATAGTGAAGCAACAGCGTTGCATATACGTACTCCACTTAATTCACCGAAACAACCGTCACCTATGTCTATAAAAATTTTTGCTCCCCTTCCCCATCACAAAGTTTAATTAATTAGAGGCGTATGGCTGGGTAAGTTTAATAATCGCGCTTCCCTGATTCCCGCATGGTTAATCTATTGGATGCCGATGAGAATGAATTAGCGAGGCTATTGAGGGAGGGGGAATTAGTGGTGGCCGTATATGGAATGGGATACGTTGGCACGGCGATAGCGGCAGTATGGGCAAGGGCGGGAGCCAAAGTGATTGGGGTTGATGCTGACTCAAGTAAAGTCGCCGCATTTAAGTCATGCACTTTTAGGTTAAGCGATTCAACTGTTGAGGCTGAGCTGAGGAGGCTGGCTAAGAAATTGACATACACAATGAGCGGGGAGGAGGCCTCCGCCAGTAGCCAAGTGAAGATAGTGACTGTTCCCATATACATGAATGATGGAGAACCACGTTTTGACGCTTTTTCCTCCGCAATGGAGAGCATAGGCAAGGGCCTCAAGAGGGGGGACCTAGTTATAATAGAGTCATCGGTTCCCCCCAGAACCACCATAGAGGTGGCTAAGCCCATACTAGAGCGCGTCAGTGGATTAGTGGCTGAGGATGATTTTGGACTAGTATACTCACCTGAGCGAATATATGTGGGAAGGGCTATTCAAGACATAGAGGAGCGATACCCTAAGGTAATTGGGGGAATCGGGCCAAGAAGCACCAAGGCCGCAAAGGCGCTTTATGGAGTCATAGCGAAGAAGGGAGTGATGATAGTTAGTTCACCCACAGTGGCTGAGACCGAGAAACTAGTGGAGGGCGTCTATAGGGATGTAAATATCGCGTTAGCTAATGAAGTGGCTAGGCTCTGCAGGAGCTTGGGCATAGATTTCGATGAGGTTAGGGAAGCAGCAAATAGCCAACCCTACTCACACTTGCATAAGCCTGGTCCTGGGGTGGGCGGTTCCTGCATACCAATTTATCCGCAGTTCCTCATGTATACCGCTAAACGCATCGGCGTTCAATTAGACTTAACGTCTCTGGGAAGACAGATAAACGTCATGGCCGCTAAGCATGTATTCGACCTAATAAGGGAGGCAGCAGGCATAATTAAGGCAACGAATCCAAGAATATCCGTGCTTGGGTTGGCATTTAGGGGCGACGTGGACGACACTAGGCTAAGCCCCTCGTATGACGTCATTAAGCACCTGCTAAATAATGGATACAGGAACCTGATTGTTCACGATCCATACGTGGTGGAGGACCGCACATTGAGGGATTGGAACATACCGTTAACCAGGGACCTGGAGGCATCGTTGAGGGCCGACGTGATAGCGATACTAACCGACCACAGTGAATATGCTAGGCTGAGCCTCATGGATATAGGCAAAGTAAATTCCAGGGTGGCAGTGGTTGATTCTAGGCACATAATTCGGGACTGGAGGAACCCGCCCCCGAACGTGATTTACGTGGGCATAGGTCGACCAATGACGGGGAACATACATGAATAGCAAGGAGAAGGCTGCTGCAGCGGCGTTGAGTTACGTAAGTAACGGGGACGTGGTGGGGGCCGGCACTGGAAGCACTGCTCAAGTATTTCTTGAAATGCTGGCGGAGAGGGTGAGGAGAGGAGAATTATCAATTGAGATAGTTCCCACCTCAAGCGAGGTCGAGGTGAATGCGGTGAGGCTTGGATTGGGAAGAATGGTGAGGCAGCCATGGCAAGTGGATGAGATAGATGTTGCAATAGATGGAGCCGATGCCGTGGACCCAAATAAAAACTTGATAAAAGGCGGGGGTGGGGCATTAACTCGGGAAAAGATCATCGACTATGGGGCGGCATCCTTCATAGTAATAATAGATGAGAGCAAACTTGTTCCGGCAATACCGGGTGGGCGGCCAATTCCAATAGAGGTATTACCATTCGCTTGGTTAATGGTTAAGCGAACAATAGAGAGGAGGTTTGGCGGGGAAGCTAGGTTAAGGGTGGGGAACGATAAGAGGGGGCCGGTCATCACGGATAACGGCAATTACCTCCTGGATTATTCGTACCCCATCGACAGCATCGATATCGATAAGGAAGCGGAATTAAAGGCAATACCGGGCGTTGTCGAGGTGGGAATATTTAATGGGTCAAGGGTAAGCAAGTTGATAATTGGCTCAAGCAATGATGTCATAATCAAGTAAGGCTAATCCAGGTCCTCCTCGACAGCTTTTAATAAGGGATCCATTGGTGTGGTGGCGTGAGAATCAAGGCGGTATTGTTTGATTTCGATGATACATTGATGGATGTCGATAATGGGCGAAGAGGAGCAATTGAGGCGGTGGCGGCGGCAATTCAATCAATTCATGGCATACCCAGCGGCGAGGCTATTGCTTTATTAGAAATCATTGAGCGCGAAATGGAGCGCCGAGCAATTTTTGATAGGAGGAAGTGGTTCTTGAGCCTATATAATAGGCTTGGATTATCGCTTGAGAGGGGGGAGGCGCTTAATTTATTGAGGATTTATTGGGGAACCTGGACCAAGCTGAGCAAGGCATATCCGGACACCGAACCCGCCCTGCAAATGCTTAAGCCGCTTAGGTTAGGCATTATAGCTAATACAGATGGCGTTAATGGATTTAAGAGGGCAAGAATGGAGGCAAGCGGAATACTTCACTATTTTGACTTGATAGTGGTTGCCGGCGATGATACTCCCGAGGTAAAGCCGCATCCGGCGCCGTTCCTGTTAGCGGCTAGCTTGCTTCACGTGGATCCAGAGGAGTGCCTATTCGTGGGGGATAGGGTTGGCAGCGATATACGTGGAGCAATTACGGCTGGAATGGAGACCGCACTAATTAGGAGCCGAGAGGAGTCCCCCCTTCCAAATATTAAACTGAGTTCCTTGATGGATATAGTTGCTTACCTGCATTAATTATTAGGCGAGCCGCTCCCTTCCCCGCAGCGCGGATAATATTGCCGCCATTATCGCCATCGCCGCGGCCACGTGATACGCGTAATGGAAGCCGCCTATCATGGCTGGAGCTATTGCCGTGGGGAAGAAACTGGGCTTAGTGAGGATTGGGAGAAGGGATTGAGGAATTGATGCATGAGTTATGTTCACCAACGTGCTTATGGGATCATATCCAAGGAAGGCTGCGAATAATGCTATGGCTGGCGGTATGCTGCTAAGCGCAGCGGCAGTGCTGATCGGCAAACCAGCGCTAATCAGTGAGGCGGCAAGTACCTTAGGCAATGCGGCGTATGTTCCAACTATTATTAGCGACAGAAATATAACTATGCTGGTCAAGGAACCGACATTCTGTAGGCTGGCCCTCATGCCTGACGCGGCCGAGCGATCCTTTGGTGGAACGGGAGTTAATATGGATACTTGATTAGGGGACATGAATAGGCCGAACCCCATTCCCATTATGAATAGAATTACGGCGAATAATCCATAACTAAAATCAATTGGGAGAAGCCCCAATAATTCGAAGCTGAGCCCAGCGATTAGGGCACCCATTGTGGACACCAATCTAGCGCCTAGCCTATTAACGAGGCGACCGCCTATTGGAGCAAATATGGCATTCGCGATGCTATTCGGTATTAGGTATATGCCGGCAAGAAGGGGCGTCTCGCTATATGGAATGCCATGCATGGGCAAGTATAGCGCCTGCAGCAGTATTGATAGGACGAATATATTGGCTCCCTGGGCAAGGAATAGGAAGAACGCGCTGGCAACGCCGAACGTGAATTGCCTTATCCTGAATAAATCAAGCCTCAGCATGGGTTCATCGACGCGCCGCTCCACTTGTACTAACGCAATGAGTAGAATACCGCCTAGGGCAAGCAGGGCCCAGACCCATGGATCCCCCCAGCCAAGGGGTTGATTATTATAGGGAAGCATGCCTAGATTCAGCGCAATCAGTATGGCTACCAGGGAAGCAGCGAGAAGCAGTGCCCCCTGCCAATCTACCTTAACTATGCCGGAGCCGGGGGATAACCTATAGACCACCTTATATGCCCAATAAGTCCCTATCACCCCAATCACTGCATTAATTAGGAAAACTAGTCTCCAATTAATAATGGCTAGCACGCCGCCAATCAATAAGCCTATGACCGAGCCCGCGCTGAACGATATTCCGATTACCCCCAACGCGAAGCCACGGTCACGGGGTGGGTAGACATCCATTATCAATGCTGGGCTATTGCTGAACATGAAACTGCCTCCCACTCCCTGAATTATCCTGAACGCTATTAACTCAATGGAGGCAACGCCGCCGGTTCCCTGCGTTAATCCAAGCAGTAGGGAACTAAGCGTGAATACGAGGAAGCCTATTGTGAATGATTTTCCCCTACCATACATATCGGAGAGGCGGCCGCTTATTGGAATGGCGACGGCTAGCGCCAATGGATAGGAAACTATTAGCCAAATCATCGATGTGAAGCCGAGGGGGGATAATGGGTAAACGCTTATTCCCTTAAATATGGCTGGCAATGCTATTATCAGCATCGATATATTCATTGATGCGGTGAATGAGCCTAGGAATGCATTAAGCAAGACGCTTCTTCTCTCCGAGGGGGATGCCTCCGTGGTTATAGCCATGAGCGCCTCTTCATGATGTGGTTAAAAACTTAACTATTTAAGTAGCTCGACGACCAAGAAGCAGTTCAGCGGCATTAATGGGGGAGCCGAGATCCATGTTAATCACTATCCTCAGCAAGGCAAATAATAGGGATGGGCGCGACCTTAGCACCGACGCAATTGCCTTTGCGTGATTATCATAATCATCAACGCTTATGGATAATCCATTAACTTCATCAAGCAAATCAAGTATGGGTTGAATGCCGCTCCTTAAGTACAGGAGAGAGGATAAGTATGAGTAAAACCTCAATGCAGTTCCCACCGTTGTGTTCATGGCATCAACATACGCCCTAAATGCGGTATCCACATCATTCGCTAAGTCAAGGGAGAAACCAAGCAACCTAGCACTAAGTACCCCGGTCAATATTCCTCCGCCGGTTAATGCCTTATTCATGCCCGTGGAGTCCCCTATAGCCGCTGCCCTCCCTGCAATTAATGAACCGCCCCTGGAGGAAACCATGACGTTGCCCCCAAACATTGTTCTATAGCTTATTCCAAATCTTTTCCGGAAGTATGCCAGGGACCCAGCTATCCTCTCCATCCTATCCGTTACTCCGGCCCTATATTCGCCGCCATCTATGGGGACAATCCATGAGAAGTAGGATGAACTTATCCTCCTATCAAACACCACTATTATCTCATCAATGGATGATGGCAAGGCGTCGCCAACTGCCTTGCCGTCGCCCTGTATCCCGAATAAGTAATCATATTTGATCCCAAAAATCCCGGAGAGGCGGGCCCTGGCGCCCTCCGCAACTACCACTGCATCGAATCTCCCATCCCTGGAGGCGGTATTTATGTCTCCATGGGGTGATACGGCCTTGACCCTAGCATTGAAAATTATGCCGGAACCATCATAAAGCGACTCCTCCAGGGACGGCCTATCCAGCATTATTATGGAGTGCCTCGGCAAGTTAAATGTGACCGTGGATCCGTCCTCGCCATTGATCACCCTGACCCTCGAGTACCGGCCCATAACTATGTCCCTCCTATATATCCCTAATGCGGTTGCGCCATTCATGCTGACTAAACCAGTGCAGTGCTTGGGTAATCCAAGGCGAGAATCCTCCTCGTAAACCACGACATCGTGATTCCTAACCATCCTTAGCAAGTAAAGCGCGCTTGGTCCTGCACCAGCTATTCCTATCCTCATTACCGCGTAGAGCGGGGACGCCCACTATAAATAATTGTGCATTGCTCACGCGTGGGGTGGTTCCACGCCCAATAGTGGAATCTTTATATTGTATGGGGAAACCAACTTGCCGTGAGGGAGGGATTTAAGGAGTTAATTAATGTGGATGATGCGGTGAGGGGGGCCTTAAGCAAGATAAGGGGCTTGCCCAGGATAGTTACTGTTGAGACTTGGAGGAGCCTACATAGATTCCTTGCACGGGATGTGGTGTCAAGCATTGATGTGCCGCCATTCGATAGATCGGCCGTCGATGGATACGCCGTGAGGAGCAGGGACACTTTCGGAGCCTCCTATACTAATCCAATACTGTTGAGGGTGGTTGGATCGGTAATGGCCGGTGATAATCCATCAATTGAAGTGAAGCCGGGGGAGGCTGTTGAGGTGTCTACGGGGGCGCCCCTGCCCAGCGGGGCCGATGCAGTGGTCATGTATGAGGACTCAAGGTTAAGGGGCGAATTCGTGGAGGTGTTTAGGCCTGTGGCTCCCATGGGTAACGTATCTAGGCGGGGCGAGGACGTGGCCGCTGGGGAAGTTGTCTTAAGGCGAGGCACTTGGATAAGGCCGTGGCACGTGGCCATCCTTGCATCCATGGGGATCCAAGCCATTGAGGTCTTTGATCTAAATATTGCGCTTTACTCCACTGGGAATGAATTGATCGATATAGAGTCAATGAGCGGGGCCGGGAGGGGATCGATAATCAATAGCACTAGGTTCATTGTGGCTGATTCCCTGGGGGAGGAGGGGATAGAGGTCACCTATAGAGGGATACTGCCCGATAATGAAGATGAGATACGGCGACGCATATTAAGCGACATAGATAGGTTTGATTCCATAATATTAACGGGGGGCTCAAGCGTTGGCGCGCCGGATGCAACGATTAGGGCCATTCAATCATTATCGCCGGAGTACTTTGTTCACGGCACATCAATTAGGCCGGGCAGGCCGAATAGCGTGGCCGTAATCAGGGGTAAACCCGTCTTCTCGCTCAGCGGATTCCCAGTTGCCGCATTAACTGGGGTGGAGGCATTGGTCAAGCCCATTTTCCTTGAGTTAATGGGGGCAAAGAGGGAGCCCAGGCCTCTTGTTAAGGGGCGATTAGTAAGGCGAGTGGCAACCCCCATAAATACCAGGTCATTCATAAGAGTTAGGGTATTTAGATATGGAAGCGATATATACGTGGAGCCCTTAGCATTGACTGGAAGCGGTGTTTTATCTACATTGACTAAGGGAAACGGCATATTAATAGTGCCGGAGAACAGGGAGGGGTTTGATGAGGGGGATGAGGTTTATGTGGAATTAATTGGACCAATCGAGGAAAAAATGAAGGATAACATAACTAATTAAGGACTTATGGTTCATCTCCGCCACCAGAGACTCCCGCCCGCAAGGGCAGGGGTAGTTCATTATAAACATTGGTAGTATTTTAAAATCCTGGGGAAGCCTCTACCTATGAGGCAAGTATATACTGAGAATGCTCCAAAACCAATAGGTCCTTACTCGCAGGGAATCGAGGCATCCGGTCTCTTGTTTATTAGCGGTCAAATTCCACTCGATCCGGTAACTGGGGAATTAGTGAGTGGGGGCATAAGGGAACAGACGCAGCGAGTGATGGAGAATATACAGGCCATACTTAAGGCAGCAGGCATGGATCTGAGGAATGTGGTTTACGTAACCGTATTTCTGAAGAATCTGGGCATGTTCAATGAATTCAATGAGGTTTATGCGAAGTACTTCGGTGAGAATAAGCCGGCCCGCACAACTGTGGAGGTCAATAACTTACCGCGCGGCGCATTAATAGAGATAACAGCCATAGCCGCACGTAGCTAGGCGATTAACATCAATGTTAGGGGAACGCATTTCAATTAATTCTCCAGCCCTAATGGGGCTGTGTTTTCCATATCGTTGAGCCTCTTCATCTATGGGAAAGCGAGGCCTGGATCCTTGCTTCATTATCCCGCCAGAAAACTAGTCTGTTAATGTAAATGCCTCCATCCATAAGTATGAGGCGAGCGGGGGCAAGCAATTATGTATATCTACATATTATACGGAAAAGGATATATACGTGACCCGATGAGCCTTAATCCATGACTATGGTTGATGACGTGTATAAATTAACCCAGGACGCGCTTGAATTGATAAAGTCAGCCCAAAGGCAGAGGATAATCTATAGAACGCCGCTTGTGAAGTCAGATACAATATCGGGAGCAACTGGCGGCCAAGTCTTTCTTAAGCTGGAGGCCCTTCAAAAGACGGGGTCATTTAAGGCCAGAGGAGCATATAATGCAATAACCAGGATGAGCAGGGAAGGGGTTAAGCACGTGGTAACGGCTTCGGCTGGGAATCATGCGCAGGGCGTTGCTTATGTTGCATCCCTCTACGGCATGAAGGCCACGATAGTTATGCCCGTGATGACTCCATGGATAAAGATAAGCAGAACCAGGAAGTATGGGGCCGACGTGATCCTGCATGGAGAGTCGTACGCCGAGGCGGAGGCGAAGGCCATGGAATTAGCCAAGGAATTAAAAGCGACATATGTGCATGCATATAATGATCCATACATAGTGGCTGGGCAGGGAACAATAGGCTGGGAAATACTGGAGGATCTGGATGAAATCGATGCAGTGGTGGTTCCAATAGGGGGCGGCGGCCTTATTTCAGGCATAGCGACAGTAATAAAGAAGAAGAAGCCGAGCGTTAAGGTAATAGGGGTTCAGAGCGAGGGGGCTCCAAGCGCCTACTTATCGCTTAAGGAGGGAAAGATAATGGGCGTTGCAAGCGTTGATACAATAGCTGAGGGAATAGCGGTCAAGCGAATAGGCGACTTAACATTTAACTTAATGAGGGAGGTCGTCGATGATGTGGTGCTGGTCAGCGATAATGATATAGTTAATGCTATACTAGTGATAGGGGAAGCCACCAAGGTAATAGCTGAGGGAGCCGGGGCAGCCGCCGTGGCTGCATTATTGAGCGGCAAGGTAAACATAAAGGGCAATGTGGTGGCGGTAGTTAGCGGCGGCAACATAGATATGCCCATGCTTACCAAGATAATATACAAGGCATTGGCTAAGTCAAATAGGATAGTGAAGATAAGGGGACTAATACCCGATAGGCCGGGAACGCTATCAATAGTGACTGGAAAAATGGGTGAACTAGGCATAAATATAATAGATGTATTCCACGAGAGATTCAATCCAGAAATAAAGCCTAATTACGTCGAGGTAAGCTTCGTAATAGAAGTGCCCCCAGAAGCCAAGGCCCTTGATAATGCATTGACTGAGTTAGGCAAGCTAGGATACAAGTTCTGGACAGAGCATTTCTAACTAATGGGGAGAGTTACGCCACGGGTAAACACTTATCCATCGGAACGGAAAGAATGAGCGAAACTTAGTCCAAGGAGCGAAAAATCATAGGTTTCTCCGTACTATTGGCATCATTACCAAAATTAATAATGCAGCCACCACAACTGACGCCATATATTCCTGTGATTGCGTGACCTGGAGGAAGCCGCTTAACCTAAGGCCGCTTATCAGCATCCTAGTTGCCAAGTACGTGAAGACTCCCATTAGAAGCATTTTTATTATTGAACCCTTCACCTTAGGCAATAAGGAGGAACCAATCTGGGCTCCCAGCGATGTTCCAGTTGCCGCTAGAAACGCTATGAAGGGCTGGATATAGCCAAACACCCAATAAAGCGAGCCACTGGCGGCCGCGGTTACACCCACTATTAGGTTACTAGTGGCTGTAGCCACGCTTAACGGTAATTCAAGCACCCAGTAGAGCGATAATAAGTTAATGGGGCCGCCCCCAATGCCCAGTAATCCGGATAATAGGCCTCCAATTATCATTAATCCAAACGATAAAGCCTCACGACCGCGATGAGGAGGAGCTGAAGCATTAAGCGAGCTTCTCTTCATGAGGAGATAAATTGATGAGAACATGACGGCGCTAAACACTAGGTGAAGCACGTACTCAAGACCACTGCTAAGCACGTAGTAACAAAGTACTGAACCCAATATTGCTCCCAATGTCGATGCGGCCGACAACTCTATTGCATACCTTTGATTAATCATTTTTCTCCTAAGAAGCTTGCTGCAGGCGCTGCAGGATGTGGCTAATGCGGAGAAGAGGCCCACACCCGATGCGTAATTCATGGGGACCCCATACATGACCAGTATGGGCACCAATATGGTTGCACCGCCGAGACCCAGTAATGCGCCCATTAATCCAGCGGCTAAGCCGCACAGCATTAAGGAAATGATGATGGCCAATAACATGATTATCGAGAGGCATGCCATAACTATATGCCTTTTCCACATGCATCTCATCATGGGGTTATACATGCTTGAGAATAATTGATCCCCTCGCTGCCTTTAACGAGCCCCTTCGAGGCCTGGAGAATTATACCTTTATTGTAGCCCCACATAATGCCCATAATGAGGAGCCCCTGCATCCTATCCCCGCCATAAACGGCGAGATTCATCGCTTGCTTTAATTAGCGAAACATCGATCATTCAGGGAGGGGGATCGGGCTCCGTGCAGCTGACCCCTCAATCCTTGCATGTGGCCGCAACACGCATTGAGTCCTTTATTCGCTCAGTGAGGGATGAGGCTGGGCACTATTAGTAACGCTATTAAGAGATTAATTAGGGTCACTGCTGCAAACACTGTGTACCACTTATCGCGCTCAATGATGAACCTAACCATATTGATGGCGACCATGGCTATCGGCATTAATATCAAGAGTATTAGGCCGAGCAACATGAGTGAAACACCATCACCCTCCCTGATTCCGGTGAGCATCATACCTATGCTTATTGAGGCTGTATTGACGCTGGATGATGGATCGGCTATATCCATTAATTTATGCCCCATTCCGCCACCGTGCATTAATACCAAGGCGAGGCCCATTCCCATTATTAGGATGCTAATCACTATGCCGAGCCGAAGCAGGTTACTGGTTATATTCTCGAACTTCTCCTCGACTTCGCTTCGCTTAGCGTATTGAATCCCATATATGCTCAGTAAATTATCCTCATAAATTGGGCGCCTCATCATTAGGTAGTAAAGCGATGAAATCATAACAATGGAGAAGAGGAGGGAAACTATGGTCTTATCAATAGATGAAATGGGAACTAAGCCTTCCCTACCTAATCCGCGTAGAAGCATCCTGAACCCCAGGTATGATAGTATGGCCACGAAAACCCATCGTATTTGCTTATTGGTTATCCGCATCAATATTCGGGTTCCCGCTTGAGCCCCTATTAGTACTCCTATTGCTGTTGCTGCTGCTATGAATGGTTGTATGTAGCCGAAGTACCAGTATATGC
>Ga0079043_1000176_pt1 | contig 11836 bp, 10 predicted proteins | sample ECHtaG_2_FD_72778 | JGI IMG/M metagenome (GOLD analysis project Ga0079043, IMG submission 72778) | Hot spring microbial mat communities from Yellowstone National Park, Wyoming, USA - ECH_C virus_MetaG | ecosystem: Environmental > Aquatic > Thermal springs > Hot (42-90C) > Microbial mats ... | reverse complement strand
TGATATAAAGGACTCCGCTGATCCCTATTCACGGTGATGAGGTCGAGCACTGCATGATTGATGATGACCGGACCGCCACTGAGCCCCTCAGGTTGGAGCTTCACTTGAACCTGTATTCCTTCAGGGAGTCGATAGTTAGGTACAGGATCGAGGGCGAGGGGGAGTGGTTGAGGTTGAGGGGAAGAGAGGGCGAATATTTGGCCAGGGAGTTGGAGAGCTATGCCGTTCTCCTCTACCCTGTCAGATCAGTCTCCAATGAGGTGCTGACTGCGCTCCTCAATCCCATCCCCTCGGTGGACAGGCTCAGGGAGGTCCTCATGAGGCCGGATTTGTGGAGAGACTACATAACCTTTAAGCTCAAGGTTGGGGAGATGGACACCACAGATCTCAAGCTAGAAGACTTCTTGGGTAGGGATCTGGTGAACGACGTCCTGCGACAGTACGGCGTGAGGTTGATCCAGTCGGACGAGTTCGTCGAGATATCCGTGGATTTAAACGAAGTATCTCAAAGGTCTCTGGACACTGCCCTAAGGAAGGTGTGGCTGACGCTGAGTCTCTATCACGAAATAAGGGAGTCCCAGGAGGACGTGGCCCTTAAGACTGCACAGAAGTACGTCAGAGCATTCCAGACGAATCGAGGTTAGCTTAATTTCCCGCTTTTTAACCCTGCCAAATATCTCATAGTCGTGCTTTGGCTCATCTTCACTTCAGGGAAGTGTAACCTCGCCTGTAACTACTGTGGGGGATCCTTCGATAAGGCCGTTGTGCCGTGGAACGTGAGATATGATCTGGGAAAGCTGAAAAGGATGGTTGAGGCAGACCCTGAGGCCACAGTGATCTTTTACGGCGGTGAGCCTCTATCAAATCCCCGGTTCATAGCCAACTTCATGGATATGGTGAAGGCAGACAGGTACGGTATACAGACCAACGGAACGATGGTCAGATTGTTACCAGAGAGGTATTGGAGAAGAATGGATGTGGCCCTCCTTTCGATAGACGGAAGGGAGGAGGTGACAGATAAACACAGGGGGAGGGGGATCCACGACAGGGTAGTGGCTAACGCCAAGTACCTTAGAGAGTTGGGAGTAGAGACCATAGCCAGGATGACGGTAACGGAGGATACAGACATCTACCTCGACGTCATGCACCTACTGAACCTGGGGATCTTCGAAAAGGTCCACTGGCAACTGAACGTGGTGTGGACGGACAGATGGAAGGTGGAGGAGTGGGCCAACAGAGTTTACCTGCCTGGTATAAGATCCTTGGTTAGGTTCTTCCTCGAGAACCTAAGGCAGGGTCGCATTGTAAAGTTGATTCCTATACTTGGAGTCATAAGTGCCCACTTCTTCGAGGGATACAGGGGATCTCCCTGTGGAGCAGGGTACAATTCGGTCTCAGTGAGTACGGATGGGAGGATACTATCTTGTCCCATAGCTGTGAGGGAAAAGTGGGCGGAGCTCGGGACAGTGGAAGGAGGGTTCAGCAGACTCCACGATCCTCTCCCTCAGGAGTGCAAGGTCTGCGAGTTCAATAGATACTGCGGAGGGAGGTGTCTTTACGCTTCACGTGAAAAGTATTGGGGTGAGGAGGGATTCAGGGAGGTAGATCAGGTGAACAAGGCCTACCTCAGGGAAGTCCTCTCAATAATTCCTGACGTCCAAGCTCTAATCAAGGAAGGAGTAGTCAAGCTAGAGGATCTCAGGTACGACCCTACCAAAGACTCCACAGAGGTCATACCGTAGCTCGCTCAAACACCGTGCAAAGTAATAAGGAACCTCACAATATAGAGGATATGGACTCAGCAGGTTTCTACAACGAGATCGCAAAGAAATGGCAGGGCGAGTGGGAGAAGGCCAACCTCTTCCACGCTGATCCCTCCACTAGAGGAAAGTTCTTCATCACGGTTGCCTTCCCTTACACCAACAGTCCCCTTCACATAGGACACGGGAGAACGTACGTGACCGCCGACATATTGGCCCGGTATTACAGAATGAAGGGAGTTAACGTGCTCTTCCCCTTCGCTTTCCAGTTCACCGGTACTCCCATCCTCTCCATATCAGAGGCAATAAGGAGAGGGGATAAGGACATAATATCAGACTTCAGGAACCTCTACAACATCCCGGACGAGAAGATCAACGAGTTCCAGGATCCGTTTAAGCTTGCAGAGTACTTCAGGAATGATATGAAGAGGATGGCCAAGGCCCTAGGCCTCAGTGTTGACTGGAGGAGGGAGTTCACCACGGTGGATCCCAGATTCGAGAAGTTCGTCCAGTGGCAGTTCAGGAAACTTAAGGAGAGAGGTTACGTAATCACCTCCACGGACGCTGTAGGATTCTGCCCCAACGATAACTTCCCAGTCGGGATGCACGACACTAAGGGCGACGTGGAACCAGAAATCCAGGAAATGGACGTAATAGAGTTCGAGGGGAAGGACTTAGTGTTCCCAGCTGCCACTACCAGACCGGAGACAGCATTTGGATGTACAGCTATCCTGATAGATCCCTCCGCAACTTACGTCATAGTCAGGGGAAGGAGGTGGGTGGTATCCAAGGAGGCCTTCACAAAGCTCTCCTACCAACATGATATCTCTCCTGAGGCGGAGATCCAGGGGAGGGAGCTACTGGGGAAGGTCGTCAAGAACCCACTAACGGGGAGGGAGGTGAAGGTTATGGGGACGAGATACGTGGATCCTAAGGTGGGTACTGGTGTCGTCATGGCAGTACCAGCCCACGAACCCTTGCATTACCTGGCTCTCAGTGAGGTGGTGGGGGAAGTCGAGGTAATCCCGGTGATCTCCACCGAAGGCTACGGGGACTTTCCAGGACCCGAGGTATTGTCCTTGGCTGGAACTAAGAATCCGGCTGAGCTCAAGGATTATATCGATTCCCTGTATAGGGAAGAGTACTACAAAGGTATCATCAGGAGCGATGTGATAGATCTCGTCCCCGATTATATGAGGGCCTACCTGAGGGAGAGGGTAGTAGGGAAGAGGGTTCCTGATGCCAGGAAGGAAGTGATCAACCTTCTGAAGAGCTTAGGTAAATATGACAGTATTTACGAGATAGTTAACGGCCCAGTGTACTGCAGATGTGGAGCGGAGATTGTGGTGAAGGTGATCAGAGATCAGTGGTACATAGCTTACGATAACCCAATCTGGAAATCGTGGACTTTAAAGACGTTGGACTCGGTGAGGATAATTCCCAACGAGGTGAGGAAGGACTTGGAGAGAGCGATCTTCTCGTTGAGGAGGAGAGCCTGTTCCAGGAGCAGGGGGTTAGGGGTTAGACTACCATGGGATCAGAACCAGATAATAGACAGCCTGAGCGACTCCACCATCTACACCGCCTTTTATACCATAGTTCATAAGTTAAACTACGATCCAGAGAAATTGAACGATTCCTTCTGGAACTATGTTCTCCTAGGTGACGGCGACCCAAAGAAGGTCTCAGAGGAGACGGGGATACCTGAGCATGAGCTCGACTCACTAAGGGAAGAGTTCCTCTACTGGTATCCTCTGGACTCGAGGCATAGCGGAAGGGACTTGATTCAGAATCACCTGCCCTACTTACTTTACAACCACTTGGCCATATTCGGAGAGAGTTACCTGCCTAAGCAGTTGGTGATCAATGGCTTCGTGAGGGTAGGAGGAAAGAAGATGAGCAAAAGTTTCAGAAACATCTATCCGCTGGCCAAGGCTGTTGAGGAATATGGTGTCGACCCTGTCAGACTCAGTCTAACGGTATCTTCAGCGTTATCTGAAGACACAGACTTCGACGTGAATAACGTCAGGGCCATATCGGAGCAACTTAGGAGAATGTATGACTTAGCCAAGAACGTGGCCAAACTCAAGGATGGTGGTTCGGTTGACCTGCCCGAGAGATGGCTCTCATCGATTTTTCACATAAAGATAGAGGAGATCATGGATCTGATGGAGCAAGTTAACCTCAGGGATGCCTTCAATTTAATCCTCTTTGATCTCTACGAGACACTAAGGGATTACCTGAGCATGGTATCTACACCCAACACTAAGCTCCTGAAGAAGGTCGTGACCACGTGGGCTAGACTGATAGCCCCAGGAGCTCCTCACACGGCCGAAGAGATATGGCACATCTTCAACGACTCCTTCGTCTCCTTGGAGATGTATCCTTCCCCAGACGAGTTTGAAGTGGATGGCACCTCAGTCCTTCAGCTGGAGTATATAAGGCATGTAATAAGGCAAGTTAAGGAGCTGGCCTCTCTGACAAATAAGGAACCAGAGAAGGTGGTGTTCTACGTGGCCAGTGCTGAGGACATGGGTGCCTTCAGAAGTCTGGTGAGGGCCATTAAGGAGAGGAAAAGCGTCAGGGACGTTAGCTCCGCGACGGGTCTAAGCGAGGCCTACCTCAGATCTATGCTGGAGAGAATGCAGAACGTCCCTGCGATACTCAGGGACCTCATCGTTTCCTATCCGTTAGACGAGTTCAAGACGCTAACTGACAACCTGAACTTCATCATGAGGAAGCTAGACGTAGATGAGATCCAGGTGTATAGGGCGGATGAGCCAACAGCCCCAGATATGAGAGGAAAGAAGAGTAATGCTTTTCCACTGATGCCAGGGATCGTCATAATATAGGGTGTTTAAATGGAACTCCTGACCACTGAGGAGGTCTTCAACAGGATAAGGGGGATGATAAACTCTGCAACCAAAAGAGTAGTCATACTTACTGACAAATTGAACGAAACGTTGGTAGAGGATCTGGAAAGGAAGGCCGCCAGCGGAGTGGACGTAAGGGTAGTCACACCCGACCTCAACTGGGCCAGATGGCTCAAGAACAGACCTCTTAGCTACAGGAGAGAAGAGGAGGAGAGACTCAACAAAGAGATAGAACGACTTTCCTCTTTGGTAGAAATCTACAACAGGTTACCTTGGATAGTGCTTACCATCGTCGGAGCTTCTTGGATAGTCCTGCTCCTTAGAGGTGTCAAGGGTGCACTAATCCTCCCATTCCTGGTCGTAGGATTGTTGGCCATATATATGACAATGTTCATATCCTACAGGAGGAAGAGATCGTGCAAAGAAGAGATGGCTGTCAAGAGTGAGGACAAGAAGAGGATAGAGGAAGAGTTACTTAACATCAGGGAGAACTTAAGTAAACATATAGAGGTTGACGAGATTGACTACGAATTGAGCTTCAGCATAATTGTTGCTGACGCTGACGGTCTCTTCACTTCCACACCTCTTCAGACCGCCAAGGAGAGGGGATATCACATGTCCATGAGGTTTGACGTTGATGAGGCCACGAGGCTCATTGAGGAGATCCTGAGGAGTAAAAAAAGTGTAGCTCCCTGAACATAAATATTGACAGCAGTCATTAGATTTTGCCTTGACTTCAAGGCTATACCTAACGAAAAATCCCATAACTGCTGTATTGAAAATGTCGTTATCGATTTGAAATAAGGATTAATATCCTGAACTAGAACAAACGGAATCAACCAGTCACTTGAGTCTGGACAGTGCCTTCATTATCTCTAAACCCTGTCTTACCCCTCTCTCATTCTCCTTCAAGGGATTCTTTCGGAAGAACTCCTCCACTTCTGTCTCTCTTCCCAGCCCCAACAGTGGTATGACGTCGCTCAAAGCCCTACCAAATATCCCTGTCCCGCTATACATGCCTGATACCCTTTCGAAGTGTATCTTCAGCCATTCCCAGACTGCATCCCTAACATCTGGATAGAAGGTGGTGTACTCCAGTGACCTGGCTATATCTTGTCTCTTCATCTCTCCGGTAAAGACCATGCTCAACACGTTAACTACAGTATGGGGATATCTACTGGAGAGGAGGGCCTGAAGTATCTTCAACCTGTCTTCGTCAAACTTAGAGGTCCTATATTTCTCCAACATCACGTCTACTGCCTTTGGTCCCTCGAAGACAGAATACGCTACAGCCACGGGGGCTTTGAGATCTCCGTCTAAATTCTCATACTCCTGGAACTTAGCTCCTAACGTCTTGGAGTAGTTCAAGTCCATCCTAGCCAGGTTCGTTGCCAGGATCGAGAACGTTCTCTTACCGACCATGTCCGACCTGTTCTCCCACCTTCTTACCTGCTCTCTGTGAAATTGGAGGGCCAGATTCCCGTACTTCCCGCTGTTCACTGCATAAAGCAGTGATAACTGATCTGCTAACTCAGTGACCGGTAAGTGATGATCCGAAGTCATAAAATGCCTCAATACCTTGGAGTACTCCTCGAAGGTCACCTTACCTGCTAGGAGGAAGGCGAAGTAGTCGTTGAGCAACCCCCACTGTTCCTCTGGGGTCAAATTACTCCTAAACACAGGCTCCAGGTCCCTGTAAAGTACCCTGTAGAACCCTCCCTTCCTCAAGTTCACTTTTAAGGTGTTAAGTGCTCCAACTTCAAACTCCTTACGTCTCGTGTCCATTACGTCTCGAATGATCTTCCCGTTAACTTCCATGGTCAAAGGTATAGGGTAAACCTCTTGGCCGTCTGAGAGGAGACCGAATCTACTTTGAGTCAGCACCAGTTTCCCGCCATCATACTCTACCGAGACCATAGGGTAACCAGGTCTCAGGATCCATTCTGGCATTATTCTGGAGACTGGCTTACCGGATTCCCTCTCAAGACTCTCCCACAGATCCCTGCCCTCAGCGTTTCCGAACTTGAATTGGTTGAGATAGGAACTTATCCCCCTCCTGAATTCCTCCTCGCCTACGAAACCCTCTATCATCCTGAGTATGCTGGCTCCCTTACCGTAACTTATGTCGTCAAACATCTGCTCTACTTCCTCCGGGGACTTCACCTCTGTCTCGATGGGGTGAGTGGTGGGGATGGAATCCTTGAGTAGAGCTCCTGCAGTTTCATCCCTGAGGAACTCACCCCACATATACCAGTCCGGATATAATTTATCTAAAATCTTGTAGCTCATGAACGTTGCAAAGCTCTCGTTGAGCCACAGGTCGTTCCACCACTTCATGGTCACCAGGTTACCGAACCATTGGTGAGCCAGCTCGTGGGCTATCACTTCCGCAGCCCTCCTGATCTGTGAGAAACCAGACCTCTCGTCAGCCAGGAGTGCAGTCTCCCTGAAGGTTATGGCTCCCCAGTTTTCCATAGCCCCGTAGGCGAACTCTGGGATAGCTATCAGGTGGACCTTGGGTAATTGATACTCAATCCCAAAGTACTCCTCGTAGGATCTGATGAAGTCCCTGGCCATGGAAGCTGGTAATGATGCCTTAGCTAGCTTCCCTGGTACTGTGGCCACAATTATCTCAGGGACTCCCGGATTCCTCATTTCCTCGAACTCCCCTATGCCCAGATAGAGTAGGTACGTGGACATGGGGGGAGTATCCTTGAACACGTGAACTACCTTATCTCCCTCCTTCCTTACGTCCTCTAAAGGCATGTTGGAGATTACCTTCAACCAGTCATTTACGATTACCCTGAGTTTAAATGTGGCCTTGTAGGCCGGATGATCAACGCAGGGAATGAATTTTCTGGCATGAGTTGCCTCGAATTGGGTGGTGATGACGTACTTACCGTCGTAGGGAGCCTTATAGATACCGACTAGGGAGTCCTTCACCTTTCCTGAGAACTTGAGCTTCACCTCACCAGAGAACTTCCCTGTCCTAATTCTGACCTTGTCCTTTTCCACCCCAAAAGGTATGGGCTTTCCGCTAGCCTCGACCTCAAGTATTTCTAAGCCCTGGGCATCGAGGACCAAATCGTCCTCCGTCTCCACAGATACGGTCTCCAGACCCTGATAGGTTAAACCGTTAAAGTCAAAATCTAGGGTTATATCGTATGATTTTATCCTCATGATAACCTCCTCTGCTGTTTCAACTAAAAAACTAATTGAGGTACATTCCAGCTGGAGGGCCCAGGGTGAATGAGATGAGTCAGGAGTGCCTGGAGCTGATAGAGAAGGCCCTCTTAAACTTGGTGAGGGGGCTCTCCACGGAAGCTTCGTTCAAGGCAGCCGTCAGGGAGCTCGGCATTAGAGTGGAGGGGTGTTACCAAACTTATTTCAGGGTACTGAGGGCTCTACCCCAAGTTAAGAGGCTCTATCCTCTTTTGAACAGGAGGAAGCAAATAGAGGAGGCCTTGAAGCAAGACATCAATCCCAAGTTGGCTCTCCCTACATGGATTAAGGAAAGACTCCTACCCCTCCTAGGAGAAGAGGGACTTAACGGTCTCTTCACGCATTATCCGTGGGCGAGGGTTAACGAGCTGAAGATCAGCGTTGAGGAGATCACGTTGGACCTGAGGGAGCGTGGAGTTCCGTTCCAACAAGACCCCCAATTTCCCTTTCTTCTCAAACTGCGAGACCCCCCATCGACTCTTCCTCACGTAAAGGAGGGCACCCTGATACCTCAGGATCGCGCCAGCGTACTTGCGGTGTCAGTCTTGGATCCTAAACCGGGTGAGACGATCCTTGAGGTGGGGAGCTCACCGGGCGTTAAGACCTCTCTGATTCAACAGCTTACCAGAAACTCCTCCCAAGTAGTAGCCGTGGACATATCCAAGAAGAGGATAGAATTACAGAAGGAGCTTATGAAGAAGTGGTCCGTTGAGAACGTGCACTTAGTGCAAGGGGATGGAATCAACTTTTGGGTGAGGAGGGCAGATAAGATATTCATGGATGCTCCCTGTAGCAATTCTGGAACGATAAACGTGGATCCCTCGATACCCCTCAGGCTAAAAAGGAACGATGTCGTCAGATTGAAGATACTCCAAGCTAGGCTCCTGAGGAGGGCCCTTGAATTGGGCATACCAACAGTTTACGTCACTTGCTCCCTCTTCCCAGAGGAGGGTGAGTTCCAAGTGGAGAGGTATCAGGATTACCTCATACCAATCCGTACAGGGAGCCCAGGATACAGGAGAAGCAAGGTCTGGCTGAGGGTCGCCAGGACGTTTCCTCACCTCGACGGATCTGAGGGCTTCTTCCTCGCTAAGTTGGACTTCAGGAAAGAAGGAACGATAGACCCAACCCCACAGCTGCAAGGATCACGAGAATGATCACGGTCATTACGAACGAGACCACGGCAATCCCGAACGCCTTCCCCCACCCCACATCGAAGATCACCTTAAAGAGCCAGACTATGGAGAGCAGCCCCAGCAAAAGGGCTAGGGGATGGCTCACCCTGGAGACAAGGGCGTCAATCAGGATGAACAGGATCACCGACAACAGCGTGGCTACCATGGCCTTACCGAACGTCGAAGAAGCCGAGAATAGTTTAGATGATAGCCAAACTGGAACCAATGCAATGATCCAAGAAAGGAGGATCGAGAGCAACAGGATCAAAAGCGCAACTAAAGGATGAGGCAATTCTACCCTATGTGTAGTAGAGTGCACGACTAAAAATTTACTCGGGATAGGCCTCTGCGTACATCTCCTCTTCTAGGTCATCCCTAATGTTCTTCTTGACCTCCTCCAGGTGATCGAGTATTTCCTTTAGCGTAGAGTAATTGGTAGGGATATACTTAACCTGGCCGTAACTCATCATGTACGAACCTGGGCATAGGAATTGGGGTTTCACAACTATAGCTTCAGGACCCAGCTCCAGGATAGCTGCCATAGTAGCCTCCTTACTCATCCCGTAAGCCGGGTTCTCGTATTGTTCGACCTCTCTCTTCTCCTCGTCGATTATCGCGATGATCTCTGACTCCTCTAGGGGTTTAAGGTTTTGGTTCTTATCATAAGTTAGGGCTATTCTCATTTCTATCTACCGATCTATATCCCCTCCGCTTATAAAGTAGTGTTTTGTTGGGACTCTATATAGTTTAAACAACGAAGAACATGTAAGAAAGTTTAGAAATATAATTATTTAACTTGGGAAACCTCAAGGGGTTCATGCACCAGGTAAGAATAGTCTATTGTAGGCCCTGCGGTTATTTAGACAAGGCTTTGGAAATGTCCAGGGAGATTTTATCCTACTTCGACGATGTTAAGGTGGAGTTGGAACAAGGGAAGAACGGTATCTTTGACGTATATGTAGACGGAGAACTGAAGTTTTCAAGATATCAACTGAAGAGATTCCCCGAGATACAGGAAGTCCTTCAGGAGATAGGGAAAAAAAGAGGTTGAACTAAGTTACATCGGTTTTGTAGTTTTTCAGTCCGTGGGGTCTCACTAGCTTCTTTACGGCCTTTACTCCCCTCAAGGAGGACATAATGGGTAGTGATAGGTCAGATCCGTGGGGCGGCTCAAGTTGCATGGCAACTCCCGTTACCACCTCGCCGAGGGAAACTCCCTCGAGATTCGCAGTTCTCCCCTTCAGGAGTGTCAGTACGAGGTTTCCTAGCCAAACTAGGGTGGCTGCGTCTGCTATGGCTGCCCCTAGCGATGCAATTAGTTCTGGCGTTACGTAGGTAGGAATTCTCGGGAACACCTCTGCCCTCCTGACCAAGCCGCCGAGGCCAAGGTCATCGAACCCAAAGACCACCATGGTAGTCCCTATCATATACCCTACCATATGTAACCAACCGAGGCTCTTGGAGTACCACATTCTTCCAGTGAGCATGGGGACTAGGTAATAAAGGGTCGCGAAGCCAGCGGGTACTATTGAGAAGAATATCATAGCATGGAAGTGCCCAGGTATCCACATGGTATTATGAATTATCGAGTCGAAGGCTATATCGCCGTTGGCTATCCCTGTGACTCCAGCCGCTATAGCCCCAGCGAAACTGATACTTATCCACAGACTTATCAGGTTCAGCTTGACCGACGCTCCCTTGACAGTTGCCCACAGGTTGAAGAAGGTAAGCATAGATGGTATTACAACGGTGTACGTTAATACCTCCTGCATGATCTTAACACTCACAGGGAAGTTTACCATGTATAGGTGATGAATTGGTACGTTATTCGAGAATATCAGGTACATCAGTCCGGCTATCCTAGCCATCCTATCACTGTAGAGAGGCCTATTGGCCAGCAGGGGAATGAGGTAATACATCGAGGCGATTGCAGGCATCCACACAATGTAAACTATGGAGTGACCCAGGATCCAGAAGGCTATTTGGTTGGCTATCACATCCATCCTCGTAAGACCTACTATGGCAAGGAGATCCCAGGTGTTCGCAGCGGCCTCGCCGCTCCATCCGAGGGCGATCATTAAGGCTGTCACCAATGCGTAAACCGCGAAGATTGGCAGTTTCTCCTTGGTCTGTTTTGAGGCCAGGTAGAAGTGATAGATGAGCCATATTACGAACATGTAAGTTCCTATGTCCAGTAACTCCATTCCGACGTACCAGAGAGGACTCATGACGTACTGGGAATAGTTGGGAAGCCCTAACGGTGCGAGGTAATACCAAGACCCTGCAGAGAAGTAGTTGTCGTTGAAAGTGGGATAGAGTACTATGGGCCCCTCAAGGAGCATGAATGAGATGTTGAATATCACAAAAGCTAGATTCAGGAACCACTTTGCTCTAGGTTCCAACCTGAGTATTCTAAGGGACAGGAACACGAAGATAGCTACCTCGAGTTGTACTGCAAACCCAAATAGGTCCCTCACTCCATGAAGGGTTATGGAGCCGTAGTACTCAGGGGAGGTGAGTATGAAACTGGAGGACACTCCCCATACGGCTTCTTGTAGCCTGGCCATCATCGCGTCTATTACGCCTAGCATGCCCCAGATGAGACTCATCACTATCATGGCCATCGTGATCCTGCTGAGCCAATCCTTGTCTAGCTGGAAAACCTGCTTGACGAAGTTTACAAGTCCATATAACGGAGATTCCATGCCTATCTAATACCGTTAAAGTGTTTATACGTTTGTCTTATAAAAGTTAAAACAAGAATATAAACGTGCAGATATTACTTTTTTCCGAATCTCTCCCTGAC
>Ga0079043_1000150_pt1 | contig 12756 bp, 10 predicted proteins | sample ECHtaG_2_FD_72778 | JGI IMG/M metagenome (GOLD analysis project Ga0079043, IMG submission 72778) | Hot spring microbial mat communities from Yellowstone National Park, Wyoming, USA - ECH_C virus_MetaG | ecosystem: Environmental > Aquatic > Thermal springs > Hot (42-90C) > Microbial mats ... | reverse complement strand
ATTTTTTGTGATGGTAGTCGACGGCAACTATATGCATAATCGTTATCCGAGTTTCAACGTATGCTCGATTTAACCAAAAGAATACATAAAGGCCTGAGTTATATGGGAACCTAACATCGGATGCATTTGTTTAGAACTCTGTTAGATGCCGAAAGCATGTCTATGGTTTTGGTGAAACACTTACGGCATTGCTGATTACGATAGGTGTACTTAGCTACCCAACCCGTTAGTTCAAGCGGTGAATGACTGGTGGAGAAGCAGCAGAAACGTTTCTTACGATGCACAGAGCACACGTGTATCGATGAGAAGAACACCTTTCGTAATCATGTTACCGGCTTTTAACGATTATATAGATTCTAAAACCCAGCCCTTAACGGATGATAAAAATTTGTCTTAACATCAATCATAAGCCGAAAGCAAATCTTTGACCCGTCGTTTAGGGTTGATCAAAAAATCTTCCTCATATTCATAAACAATTGTGGTTCATAAGGAGACTTGATGTGACAGTGAAGTGGAATGTTTCATCCTTTAGTTACAGGTCGTTCACATTTGTGGCACCATGTTGTGGGTTATGTTTTACCTGGAAGTATGAACACTCGTGAAGACATCTACTGATTGATGGGTTCTCCTTTGGAGAGGTTTCTTAAAGGTCTGCAAACCTTGACTTTAACATTGTACCAAAAAACTGCGCCCCAAATGCAAAAATTTAAGGAATCGATTTCGGGATATCGTTTAGAGGAGTTGGGCTCTAGAACTCCTGGATGAGCGGTGACTTGTTGGCCCTTTCACGACGACGCATTGGGTCCTTACAGTAGTAGGTAGAAGGTACAGACTCTCGTCCTCCCAACGCTGTGCGGAAGGATAAAGCAGAGTAGTCTAGATGTAAAGGGTTGTAACCCTGGAAATTCTGGTGTGGCTCCTTCCGTTTAAAATTGGCAGATAGTAAATCGCTTGCTTTACCCTAACACTTTAGGGTTTGCCTTATTTCTTTCGAGGACGTATTCTATTATGATTGACGGGTTATGAAGAATAGTCGTTCATCGGGTTCCGAGATTGCGGGTGTTACTAAGACACAGAAAAGTGGTGTTTTAGAGCCCATTTCTCGTTTTGGCACTAGGGTTGTGGTGTTGGGCAGCGGTTTCGGTGGGGTCTCATTTGTTAAAAGCTTTTTAGACAATGCTTCGAGTAGCCTGCTTGATTCGGTTGAACTCGTCTGGGTGACGAGGAGGAACTACCACTTGTTTACACCCCTCCTCTACCAAGTTGCGGGCGGTCTTGTCGATGAGCACCACGTGCTCGACCCTCTACCCCACTTCGGTAAAGGTCGTGTCAGAGTAGTGGAGGTGGAAGTAGAGGTGGTAGATTTTACTGGGAGAGTGGTGTATACAGATGTTGGCCCAATTGGTTACGACTATCTGGTGGTGGCTCTGGGCTCATCGAGTAATGATTTTGGGATACCTGGGGTAAAGGAGAACACTCTCCCACTAAAGCTGGCTCAAGACGGTGAGAGGATTAGGAATAGGATTCTGGCGTCCTTCGAGCAGGCAGCGATAATAGGTGCTAATAGCCCCGACCGAGCCGCCCTTCTAACATTTGTGGTTGTAGGGGCCGGGGCCACTGGGGTTGAACTCGCGGGCACTAGCAGGGACTACACAAGGCTTCTAGTAAGGCGATACGGGTTCCAGACACGAGATGTAAGGGTCCTACTTGTAGAGGCCGCGGACACCCTGCTCCCCGGGCTCGGTGGCAGACTACCCAATAAGTGTAGGCAAAACTTAGAGTCGGCTGGAATAGAAGTCAGGCTGGGCGCACGTGTAGTTAAGGTTGGCGTTGACGGCGTTCACCTCGTCGGTGGGGAGCTAATTGAGAGTAGAAGCGTGTTCTGGACGGCCGGCGTCAAACCCAACCCCGTTCTTGAGGGTATGCCTGAAACGGTAGCCCCGAAGAAGAGGGGGAGACTCGAGGTGGACTCTAATCTCAGGCTTATCGGACACTCTGAGGTCTACGCGGTGGGTGACTGTGCGTGGGTGAATACCGGGAGAGACACGGTTGCACCCCTGACGGCGGCGGCCGCTGTGCAGGAGGGAGAGTACGCGGGGAGCCACTTGGCACATATATTTGTGGACAATAAAGTTACTGGGCCGTTCGTCTACCGTGACCAGGGTATCATGCTCTCACTGGGTAGGTTCAGCGGACTAGTGGAACTAGCAAACGGAATTATTCTCTCAGGCTTCATTGGGTGGCTCGTTTGGAGAATGGTTCACTTGGTTAGTTTAGCTACAGCCAGAAACAAGCTCGGCGTCATGTTTGACTGGGGGCTGTCACTCCTGCGGCGGAGGCTAATCACAAGAACGGATTAGGGTGTCACTACAGAGGTTGGGTGAATGAACAACAAGAGACTCACTTTAGTCGACCACCATCAAGTGTTCTCCAACTGGACCACCGCCTATCTATGGAGCACTGTAAAACTACCATTTCGTTTTGATGAGCCACGTAAAGCTGCGACTAGGATGTATGATGTGGCTCTTATAGAGACCCTTTTCTATGTGTATTACAAAATCGGGTTCCGAAAGACCTCTAGGAAACAATTTATCTGGGATTCGTTGGGTGTTGAAACACAATTGGTTAAGGAGTGCTCGGAAACTCCTTGTGAGGTCATATGGAGAACTAGTCTAAGTAGTGGGTTTTAGCGGTGTGAGTTCCTCCTTCCATGTGAGCACCCATATGTTTTGCTCCTCGGCTTTTTTGGCGGCATCCCCCACACTTATTATGGTGTACACCGCCTTAATCAGCTTGGGTCTCACTAGGTCTGGTCTACTCCTCTTTATGAGCTCAACTTTTTGGTTCAGCTCGTCAATCATGGATGAACCGAAGCGCACAGTGGCCTCGCACACGAGCCAGTAGTCGTCGAAGGCTGAGTAGAGATCCACTTCCTTTGAGTCAATGAATAAACGTGTGAACACGGGTCTGACGCCGAGTTTCTCCTCCAATTTGGCGGCTAAAACCTCACCCGCTTCCTCCTCCTCGCTGAGTGTTAGCCGCTGCAGAGTGGTCTTAATATCGCGGATATCTCGTTCAGCTTTTTCTTGGTTTTCTCTTAGGGATTTGACTTCGAGCCAGAGCTTCTCTTGGTTTTCTCTTAGGGATTTGACTTCGAGCCAGAGCTTCTCTTGGTTTTCTCTTAGGGATTTGACTTCGAGCCAGAGCTTCTCTTGGTTTTCCGACAGCTTCTCTATACTCTTAGATATTCCGCTAAGCTGGTCTCTTGTCTGGGACATGCCGAGAATACCGGCTACAGCGTACCTAAACTCCGGGTCCTTCTCCAACATGTCCAGTAATCGTCTCTTAATGTCGTCCTCTACTCCCAACTTCTACACATAAAATATTATTCTCGCTATATAATAAACTTTCTAGCAGCGATAGGGATAGCGTGCCACAGTATCTATTCGGGTTTTAGTTTAATTAATATTTGTATGTTAACAAAGAGGGGCCGAACTTTAAGTTAAACATTGTTATAATATTTATGCTACGACTGATAGATCCGGTTTAGGGGTTGGTGAGCGGAGTATCCAAGCAGGGAAAACTATTATTTTGACACCATCCTTACTCCATATATAGTGTTTTCTAGACCTACCCGCCTCGGGTAGATTATCGAGTGGTGGTCGAGTCACAGTGTGCACCCTCGTAGACAGTGAGGCAATGTTTGGGAACATTGGTTCCGCGTTTTAGACACGTGAACATTACGGGCTGGGCGTTGTCTACATCGTGCTCAACAATGCTTGCTGGGGGATAGAATGGCCCGCCATCGAGAGGACGACTGAGCAGTGGGCTAAAAAGCACGTGACTTCGAGTTCGTGGACATTAACCAGCCGTGAATAGGCTTCTCCGGGCTTGCCGCTTCATTCAACACATACATCGCAAAGGTCAGAAAACCAACCCAGCATGAGCAGGAGCTTGTTAGGTGCATCACATTGGCTGAGAATGGGCATCCCTACCCAATAATGGTTGAGATGTGAAATTACACTGGCGCCGAAAAATCTGTGGTACCCTAGGAACTCTATTGATGGCTAGCGAAGCGGATTGAGCACAAATGTAATCTGAATGGCAACCCTCCATCACGACCTGCACCCGATGTGAGTACAGCTTGACATCCACAGGCCTCGTAGAAGACATTGTAGGAGTGGGTGGTCACCATCATGCTGGGGTTAAGAGTTTAGCGGCCGAGGTCAAACGTAGGAGCTTAGTGTGCAGGTGTTCTGGCATAGGCTGTTAGGACGCTTGGTAGGGTGATGTTAGTTATAGGAAAACCACGAGTATTGTGTTAAACTCATTATTGATGAAGTATATTTGCTTGAGAGCCACCAATGTAGAGGAGGTGTGTTTCACACATGCAGTCTGATGACCCAAAGCGTTCAACAATCACTTTACCCCCCTGCCGGCTTAATATCTTGTTCAGTTCACATTCTACCTTATTGGGGTATCTGTTCACCTCAACGACGGTTGCGAACTGCAGTAAGTAGTCTATGTGCCACCTGAGCTTCTTATCCCTCCTTAAATGTCTAGCAATCCTCGCCTCAAGCCCTCTCTTAGCGCTACCAGTATACACATAGTAACCAGCGGGGAAAACGAAGCTCCCAAGCCTACCCACCTTGATACGGCGTTTGTCAGCGAGCTTTATCACAAGCTGATATGAGCCAGAATCCAGTTTAGCCAATGGACACCGCATTCCTGCAGTGTATTCGTGTTTTTGAAGATTACCCATCAAGTGCGGGATGACACGCAGAGTGTGGTGTTTCGCCAATAAGTTCGTAGGAACCAAAAAGGTTTATATGTATGGATTATCCATCCATGTTGCTATGAACAGGACCATATTGTTGGCTGCTGTGGTGGCTATAATAGTGGTTATAGGCGTGGTTGCAGTGCTGGTTTACCGAAACGAAACGGTTGTTCAAAAATCGACGGGTTCAACATATTATCCAGTTACTGTTAGGGATGCTAGCGGTAGGAACGTTACACTCTACACATCGCCTTCGAGGATTGTGAGTCTTGCGCCAAGTGACACGCAGGTTCTCGTCTCCTTGGGTTTGGGGAAAGAGTTAGTGGGTGTGGACTACTACTCCTACCTCCTACTTAAATATTTGAATGCCACATCTGACCTGCCCCAAAATGTGACCGTGTTCTCTCCATCAATCTCGCCGAACATTTCGGGAATCGTTGCGCTTCGACCAAGCGTGGTGGTAGACGAGCTCGGACTGATAGGAGACTACTCGACCCAGCTCTCCGAGGCAGGGCTCACAACATTCTACACGAACGCTGATTACGCGGGGAACTATACTGCGATAGAGAAAAGCATAACCACACTAGGCAAACTCTTCGACAGGAACACGCAGGCTGTGGAGCTCGTAAACTGGATGAACACCAGAATCCATAGTTACGAATCTCAGGGTGACACGAGCGTGGCGTACCTTCTATGGGTTAATCCTGACCACACGTTTTACACGGCTGGCTCCAACACGTTTATCAACACAATTCTAAACCTATCAGGGGGTGTCAACGTCTTCTCTAACACCACGGGGTACCCCGTACTATCCCCAGAGAGTCTGATTGTTGGAAATCCTCAGATAATCATCGCCCAAGAGCTAACAAACCTGAGTTACACGCTTTACATGATAAACACAATGCCAGGAATCGCTAATGTGAGCGCCTACACCAATCACAGAGTGTACGTGATGTCACAGAACCTACCCACCTTCCTCCTAGACGAGCCTGGACCTCTCTCGGTTTACGCGATACAGATGATCAACTTAGCCATAAAGGGTGACGCCCCAAGCTATATCTCGAGTGCGTGGGTGGAAAGCGAACTCAACGTGACGCTCCCAGTGTTCTAACATGAAGAAAACATGGACATTGTTACTCAGCGTTCTACTTTTCTTTTCTATTCTCGCCGCACTCATCTTCGGCGAGGTCTATGTGCCTCCGTCGGCTCTCCTACATCCGCACGGAGTGTACAGCGTGATCCTTGAGAGGATACGTATACCCACGGTGCTCGCAGCCGCAGCTATCGGGACCAGTCTCGCGGTGTGTGGAGCCGTGATGCAGATGCTCCTCAGAAACCCACTCATGGACCCATACGTGAGTGGCACAGCGTCGGGTGGAGCCTTCGGCGCCGTACTCTCATATTTTCTGCTAGCATTCAACCTACCCTTCGCATATCTGGTGTATGTTTCCCCCCTGATTGCGTTCGCGTTCGCCCTACTCTCAACGCTCATCACGATAGCCGTGGGCAGGAGAACGGGCGTGTATGGGTTGGTGGTGGGGGGCGTGGTTGTTGCCTTCATTTTCTCCTCGGCGGTCACCATACTCACCACACTAATATCTACTAGGTTCCCGTTCGTGCCAAGTGTAACATTCTGGTTGCAGGGCCAGATCGTGGTTGTGGGGTGGAGGAGTGACCTGGGATTATTTGCTCTCACAGCCATCCTCGTGCTACTCGGGGTGAAGCAGGCGAGGAGGATCGACTTGGTGGCAATAAGCGACGAAATGTCCTATGCGAGGGGAATAAACCCCAACACATATAGGTACATGTGGGTTGTCCTCGTGAGCCTCGTGAGCGGCTACATAGTCTCGCTTGTTGGCATAGTGGGTTTCGTGGGCATAATCGTGCCCCACATCGTGAGGAGGATTCTCGGGGGCTCCACTACGGCGCTCGTACCCTACTCTGCCCTCCTCGGCTCACCCCTCCTCCTCCTTGCGAACATACTCTCAAGCGGGATTTTCGGAACAGTTATACCTGTGACAGCCATAACCTCACTCGTGGCGGCCCCAATCATTGTATACGTAATGGTGAGGGGTATTGCTGATAAGCGCTATTAGCGTGAAGCTTGGCGACAGACTCGTGTTACGAGAAGTGAACGTCGAGTTCGTCAGAGGCCTAAACGTGATACTTGGCCCAAACGGCTCGGGTAAAACCACACTACTTAGGTGTATAATCGAAATGTTCAAACCGCAGACCGGTAAAATCGAGGTTGAAGCGGGCGAGAAATCATACGCACCCGCAGAGTACTTCGGAGCCGAAATGAGTGTACTCGATGTCCTACTGTCAGGAGACTCAAGAAGAGAGTATACACCATACCTCGAGTTATTCAGCCTCCAATCCTTCCTAGAAAGGAACTTTTCAAGCCTGAGTACAGGTGAGAAAAGAATGGTTCTGATAGCGAAGGCTCTGGCTGAAGGTGACGTTGTTCTCATGGATGAGCCCACATCTGGCCTAGACTTAAAAAATCAGGTTAAACTTAGAGAGGTACTAGGTACCATTAAGCACAAGGTTATCGTTGTCTCCACACACGATGTGTCGTTCGCTCAGGCCGCGGATAGAGTTGCACTCCTAAAGTGTGGAAGAGTTATCGCGCAGGGGGAAGCCGAAAGGGTACTGACAGAGGACCTCCTCACACAGCTGTATGAAGTAAGGGTAAGACGAGTACACGTCGACGGCAAAACACTCTTCCTGACATAAAGAAGTCATCGACGGCCTCACAACAGATACTTTTGGCAGAGAGGAATTAATCTCGACCTCGTTCATTCGTATGTGATGGTTAAACTAAACCATTTTGATGATATCGTTAATTGATATTGGTCAGATAAGGATAAAATAGCGGATCGACCCCACACCATTTATGCGTGCGGATTGAGCCACCCACTCAAAATGCTCGTGTGTGGGGGGCGAACCCGCAAAACATGTATATTCAAGGAGAGAGATAGGAAGAAACCCGGTCGGAGAGAAAGGGGGCTCGAGCACTACTACTCTACATGTAGGGGCTATCTTCATGGGTGTGTAGGTGGGAGTGGGCGCTCATACGCTTGCTGGTTGAGCGTCTCCCACCACACGCGTCCCTCCCGGGATGGGCTAGGCCCGCGGAGCGAAGGGGTCTCAGCCACCCACTACCACTGGTGGGTGGAGACGGCCTCCAGAAAAGGGTTAGGAGACTCGTAGCGTGGGGTCATCCATAAGACGAAGCAAAGCTCAAGGTGAACGCTGAATGCGTGTACGTGCGGGCTGTCAGCGGTGGACGCTGGCACCTACGACGGGTGAAGGTTTTGGCTGCGGAGGCCGTCCCGGTGAGCCTGTTAGAAGCCCTCTGCACGCTTTACTATTCCTCCCGAGGTAGGGTTCTGAGTAGAGGGGTACGCTGGTGGGAACAAGTTGGAGTTCTATCGTGATGGATGAAGGTGGTTCATGGTACATGTGGTGGACGCCGAGCGCATGTGTCTCAGCTAACACCCACCGCTACGAGACGTTCGGTGAGAGGAACAGAGTGGGTTGGTGCGGCGCTTCCTCCACATCCGCTTGATGAGGATAGAGGAGCAGGGTGGTCTGGGGAACGTGAACACACACAGGCTAGGGATAGGCGCACCCGCCAGCTCAAAGCCTCCCTAGGCGTATTCTACGCCCACCTACTATAACTGGCTTCGCGTTCACAAGGGTTTGAACACCCCCCACAGCCCTATGTGGCGGTCTTATCGATATCGTAGGCTCTCGTAAAAAAGTTGATAAGCCCCGCTTAGTTGTGGGATACATGCGCCCTTACACTATTCTCAATTTTGCTATGACCGTGGATGGAAAAATAGCCTCCTATACTGGTGAATCATCGATTTCCAGTGAATTGGATAAGCGTAGAGTGCATGAGCTCCGAGCGTCTGTTGACGCTGTGGTTGTTGGTTCAAACACAGTTCTAGTCGATGATCCCAGGCTGGATGTCAGGTATGTGGAGGGTAGGGATCCCCTTAAGGTGGTGGTGGATGGTTCATTAAAGATTCCACTAAATTCCAGGCTGGTCACGCTTTATCCGGGGAAACTGATTGTGGGGTGCACGCAAAAGGCGGACGCTGGTAAGGTGCGCGAATTAGAATCCAGAGGTGTGAGGTTAGTGCGCTGCGGAGTTGGCGAGCATGTTGATCTTCCATTCTTTTTTGAAAAGTTATATGAGCTAGGCATTAGGAGGGTACTTGTGGAGGGTGGAGGTGAGCTAAACTGGCATCTTCTCGTAAACGGTTTAATCAACGAGGTTCAACTCACAGTAGCTCCCTTTATTGTAGGTGGCAAGGATGCTATAACGCCTGTTGAGGGTAAAGGTTTTCCATACATTAAGGATGGGTTTAAACTTAGGCTCACCGAAGTCAAACAAATTGGAGAAGAAGTCATCTTACACTATAGTGTGACCGGGCGGTAGCCTTAATTTGCTGTTCGAGGTTGTTCCACCAGTGTCCGGCGTCGAGGAGATTCTGTTCAAAGCGGGTGAGGGCAGGATTCTAAGCGTGGATGAGTATGTCCAGGTATACGACTTCTTTACGCGACACAGACCAAATCTCGATAAATCAACGATAACTTATTCGAGAAAAGTATTCATCCCGCTCACCAACTTGTGCAGAGATAGCTGCGGGTACTGTGTGTTCGCAAAGAAGCCTTGGGACACACGTGCCAAGACCTATACTTTGGATGAAGTGATTAGTATTGCTAGAATAGGAGAGAAACTTGGGTGTAAGGAGGCGCTCTTCAGCTTGGGGGATAAACCTGAACTCGCATACCCAGAATTTTCAGAGTATTTGAGTAGATTGGGTTTTAGGAGCACTGTTGAATATCTTATCCATGCGTGCGATAAGGTTAACACTTTAACTTCTCTGATTCCACACGTTAACCCTGGAACCCTTTCATGGAGCCAGATGAAGGAGATGAAAAATGTGTGCGCCAGTATGGGTGTGATGCTTGAAAACGTCTCAGAGAGACTGATGGAAAAAGGAATGGCGCATGAAAACTGTCCAGATAAGCATCCGAAGGCGAGGATCGCTATGATCAAAGCCGCTGGAAGCCTTAAAATTCCTTTCACGACTGGCATCCTAGTGGGAATAGGTGAAACTGTGAGGGAAAGGGTGGAATCCCTCCTAGCCCTAAGAACTATCCAGCTCGAATTTGGGCATATCCAAGAAGTCATAATTCAGAACTTCAGGCCGAAGATGGATACTAGGATGAGTAACTTCCCTGAGCCCCAAGCAGAAGACTTCCTTGCGACAATCTCACTAGCCCATCTTATCCTCGGAGGATTAACCACGATTCAGGCACCACCCAACTTGGCGAGGGTTCCACTTATAGAGTACGTTGAGCGCGGAGTTAGGGATTTTGGTGGCATAAGTCCTCTTACAGTTGACTATATTAACCCCGAGGCCCCCTGGCCTCATCTGAGGTCATTGAAGGGCGAGCTTGAGCGGATGGGTTATTCATTTCGCGAAAGGCTTTGCGTTTATCCTCGCTATATAAAGGAGGCAGGATGGGTGAGCAGAGTATTCGATGAAAAGATTAAAGAATATGTGGGAGATGATGGCTTGGTTAGACCACCATGGGAAGCCTTTTAGGAATTCTCGAATCCGAGCTCAAAAATATTGAAGGCGACGTGTCGTCCATCTTAGATAAGGCTTTAGATGGCAGAGAGGTTAACGTGGAAGAGGGGGCGAAACTGTTTGGCGTAAAAGCCGGGGCTCTCACACTTCTTCTGCTAACCGCCGATTATTTGAGGAAGAAGAGTGTAGGGGATTTTGCTACATTTGTGGTTAACCGTAACATAAACTTTACCAATGTATGCGTGAAAAGATGCGGTTTCTGCGCTTTCAGCCGCGACCATCGAACAGAAGAAGGCTATTTTCTCCCCATCAGCGAGGTTGTTAGAAGAGCTAAAGAGGCTAGAGCCTTCGGCGCAACCGAGGTTTGTATTCAAGCAGGCCTCGCCCCGAGTGTTAGTGGTGAGCTTTACCCTGCCCTTGTCCGTTCAATAAAAAAAGAAGTTCCTGAACTACATATTCATGCCTTCTCACCGGAGGAGGTTAAATACGGGTCAAAAAGAATGGGTGTGAGTTACAAAGAGTTTCTTTTGATGCTAAAAGAGGCTGGTATAGGTAGCCTCCCAGGTACATCCGCCGAGATACTCGACCAGAGGGTTCGCGACCTGATTTCCCCTGGAAGAATAAAGGTTGACGAATGGGTTGAAATCATTAGGACGGCGCATCTTCTAGGAATACCCACAACGTCAACCATCATGTACGGTCATGTTGAAACAGATTTGGAGAGAGCCAAGCACATCGCTCTTATTAGGGAGATACAAAAGGAGACACGTGGGTTTACAGAGTTTGTCCCACTAAGCCTAGTCCACTGGGAGGCCCCGATGTACACAAAGAAACTCTTAAACGTTGAGTTCAGGCTTCCAACCGGAGCCGACGTTCTGAGGATGTATGCTGTTTCCAGGGTTATGCTTAACGGTTACATCTCAAACATTCAGGTGTCATGGGTAAAAGAGGGACCTAGGTTCAGCCAAATTGGGTTGCTTGCTGGTGCGAACGATATGGGGGGAACCCTTATGAATGAATCCATCTCCACAGCGGCTGGAGCAGCCAACGGTCAACTCGTCAGACCCAAAGAATTCATACGGATGGCAACCGACCTCAATAGGATACCAGCTGAAAGGTCGACCCTCTACAAAATAATTCACATACATAGTTCAGCTAGTCCAAGTCACCCTCTAGACTCTGTTTCGAACCCCGAAGAAGTCTTCGGCTCGTATCAGAAGTTGGTGAGAGCCTCCGAACACAGGTTTATAAACTCTGTCAACAGGGGCGTGGACATTGCCTAGCTTAGGCGGCGTGTGCGCGCTGGTAGGCGAGGGTCTGCGACCTCTTTTTGACTGCGAAATAGTTTGGAGGGGTGATAGGATAGTTGAGATTGAGGGCAACAGTAACGGTCGGTTACAGGATGTAGAGCACATAGTTCTTCCCAGCTTTATAAACGCCCACACACATATTGGGGACTCGCTCGCAAAGGAGGCCTACATAGGTTTAGGCCTAGAGGAGGCGGTTGATCCCCATAAGGGTTTAAAGACGAAAATAATCAGCACCGCCTCAAAGAATGATTTGGTCAAAGCGATGCGTTCAGTGCTTGAGCAGTGCGTATCTCTCGGAGTAACGCACCTTATAGACTTCAGGGAAGGAGGGTTAGAGGGGTTAAGTCTGGGGAGGGAAGCTTCTCAGGGACTCGACATAGACCTCTTACTACTAGGTAGGTTGGCGACGCCTCCATCGAAGGGTCGAATCCTTGAAAATCAGGGTTTCACGGATTTTGAACTGGAAGAGCTCCATAAAGTGTGTGAAAAGGGTAACGGCTTGGGAATCAGTGGTGCGAACGAGTACAGCGACAAAATGCTCACACAAATAAGGGAGATCGTTCGCGGGCAGAACAAGTTGTTAGCGGTGCATTGCTTAGAGTCCCATGAAACACGCGGGAGATTGAAGGGGGTCTTAGGTAGAGATGAGTTTCAGAGGTGTTTTAACATGCTGAGGCCGGACGTGTTTGTCCATATGACCGACGCCACACCTCAAGAGATTTCATATGCATTCAACATGGGTGTTGTAGTGAGCTGCCCGCGTTCTAACGCTGCTCTGGGAAATGGTTTTCCACCTCTAACCCAAATATTGAACGGTGGGGGAGGGCTTGGAACCGATAATGTAATGGTGAACTCTCCAGACATGTTTAGAGAGATGGAGTTTGCTTACAAGTGTTTGGTGGGTACCACTCGGAAGCCCTTTCAACGGGTAGAAGAGGTCTTAAAGTCCGCTACAGTGAACCTACGGCCACGTCTGGGTTTAAAGCCCATAGAAGTAGACGCGGAAGCAGACTTCATGGTACTTAACGTTAGAGAGTTAAGACCCTTCTGGAATCTT
>Ga0079043_1000120_pt1 | contig 14064 bp, 14 predicted proteins | sample ECHtaG_2_FD_72778 | JGI IMG/M metagenome (GOLD analysis project Ga0079043, IMG submission 72778) | Hot spring microbial mat communities from Yellowstone National Park, Wyoming, USA - ECH_C virus_MetaG | ecosystem: Environmental > Aquatic > Thermal springs > Hot (42-90C) > Microbial mats ... | reverse complement strand
GGCGGATCCGGCGGATCCCCTCCCCACCTACCGTCGCGTCCTCCGTACCCTGCCTGCGGGCGTGTGGGTGATCACCAGCCCCTGGATCACGCCGCCCCCAAGCCCACCTCCCTGGTGGGACCCCTGGCTACGCTGGGGGATCCAGCAGGCTCGTGCCGGACGGCGCCTCGTGTGGGTCACGCCCCAACCCATCCCGTGGCTGACGGCAGCGGATTTGGCCGCGTTGCGCCGTTGGTCGCGCTAGGCCCTCTCCGCTCTCCAAAGGAAGTGAGGTTGTGTTAGACGGCATGTTCGCCACCGGCACCTTGCAAAAATGGATCGAGACCGAATCCCCCCGGGAACTCGCCCTGGACGGGCTGATCCTCCACGCGCTGGCCGTGCTGGCCATTCCCTACGCGGATCCCCAGCACCACGCCTACCCCATTGACAGAGCCCACATCCATCCCGCCATCACCTACTTCGGCAAGAACGCCCACCGCTATCCGCCCAAGCTGCGGCGGCAGATCGCCCGGCGGATCCTCCGCGCCGCCTTGCGCTACGGCGTGGAGGTCGGCAAGGACTCTGTGGTCCGGCAGATCGCTGAGGGCAAGGACAAACTGCCCGCAGGCAAGCATGAGCCCGGTACCAGCCGCGTCTACCGGGAGGAACACAAGGCTGAGGCCCCGTCCCTGGGGTCGGTTGGCCCGAGCGGCCCGCACCCCTTCCCGCCCCTCGCGGTGGAAGAGGACGCCCGGCGGAAGAACTGGGGCGACCAGGAACTCTTCGACGACATCGAAAAACTCCGCAAGTGGACCGACACCGCCGACAAGGAATTCAACCTGCTCTGGGACTTCCTCTCCGCGCTGTCGGATCCGCCCCCTGCCCAAAACCCGCGTGGGTAGTATATAAGTGAACCGACCTCTAACGCGCCCGTCCGCATCCTTGCGGAACGTACACGTTGGAACGCGAAATCTCCACATAGGTCCGGTGCGGTCAGCCGACCGGACCAGTGCCCGTCCGCGCCGTTGATCCGCAAGCGGGGCGCCGGGCACGCACACAAGGGAGGCAGGCTTGTGCCCGTCATTGCCGCCCCTCCGAAAGTGCTCACGGCGGATCACACCCATAACCCCTGGGTCGCGAAATATGGGCTCTCCGACTGGCGGATCCACGGCACCGTCACCTCGGCGGTGGAGGATGCCGAGGGCAACGTCTTCACGCCAGATCGGATGCATTGGGATCCCTTTTTAGTGCGGGGCTACCTCGACATCGACCACGGGTTCTTCAACCACGGCCTCGAAGAGGCGGTGGTTGGTGTCCCCGAGGCCGTCTACGTGTACCCCGACCATGTGGAAGTCACCTTCCGCCTGCTCAACCGGCCCGACGCCCAGGCCATTTATGAATACGTCAAGGCCCATCCCAACGAACTCGGTTTCTCCATCGCCGGGCCGCTGCAAAAGGCCCTTTTAGAACGTAACGGCACGTGGCCTGGCATTGAGTGTGTGGCCATCACCCACGCGCCGATCAACGCCGAAACCAATGCGGTCGCGCTGTCGGCCCAGCACTTTCGGCTGGTCTGGCAGACCGTCCAAGCCTTAAGCGCCTTGGCGGATCCGCCGACCTCCCTCGGAGGCTGGCGTCAGTGGTTCTTAACGCAGGGCTGGGATTGGTGGACGGCGCACCGCTTGAGCCTGTGGGCCAGCACGTATTGGCCCCAACGGGGGCAATCCACCCCAACCACCACCCGGCAGTGGTTGCTGAGCAACCTGCTGGTGGATCCCCAGGATTTGGAAGCCATGCGGCAGCGCATTGCCCACCACCTCCGCCAGTACCGCCGCACCCACCCCCACGATCCCCACTTCCAGCCCGACGGGCGATTTTACTCGCTCGCGGACGCGGTGGCGCATTTCCGCCACTGCGAGGGGTTCACCAAGGAGCAGGTGGCCCACATCCTGGGCATCATCCGCAACCAACCCACCTTCATCATTCATCCCCCGGCGGCGCAATTCACCCGCCGTGCATAGAAAGTGAGGCTATCGCACCTTGCGCGAATCGGCTTCTCGGCCTGAAGAGTTGCTGGAGGAGCTTTTAAACCTCGTCCGCACCGGCGACAACGGCCCGATGTATGAGGGCTGGGGCGAGGATCAGGAAAAGCTCCGCCGGATGCAACTGGACGGCGGGGATCTGTACCCCGAGCCGTACACCCGTTCAGCCCATGTGTCTGACCGGGAAAACGAAGAATTACTCGGCGCGATTCTCCGGCTGTTCGGCGAATTGGACCGCCGGGAGCCCGCTGACGGCGTGGAGGCCGTCCGGGAGCAACAGCGATCCGGTGCCAACGTCGCCGATGTCACTACCAACTATCCCGGCAAGTTTCGCTCCCGCTTCCAGGAGCAGTTCAGTGGCGTTGGGTTCGCCTCCCTGGTGGATCGGCTGATCCGCGCCGAAGTGGAACGCCGTGCTGCCTCGATGGCGCTGGCGATGGTCAAGAAGTACCTCTCCGCCCACAAAGCGGAAGCGGCGGACCATGCTCATGACCGGGGCATGGCTGCGGACGGCGGCAAGGAACACGGCCTGTGCGGCGTCTGCGGCAAGTCCCTCGCGGACGGACACCGCCACGACGCCCACCACAATGTGAACCTGCCCAATGTCGGCATGGAGGCCGCTTCCCACGAGAAAGGCGACAAGGGTGGCGAGGACAGTGCCGAGCGCCGCGAGCGCGAGCACCTGATCGAGGCCGTCAAGGCGGACATGGACGAGATGAAGAACCAGCTCTCCGCCGCCCTCTCCGAAGTCGCGGCCTTGCGGTCGCAACTGTCCGCCATGCAGGCGCCTGTGGGATCCCGCACCTGGATGACCCAGCCGGTGCCTGGAGGCGCCAACCAGCCCGGCGTGTTGCAGCCGACGCTCTCCGCCGAGCAGCAGGCGCTGGACCAGAAGATCGCGGCCTTCTCGTTGCAGGGGCGCCAACTCATCGAACGGATGAGCCAGGAGCCGGATCGGGCCGCGAAAGTCCGCGAACAGCTCATTAACGCCACCCTGGCCTTCAAGAACGGCGTGCCCGCCAGCATCACCGATCCCGATCTCTTGCAGATCGCGCAGAGCCTGAGCCTGCCTGCCACGCTGCCGGGATCCTTTGGGGTTCCGCACGCGGAAGGGGGAGCGCAGTAACCGATGGTCAACCCCATTTACTACCAACTGACCACCCCGCAGACGCTGACGTTGCAGCAAAACATCATGGAGCTGCAAAAGGCAATGGCGGTCCAGTACCTGGGCGCCTTGGGCCAGTTCCCCGGCCCGGGGGAAGTCGGCGTCCAGTCGTTGGAGTCGGAATTCTACATTCTGACTTACGGCGACAGTGAATTCAAGGGACTGGCGGACATCGAGCCGGTGCCCGTCACCAGCTTGGTCCACCAGTACCAGCTCCTGACCCAATATGGGTCGGACATCCCCGCCGCAGTTGGCATGGCGGCGCTGCCGGGGATCAACCAATCCTTCTACCAGCGCGGCTACGCCGAGGTCCGCTTCTTCGCGGATCTGCGGCAACTCCCCCTGCCGATGCTCCAGATCGAGTCCTCGGTCGGGAACTTGGTGGCCCGCTACACGGCGGACTCCCTGTACGCCCTGGCCGGGAAAGTGGAGCATGAGATCTGGCATGGGGACTCCGATGTCAACCCCTTCACCTTTGACGGGTTGAAGAAGCAGATCAAGAATTTCATCCAAAATCCCGCCTACGGGCAGTTCGTCCAAGCACCCAACATCGTGGATGCGCGGGGGGGCTACCTCACCCCGGCGTTGTTGGAGCAAGCGGTCGAGATTGTACGGATGAACTGGGGTCCGACCAACAACCTCCGCCTGCACGCCTCGCCTGCCGCGTTGCAGCCGCTGGCCACCAACTTCCTCGGCAACCAGCGCGTGATCCCGAGCCTGTGGAATGGCGGGGCCGGGAACCGCTTCTCCCGCTGGGACGCGCAGTTCGGCACGATCTTGATGCGGGACAATCGGTTCACCGAGAAAGCCCCGTTCAACCCGCTGCCAAAGACATCTTCGCAGAACTTCGGCATCGGCCCGAACGGCCCGGTCAACCCCACCGCCGCGCCCACGGTGACGGTCAACACCACCGACCCCGCCTCGCAGTGGGTGTCCGGATCCAGCTACTCGCCTCCGGGGTACTACAGCTACTGCTATGAGTACATCAACCCCGGCGGGGTCTCCCTGGCCTCCCCCATTTCGGCGCCGCAGAACATCCCGGCGGGCGGATCCGCCACCTTGTCGATCCCGATCAACGTCTCCCCGGCAGTCACCGGGATCCGGATCTACCGGAACGCCACCCCCTACAGCTCGGCGTCGGTCACGCCGCAGTACAGCGACATGCAGATGGTCGGGGACTACCCGGTCGGCAGCCAGGTGGGCACCTTCACCTGGACCGACGAGAACGCGGATCTCCCCGGCACCTATGACGTGTTCCTGCTCAACCCCAACAAGGGTGCCGTCCACATGGGCCGGTTGGGCGACGTGAAGAAGTACGACCTCGCGCCGATTACGATGGCGCAGTGGTTCTTCACCGCCTTCTTCGGCATGCTGATCGTCCCCGCGCCGCAGTGGCACGTGTGGATCAAGAACGTCCAAGGCGCGACCTTGCCGACGGTGGCGGTGCCTGCGGCCTACTAATGCCGCGATCTGGGTAGGATTGGAGGATCCCCGTGAGTTATCAGCAAGGGATGATCACCCTCTACAACCCCACCAGCGAAGTCCAGTACGTCGGGACGTACACCATCGCCGCCGGGCAGACGGCCCAGATCCCGCTCAATGCGGCAATGACCGACACCACCTTCCTCGCCAAAGTGGTGTCGCAAACCGTGCTGATCGTGGGTTACCCTGGGTACGACTGGCTCGACTGGCCGGAGGCTCCCTATCCGGCGGCGTATGCCTGGCTGCCGCCGACGCAGTTGGGATCTTCCAACCCCTACCCGGTGCCGCCCATCAATTTGACCTTCGCCAAGCACGCCCGGCTGTTCGTCAATCCCGGCGGATCCCCCCTGACCGTGCAGTTGGCCATCACCCACCCTCCCACGGTCACTGGCGGGATCCCGACCACCTGGTATCCGCTCACAGACTGGATGCCCAGCGGGACGGCCACCATCAGCCAACCCACCCAGTGGCCGCTCCCGCCGGGGATCCCCCTCTTGCAAGCGGTGCTGACCTACTCCGGCACCCCGACCGTCTCCATGACGGTGACCTTCCAATAATCGAGGAGGTTTCCGATGGCAAGCACCGGCATCATCGGCACCGGCACGAGCCCGCTGTACTTCCAGAACATGCTGGACCCGTATGCGCCGAGCACGGCCACGCCGTTTCAACTGACGCCCGGCACCATCATCAACGTGCCCGGCGCGATCGCGGGAAGCACCCTCCGCACCAAACTCATGACGGTGACGATCACCGCCACAGGCACCTCACAGGCGTTTGCCCACAACCTGACCGACGTGAACGGCAATCCCACCGTACCGCTAGGGTTTCTCAACGTCGCGTCCACCGGGCTGTTCTTTTCCAACCCCCCGCCGGACGCGACCAACATCTACCTCAACTCGCCCTATACGGCCAACAACACTGTCACCATCCTGCTGCTGTACTAAACACATAGCTTATGAACCGCTTTGCCGTCACCGCCACCAACAGCTATAAGTCGCTTCAACTGATCGATCCCGGCCAGCGATCCGCCTTGGCCTGGAATCCCTATCCCCCCAATGGGGAAGGGGCCGTGACCGATGGGTTCTGGACGGCAGAGCCGTGGGGAGCGCAGTTTCGCGGCGCATGGCTCATCTCGCCGCAAATCGCCTCCGTGGCCTCCGGCACCAGCGGGACCGTCACGCTGCCGTGGCCGATCACCCAGTCGGTGGTGCCCCACACCGCCCTCATCTGGCTGGCCAACAACACGGATGTTTCCACCACCTGGACCCTGACCTGGACGCTGCCTTGGGGGAGTGGAACCCAAACCCTGGCCTTGACGGATCTGGGCACCATCACCCTCGCCGCCAGCGGCACCGGGCGGATTGTGGCCGTCGCACCAATCCCACCCATCAGCGCCCAGGCGACGACCGTGGCCTGGGAGATCGCGTTGGGCGCGACGGTGGGGGCGGCAGGATCCCTCAGCGCGGGGCTCATGTACTGGTAACCGCGAAAGGAGGGGGCCGATGGATCCCCACAGCATTGCCCAGCGGTATCTCGGCACGATGGCGGATCTGCGGGGATCGCGCTTCCGATCCCCGACCCCCGACGAGCGCCAGTGGGCGATGCAGGCTGTCCAGCAACGCTTTAACCGCGACCACCTCCGCCAGACGCTCCAGACGCTCGGCGTCCCGCTCAAGACGGCGGATCCCGCCACCGTCGGGCAAACCGGCTACGTCGGCAACAGTACGGATCCCCTCTATACCACCGCCACGGAGTCCATCCAGCAGCAGATCATCACCGGCGGATACTTCAACTTCCCCCAAAGCCCCGACGCCAGTGGCGAACTGTGGGGCAACATCGGGGAAGGTCCGCTTGGGTACAACTGGAACATCAACGGCAGCCCCATCGTCAACCCCTACATCCCGGCCTACTTCGGGGACCAACAGCCGCCCGTCCTCAACTTCCCGCCCGCGTTCAGCCGGGCGGATTTTGAAAGCCGCCACCTGTTTGGCTTCGAGGCGCTCCTGCAACAGTGGCCCGGATGGCCGCAAGCCTACGAGCGGTTCTACCACCAGGCGGTGGATGCCGTCGAAGCAGCCTTCGGCGGTTTCATCTATCCCCGCCTGATTTTGACGGACGGGATGGAGCGGGGCTTCATTCCCGGCACCGACTTCGACCTCGAAGAGCGAGAGTACGACTTCTGCCAACCTGCTGGAGAATGGGTGCTGACGCCGCAAGGCTACCGGCCCATCGAAACCTTGCGCCCCGGCGATATGGTCCTGACCCATACCGGGCAATGGGCGCCGATCCGGGAATGCTACCAGCGCCCCTACCACGGGACGATGCACACAATCTGGGTGGCGGGCCTGCTGCGGCCCGTGCGGATGACCCACGACCACCCGGTCTGGAGCTACCGCGATCCCGCCTACAAACAGCGCAAGACCCAGGTGCATCCGGTACGGCCCTTAGCGGATCCTGACTTCCGTCCGGCGGAGGCCCTCCGCGTTGGCGATGTGGTACGGTGGCCCATCGACCAAACCGTGCTCTCCCCTACCGCCTTGGAAGCCGCGTTCATCGCTGCCTGCGGAGATCACGCGGTCTATGAGTCCACCATCGGCACCCGAGACGCCCAAGGCCGGATCCGCACCGCCCAACGCACATTCCGCCCCCTGCGCCCGGAGGAAGTGCCGTTTATCCACGATCCCCGCTTCTGGCGGCTTGTGGGGTACTTTCTCGGCGATGGGACGGTCAAACCGTCTGGGATCATCCTCACCCTGGGGAGCACGGAAACCGCCGAAATCCAGGAAGTCATGCAGATTGCCGAGACCGTCCTAGGCCGTCGCGCCACCGTCACCGTCAGCCCCTCGCAACCCTCCTGTGTCCGCATCCAGATCTCATGTGCCGCGTTGTCCGGGTTCTTTCGCGGGTTGTACCACACCCCGCCAGGAAAACGGCATCACGCCGCGCACAAGCAGATCTACCCGTGGATGGAGTGGCTGCCGCTCGACGCCCAGCGCGAACTGCTGGCGGGATACTTCCTAACCGATGGATACCGTAACGCTCCCAAGCCCTCCCCCACCTATCAAATCACCTCCGTTTCGCGACCGCTCTTGGAAGCCATCCAGCGCATCGGCTGGCGGCTCGGCATCGCAGGCACCTTGAAACAAACCAAAGGCGCGGGGATCCTCCAGAGCCCCTCCAACGGCAAACGGTATCCGACAGCGCCCGCTTATACCTACTCCGCCGGACCCGATTTCGGACGGATCGTCCTAGGTCACGACACGGAGCAAACGCGCCGTCCGAGTGCGCGGCAAACCTGGGTGCAAGACGGGTTCGTGTATGCCCAAATCCGCCAGATTGACCGGGAGGCCGCCGCAGAGACGGTCTACAGCTTCCAGGTGGACCACCCCGACCACTCGTATACCGGCTATGGCATCGCGACCCATAATTGCGCGACCGAGTTCTATAACTGGGGCTGGACACGCCTGCGGTACACCCCGCTGATGGCGATCCTCAACATGACGTTGGTGTACCCGACCGGGCAGATGATCTTGCAGTTCCCGCCGTCCTGGATCAAGCCCCAGATGCTCTCCGGCGAAATCCGGCTGGTGCCGCCCCAAGGGGCCATCAGCCAGATCGTCCTCGGTCCCGGCGGCTATCTCGTGATGCTCATCGGGGGGACGCTCACCGACATGCCTGCCCTGATCTTCGTGGATTACATCGCGGGCATGTGGCCGATCCCCCAACTGCTCGTCCGGGCCATTGAACTGCGGCTCGCCTTGATGGTCTTCCCCATTCTCTCCGACGCCGTGGCCCGAGGCCGGGCCGACGTGGTGACGAGCGTGGACGGGATCCAGCACCGGCAGCTCTTCACCACCCGATCCGACGTGATGGGGCTCTCCGGGCGGATCAACCAGTACACCGCCGAGTTTGTCACCTTGATCCGCCAGGCGCGGGCGCGGTTTCTCGGCACCATCCAGACCAAGAAGTTCACGGCAATGTGATATGGAGCAACCGGCCTACGTCAATCCCGTCCACTGGGCAGAGCATGACTTCCAAGCGATGATCCACGCCGTCGCCCAGCCGGTGTGGTGGGTCTCCTCCAGCCCGTGCAGTTGCTATGGACGCTACCGGCAGGTGCCGGATCGGGCACTGACGTATGACCCGGAATGCCCGCTGCACGATGAGGACGGCTACGTGTACACCGACGCGGTGTGGATCACGGGCTCCATCCTCCAGAAGATGCGGCAGGATATGAGCTACGTGGAGACCGGCCAACAGATCCTGGGGACGGCGGAGTGGCTCGTCTTTCCCACCCAGATGGATGGATCCCCCAATCCCGCCTACACTGGCATCAGCGACCATGACCTGATCATCGCCGCCGAGGCGGTCGCCACCTTCACCGATCCCGTGCCCATCGGCCAGACCACCCTCCGCCGCCCGATTGTGCGGATTCTCGACATGCGCTATCAGGGTCAGTCGGTGGATCCGGCCCTGTACCGCGTGGAGCAGGGGAAGATCCAGTGGAGCCCGAGCCTCTTGGCCCTCTCGGGCGTGGTCTCGGTGACGTGGCAATACCACCCCATCTACACCTTGCTCACCGCGCTGCCCTCGATGCGCGTCTTCGCCGAGCAATCCTGGCCGCGCCGGGTGGCCCTGCAAGAGCGCAGCTTGATGGGCTACCGCCTGTGGCGGGCCTTATGGGGCAAGGTGCCCGGCTGGGACTGGATGCCGGATCCGCCGGAGGGGTCGTCATGAACATGGAGGTTGCGGTAGAAACGGATGCGTCGGCCTGGTTGCACGGCGCGGTGAACTGGGTGCAAGCCGCCGTGCAGGCGATGGCCGAGCGGCGGCAGCAAAACGGGATTGATCCCACGGCGGTGATGGAACCGCACGAAACCGGGGCCATCCTCCACACCCAAGCGCCAGTCCTGCCCGTCGCCCAGGTGTGGGTGATGACCAAGCCGGGGCGGGATCTCGCCCCTATGTTGCTGGCCCAACGGCCCGGCCAGCCGGTGGTCGTCCACCTGGCAGGCCCGCCGGATCCCGCCCGCTTCCAGCGCCAGCCGTATCAGACGCTCCTCACCACCTACTTCGGCATCACCCCCCAGCCGGGGGTCAACTACAGCAAGGCGCTGACCGAACTCGGCTACGCGCTGGCCAGCCAAGGCCCACTGCCGGAGCTGAGCTACGAAGGGCCAACGCAGACTGCCTATCCCTGGCGGAGTTGGCGCCCCACCCCCTACCGCACCATCACCGCGCAGACGGTGGCGGAGAATCCCGCCAGTTGGTGGACGCGCCCCACCTTCGAGGCCCAGGAGGTCTCCTCCGCCTCCGCCCAAGGCGGATCCGCCCTCCCCATCTGGCTTGAATGGGAGCAACTGCTAGGAGGCTAAATGCTCACCACCGTCCTGGTCTCCCTGTTGCCGCAAATCTACCAAGAGGCCGGAGTCCCGGTCCAGCCGGTTCCGGCGGAACCCCAAAAGACCGATCCCGATGCCTTGACCATCGTGCGCGGGTTTGGGACGGAGATCCCCGACCGCCCCTTGTTGACCGTGGCCCGCAGCGGCGGATCCCCCATGTCCAGTTGGTGGCTCGGCAATGTGGGCATGGTCCAGCCGGGGGTGCCGGTGCAAGTCACCTACTGGCAGGACGAAGTGACCTTGACGTGGGAAGTGCCTGCCTCCCAAGGCGGCGAGGTGGAGCTGGACCGCTTGGTCCAGATCTTCTTGGTCGGTATGACCACCCACTTCAACCAACTGGTGCAGCCGCCTCCCTACGGGTATGGCCTGTACAACCCCCGCTGGAGCATCGGGGCGGTGACGGCCATCAACCGAGGCCGGTCGAGCGAGGAGCCCAGTGGGCACCTGCTGTACCGCACCACCGGCCAGTTTCTCGCCAACGTGCCGGTTCCCGGCACGGTGGAGACCGGCATCCTGCCTCCGGTGCGGATCCAGTTCACCGTCCAGCCGGTGCCGCTTGCTGCCGCGTCCGCGCCGACGGCGACCGCCAGCCTGACCGCCTCAGGGAACGCAGCGGCGCCGGAATCCGTGTCCTTTGACGTGTTACTTACCGAATAAAGGAGGCCGCTTCTGTGGCGGTTACGTACCAAAACCAGACTCTGGGAGTGCCAGGTGTTTACACCTTCGTCAACCCCAACGGCCTGACCGTGCAACCCAGCGGGGCCAACAACCTCGTGGTGCTGGTCGGATCGTCCACCGGCGGCCCTCCCGGACAGTTTGTGATCCCGCCGGATCCCCTCACGGCCCGCGACCAGTTCGTCGGCGGGGATCTGGTCAATGCCTATCAATTCGCGGTGAACGCCGGAGCCGGGCAGGTCGCGCTGTGGCGCGTGGATCCGGCCACCCAATCCAGCCTGACGATCTATGGGAGCAACGGCCAGCCGAGCTTCACCGTCACCTCGGCGGATTATGGCGCGTATACCGACACGTTCGCCCTCGCCATCTCCGGGACGGTCGGCAACCTGACCGCCACCTTCTATGACGGCTACCGCAACCTGACCTACAGCCAAAGCGGGCTTGGCCCCGCAGGCAGCATTGCCTACACTGGCAATGCCACGGCAGCGGTCGGCGCGATCACCAACGGCCTGACCGCCCCCACCGTCACCGTCTCCTCGGGCACCGGCGGCAACCTCGGCAGCGGCACCTGGGGCGTGGCCGTGGTGGCCAAGAACGCCGCCTCTCGCGCCGTCTCCACGGTCGCGACGGCCAATCTGACCGCCTCCAACAACACCCTGACAGCCAGTTGGGGATCGGTGGTCGGGGCCTTCACGTATGACGTGTATCTGTCTGGAACAACTGGCTTCAGCTTTATCACCAGCGTGCCCGCCACACCCACGGCAACCACCTACACCGCCACCATTACCCAGCCAGGGCAGCCTACGACCTTGCCCACCGCCACCAGCGGCCCGGCGTTTGTGGCGTTGCTGGCGGGGCAGACGGACGGATCCCAAAACATCAACCTCGCGCTCACCGGCAACTACGCGACCTTCGGCCAGTTGGTAAGCTACCTCAACGTCCAGGCAGGCTACACCGCGCAGACGGCCTCCAGCCTCGCGGCCCAAATCCCCTGCACCCTGCTGGATCCCTCGACCGCCAACACATCGTTGTTGGGCAGCGGGATGAATGTGACCAGCAACACCGGCGCCGTGGTCACGTGGCTCAACAACCTCACTATCGGGTCCCTGCCGTATGTGAACGCGGTGGCCGCCACACCGCTCAATCCCCCGGCGAACCTGCCGCTGACCAACCTAGTGGGGGGCACCACCGGCACGGCGGGGTTGGCCCAATGGCAGGCGGCGGCCCAAGCGTTAATCCAGTTCACGCAGCAGAATCCCGGCGGTCCCCTCCCCCGGTACGTGGTGGCCCTGACCAGCCAGATCCCCTTCGCCCAGGCGCTGGCCCAGGCGGTGACCACCAGCGTCAACCAGTTCCCGCCCCTCTTTACGGAACTCTTCATCGGCGGCGGCACCGCCCCGACCGTCCAGACCGAAATCCAGCGCAGCGCCCAGTTTGCCTCGCACCGCGTCATCAACGCCGGGTGGAGCTTCTATGGGTATGACACCAGCATGAACTACACCCTCTTCCCCGGCTACATGCTGGCCGCGATCTACGCGGGCCTGCGGGCCAACCTTGGCGTGGCAACGCCCTTGACCAACAAGCTCTTGCCCGGCGTCCTCGCCATCGCCAATCCGCCCTCGCCTGCTCAGGTCGCCCAGTTGCTAGAGAACGGGGTTGCGGTGCCGATGGTCAACGAGGTCGGGCAGATCGTGATCAGCCGGGGCGTCACGACCTCGCCGATCCACGCCAACCTCTACGACCGGGAGGAATCGGTCACCAACGTGGCGGATGCCGTGCGGATCTTCCTGATTCAGAACACCGCCAACACCAACACCAACATCATCGGCGCCCCCAACTACGGCAACGTGACCACCAAGGCCTTGATCGGCTGGATCAACAGCTTGCTCGACAAGGTGCAGACCTTAGGCTGGATCGCCGGATACACCCCGGTCACGCAACTGACGCCCATCCAAGGCAACCCCTTGTACCTCGCCGCGCAAATCACCATCCAGGTGCCGACGCCCATCAACGTGGTGGCGTACACGCTCAACCTCACGGTGCCGCAGGCCGCCTAAGAGGAGGTTCACCATGCCGATTACCCTCGCGCCGAATCCCGTCGGCCCTGCGATTAACACGGCGGGATACGCCGCCAACGTCGAGCAGGGCACGCAAATCTATCTCACCATCAACGGCCAGATCCTGGGGTTCGTCACGCAAGTCCAGCAGAATGACAGCTATTCGCCCCAACCGTTCTATGCGTTGGGCCTGTTGATCCCCGCCGACATCCAGCCGATGCAGTTCCGGGGCCAACTGACGGTCAGCGGCGGACGCCTGTACGGGGGCGGCTGGTTCACCGGCGGGATCGGATCCTCCCAACCCGTAGGCCAGATCAGCCCGGCAGCCACCGCCCTCTTGCAATCCGGCGCGTTGTCGATTGTAGTCTACAACCTCGTCACCGACCAACCCGACGCCATCTTCTACGGCGTGGTCCCCAACACCTTCAACTGCACGTGGCAAAACGGCGCGTACACCGTCCAGCAGTTTACCGCCCTGTACCGCAGTGTGGCCTAAGCCCTTGCATCGCACGTTCGGGGGAGCTAAAATAGAATGGTAGCTCCCCCTTTTCCCTTCTAAGGTTTTCTCCTTGATTCCCATACAGGAGGTTTGCTGTGGAGACGGGCGTCCATGCTTTGGAGGTTCCCGGCTACGGCACCTTTAAGGTGCGCCGCCGGACCTTAGACCTTGAATTGCAAATCGCGGTCGAACGCGACCGGCTCTTGCGCGAACATCTCAAGCGCAACAACCAATTGAATAAGGCGGACGTGCCCTTGACAATGGCGGATCTCGACGCCACCACCAAGAACTTCTTCACGTACCTCGCCACCTTCACGCAGACGGTGGAGGAGTATCCCGCCGACCGCTTCGACCCGCATAGTTTTCTCACTGAGTGGGCCTCGGATGAGGCCGTCGAATTTCTGACCAAGTATATCGAGGCGCTGGCCCAGCTAGAGCAATCCTTTCGCCGACGCCTGGAGCCAGTTGCTTCAGGAGCCGCCGTGGAAGTGGATCCTGCCGCAGATCGGCCTCGCGTGGACCCCGCCGGAACTCCTCGCGCACGCCGAGCACGGGAAGCCGGACTGGCGGATCGGCTTTCTTCGTAAACTCTCCGAACGACACGATCTGACCGTGGCGGACTGGTCCGCCATCTTCACCGCGCTCGATACGCTCTACCACGACGACGGGTCGAGTAAAACCTACCGCACCACCACTGAGCCGGATCTGCACACCGTCGCCCACATCCAGAAGTGGGCGACGGTGTGCAGATCCGGCTCAGTGG
>Ga0079043_1000112_pt1 | contig 14485 bp, 9 predicted proteins | sample ECHtaG_2_FD_72778 | JGI IMG/M metagenome (GOLD analysis project Ga0079043, IMG submission 72778) | Hot spring microbial mat communities from Yellowstone National Park, Wyoming, USA - ECH_C virus_MetaG | ecosystem: Environmental > Aquatic > Thermal springs > Hot (42-90C) > Microbial mats ... | reverse complement strand
TCTTAAATGAATTAAAAACGAATATCTACTCTAGAATCCCATTACGGAAGAAGTCAGTTTTTAAGCTTTAGATACTTTTCTTTTTATTGTATGAAAGCTAGTGAAGAGGAGTACAGACTGAATTTCTTTATCAAGAATGATTTCAAGCGAAAAATATGCAAATCATGCAAAACACCATTTTGGACTAGGGATGAAAAGAAAGAATATTGTTCAGACATACCTTGTACCGACTACTACTTTTTTGACATAAATATAAAAAGCCAACCCTTGACTGTCAAGGAAGCTAGAGAGAAATTCCTCTCATTCTTCGAAAAGAGGGGACATACACGAATATCTCCTAAACCAGTTTTAGCTAGATGGAGAGAGGACTTATATCTAACAATAGCAAGTATAGTTGATTTCCAGCCACATGTAACTAGTGGCTTAGTTCCCCCACCCGCAAATCCACTAGTAGTGTCGCAGCCCTCAATAAGATTAGAGGATATAGATAATGTCGGAATAACCTTTGGAAGACATTTAACTACTTTCGAAATGGCCGCACATCACGCATTCAACTATCCAGACCATTATGTGTATTGGAAGGAGGAAACAACAGCGTATGCTACAGAATTCTTCACAAAAGAGTTAGGAATACCAGAAGAGGAATTGAACTTCAAAGAATCTTGGTGGGAAGGGGGAGGAAATGCTGGACCTTGCTTAGAAGTTACAGTAGGTGGATTAGAGTTAGCTACACTAGTATTTATGCAATACAAGATAACCGATAATGGTAATTATACTCCACTCAAATTGAAAATTGTAGATACCGGATATGGTGTAGAAAGAATTGCGTGGATAACACAAAAGACTCCCTCGGCATTTCACGCAATATATGGTAATTTAGTATATAAATTCTTTAACAAAATAGGCGTAGCTTATATAGATGAGACATTACTAAAAGTAGCATCTAGATTTGCAGGCAAAATAGACCCAGATAATCCGGATACTATAAAAATTCATAGACAAATGGTTAGCAAGGAATTAGGAATTGATATTAAAGCTGTTGAAGAAGAATTGGATAGGGCAGCTAAGGTATTTCAGATCTTAGACCACACGAAGACAATAATGTTGATGCTAGCTGATGGTCTAGTTCCTTCCAACTCTGGTGAAGGATATCTTGGCAGACTCGTTATAAGAAGAGCCTTAAAAGTACTAAGATTACTTAAATCGGATGTAAGACTTTATGAACTAGTAAAAGAACAAATAGACTTCTGGAAGGAAGATTTCCCTCAAGTATTAAAGAACAAAGATTACATATTAGACGCGGTAGAATTAGAACAACAGAGATTTGAAAAGATTTTGGAAAAAGTTCCATCTATAGCCTCAACTTTAGCTAGAAAGAGCGAAATAACAACAGAAGATTTAATACAAGTCTACGATTCTAATGGTATTCCTCCAGATCTACTAGAAGAGGAACTAAAGAAAAAGAGTGTGAAATTTGAACTACCGCGTAACTTTTACGCGTTAGTGGCTAAGAGACATCAAACCTCAACAATCAAAAGTGCATATGACAAAGTTAAATTGCCTAAGGATATGTTAGAATATATCACTGCGTTACAGCCAACTGAAAAATTATACTATAAAGACCAGTATATGAGATCTTTTGAAGGTAAAGTGTTGGGAGTTTATAAAAACTATCTGATTTTAGATAAGACCACATTCTATCCAGAGGGAGGAGGGCAATTAGGTGATACTGGCCTCATAATCGATGAAAAAAGTAGTAAAAGATATGAAGTCATAGATACGCAGAAAGTAAATGATGTGATAGTACATATACTAAAGGAGGAGCCATCAACAATAAAGGTTGGAGATAATGTAAGAGGGGAAATTAATTGGGAAAGAAGATATCGTTTAATGAGACATCATACAGTAACACACGTAATACTTGCAGCTGCTAAAAAAGTATTAGGTGAGCATGTATGGCAAGCTGGAGCTGAAAAGACACCGGAAAAAGGAAGACTAGATATCACTCATCATAAGACTTTAACTGAGGAAGAGGTTAAGCTAATAGAAAACTACGCAAATAGTGTGATATCTGATAGAAGACAAGTTAAACCTTTAGAAATGAACAGAATGGAAGCTGAAATGAAATATGGAGTATCCATATATGAGGGTGGAGTACCTAATTCTGCAACAATCAGATTGTTAGAGATAAAGGACTGGGATATAGAGAGTTGTGGAGGAACTCATGTAAGTAATACTAGTGAGATAGGAGCTGTGAAGATAATCAACGTTGAGAGAATACAAGATGGTGTAATAAGACTTGAATACGTTGCGGGACCAGCATTAGTTGACTATATTAGGGAAACTCAAGCGAAAATCGTTGAAGCTTCGAAAATAATAGGTACTTCTCCAGATCAACTAACCAGTAGATTAAGAAGAATACTTAATGAAATTGAGGAGAAAAATAATTTAATAATCCAATATAGAAGAATAATTGAAACTGAATTACTAAATAATCTAAAGCCTTACGAAATCAACGGTAATAAAATATACATCATAGAGGGATTAGGTGATGAAGAGGAAAACAAGGAGATACTAAGGAAATTAACTTCCACAGATAATACTATTGCAATATCCATCTCAGATAATAGATTACAAATTGCCACATCTAAAAACATGAGAGTAGATAAGATAGTAGAAGAATTACTAAAGGGAGGAGGAAAAGGAGGAGGAAAAGGCACATTTGCAAACGTAATTCTAAATAGTAAAAAGAGTAAAGAAGAAATAATAGAGATAGTGATAAAATCACTATAAGAGAATATTATGTATTTCACAGATGTTTTTAGGGAAGCTTACACAGATTATAAATATTTTTTAAACAGAGATTATTCCAGAAAGGTTATCCTTGATGTAATAGCTGCTAGATATAACTTATCTAGCTTAGAACGACTCTTACTATATCGTTGCGTACATTCCAATAAGGAAATAGAAATAATTAAAGGAAAAATAAACAATGAAGAAAGAGAAGTTATTCTAGATGGATATAATTTGGCTTTAACACTAATTTCTGCGATAAATAATGAGGAGTTATACCTATGTGATGATGGTTTCTTTAGAGATCTAGGCTTAGGAAGACATAAATCTAGTGAGATAATATCCGATACATTAATGCTAATTTCTGAATATTGCGAGAAACATAGAATAAAATGCGAGATAATACTTGATAAACAGTTGAGTAACAGTGGCGAGATAGCAAGCAGATTAAGGAAAAAAGGTATAGAAATAAGAACTGTTAACAAGGCTGATAAAGAGATAATAATTTCAAATAAAGCTGTTTATAGTAACGATTTCGTAATCTTGTTTAAGTCACAAAAAATTTCCACTATCTTAAACAATATATTTTTCGAAAGCGGATTTAAGATACTTAAGGGACCTTGGATTGTTAATCTTGAAGAAAAACTTTAATGGGATTATAGTAATCTAATAATTGGACCCGTAGCTCAGCCAGGATAGAGCGCCGGCCTCCTAACTTTCGGAAGAAAGCCGGTGGTCGCGGGTTCGAATCCCGCCGGGTCCGCACATTATCATAATGTGTTTATAACTGAAAACTTTGCTCTTTAGGGCGAATAGGAAGTCAGCTTCTGCTATAAAAATCTTCACATAATATAATGAATTTCTCTATCAGTAATAAAGAACTTCGATAGCATGTAATAATTATATAAAACTATCATTATAATAATTATTGATAGTGAAAAGTATAAGTAGATTATACTTACATGATGCTTAATTTTAAATTCAAACTGAAAAGTATATATCTTGATTGAAATGTTAGGTATAAAATACCGTTGAGGAAAACTACCATACTACCAGTATTAAGCTTTACATTATCTTCCTACTTCCTTATCAATTTCATTTTTTATCTACAATATACAGATTATACTGGCTTAGTGGAGTTCCTATTAATAGGTGCTCCATTCATAGGAAGAGCGATAACCCCAATAACATATCCTTTTCTAATGACAAAAATGGACATTGAGAGAATAACTTATCTCTCGTTGGGAAATATGGCTATTTTGGATATAGTGGAATTCTTTATGGCTTCAAATACCCTTGTACTAATTCCATTAAGGGTAGCAACGGGAATTCTATTCGGTTTAGCTACATCAGCAGCAGTAGAACTTGCAACTCAGAGTAGGAGCAAAATAATTGTAGGAATGACGATGGGCGGATGGGCATTAGGATGGATACTGGCCGCACTCATATCATTCCTAGTGGGAAAAATGATACTTATAGCAAGCTCTTTTTCACTAGTATTTTTCTTTCTAATCAAGAGATCTAGTACTGATAAGAGATTATTCTCCTATCCAGGAAATATAGGTATGGTGTTCTCGTGGAAAGCATTGTTAATATTTTTACTTGGATTTGAACCAGCATATATATTACAGCTAACTCCATCACTATTAGGAGAAAGTAATGCAATAGAGGAAACTATAATCGCGTATTCCATTTCATTTATAGCATATATAATTCTACCAGCTATCAGAAACATTAGAATTACATCACTGCTGAGTTCTCTAATTATAGGAATTTTGGGATTTGCATCATTTATTATGCTTAAAGTATGGATATTCATACCTTTTACCGTATTGGGATTGGGTCTTAATTCGTTATTACCTATTATAATTAGATCAATGAAAGTTGAAGTAACGAAAATAGGGCCTAGCATGAACCTAGCCTCATTAAGCGGATTTCTAATACCTTCTTTGGTTAGTATTGGAGATATAGAAATAAACTCAGCAATATTAACTCTATTATCCTCGATTTCACTTGGAGCCATAATATACAAAAATCTCAAGATTACAACCTAGGTTTAACCGCAATTAAGAAGTTAATTTCAAATGCAAGTAACTAGATTTGGGTAAAAACTTTTTAAATAAGTTTCAACTTTCTTCTCGATCCAAAATGGCAGATATGAAAACTATTGCATTCTCTATAGTAGCAGTAGTTTTAATTGTAATAGCAGCTGTAGGTTTTTATGAATATTCAGTAGCAAACTCGAGATACATTAACGCATATAATGAGTATCAGAGCGAAAATAGTCAATACATGGCATTACAAGGAAACTATACTAAATTAAATCAGACATATTCACAACTAGCTTCCCAGTACAAAGTACTAGAAGGTATGTATAATGCAGTACTAGCAGAGGCTCAGAATAATTACACCCTATATATGCAAGCAGAAACAAACTATTCTTATTATAAGACCTTATATGAACAAATGTTACAACAAATCAGTAAATTAAACATTTCGGGATATAAACCTGGCGCAGCTCTATCTACAGTATTACAATTCTATGATGGCATTGCGATAGAATCTCCATCAGATGTTGTTCCTTTATTAGCAACTAACTTTACTGCATACATAATGGGCCAGCCGTTTGCCGGAACATACAACTTAACTAAATTTAATACAACTTGGCTAGCTAACTTCTTCGGAACATATGAGACAGTATACTTCTACACCACTGCATTACCCACTGTAACCCAAATTAATGGAAACACGTTCAATGTAACTGACGTTGTGCAATACTTTGTAGCACCCACCGCAGATCCAGTATACTTACAAGTCTTTAATGCTAGCAATACTATAATAGTACAGTACATTCACGGAGTTCCGGAAATTACTGAACTAATGTGGAAAGGGAATGAGGTACCTCCATCAACTGTAATTGCAGGATATCCATCTCAACACTCAATACAAGCAAATCAAGTACTTGATGAATTCTTGTCACAGATGAACGCATTAGGAGCGGAATTTCCAGGTAATACGATAGCAAAGTACTTCGCTCCAAATGCACAATTAGTGTTAATTGGACAATTACCTCCAGTATTTAAAGCGGGAACTTATACTGGAGTTTCTAGTATAGCAAACGTTTTCAACACTTGGGACCAATACTTCATCTTTGCCTTAACATATGTGCAAAATCTTTTACCCAACGGAACAGCTATTCCACCAACAGTTAAAGTGTATTTATCTCCATCAAATGCAACTGCTGAAGTTATAGCTAACGACACAGTATTCTATGGATTTGTAAATCAAGGTGAACCTAACTTCCCAATGATATATGATCTGCATGTTGCAATAACCGCATATTTCGTTTACAATACCACTACAGCTAGCTGGCAAATAACCAAGGAAGTATGGAACTCAACTGAAGTTAATGCATTATCTGACACAATTTATTATAACTTAAACGAGCCAATTATGAAAGTTAATGGAGAAGAAACTGTTACTGTAAACGCTACTAGCGGCCAAGGATATACATTGCAAGTTGGCAATATTATAGTAATAGTGAAACCAAATACTTATGCAGCATTAGCTAATGGTACAATGTTATCTGTATATAATTTCTCATTAGTAACCTTTAGCCTAGAAGCTATATATTCACCTCCTACTGCATTAAACTTAACACCACTTTATGCGTTCGCCTTTGCTGTAAATAATCAGATAACACCGGGTATTTCATTAGTAACAATGAGTAATGGAAAAGTTGTAGCGCAACCACCGATAACAGTTGTATGGGGAGCTCCAAGTACTTGGACTTCATGGACTTGGTTTGGTGGAACATTTAATGGTACTGCATACATAGGTGGAAGCTACAAGTTTGTAGATCACTGGTTGTATGGAAATGGTGTAATGATTAACACACAATTCTTCAAACCAGTTATATGGATATTTGAATCAGCACCAACTCCAGTTGCACAAACACCTAAACCAGTACAAGTGAGTGTAGGTAGCGCGTATGGACTAACTCCAGTTAACGTATATAGCTACGAAATAAATGGTACACAAGGAGGAGTAGCAGTAGCTGGTAACATGATAGTTGCAATACAGCCAAACACTAAGATAGTAACACCTAATGGTAACTTGACCATATTTAACTTCTCAGTAGTATTCTACAATCCAGCAAATGGAGGAACAGCACCAAATGGGCAAGTGCCAATATTAGCTTTCGCTTATGCTATAAACGGAAATGTGACATTTAGTTATTCATCAATAAACTCGGTCACTGGCCTAGCTAATCCATTTATAACTGTAATATTCACGCCCAGCCAGAATGTATCGATGTGGACATGGGGAGCTAAGGGCTACATATTTAAGGATCCAATAATAGTAGGAAACGGCGTAGTGGTTAACTTAACATTCTTTAAACCAGTACCTTGGATATTGACAGTGCCAGAGATATCCTATTCATCAAGTACATCGATGAGTTCGTCCTCTTCTTCAACTACTACAACCTCAACATCTACTCCATACTGGGGTTAAGTATTTAAAGCATAAGCCTTTTCGTAGAAAGAATAATCTTTTTTCTTCACATTCCCCTTTTTCTATTATGATAATTATCACGTCCATCAATAATAATATCGTAGAAGGTCTTGTAGGTGCTAGATGTGCTGCTGGTCACTATAAGGTAAAAATAAAAATTAACGAGTTTAAAATTGTTGATTCTGAGTGTGAATGTGGACAAAAATTTTGTAGACATACGGTACAGCTATATTTACACTACATGAGAGTGAAGAATAATGTTAATCATCATAAGACCATCGGGTGAAATTGCGCTAAAATCTCCCAGATCCAGAAGAAATTTTGAGCACACGCTAGCCAATAATATAAGAAGTGTTATAAAAGAAGGGAAAATATGGAGATCGCAAGGCGTATTATTTTTAGAAGTTAACGATAACAATAAGAACATAGAGGAGCTTAGTAAGGTATTTGGAATAGCCTCCTTTTCACCAGTTATGTCGATTAAATCTTACAATAATAATTTAGAAGATATTATTAACAAAGCTAAGGAAGTCTTTGCTGAAATAGTCAAAGGTAAGATTTTTTCTGTAAGAGCTAAAAGAATAGGTTCTCATAATTTTACCAGTCTAGATGTACAACGGAAAGTTGGTGAAGCTTTATATCCATTTTCCAGAGGAGTTAATCTAGAGAATCCTGAAGTTGAGGTATTCATAGAAATTAGGAATGATGTAGCGTATTTTTATTATAAAATTATTAAGGGCCCTAGGGGGTTGCCTGTTGGAGTAGCTGGAAAGACCGTTGTGTTGTTTTCCGGAGGAATTGATTCGCCCGTAGCCACATGGATGATGATGAAAAGAGGTTCAATTCCCGTTATTTTAAACTTCAATTTAGGAGGAAGTGTACATAGGAAGTTTGTATTGGAAGAATTAAGTGTCCTTAGAAAATGGAGCGGAGAACATAAATTAAAACTATTTATCGTAAATGGCACAGACGTGTTAATTAAATTATCGCAGATTGAGAAAAGAAATCGTGTAGTCATGTTAAAGCGAGTAATGTATAAGGTAGCTGAAAGGTTATGTGATAAGGCAAACGCTAAATCTATAACCACAGGGGAATCTCTGTCACAAGTCTCATCACAAACCATGACTAATTTATACGTAACTGAATACGGGATAAAATATCCAATTTTTAGACCTTTAATTGGATTTGATAAAGAAGAGATTGTCGAACTTGCAAGGAAAATTGGAACCTATGAATATTCAATAAAACTCCCAGAATATTGTGCAATATCAACTAAAGCTAGGACGTCTGTAGAACTTGATGAAGTACTAAAGGATGAGGAGAATCTAAACATTGATTACGAGAAAGTACTTGAAAACTCAGAGGTAATTGAAATATGATCAGCCCTCACACGCGTACATCATTTATCAGTCCGGGGTTCTCACATCACCTAACCATAAATGACGAAGCCTATTTCAGTCTTTTACCATTAAAAAAGAGTAAAGATTCTATCCTAAAAGCTTATTCAAAAGAGAATCCAATGATTTTTTAGCATCCATAATACTCTTAGCCTTTTCTGGAGGATCCTTAAAGTAATAGTAACAAACCTCTTTTACAGCACCACTATAACCGTGTTGAGTTAGGAGTTTGGCAATTCTTATTAGATCCATTAAAGGAGCAACTGCGTTAAAAGAATCATATGTCTTCAGAGAAATATCAATTCTTACTGGGATCCCTATTCCATATAAGCCTTCAATTACCATATAACTTACTCTTCTATCTTTTAGAAATTCCACATAATCAGATGTTCCAGCTACAACCTCAGCCCCGTTGGCGTACGAAGAGATAAGAGATGACTTTATACTTTTTTTAAGATCTTTTCTCCAATCTTCTAACGTAACTAATGCTTCAGTAGATCCAGCAATGTCTATCTGATAAGACTTTAAAACCCTTACACCTCTATTTTTTAAAAATTCTATTATTCCAGCGTGTGTGATAGTTCCCCCTATTTGACTTAATAAATCATCCCCTAGGATTACAAGACCTTTCTCCTTAAATTGATCTTTAAATTCCTTTGCAGTTGGAGAAGGAGTGGAATTTATAAGAGAAGAACCAGCCTCTAATGAAGCCTTAGCATAAAAACTGCTCGCATTTACTGCTCCAGTAGGTAATAGATTTAATACTACATCTACTTTCTCTTTCTTTAAGATATCAACTACATTAACCTGTTTCTCTTCAGATTCTTCAATAATGTTCGAAAGAACCCCAACTCTTCCATCTAGAGTAGGACCTCTCATTACAATTACATCGCTCCTAACATCCACATACTTATCAACAACATTTGGTTTGATAAATATTGCCTCCCTAAGCTTCCTATTTACCTTCCTCTTATCGATATCAAAAGCAGCTACTACATCTATGTCATATGGCTTTATGGGAAGATCCAATATTCCATATATTTCCTTGCCGTTTTTAGCTAGTTCTATAGCTTGTACTAATGCAGAGGCCACATTACCTACTCCAATTAACGCAATCTTAACCAATCTGACTCACCAAAATCTGGAATACAATTGGAATAACTATACCTAATATTATACTTAAAATTGCCGAGACTACTGCAATTTCTCTTTCTGAGCTTTTTGTAATCTCAAACTCTCCTTCTCTAAATACTTCTCTAACTATAGGAACGTAATATCCAGCAGATATCGCACTATTGAGGACAGCAATTATGGTAAGCCAAGGATATGTAAATGAACTTTCGAATAAGAATAACTTACCCCAAAATCCAAAAAGCGGTGGTATCCCAAGTAAACTTAGTATAAGAATTACTATGGCAAAAGCTAATGGCTTATCTTGAGATGATATACCTCTAAGCCCAGAAATATCAGAAGTCCCAGATATTTTCTCTACGTGACTCACTATACCGAATAGACCTACTTGTGCTATTCCGTATGCAAGAGACTGCACTAGAATACCGACAATAGCTATAGCTGGAGATATCGTGAACATCGCAAAACCTATTAAGATATATCCAACTTGAGTTATTGAACTAAATGAAAGTACTGCTGCAATATCTCTTCTTGAAAAAGCTGTTATATTTCCAACTAGCATACTACCTATCGAAATAACTATGAATATAACTACCTCTACTATGTTAGGATCTGAGAGATATACTACTCTAAATAAAGGAATTATACCTACAAGCTTACCAACGCTTGAAATGAACGCTACTGATATTCTATCAGCATCTGTGTAAACATCTGGTAACCAAGCTTGAAATGGAAAAGCTCCCATCTTGAATAGAAATGCTATTGAAATGAAAGATATAGAGAAAAGGAAGAGATTTGGATAAAGTACAGACGTGGTAAATAGTAGTGAACCAGTTGAAACTAAATACGAAGCAAAACCAATTATCATAATCGAGCTTGACAATAGTCCCATAATAAGATATTTAATACCAGCGTTAACTGACTTATAGTCCTTTCTAAGCATAGCTATTGCATAACTTGCAGCAGATGATATTGCCCAAGTAGTGAGAATAATAATAATATTGTTAGCAAAGGACATATAAAATAAACCTAGTAAGGATAGTAACATTAATGATAACATAGAGGAGCGTGTAGACCAAGATATTATATGATCTTTGCTCAATAAAATCGCAAGTAAACCTACGCTAAAAATAGTTATTGAGAAGAAATAGCCAGGTACATCTATAAATAAAGACTTAGAAAATAATGTATAGTTCACGATACCAGCCACCCAAGAGTAAATTAAAAACACTAGGCTAACCCCTACAAGTACTTCGGAAAGTATCAGCGATAATCTAAACCTACTTTCATTAACACCATTATCTATAAATAATGCGGAGATTGAAGAAAATAAAATTAAAATTGATGGTATTAAAATTGGTAAATAATAATCCAAGTTCATTATCCAATCACCCCGAATAGAACTAAAACAATAATTAAAAGTAAAACTATACCCCATGCATATAACATAATATAGTCCCCAAGGATGTGGTCCTCTACCACGTTATAGATTCTCGAGCCAAAGTTTATCACAGATTTAGGTAGTCTCTCATTTAGCCCTATATCGATAACCCCTCTCTCAAAGTTATTGAATAAAGCATTGGCGAAACCTTTGAAGATATACCCAAATTTGTCAAAACCTGGATTTACATACCAACCATAGTAGGCAAAATCTATTAGAGGCATTATAGAACTTAAGTCTAAACGTCTAGTATATACGGCAAAAGCGATTATCCAACCTATTACAGATAATATTAAACTAATAAAATCTATATCTGAAAGTTGTATAACATTGAAGAAAGTCGCCAGATTAAAGTAAAGTATGCCTAGTATGATTGATGCTAATATTAATAATCCAGGGCTTATAACCATCAAAGTACTCAGGTGCCCATGTTCATGAGTATCATGTTCCTCACCTTTCCATAAGAACGTTCTAGCAATATATCTTAATATATATATTGCGCCTAGGAATTCAAGAATTATATACAAGTAAAATATAGTAGATGAAGCACTACTAACTAAATTGCCTATGATATTGTGGGCCCAAAATCCTATTAAAGGTGGCAAATTAGCTAGGTTTAGCGCAGCAATTAGTTGTAAAACAAACACAGAAGGAATCTCCTTATATAATAATGGTTTCGAAGCTACATACCTACTTTCTGTATAATGTATTACGGAACCAGCGTTCATGAAGAGAGATGCCTTATAGATTCCATGTGCAAGCATTTGTATAAGTCCTACTATTATTCCCAAACCTACGTTTCCAAGTAAAGCACCTAAAGAAGATGAGAATATCATAAGCGATATTTGATCTGCAGTAGAATAAGCTAAAATTACCTTTTGTTCATTTGATGCTAGAGCATTAACACTTGTATATAATGCAGTAAATAACGTTATTCCCACCATTATTGCGAAGAATAAATAAGTGTTTGTATTTATGGATATAAATTGATAAGTAAAGAATGTAAGGATGGCTCCTAAATTAACCATGGTAGCTGCATGTATTAGAGCACTGACTGGCGTTGGACCAGTCATAGCGGTTAATAGCCATTGAGTGAAAGGAAATTGTGCGCTCTTAGCAAGCCCCCCTAAAAAGAATACTAGCAATATTAACCACCCTTCTGGACGTGAAGCTACAGTAGATAATGCAGAAAATACTGTAGATAATATATTTGACATAGGATACAAGATATAATTGTAACTTGATAGTGAAAGCAAATAACCTAATACTGCTAACAAGCCAACATCACCTACACGAGTGAAAATTAAAGCTCTGATCCCACTAGTTGTTGGTTTGGAAATGTTTTCAATTCCAAATATTCTTCTTCCAAAATCTCCAACTACATTTCTTTCATTGTCATCTAACCAATAGCTAATTAGACCATAGGAGGCTAGGCTAGTTCCCTCCCATCCCGCAATAAACAGTAGAACATTATTAGCTAACACAACAGATAGCATTGACGTTACGAAAAGCCCAAAGAACCCCCAGTATCTTCTTAAAACGTTATCCTCTCTCATATACCCTATGCTATATAATGCTATAAAGAATGATAGTGAAGACACGAAAAGGGATAAAATAGATTGAAGCAAGTTCGCACTAAATTGTAAATAACCAAATGAGTATGATAATTGGGGATGCCCGAATAACGGTTGCCCTAAATTACTAACTAGCAATAACGCGGATAAGACCATTGAAATACCTATTGTCAACACCACTATTGCTCCTCTCAAATCTTGATTTAATGACTTCGGAGTTATTAGTGCAATTAATGAACCTATAACAGGTAAGAATGCTACTAGTGGTAAAATTATGGAATTTGAAAACAATAATGTAAATGTTAAAGACGGAGATATGTACTGAGGAATAAAGAAGGTAATTATACTAACTACTCCAATCAATAGCATTGGGATTGAGTACTCTTTTAGATTGTCAAGATTCTTATTTTCCTTTTTGCCAGCATAAACAGTCTTGAATAAGTAACCTATATACGCTGAAGAAGTACCTATTGCAATCATTATAAAGGCTACTATTATTATAAACCCTGCTAATCCTATCTTATCTAATATCGTACCTACCGAAAATATTAATAACGCTTCACTTATCAAACCAATTGTTGGAGGTAGACCTAGGAGATTTAAAGTACCTATAAACGCCATCGTGGAATGAAGAGGGGAAGATAGATAAAGTCCACCTAATTTTTCAATATTCCTTTCATTTAGTTCAGTTATTGATGCACCAGCACTCATGAATAGGATAGCTTTTCCGAATCCATGAGAAACATAGATTAGGATACTTGCCAATATTCCTAAAGGTAATGAGATAATAGAAGTCGATAGTCCTCCTAAAAAGGCGATGGAAGCACCTAATAGCATATAACCCATTTGAGAAACACTTGAATACGCTAAGAATCTCTTGAAGTCTTTTTGGGCCAACGCGTTAATTCCGCCGTAAATCATTGTTATGAGGGCCCATGCTATAAATATAGGGGCTATGAAGGACATAGTAGGGAATAGATAATAGTAAATGATAACTACGAATATTCCTAAACCCACCATATTTGGACTTAATAGTACTGAAATAGGAGTTGGAGCTTCACCATGAGCATAAGGTAACCATATATTAAAACCAGCTTGAGCACCTTTTATAAACATTCCAATAACTGCTATTATAAATACCAAAATAGAGTAAGGTATCGTGGAATAATTCACAAAAGTATAGGCATCCGTATAAATATTCATAGAATCTGAAGTAAGACCTATTATTATAATTGAAGCCAAAAGCAGTATTGTACCAATATGCGTCCAAATGAAATACATAAGGCTTATCCTACGTCTATCACCATACCCGTAAAGTGCTATTAGCAAAAATGACGAGATTAGTGAAATCTCCAAAAATATGTATAGCTCCAATAGATTAGTTGATAGTACAGTATACAGCATGGAAAGACCAAATAAAGTGTATAAAGCGTAGTAAAGACCCCAATTATGTTTGTTTTCTTCCTTGAACTTATGTTCCATGTATCTTAAGGAGTATATAGTAGTTAGCAATGTAACTATTAGAATAGTTATTATAAATGGATAATTGAGATTGTTTATAACTATTCCAAAATCTTCTATATATTTTGAGACAAAAATGTATTCATACCTACCTTTTAAAAATAAAAATGGAA
>Ga0079043_1000074_pt1 | contig 17768 bp, 17 predicted proteins | sample ECHtaG_2_FD_72778 | JGI IMG/M metagenome (GOLD analysis project Ga0079043, IMG submission 72778) | Hot spring microbial mat communities from Yellowstone National Park, Wyoming, USA - ECH_C virus_MetaG | ecosystem: Environmental > Aquatic > Thermal springs > Hot (42-90C) > Microbial mats ... | reverse complement strand
AGGATGAACCATAGGGGTCGAGCTCCTTCACCCCGGCCTCACCCAGCCTCCCCACGAGTATCCTCGTGATTGAGCGCCAGTCGCTTCTCGAGATCCTCCGGTTCCAGATACGCGAGCGTGTGTACATGCCCTGCTTTTTGAGCTCTTCGAGGCCCACCGGGCCGCACAGTGATTGAATGACACGCGCGATTTCGAGCTGGTGCCTCCTCGCACGGTTCCTCTCCCTTTTTGAGTACTTTGAAAGAACTCTTCTTGCTTTTTTCGAGCGTGAAGCCCTCCTCTGCACACTACGCCTCTTCTCGAAGGATGAGATGTGAATAGATGCAAGCTTCGATGTGTCTATCCTCACCCACCCTGTTTCAGGTGAGTAGCCGTCCAGGGAAAGCAGGTTGAAGTCCCACGCAACACTGGGGTTGCTGTTTTGAGCATCTTCTTCGTAGTGTACTGGGAGGTGCACCTTTTCAAGCGTGATTATCGGCTCGCCGAGGCCGGCTGAGGACACCTCGCTTGGTAGCTTGAAGTATCTAGCTGAGAGGTCGAGGTACACGTATTCACCGGGTTTAACTGTCACCCTGAGCCTTTCACCCTCAAGCTTTATGAGTGTTTGTTTGGCTCTGGCGAAGAGCCTCCTCGCGGTGGGCCTCCTCCGCCTCCTGTCACCCCTCAGGTAGTTTTTCCGCCAAGACTTGAGTATTGAGTAGGCTGTCTTTATGGCTGAGTCCACCCAGTGGGCGGCGTAGGGCCAGCCCTCAAGGAGGCTGTCCCTGAGCTTCTTCTTGTACTCCTTGCTGTGAAGGTCCACCTTGTATTTGGGTAGGAGCCGCCACTGCCTCTTACCCTTCACCTTCCTCTTCTCCCACTCTATGTTGCCCCAGAGTTCCTTGAGCACGCTGTTAACAGCGTCCCTGTACGCTAGAAGCAGCGGTTCAAGTTGTTCTCCACAATCATATTCAAGCGAATAGCTTCTCAGCACGCCTGTAACCCCATATAGCATAAATCCATTTAAACCTATCTATATTGAAACTGCTGACAACGGCGTAACACTTGGACCCTACGCTGTGGTGGTCGCCTTGTTCATAAGCCTGATACGGATGGGTCTTGGGGTGGGAACAATATTCTCGCTACCCGGGAGCCTGCCAGGAGCATTACTGGTCGGGGTATTCTATAGGTATGTGTGGAGGAGTAAGTGGGTTGGGCTGCTTGAAGTTGTGGGGACGGGTCTTGTGGGCGCGTGGATTAGTAGTGTAGTGGTCGCCCCAATTTTCGCACCCAAGTTTTCATATGACACCTTGTTCTTCGTAGCCGCCTTCACTCCCGCTGCAGTTGTTGGCTCACTGCTTGGAATACTCGTGCTACACATTCTAGCGCTGAGACGTGTGCTCACAGTGTAATCTATGAGCGATTGGTCGCTGGTTTTTGTGTGCCGTTGGTAGAGGCTACTATACCCTTCTCACTTCCCCCACTTCCCCAGCTGCTCACTGGGGGTAGAGGTCAGGGTTCAGGAAGGGTATGAGCGCTAGGCTAACACACTCCTCGACGAGCTTGAATCTGTCAACGAATCCCTTCGTGAGGGTGTGGACTACGCCCACGGTTCTTCCTAGATCTGTGTACCCATACTTCTCCGAGAATGACTCGTCGAGTTCTTTTCCAAGCATCAATATGTCATCCAATACTGGTTTGGGAAGCGTGAACCCCGAGCTTGAGCCCACACCCGTACGGCCATCCCTGCTTATCACCACCGCGAACTGGGTGTTCAGATGGGATATCCACGACTCCGGCACACGGGGTATGCTCAGTATACCAGCCTCCACTCCCACCCCGAAGTCTGATTGAGGGAAGGCTTCCAGCGAGTGTTTGGCTCTCAGGTATGCGCCCATGATTGTCTGCTCGGCGCCCACTGGTTGGCGTGGAGCATTCGTATAGGGTGTGCTCCTTATCTCCACGTCCCCGTAGAAATGCTCAAAAACCCTCCTCACCCCTTCAAGCTTCACTGGGTTAGATGAGCCAACACCTACTTTTACCGTCAACCTCCATCACTAATTAGAGATATGTATTAAAGGGTTTGGGTGTTGGTGTCCTAGTTAGCATCAAGTAAGGTGATATTCGAGTGTGTAGATTTGTAATCAGCACACCACAATAGACTCATAGCGTGCATCAATGGTTTTTGGGTTTGAGTGAAATACTCGTCAACTAGTTATACTCAGATGATGAGGGCTTCGAGTAGTATGCCCACGATGAGTGGTATAAGGAAGTTATCATCCACGGGTAGGGGTAGCATCTCAATGATTGTGGCGCATAGCGCCACGATTCCCGCTATGTAGAATGGTACACCTATGGCCATCAGAATTAGTGCTGAGGACACAAACATGGCCGCTGATCCCTCAACGGTTTTGCCGAGTCGTGGTATCTTTACTTTGCCGTGTAACCCCACTACCGCCGCCACTGTGTCGCTAACCGTGAGTGTGAGTATCCCTCCAATAGCTGGTTTGGGGTAGTAGAGTAGTAAGAGAAGTGCTAAGGCTGAGAAGGCATAGAATGTGGATGATAGGTAGACTGGTTTCCCACCGTTCTCCATAATCAACCCGAATTGGAGTGCTAGGTTGGACAGGACGCCGGAGCCTCGGTTGGAGCTGTGGTTCAGGATAAGGTAGAGGTAGCCGAAGGTTGCTGCGCTTGTCAGACCGATGGCTAGCCACCTCCAGCCGGCGAGTAGGAGGCCGGAGACTATTAATCCACCCCCCACGTGGGGTAGTTTGCGTGCAACTGTGAGTTTAGCGTCCCTGGGCTTTAAGAGCAGTCCCCTATACCCGAAGAGCACGGCTAGCGCCACGATAAAGGATATTGCGGCCACATACCTTTCGAAGAACCATGAGACGGTGCAGAGTGTGAGCGCTATCAGGGTGATGCCTGCCGCCTCTCTATCCAAAACACTTCACCAGCAACGTGATTCAGTGTTTAACTTAGAGGGCGGAACAAAAGCTTTTTTCACCCCAAATCCATCTCTGTGTGCGGGCCTCGGTAGCTCAGCCCGGTAGAGCACCTGCCTCGTAAGCAGGGGGTCGCGGGTTCAAACCCCGCCCGAGGCTCTTATCTTTGCTAGAAGCCTCATCACCCCACGCGGCTCGAAGAGGCAGCTCAACCCCGCTAAGGCGTCTAGATAGGGTAAAACGGTGGATATGCCCGCGGTTAGTGGCTGGTATCCCTCGGTGTCTGCCAGAGGGTTAAACCACAGTATTCCACCCACCCTCGCCCGGATTTCGGAGATGGATTCGCGTAGCCCCACTACGTTGCCTAGGTCCCAGCCGTCGCTTATGATCACAACCAGCGTGCTGGGGTCTAGGAGGTGGCTGAACTCTGAGAGCAGGCTACTCAGGGAGTCGCCTATCCTTGTGCCGCTTCCCCAAATGCTTAGCTGTGAGCCGATTATACGCGCTGCTTCCTGAGGGGTTTTACCCCTGATTAGATTGTCCACCCTCCTGATGGTGGTGCTGAAGCAGAACACGCTTGAAGTGTGGGTGACGTTTGAGGCCACGTATACGAGTTCTAGGAGGGATTGGGTTGCTGAATCCATGGAGCCGCTGACATCCACGAGCACCAACAGCCTATTCTTAGCCGGCTTTCTCTCCGACCACCTTAAACTTCTCAGGTCGCCTGAACCCCTGAGGCTCGACCTAAGAGTGGATCTAAGGTCTACCTCACCCTTTACGGAAGGCCTTCTCCTCCTACCACCCAGCTTGGGATAAGCGCGCTCAAGTGTTCTAATATTCCTCCTCAACACATATCTATGCTTCACCCCCTCTAGAGTAATACGCCTCTCAGACTCCAAGTGGTTCGGGCTGTACGCCTTAAACCAGTTTTGAGCGCTGATCTGGGAGCGCTGTAGGAGCGTGCTGGGAGTATACCCAGCACCACCGCTAGCGGCGCCCTGATTTAATAAGGGTATTTGGGGGTTTTCTTTGTTTGGGTTAGAGAAAAAGCTTTCGAATAAGTAGAGGAATAGTGGGATCTGCTCGGCCTTCTTTGCAAGGGTGCACATCAAGGTCTGCCTGAATTCTTCCCTGTCGAGTACGTCAATGTACTCTAATGCGCTCACACAGTCTATGACCTCAGACATCCCAATGCTGAAGCCGTTTGCCCGAAGCAGAGCGCAGAACTCAGCTATTCTGCGCCTAATAATACTGGCTATCAAGAAGTCTTCGCCGTTGCGTTCTCAACCGCCCTCTTCAGGGCGTCACCGTCCACTTTCAGTGTGTCCGACGAATCCTTGATGAGGCAGCTCAGTGTCTGCCTCACTAGCTGAGGGTCAAGCGTCTTGGCGTCAAGGCTTAGGAGTGCCCTAGCCCAATCAATGGTCTCAGCCACACCCGGCTTCTTTACTAGGTCGAACTCCTCTCTTAGCACCCTGACAAAACCAACTATCTGTCTGGCCAACGCCTCATCGAGCCCCCTCACTTTGACGCTTAGTATTTCAAGCTCCCTTTCCGGGGTTGGGAAGCTCACATAATAGTATAGGCAGCGGCGCCTTAGGCCGTCTCCAAGCTCCCGGGTCTGATTGGATGTGATCACCACTATCGGGGGCTTTTTAGCCTTGAAGCTGCCCAGTTCGGGTATGGTTACTTGGAACTCCGCCAAGAACTCTAGAAGGAATCCCTCAAACTCCTCATCAGCCCGATCAACTTCATCGATGAGTAGCACCGGCGGCTTCGAGTCACCGTGTGTGACCGCTCTAAGCAGCGGTCTTTTGAGAATGAACCTCTCACTGAATATCTCAGAGTCAGGGATGGAGCCCGACGCCTCAAGCATCCTTATTTTCAAGAGCTGTCGAAGGTAATCCCACTCGTATATGGCTGAGCCCGAGTCGAGCCCCTCGTAGCACTGAAGCCTAATCAACTCCCTGTTGAAGGCGTCACTCAGTGATTTAGCGAGCTCAGTTTTACCGCAGCCGGGCTCTCCCTCAAGTAGCAAGGGTTTGTCGAGCTTCAGACTGAGGTAGAGCGTGGTTATGAGAGCGTCATCCGCGATATAACCCACAGAGTTGAGCGCTGACTTGAGCGTCTCCCTGCTCAAAGCCCTCTCATCAACCTCAAACACCACGCCCACCACCCACAAAACCCATATAAAACATAGCACACGTAAGGATTTAAAAACTGTGTGGAACGGGTTCGCAGTGGAACCAAAGCCCCCAAAGAGGATTGGGGGCCACCAACCGCTTCAGACTTGATTTGCAGAGGAATAGCTTCCAAATTGGGTCCGGATTTCAGGTTATTACAGGGGTCTCCACGTCGGTGTTCCACCAAGGCTTATCCCACTTCTTATCGGGGTTTGGTAGCGCGCTGAGTATACTCTTTGTGGCTTCGTTGAGTCTTGCTATCTGGTGTTCGCTGAGACCCTTCGATTTAAGCCAGTCTGAGCGGTCGAGTATATTCTGGAGGTTGAGTCGCACGGTGAGTAAGAATTTTTGATCCTTCTTCAACAGGTCTGAAACCCTCTGGGGGTCTAATCGTGGACCCGACTTGACATCGAGAACCCTGTCGTGTATGAGTGCGCATAGATCCATCATGTCCTTCTGCTCCATTCCGATCACGAGTTTGTTCTCCTTATAGTAGGGGTAGTTGAGTATCCTGAAACCCTGACCCGCCGCCTCAAGCTCGGGCAGACTCTTTTTGTCCAGCTCCGTTATGACTTGGGCTTTGGTGAGTAGGAGCTTCTCAGCGCCAACGGTGTATATGTTGGCCTTCGCCTGCATGAAGTCTTCGTCTTCAAGTTTCACGGTGTGTCTGAGCTCCATTTTCTCAACGAAGACATCCGTGGTCTTAACAACCGCCTCACCCTCAGCGACTCCCTCAACCGCCCGCACACGGTATCTCGTCCCCGCCCGCAGAGCGTTAAACATACGGTCTCCCTCGGTCACAAAGTAGTGGTACGCCCTCCCCGCTATACTCGACATGTTGAGTAGTACTTGGATGAACTTGCTACCATCCTTCTTACTCACAACAAAGTCAATATCACCTATACTCCTGTTAAACGGGTTTCCTTCTTGGTTAGCCGACTCGCAAAGCATCTTTATGGCCGCACCACCGATGAGTAAGGGGTATAGCGCCTCCTTCGGCTGATTCTTCAAGCCGGCAAGCAGCTTCGGAGAGTTTATTGAAAACCATATCGTTGCAGCCGCCCTTCTAACCGTGCGCTGGTTGAGGTCGACATATTCAGGTAACCCCAGCTCTAGGCGAACCGTGTTCAAATCGATGTTTGAATCCAGGGGCTCATCGATCGTGTAAACACGCCCATCCCTTTCACGGTAGAGAACAATGCTACCCATGTCAATCACACCATGTAGATATGAGGCCACTATTATTCTTTGTTACTTAATCAAGGAGGCACACCTCGTATCACCTCAAATCTAAGCGCAGGCTCCATGTTCCTGAAATCAAACCAGCCTCAACATTGGCTCAGGCGCAACTCCTAAGAACCCACCCTTTGATGCTAAGACCCGAGAAGATCTAGATGTGGACCCCACACAGCTTTCATCGCTACCCTCCGAGGGATGGGGTGATAGAGAACGGCGGCTCACACCTATTCGCACTATTGAGTCATCGCAGCCCCGTAGGGTGTGACCCTAGAGTAACCATACTTATCTTTCAACGGTAGGGGGTTTCCCTAAACAGCTCGTGGTGTGCGTTTAGCTTAAATTCCTTTTTTATGTCTTGGAACTGTGCTACTTGAGGTATTGGGCCTGATTCAGGCGGTGATGGCCGCCGGGATAATAGTTGTGGGTGGGATAGTGGAGGGATATGGGTACGGGTTGTCACTGGGTACGAACTGGCCCTATACGCGCAGTATGCCGCGCCTCGCAAGGAGTGGTGACCCAGAGGTGTGGCACAGAATACTCGCGACGCTGTTGGGGATAAACTCGGTCATCATACTGGTTGTTCACCCAGGTATACTCGAGGTCACCGGGTTCATACTCATAGTGATCACCGCGCTTTTGGGTATGGCTACACTCTATGTGTTGGCGGGTAAGGCTCCATCCTTCTTTCAGGGTCTCCACGACGTGCTCGCCTACCTAACGCTTTTAACCTACCTCCTAGTTTTCAGCGACCCACGCATGGGGTTACTAGGCCTGCTGCTCACACGCACACCTCTACACTCATTCTTCCTTGCAATATTCATGGGTGGGGTGGTCACGGGGCAGAGGGGTTTCAAGAAACCCATAGGCCACTTTGTTGTACCCAGAACATCCTCACAGTGGGTCTGGGTTGTGCACGGCCTCGCAGCCCTACTCCTAATTGTAACCCTGGGATTCTACGCTTCAGAGTACACAGCGGCCTTCTTCGCAGCCCTAGCCCAGGTGGGGGTGGGCTTCCTCTCATACGAATCCGTTAACGCCTCAGCCTCAAAGCCTGGAGCCGTTGTACCGCTACACCAGCTGATAACCATACTGGTGGCCGTCTCGATATTCTACGCTTGGAGCTTCAGGCTGCCACTTTTGGGTTGAATCTAAGAATGCGCGGGTAAACCAGTGGTTCACCCTTCCCTAGAGTCTGTTTATGAGTGCGTAGTCTTCTTCGGCCATCTCGAAGTCCGCGGCCGCCGCGTTCCCTTCAATATGCTTTGGGTCAGCGGCCTTGGGGATGGCCACCACGCCCCCCCTGCCCACAAGCCAGTTGAGCAGTATCTGCGCCCTCGTCTTATTGTATTTAGTCGCCAACTCATCTATTTTGGCCAGCCTCTTATCGGAGGAGGAGTTAACGATACCCCTACCAAGCGGGCTGTATGCTATGAGCGTCAAATTATTCTTCCTACAGTAGGGGAGAAGCTCGGCCTCGGGCTTCCTGTCGAAGAAGCTGTAGCTCACCTGATCCGAGACGAGCTCGTATTTCCGAAGTGAGCTCTGCGCTTCCTCGACTTGTTTTGCAGAAAAGTTGCTCACCCCAATATAGCGTGTCTTACCCTCCTCGATTAGTCTTTCGAACGCGCTCATGGTTTCAGCTATATCTATCCGCTCGTTAGGCCAGTGAACCTGGTAGAGGTCAACCTGCTTGAGACCGAGCCTCTTCAGACTTGCTTCACACGACCTGATCACATCATCATAGTGGAGGTGTTCGGGGGCGACCTTGGTTGCCACAAACACCTCATAATCCCCCTCAGACCTCAGCCTTCTTAGCGCCGAACCAACGAGCTCCTCGGTGTGACCCCCACCGTAGGCTTCAGCTGTGTCAATCAGCCAGCACCCCTTCTTCACAGCGAGCACGATAGCCTCAATGGCCCTTTCATCCTGAGACCTATCCTCAGACCACCACCCACCCCCAAGCCTCCAGGTACCGAACCCGATAAGCGGCACACGCTCATTTGTCTTACCAAGCCTAGTATAACGCAACTACACCAACTCCGAATAATCCACACCCAGTGTTTGTGCGCCTTGGATTTAAGCTCACCTAACCACTACTGTTTGTTCGCGATGCTATAGAGGTGCTTGACCTCTGAGAGTATGATGTTTAGCCCAGTGGTAGCCGCCTCCGGCGCCCCGGGGAGGCTGAACACGAGTCTACCCCCTATGATTCCACCCGTCGAGCGAGTCATCACTGCGGCTGAGCCCACCTCTGAAAGGCTCTTCTCGAAGAAGAGGTGCTGGAAACCCGTGAGCTCCCTATCCAGAAGCGGCCTTACCGCCTCAATTGTGAAGTCGCGGGGGGAGACACCCGTGCCCCCCAGCGTCACACACACGTCGCACCCCTCCTCGAAGAGCTGTTTTAACACGTTGAGCCGAATCATGTGGACGTCATCGTCGACTACCTTCGTCGAAGCCACGCTGAATCCAGCCGCCTCAATCAGGCGGACTGCGTTCTCCGCCGACTGATCGCTGAACTGCTCACCCTTCATCTTAGCCCGATAACGCGAGGAGCTCACGGTGATCACCCCAAACCTGAGCCCCCCGACCTCCTGCTCCGCGGCTCTACGATGCTTCTCGTGTGTGTGCAAACCCACTACTGCTCCCCCTTAACTTTAGACACGACCCTTATACCCTCTATCAGCGTGTAGGGATACTGCCCCTTCTCATCCTTCTCGTACTTTTTAACCATGTCCCAAATTGTGAGCAAAGCGAGAGCGCATGAAGTTAACGCCTCCATTTCAACGCCCGTCTTATAGTCGGCCGCAACCCGCGTCCTTACCTCGACGAAGTCCGCCCCCAACTCAAATGAGACATCAACGGAGGTGAGGGGTATCTGGTGACACAGTGGTAGCAGCTCCCACGTCTTCTTAGCGGCTTCGACTCCAGCGAACTGCGCCCCACCAAGAGGGTCACCCTTCTCAACCCCCCCACGCCTAATGAGCTCAACTGTCTCCCTCCTCAGCCTTATCCTACCGGAAGCTTCAGCCACCCTTCTGAGAACGGGTTTATCTGAAATGTCAGCCATCCTCATACAAAAGAATACTCATCAAGCTGTAATAAATGTTTCATGAGAGATAGAGCTGGTGGAGGCGGGCTCGGAGAAGTTGCGCTCGCAAGCGTTGAACGCCGCTCAGGTTTTTGTCTCCGCAAACGCGGGGGGAACACGGTAACCAGGACTGTGGATACGTTACTGAGAGGGTTGGTCTCATACGCTTTAGCCTAATCTTCACCCTAAGCTTGTGTGAGCGAAGCTTTGCTTGGTGTCCCTGAGCCCAGACCCGCACTATGCACTAAGCCCATTTAGTTGTGGGATAGATGTGGCAGAGGGCTGAAGCCGGGGTCTTTGGATTTGGTTCTTCAGCAACGTGTGCACGGTTTCTTCTGGGGTATGGCTTACGGTGTGCCACTAGGTGTTGGGGTGCGGGTGGTTTTCTTCTCTTTAAAAGGGTTGATGTGTGTGCTGGGGGTGTAGTGTACTGGTCTGTCAGCCTTCTGTGTTCGTCTTCTTTCTTTCGGAGTATTTTTGGTCGAGTATTCCTTTATAGGCTTCGGCGCACTCTTCGCCTGAGAAGTAGTATTTGCCCCCGTAGTAGTGCTTCACTATGGGTTTACCGTAGATGGTGGTGTGGCAGAAGTTACACTTGTATTGGAGGAACGAGTTAGCCTTCAGTGAGACACCGTACTCTTCTTTTACGGTCTGGGTGATTATGTGAGCGGATATGTCGCTCAATCCAGCCTCCCTTGGAAGCCTTTCAAGGATGAGTCGGTTGAAGCTTTCCACGTCATCCGCTTCAACCTCTAAGAAAAGCTGTTTTTCACCCGCAACAAAGTGTGCAGCCCTTACCTCGCTAATCTTGGATAATGTGCGTGTTAATGCCTCTGTATCCGTGGGGCTCACTTTGGCGAAGAGAACACCCCTCACCTTACCCGCTATCTTGTCCGAATCCACCACCACCGTGAACTTTTTTATGAGCCCTAGAGACATGAGCCTGTTTATACGCGCCTTCACGGTGGGCAGGCTCACACCCACCTTGTCAGCTATGTCCTTATAGAGCATCCTCCCATCTTCCTGTAGTAGCTCCACGATCTGAGCGTCCAAACCGTCAACCCTGATAGACAATCCCAACACCCCCTACCCACGTAGCCCATCTTGATATTAATTAGTTTAAGTATTTCTCAATTACTCTTTAATAAAATAGTTAGATAGGGGTGAGTGTTACATAAATAAAGGTGGCGTGAGCTGAGTGTATGGGTGTTCAACCCCCACCCACAACCCATGCTACGCGGGGTAATTCCGTTTCAAACGTGAGATGCTCATTCCGTGTAGCACGCTGTTTGATAACTGGTTGGGTAGCGCCATGGTTTACGGATTAGCCTTAACATATTGGTGTTTTGCGTATGGTACTCCCGCCTCTGTCACCATATGGGTGACGGCCTCTACCCGTGATGTGTAGGTGTTTGATGCGGGTGTGGTTGGAGCTGGGAGTCTCGTGTAGGCTGGCTACGACCCTCCACACATATATTTAAACATATCTGTTTAAATAAATAAATATTTGGGCTTGTTCACCTTAGTTGTTTAACGATAATGCTGATGTTGTTTTAAGTGTTATGTGAGTGTGATGGATGATGCCGGATACATGGGATATAGCCATTTTGGGTAAGGGTGCGGCGGCCTTCGCGGCTGCGATTAAGGCGAGTGAGAAGAGCTCTGGGAAGGCGCGTATAGTTATGGTGGGTTCTGGTCCTATTGGTGGGACGTGTGTTAACGTTGGCTGTGTGCCCTCTAAGTATCTGCTTGAGGCTTCTCACAGACTATACTACACAGCACGGGAGGTTTTTCCCGGTGTGGGCGCCGTGAACCCCTCCCTCGACTTCCCTAAGCTCATGGAGGGTGTGCACAACCTTGTAGGTAATATGAGGAGGGAGAAGTATGAGAAGGTTCTTCGATACTATCCCAACGTGGAGGTACTGGATGGGAAAGCAAAGTTCGAGTCCCCCACCGCGATAAAGGTTGTGGGCACAGCTCATGAGAAGACCATCTACGCTAAAAACTTCATTGTGGCCACAGGTTCAAGACCCACCGCTCCACCCATCGAGGGATTAGAGCAGACGGGGTACATCACTAGCGACAGTGTTTGGAACCTTGAATACAAACCCGAAACTCTGGCCGTCATCGGCGGGGGAGCAATCGGCCTCGAGCTTGGGCAGGCTTTCCGGCACTTGGGCTCCGAGGTCACAGTGCTTGAGGCCATGCCGAGAATAGTACCCCCAGCGGAACCCGAGGTCTCAGAGACCCTGCAGGGTGTGCTTGAGGATGAAGGGGTAAAGTTCCAGCTCAAGGTGCGCATCGCACGCGTCTACAAGAAGGATGGTAAGAAGGCGTTGGAGGTGGTCACAGCCCAAGGTAAAAGGGAGCTCGTAGTGGATGAGATACTTGTGGCCACGGGTAGGGCGCCCAACACAGACATGCTTGACCTGGATAAGGCTGGCGTCAGAACCGATGAGCGTGGCTTCATAGTGGTGGACAAGGGTATGCGCACATCCAACCCCAACATCTACTCAGCCGGGGACTGCGTATCCAAGAGACTAATGCTTGAGACGCTCGCCGCACGGGAGGGCGTCGTGGCTGCTACCAACATCCTCGGCGGCTCCGAGGAAGTGGACTACTCCACCACCCCCTGGGCGGTCTTCACGAACCCGCAGGTCGCATCTGTGGGCTACACAGAAGATGAGGTGATGGCGAAGATGAACGCGTGCGCCTGCCGCATAGTGGATCTGGACAGGGTGGCAAAGGCGGGTATAATGGGCTCTGAGCGCGGCCTCATAAAGCTCGTGCTCGACCCCTATACCTACAAGGTGATCGGGGTGCACGCGCTCACACCCAATGCCACCGAATACATAGTTGAGGGTGCGCTCGCAATAAAGTATGGGTTAACATACAGCGACCTCATCAACACCACACACGTCTTCCCCACACTAGCCGAAGGCGTCAAACTAGCTGCACAATCATTCATAAGGCCAGTGGACAGGATGAGCTGCTGCGTGGAGTAAACATGAGCCGCGGAAGCGACCCACGCACACGCCTCAACCCAAAAAACACTTGGAGCCCCACACGCAGGCGGAGGCTCACGGCCTCCTTCGCCGCAACCCTATACTGGCTGGCCTACGCCTTCTCAACAGGCATGCTGCGCTACTACCCGCACAGCGTCGAAAAATACTTGGCGGGGATACCCAACCCCAACTTCTTCCTTTTACCCACAAGTCTAACAAACATCTACTTTGCAAGCGGGGCCGTATGGTTCCCTAACAGCCAAATTGAGCTAGCTTTGGGCCTCGGACCAACAGCCACCTCAGTAGCAATAGCCATACTACTCGCACTCAACATAAATGCTTCAAGCAACACCAAATCACCAGGCCTCAAGCTCACGGGTGCGACCAGCCTAATATCCGCGCTCATCAGCGGGGGCTGCTGCAGTCTACCCCTGCTCACATCAATGCTCGCGTACGTGTCCGCGTCAGCCACAATCCTCAACTCCACGCTCTACAACTTAACCATCCCTACAAGTATGGCGGCCTTAGCCGCGATGACCGCATCCTACTTGTACACCACTAGGCAGTGGAAGACAAAACTCGATTGTGAACCAGACGCCTGCTGCACCACACCCAAGCCCCAAGCAAACTGAGCACAAGACCCCCTCCCTACCCTCCATGTAGCGTCGGATTCCCCATGATTTGCAGCCAAGCCATAACACGCAGAGCGCATCCGCACCTCACATGACTTCCACAAACCCTATTCTGAGACGGGTCGCAAACCGCTGGCGAAGCTATTGGTGGCTTCAGGCAGGCAACCCACGCCTTTTGGGTCACGTGCCCCATGAACTTTGGTCTTCCCGAGAAGAATCATGCCGCAGAAACCATCGTGAACGTAAAGGTAAAACACTTACACCGGATATGCTCTAATGTATATGGTTCATATGGAGATCGCCCTGACAACGTTGGGGAGCAACGCGCTACGGATAAACCGTATACATTGCTGATTCGAGGTTCTTGAAGGAGTTGCACCTTTCTCAGTGTTAAGATTGCCTTGCGTATCACGGCAAAGCTAGGGCATCAGCACACCATGCTGAAACCTTCCTCCACATGTGAGACCATCCCCCCGCTACGCCCCACAGAGTTTGGAAGCGCCCACCAACCCGTCCGCCATAGCAGTGTATGGGAAGCGCACCCCCACCCCCGTTGCTTCCCTTCATCGGTGCGCTCAATCCATGGATAGATCTACTATGTTTACAAACCCGGGGTGTCCGAGTGCGTAGTGACCGTATCCATGCCTTGATCCCATAGCTCCACTCTGGCAGGCCGCGCCCAGCCATTTAAATCCAATCCACAGTTTGAAACCGTCGGCTGCGACGTGGGTGAACAACCGTAACAGCCAGCCCCAATACATAGCACTACACACCCTCCGCGAGGAGGTAAAACGCCTAGTCAAGTAGCCTAAGCGGGAACGTTCAACCCATGCGTAAAGACATCGAAGCCTTAAGACGGATATCCCTTCAGTGTGTTTGTCACCCAAGCCCCGCTCTAGCGGGAGATGCGCTCCAAGCAAGCCGCGCCCGCGCGCTCCTACACCCTTGGAGCGCTTCCCAAATAAATGTTAGCGTAGAAAACGATATCAGAGTTTTTCGGATATTCTATACTTTTGACCCATACAACGCTAAAAACCGAAAAACTTATTCAAAAACACACGTATACAGAACCATGCACACAAGAATATTAAGCCTCGGAGACAAGGTAGGCGACTATCCAGGTTAGAGTTCTCGGCGTAAGAACTCTAACCTGCGACGGCCACGTCAAAGTAGTGGGTAATATAGTGAACAGCTCTAAGCGGATCGTATGAGGAGTGCTACGGTGATAGGTATTGATGTCTTGGGTGTAGTTAAAGCGAAATGGTAATATATCAGTGTGTGTTTTAATATTTACATTGCTTTCGAAGAGCTATGAACAGTTAACCCAAACAGTGGACAGCGCGGTTGTGCGGGGCCTGATTGAGCTCGGCCCACGAGACATCAGACGGCTGAGCTCGCTTATCGGCGTGCCCTATAGCAGAGCCATAAACACATATAAGAGGCTACGCAGAAAATTCGGCCTGCTGATAAGTGCGGCGCCCAACACCGAGTTGCTCGGCCTCACACACGTGTTCTTCGAGGCCACCGTGCGCTCGGAGTACAGGCGTATAGCTCTACGGGCCTTCGAAGGTGTCTCAAGCCTGAACTATCTGGCTGGGAGCGCCACGTCACCCGCCGAGCTCTTCGGTATAATTTATGCGCCCACGGGTCCACGGGGTGACGAGTACCTTGAATTATTCGATGAACTGGTGGAGGAGGGACTCTTGGAGTCCTACACTGTGAGGAGGTTCCCCGAGATCGTGCGCCACAGCCTGAGACCCGAGTATGTTAATTGGAGCGGTGGCGGAGGCTACGTGTTCGACTGGGACTCGCTCACACCCCGCCCCCCTGAGCCCGGGGTGTACGACCCATCCCATAAGCCCCTCGCGGACAGGCTGGACCTACTTCTACTCAAGGAGCTGGAGTTCGATGCGGCCAAGAGTTTCCCCGAGATCTCAGCCCAGCTCTACAGTAGGCATGGTGTGAAGGTGAGTGACAGGCTCCTGCTGTACCACTATGAGAAACATCTTGTTCCAAGGAGGATGTTCTCGAAGTACCGTGTACTCTTCTCGCAGGCCGAGAAACTCGGCGTATACCTAGTGACCCAAACAGCACCCGGCGCCTACGATGAATACTTGGATTGGGTGAGGAGAATACCCTACCTGAACAGGGAGCTTTTGGACTCTTCAGGCCAACACTTCTCTGAGTACTATCTTCCCTCTAGCGAGTACCAGGGCTTCTTGGGTTATGTTAACTCCAGGCTCGCCCCGCTTGCTGCGAGAATGAAGATGCTGGTCTCACTGCCCAACTCCAGGTCGATGTTCACGTTGCCCTACGAGCTCTTCGACGAGGAGAGGGGAGAATGGGTGCACGACGCCCACGCGGACGCGTCGAAGGTGCTAGCGAAGGCGCACGAGCTAATGAACTTGGCATAGCGTGGATTAGAATATAGAGATCCTGCACAAATTTGAAGTGCGGTACCTCTAATTCTGGGAGCTAATTTTTAACTAATCCTGTTGGCCGTGTATCTTGGGAGTACTATCAAATATACTTGACTAAATTACTGGGATAGAAAAATCGAAACGGTGGTTAATGTGAGTACATGTTGTTTATTCATAAATACATACGATAATTTGCAAATCCATGTCGATGTGGTTTTTTCTGAAGGGAGTAAAAAGCTGGCGTCTCCAAATCATCACTGGATCATTAATTGGGGAATAGTTGTGGTGAAACTCCCCAAACAATTCTGGAGGAAAGGAATCAATGGATATTTAACAGGCTATTTTGCCAGTTATTACACGCCAGCCTCAGTATCCATAATGCGCTTGATAAGGTAAATTGCTTGTATTAAGGTTTTTATGCTTCTCGCTTAGTGTTTTCCCATAGGTGGTTTAAGGGTGGCATTGCTATTATATTTAGGTGTTAAAGATAGTTGGGTTAGTGTGGCCTTTAGCGTGTTATGATAAAGTGTGTCCTGAGAGCTTTCAGCTGGTGGGTAACGCTCGGTGAGGACCCTTCTATGGCTTCGAATGTTCTAGTGTATACCAGTATAGTGGTGCTGCTTAGGGGGCGCTAGCCGAGACTAGGGAGGAGTATAGGCTGGCGGGTATGGGTTGACCCACGTACACCGTGAGGTTGGATGATTCCTGGGTTGCGCTGAAGTCTTGGATGATTGAGCCGAGGTGTGCGCCGAGCCCCTCGTTTTCCCCAACTATCTGGCCAGCCTGGTTTACGAGGTAGAATATGTCCAAGTACTCGTCGGGGTTATACTTCTGTGTGACCCACTCGGGCGCGGTGCCTATGAGCCACCCCGGCTGGTTGAGTCCGCCGTATTTCAGTGTGTACTGTAGGAGTGTGGGGCCGTTTTCGCCCAGATCATCATAGTTTTCAACTTCTACTATGAGTATACCCTTCGAGTGGAGGGCGGGGTAGTACTCTGAGGCTAGGAGTTGCTGGCTCTCAACACACGATGAGCACCACGTGGTAACGAACCAGAGCACGAATGGGTGGCCTCTGAGGGTGGCCGTGTTTATGGTTGTGCCGTTGAGGAGTGTCAGCGGGAAGCCCGTGAAGCGCTCGCTCTGCGTGCCACCACCAGCGGTTGACGCGTTACCCCCGCTGTGCAAGTAGAGGACCACCACCGCGAGTGCGAACGCCGCCACGACCCCACTCACAAGAAGTGTTCGCCTCCGCCTCCTCTTGGCCTGCCTGGCCTGACGCTTCATTTCCTTCTTAGTGGGCATTCTCCCGCCTCTCCGCCAAATAGTTGGGAACACAGCAGGCGATACTCCTCGAAACCCTGGATAGGGCGTAGACCAGGATGGCGGCGGAGAATATGTAGAACACCCAGTAATACTCCTCGAAGAAGTACTCTAGGTGGGGGAATAAAGTGTAGATAATGGGTGAGAAGCCACCCAACAACCCGAGGATGGTGTGTATAATCGGGGTGCAGCATAGGGCGTTGACTAGGCCTGCCAGCACAGACCCAGCTGGAGCCACCCCCACGTAGGCACCGCCAAGCCTGCGGGCGTAGACGTTAAGGGTGACCAGCAGCGCCAGAAGCACCCCTAAGACTACGGCGAACACCACTTGAACCGGTGTTATGAACATGATGGCCTGAAGCACGAAAGCCCCGAAGGGGAGTGTTGGCAGCAGCACTAGATAGAGTGCGGAGAACGAAGCAGAGAGCACTGCGAAAAGGGAGGCGTATCGCCTCAGCCCAATAACCTGGGACACAACGCGTAAACCCAAAAAGAGGCGCATAACTCTCCCTACCAACACGGCCTATTTTAACATACTCATTTAACCGCAGAAAGACAAGATAATTTTTCTTAAGAAACAAAAACTATAGGTCGACTCATCATTACAAAGTTAACTTTGGTCGACTCCACTTACACCTGTTATTTATCCGAGGGTTTTGAGTAAGCTAGTATCACTATTGTTTGAGTTTGTCTGCTAGGAGGGCGAGCACTTTGTCGCGCAGGTCGTCTTGGCTGTGTTTTAGCTGGGTTGTATCCGCCTTTACGTCATCCACCCTCTTGTTTATGTCGTCGATTTTGCTTAGAAGCTCAAGCCTGGCGTCATCGATACGCTTCGATAGGTCTGCTTTGACTTCGTCTACTTTTTTGTCTAGTGCTGTTATTTTGGATGATAGGTCTGCTTTGACTTCGTCTACTTTTTTGTCTAGTGCTGTTATTTTGGATGATAGGTCTGCT
>Ga0079043_1000070_pt1 | contig 17989 bp, 17 predicted proteins | sample ECHtaG_2_FD_72778 | JGI IMG/M metagenome (GOLD analysis project Ga0079043, IMG submission 72778) | Hot spring microbial mat communities from Yellowstone National Park, Wyoming, USA - ECH_C virus_MetaG | ecosystem: Environmental > Aquatic > Thermal springs > Hot (42-90C) > Microbial mats ... | reverse complement strand
TGTATAGGGAGGACAAGGTCATCGACGTCTTTGAGGTGTTGAGAGGGAATTTAGTTGATGAGGATAAGCTTAACTTTCTTAGGACCGCCTTCAGGATGGCCCTCTTTATTAGGGAGCCCAATTTTAAATATGGACCGAGATCCTATGGCGAGCAGACTTCAGAAGTTGCGCGCTTTGTCCCAAGAGCTAGGCTCCTGCGTTATGATAGCCGCCTCCCCTAACGTATTCTACTTCTCCGAGTACGAAGGAGCAGGAGCTCTCCTACATTGTGATGATAATACATACCTTATGGCGCCCGTGCTGGATTCATACAGGGCTCAGAGAGTAAAAGGGGTGGAGGTCGTGATCTTCAATCCCTATCACTCAGGTTCGTATCAAACAATGAAGGAAGCATTGGAGAAGTTGGTGAAGGGAAAGAAGTTGGCTATAGATATGGAATGGATGCAGGTGCCGCAGTACAAGTCTCTCAAATCCTCCTTTGAATTGGTGGATGTCTCAAGCAAGATATCTACAATGAGAGCAGTAAAGGAGCCAGACGAAATTGAGAGAATTGAGGCGGCATGGAGGGCAACCTCCTCTGCCATGGCAAGGGCCGCTCAAGTGCTCACGCCTGGAGTCAGTGAGTTGCAAGTGGCCTCAGAGATTGACGGGGCCATGAGGAAAAATGGTGCCAACGATTATGCCTTCCCAAGTATAGTGGCCTTTGGTCCGAACTCAGCTTTTCCTCACTCTGAACCTGGAGAGAGGACGCTTTCCCTAGAGGATCCGGTGGTGGTCGACATAGGTGCCAAGGTCAAAGGTTACTGCTTCGATAGCACCAGGACCTTCAATGTGCGCGGAGAGGTGAAAAAGATCTACCAGTCAGTGTTGCAGGCACAGATGGAGGCCATAGATATGGTTAGACCCGGTGTAAAGGCGTCTGAGGTAGACAAGAGAGCCCGCTCGGTCCTTGAGAGGGAAGGTTTAGGGCACCTCTTCGTTCACTCCACAGGACATGGGGTGGGTGTGGAGATCCACGAAGCTCCACCCATATCTCCCAGTTCCGATACGGAGTTAGTGAAGGGCATGGTCATAACAGTGGAGCCTGGGGCTTACCTAAACGGACGTTTCGGAGTAAGGATAGAGGATACTATAATTGTAGATGATAACCCCAAGGTCCTTTCCACCTATGGTAAGGAGCCAAGTTAATTTTTCTCCTAATTAAAAAGGTCTCGTGTGCTCAACCCGAATAAAGTGTTATATAACCACCAATGGGTTTAGTACTCGGTGTTTTAATGGAGCAGCCGCAACTAGATGAGCATGAAGTGACGCAGTCAATAGCCAAGAAGGTGAGGGAGATCTTAGAGCTCCTTGGTGAAGATCCAAATAGAGAAGGGTTGGCCGAGACCCCAAATAGGGTGGCCAGGGCTCTCCTAGAGATGACAGAAGGTATGAGAACAGAAATGCCCGAGGTGAAGGTCTTCAGCCTCAGGGAGAACGATGGTATCTACGGGGAGGATGAGATAGTAGTTGCTAGAAACATAAACTTCTCATCCCTATGTGAACACCATGTTCTCCCCTTCTTTGGAAAGGTTGACGTGGCCTATGTAGTTGGCAAGGAAGGGTATGTGGCGGGGTTCAGCAAACTCTCCAGGTTAGTTAATTACTTTTCCTCTAGACTGCAGCTTCAGGAAAGGCTGGCCAATCAGGTGGCTGACGCTATAATGAACAGTGATGTGAAGCCCAAGGGAGTTATGGTGATAATAAGGGGTATTCATATGTGTGCTTACGTTAGGGGCGTAAAGGACAGAGAATCTGACCTTGTAACTATGGTGACGAGGGGACTGATGAAGACAAGTTCCTCAACCAGAAATCAAGCCTTTAGATTGTTGGAGAGCCAAAAGGTCGGTTTATTTTAATGGGGTATGGGGAGTATGACCACCGTAAGGTGGGACGTTAATCCTCCCCCAAAGTTTAAAAATATCTCTAAAAATATTCTCTTAATGGTAGTCAGTGACGGAGTAAATGTAACTGGGACGACTTGGTTAAAGCGATGGTCAGTGAGGTCTGCCTTCACCCCATTCTTGTCCCATATGGACAACAGGTATTCATGGCCGGGACGGTTGAGCCTCTGGAGCCCTCTGCCCTTAGCTGGGAGCAAGGCAGTGAAGTGGGAAACCGCGAGGGGGCCATAAGAGTGGGGTGAGTTCATTTTAGACACCTCCCCCAAAGTTAGCGCTGTGAGCGCTAGGGACAAATTGATAAGGCTGCTGAGCCAGGGTTCTCTATCTCAGAATGACATTCCCAAGCTCACAGGGCTCTCCAAGAGTAGGGTGTCTGAGGTACTAAGGGAACTGGAGAGGGAGGGGAAGGTCGTAAGGACCAAGGGGCCTGGGAACACCAGGGAAGTCTCACTTAGGAAATTAATCAGGGTAGGTGCTATACGCGCTGCCGAATATCCTTTCGTTGTACCGTTTTTACGCTCTCTTAAGGAAAAGGGGTTTCTTGTTGAGTTTAGATTTTATGACAACGGTATTGATCTCACGCTAGATCTTGTCAGGGGCAACACGGAGGTTGTGTTCTCTCCCTTAGTTACACAGCTTATTCTCTCCGCCATCTTCCCAGAGGTCAAAATTGTGGCGGGCGGAGCCGCGGGCGGTGGCGCACTCATTGGGAATGAGGGGGATAGAGTGGGATCCACAGTACTATCTAGCATGGAGGTGTGGTCCCATCTGGTCGGTAGGGACAATATAGTTCCGGCAACCAGCGCCTCTCAGTTAGAGACCATGCTTCGTTTTGGCAAGGTACAGGCCGTGGCCCTTTGGGAGCCCTTCGCCACAAAACTGAAGAGGGAGGGATATAGGGTACAATACTTCGAGCCCATGGAGTGTTGCTCCATGGCCGTGAGGAGAGGTGCGGACGCAGATTTGCTGGTTCGTACATATGAGGAATCCATGACCCTTTTCAAGAGCAGCACGGATAGATGGATACCAATCTATGCAGAACTTCTTGGAGAAGATGGTTCCCTCCTCTCGGAGTCAATAAAGAACTACATTTTCGATACATACCTCGACATAGACGGCTTCGTTAGAAAGTTGAGGTCCTCTGGCCTCTATTTGCCAGGCTCAAGAGTCTAGGTAGTAGTACATCTCCATTGGATGTGGATATTGGGCCAACGCCCTAGTTTCGTCCCTCTTTAGCGAAATGTATGTGTCCAGAATTGAGGAGTTGAACACTGGCTTTAGGAACTCCATATCGCTTTCTAATTCGTCCAAGGCCTCGTCCAAGGATCTAGGTAACTCCCTTATGTCCAGCTGTTTCCTCCTCTCAGGTGTGAGATGGTATATGTTCTCGTCCACCGGATCCCCCGGATCCATCTTCTTGTTCACACCGTCCAAGGCCGCCATGAGTATTGCCGAGAATGCCAAGTAGGGATTGGTGGAGGGATCTGGGGCCCTGTACTCTATTCTCTTAGCCACCTCCATCCCCCTATAGTAGGATGGAACTCTAATTACCGCGCTTCTGTTCCCTTTACTCCATGCCAAATATACTGGAGCCTCGAAGCCTGGTATGAGCCTCCTATAACTGTTGGTTGTGGGAGAAACTATGGCCGAAAGTGCCCTGGCGTGATGAAGCACCCCTCCTACCACGTATCTGCCGGTCTGACTTAGCTCGGCGTACTCGTCTGACGGATCGTACATTAGGTTCTTCTTACCGTCGGATGTCCAGAGGCTGAAATGGGTATGCATGCCGGTTCCGTTGTCTCCAAACATTGGCTTCGGCATGAAGGTCATCACCAGTCCCTTACTTGCGGCGACGTTCTTCCCCACATACTTCAATGTCTGTACCTTATCCGCCGTGTCCACTAATGTTGAGAACCTGAAGTCTATCTCTCCCTGTCCAGCCGTGGCCACTTCGTGGTGGGTCGCCTCTATTTCAAATCCGAAGTGTTTAACCAACGTATCAACTATCTCTAACCTTACGTCCATTAACTGATCCACGGGAGGGGTGGGATAGTAGCCCTCCTTAAACCTGATAAGGAAGTTCCCGGTCTTCTCCCACGGTGCTTCCCTAGCTCTTATTTTATATCCTGTTCCACTGCTGGGCGTCGAGACATCCACCTCAACCTTATCGAAAATGAAGAACTCTAACTCCGGACCGTAATAACTCCTGTATCCTCTCTGCTCCTGGAACGATTCAGCTGTCTCGGCAACTGCCCTTGGATCCCGTTCAAACCTACCTCTCCCTGCCCCCCAGAACACTTGGTTCAACACCCGTGCTACGCCCTTGTTCCAGGGAATGAGGGCCATACTATCTGGTACTGGCTTGAGTACCATGTCGCTTTCATAAATGGTGGTGAATCCCCTTATGCTACTTCCATCCAGCTTGCCGAAACCGGTCTTGAAACTCTCCTCTGTTAATTCCTTGGCAGGTATGGTTATGTGGTGAAGTTTTCCAGGAAGATCCGTGAACTGCAGGTCTAACCAATCCACCTGGTTCTCTCGAACCAGTTTCAAAGATTTCTCAACACTACTGTTCATAGGTTAGCACAATTCTCTAAACATGATAAAAGCATGATCCACGTAAGTCTTAAACAATGTTTATTCTCTTGCTTAAAATTTATCATTTGTTTTTCATAGAGTCTCAAGACCATCGAAGTCTCATTTAAAACTTTCTCGTTGTCCTTCCGGCATTTATGAAGTAAAGTCTGTCCGCCTCTCTGCTCAATTCCTCCACGTGGGTGGTGAAGATGACGTCCATTCCCCTCCTCTTGACTAGCTCCTTGAACGCGGAAACGAACTTGGTTCCTTCATAGAGACTTGTCAAGACCTCATCCACAAGTATGCCCTTATTTCCAGATAGAATTGCCGTAGCGAGACTGATCCTTACCCTATTTCCCAGGCTCATTTTCCCCACCTTTCCAGTCCTTGGGACCTGAAGCATCTCGATCACTTCACTCACATCGTCGTCGCTTAACCGGATTCCCCTTATTCTGGCCCCGAACCTCAAGTGATCCTCGACCTCCATCTGTGGGAAATATGACTTGAAGTCTATGTAGACCAGACCTCTTCTCTCGGGTGGCTCATTTGTGACATCTACTCCATTCACTTTAACTACTCCCTTCGCTATGGGCCTCAGTCCCGCCAAGGCCATGAGCAACGTGGTCTTTCCGGCACCGTTAGGTCCTATTACTGCGGTAAACCCCTGGACCTCAACTTCAGCGTCCAACAGAAATTGGTCAAGCTTAACCTTAAACCTTCCCTCTATCAATTCAGTCACTGGTCTGAGGGCCACTTGTCCTTATGGACCTGATCACTTCTTCCAATCTACCCTCATCAACGGCTCCCTCCTCCCTCCACACGGGTTTCCCATTGAAGATGAGGATGGTGGTGGGTAACTCCTTTATTTCATACTCCTTGACTAAGTTCCTCTCCTCGTCCACATCGACTTTTGCTACAATTACACCTAGCCTCATCGACAGCCTCTCCAGGGAAGGCTCGTAGATCCTGCATGGTGCACACCACTTAGCCAGAAAGGCTAACAACACGACGCCATTGGATTGAATCATTGACTGGATCGTTTCCTCGGTCACAGTCTGTAGTTTTGACCTAGACGGGAGGGATTGGTACTTGCTCTTCAGAATCTCAGCCATTTCTCTTAGGTCACTCCGGTCCAATACTGTCCACAAGCTGGACTCTCTTGACTCTCTTATAAATGGCTACCCTACTATTGACGAAGTTGAGCAATTCTTCCTCAAGACCGGCCCTCCTTTCCTTAGCAACCACTAAAGCCACGGGTTGCTGGCCCAACCCTTCCACTTCCTCCCCCACCACCCGCACTTCGGACACAGCTGGATGCCTCCTTAGAATCGCCTCTAAGTCCTTAGGAAATATGGGATATCCCTTGAATTTCAGCATCCTTTTCTTTACGCCGGTGAAATAGACCAGGTCGTCAATCACCTTCACCAAGTCCCCTGTCTTCAGCCAGCCCTCCTCCCAGACCTTTTTTGTCTCCTCCTCATCGGAGTAGCCTAGCATGAGCCACGGTGCCCTCACCATAAGTTCTCCGTCCTTCACTTTCAACCGAACATCCTCAAGTGGAGATCCCACAGCTCCAGTTTCCCAGAGTTCTGGCTTCAGAAAAGTAAGGACCATCCCCTCGGTAAAACCGTATTGCTGAGTTATAACCCTCCCGAACTTGGAAAGGAATCTCCTCTGCACTTCCATCCTGAGAGGGGCTGCGGAGCTTACGCAAAGGGAAAGGGAACTTAGATCGCCATTCACCTCCAACAACGCCTCAAAAACCTGAGGAACCGCGGAGAGGTAGTTAAGTCGGAACTCCTGGATTGATGAGGCTAGCTTCCATGGCTCGAACTTGGGAATGATCAATAAGGAACCACCTAAGGCCAAGGTAACACCCAGCACACTATTTCCCAAAACGTGAGCCAGGGGTACAAGCAAGGCAGTACGTACTTCATTTAGGCCTGTCGACTTAGCTAAGGCTCGAGCGTTCAGGTAGCTGGACTCCCCTGAATGTAGAACCTGCATTGTTCTCCCCGCTATTCCCGCGTAGTAGTAGATCAACCCCACCTCGTTTTTGTGGTAGGTATATGGTTCGTTGTTTCCTGATCCCCTCCCAAGGGACGTTACTACCCTGTATCCCTTGAGGACTTCCTTTTCCCTATTCATCACGTCCTCTGAAGCAATTATCAGGAATGGAGAGGAGTCCTCCAGTATGAACTTGAGGTCCTCTGCGGACGTGAGGGGATCGACAGCTACCACCCTGGCCCCTGCCCATTGAAGTGCCAAATAATGAAGTACAGATTGGACTGAATTTGTGGCAAAGTGCACCACCGTCTCGCCTGCGGCCACTGACGAGCTCATCTCCATCACCTCCTTGGCCGCCTGTTCATACGATACTGACCTTTCTCCGACCAGGAAGGTTCTCGCAGAGTCCCTCAGCTCGAAGAGTCTAGCCGCATAGCTCACACCAATATTAACCGTTCCTCTGAATTAAGTACCGATGCTCAAGGTAGTGGGAATATCGAGACTGCACATGACCCTCATAGACCTGGAGGGGACTTACGGCAGACTTGACGGTGGGGTGGGGCTTGCCCTATCTAGGCCTAGGGTAGTGGTCAACGTGGGCAAATGTGAACCGCCTATCCCGCCACCCTTTCCATTACCTGGCGTATGTTTGGAGGAAGACTATGAGCCTCACGTCGGCCTTGGGCACACCACGCAGCTAAGTTTGGCGGTAGGAAAATTGGCTGCCGAATTTAACGGTCTCAGGAAGGACGCAAGGGAACTTGCCATCCTAATGGGAAGGGGTTCGACCTCTGGCGTCGGAGTTTATGCCTTTCAGTTTGGGGGGTTAGTGGTGGATGGGGGGCACTCCACCAAGCTTAAGCCTGTTCCTGAACCATCGGACTACGCCTCAGCACCACCCCCTCCAGTTCTGGCCAGATTCCACTTCCCTTGGCTTGTCTACGTTAACATACCTGAACAGGGAAGACGTATATATGGGCAAGTTGAGAGGGCTGCATTTAGGGAGAGGGTTGAGGGAGCAGCAGAGTTATCCAGAGTGGTTTTAATGGGACTTCTTCCTTCAGTAGCTGAGGGAGACCTAAGCGGAGTCCTCGAATCAGTTGAGAGGATCCAGTCCTTGGGATTCAAGAGGGTGGAGTGGCGGCTTCAGAGCGATCAAGTCAGAGAATTGGCCAAGGCCATGAGTTCTCGTGGCTTTGCCGTCGGTCTCTCCTCCTTCGGTCCTGCGCTATATACGTTTCCCTCAACTGAGAGGGAGGGTAGGGAGTTGGAGAGCACCTTCGGCGGATTTGTGACCTATCCCAACAACATGGGGGCGAGGACAGTATGGAATTCGATCAATTCGTCATAGACGAGCTCAGGAGAGTATACGGCCCAGACCTTCAGGACTTCCTGGAACTGATTAAACGCCCTCCCGAGAGGTTCTATATGAGGGTTAACACTGCCCTGGCGGATCCGGAGAGAGTGGCCAGGAAAATTGGGGCGATTCTCGATGAGGATTTGGAGGAGGCCTTATACTTTCCCGTCCATTGTAGGGACAGCCTAGAACCCACCGGGGACGTGGTAATGGTGGATGGGCCCACTGCGGAGAGTGTCATGCAAGGGGCAAACGTCTACAAGCCCGGAATTAAGGAGATTAGGGCTAAATCAAGGAGGGTCTCAGTGGTGGGCCCAGGGGGGGTGGTGGTAGCTCATGGAGAGTTGGTAATGTCAGGTGGGTTGATGGTCAAAGTTACGGAACCACTTTGTGACGTGCCTGCAGTAAGGGAAAGTCGTCCCTTCTCCCAAGGACTCCTCTTCGTTCAGGGGAAACCATCTCAGTTCGTGGCTCGCGTGGTAGATCCGAGGCCTGGGGAGCTCATAGTTGACGCCACTGCCGCCCCTGGAGGTAAGTTGAGTCACTTAGCCCAACTGGAACCTCGAGCTAAGTTGGTGGGGTTCGACAGGACTCAATCCAAGGTTTCAAAATTAAGGGAAAACCTCTCGAGACTTCACTTAGATGTGCCTGTGTATAGGTTTGATTCTAGATATCTATGGGAGAGTGGACTGAAGGACGTCGATAAGATACTTATAGATCCCCCCTGCTCGGCCCTGGGCCTCAGGCCTAAGCTTTATGACCACAAGGACAAGGAACACATAATTAGACTGAGGAACTACCAACTTCAGTTCCTAGAGGCAGCCCATAGGATCCTGAGGCCTGGAGGTGAACTCATCTACTCCACCTGCACTGTCACTCTGCTGGAGAACGAGGAGGTCATAAATGACCCTCGATTTGAGCTTCAACACTTAATCAGGTTCCATCCTCAAGTTAACGGAACTGGTGGGTTCTTCATCGCAAAGTTAAAGAAAAGGGGCTAGTAAGTTAGAATATGCCTCTAGAGCCTTTCTTGGGAAAGAGACCGACGGTGGGTGCGGCTTACATTCACCCCACAGCTTACCTCATAGGAGACGTGGAGATCGGGGATGGGAGTAGCATATGGCATTATGTGGTATTGAGGGCAGATAACGACTCAATAAGGATAGGGAAGGAAAGTAACATACAGGAAAACTCCACCGTACATACTGACCTAGGATTCAGGGTACGGATAGGGGATAGAGTCTCTGTTGGTCACAACGCGGTTATACACGGGGCCCAGGTCTCTTCCCACGTCATAGTAGGGATGGGAGCAATTCTCCTTAATGGCAGCAAGGTTGGAGAGTACTCCATAGTTGGCGCCGGTGCCCTAGTCCCTGAGGGAAAGGAGATCCCACCCTACAGTGTCGCCCTTGGTGTGCCGGCCAAAGTGGTGAGGAAGGTCACCGAACAGGATATCAAGGCCATTGATGAAAATGCGTTGGATTATGTGAGGCTCATGGAGAGGGTGAAGAATGAATAGGGACTTAAAGGCCCTGTCGTGGTTCATAAGGACCCAACTCCTTAGGGATAACTTCAGGCCAGCCTATGCCACGTTCAAGGTTACCTCAAAATGCAACTTGAGGTGCACCTTCTGCACTCCCGCCTATTACGATGGCCTGCTGGGAGAGGCCGATACTGACACGGTGAAGAGGATAATAGATAACTTAAGCCGTTCCTCAGTGGTCGTCATATCTTTCGAGGGTGGTGAGCCCACCACCAGAAAGGACATTTTGGAACTTCTTCGCTACGCTCACGATGGTTCCCTATACGTCATGTTGACAACCAATGGTTACAGGTTGTCCGATGACTCGTTCCTGTCCAAGCTGGGGGACGTAGTGGACTTCGTACATTATTCCATAGATGAGTATCATTGGAACGTTAAGTCCCTGGATACTCTCTGCAAACTCAGGGAGTATGGACTTAAGGTAAATGTACAGACGGTTCTCACGAAATATAACATTGACAAGCTAGAAGATAAGGTAAAGGCGGTTCAGAGGTGCAAGTACAAGATACTTGTCCTCCCCGCTGTAGATTACCCAACCTCTAAGGTTAAGCTTGCCCCAGATCCTCAGGAGGTGTACAAAGTAATGAGTTACCTCAAGAGAAAGTACGGTCCAGTTCTCAACAACTCTTGGGGATTCATAGATGCGCTGGTGGAGAGGAGGAGGCCGAGGAGACTGACGAGTTACTCAATTACCGTTTATCCAAATGGGGATCTCCCTTACCCAGACGATATGGAGGGCGAGATAGTGGGAAACCTCAGCAGGGACCCCTTGAACAAGATAATGTCCTCCCCGCAGGTGAAACAACTTCAAGCCAAAATGCTCAGGGACGCGGCCAAGTTCGAATATCTTCACCTTCAAACCTCAACCTTTAACGACATCAAGGACTTGGCATCCTATGTGTGGGAGATGGGAAGGTGGAGGTTCACTGGGAGGTCCTTCTAGCTCTCCATGAATGTCCTGGTGTAAGCCTCCTGTAGGTCCCTTGAAACCAGATGCATGTAGATCTGCGTAGTCTTTATGTCCTTGTGTCCCATTATGGCCTGAAGGGCAGGGAGTGGCATTGCCCTCCTGGCCGCATTTGTGGCGAAAGTGTGCCTTAAGACGTGCGGTCTCAGTTGCACACCCGCTCTTCTACCTAAACCCTTTAGCATTTTATATAGACCCTGATATGAAATGTCAAAAAGCTTATCCGGACAACTTTTCAAGTATTCCTTCATCATCTGACTTGTTCTATTTGTAAAGAATACTACCCTCTCCTCACCGTTCTTGGTGTCTTTCACCCTTATACTCCTACTCTCCAAGTCTACGTCCTCACGCTTAAGGGAGAGAAGTTCCTTAGCCCTGAGTCCAGTATCCAATAAAAGTGAAAGTATCAATAGTTCCTTACCTCTGGCCACGGAAAACAGCCTCTCCACCTCGTCCCTCTCTAACGCTCTTACCTTCCTCGGCCTCGGCCTGGGCATTGGTGGTCTTACGTCCACCTGTAGCCATCTAAGGAATCTGTTTACCGCAATCATATAGTACCTAATGGTGGTGGTCCTCTTTCCGGCGATATGTGTTAGCCACGCGTTGATGTCGGCAGTGGTGATCTCCCTTGGATTCTTCTTGGCAAACTTTAGGAATTCCCTCACGGCTGTGGAGTAAAGCCTCACGGTGTTCTCGGACGCTCCTGCCGTCCTGAGAGTGGAAATGAATACTTCATAGGGATCGGCGTCAGGCGGACAGACCCCCAGCTCCAGTTTCACGTGATTACCTTATCCCCAATCCCTAAAAGGGGAGTGTGCTCAATGTTACTGTGATCTTCCTTAGTTCCAGGGACGTGGACGAGATAATGACCCCTGAGTTGGCCGTTCGCTCCTCAAGGCTGGCCTTCTCGTGGTTCAGCAAGGGGCAGGTCTCTCAACCCAGGAGGCAGGTGCTCACTGTGAACGGAAACTGGTGGGGAATTATGCCCTCCTATGGTTCTGAAGTGTTCTCCCTAAAGGTCGTTAACGTAATCGAGGGAAACAGGCAGAGGGGTCTTCCTACCATAAACGGACTAGTGCTATTGATGTCAGCCCACGACGGATCGCCTCTTGCGATAATTGACGGACCTACCCTCACGGCGTGGAGAACTGCAGCAGCCAGCGTCCTATCCACTGAACTTGTAATGGGTAGGAAGGTTGGCACCATGGGAATAGTGGGCGCCGGAACTCAAGCCAAGTACCATCATAGGGTTGCCACCGGTTACCTCAACGTAGACCAGGTCCTTATCACCGCCCGGAAGGGTCATTTGAGCTTGGCGAAAGAGTTGGGTGCCTCCCCGGTGGAGGGTGATACCCTATTCAAGAGGGCCGACGTTGTATTCGCCGCAACCTCATCCACCGTCCCAGTGGTAAGGGGCGCCCTACTCAAGGATCAGTTTCACGTATGTAGTGTTGGAGCTCACACAATGGATTCCAGGGAGTTGGACGACGATACCATAAGGAGGACGTCCACCTTCTTGGTTGACTCCCTTGAGGCCGTAAGTCACGAGAGTGGGGACTTCAAGAGGGCCACAGAATTGGGGATAAGGGTTATGGAGATAGGCCGGGCCCTGGAGGGAGGGAAGATAGAGAGACCTACAGTTTTCAAGACAGTGGGTATTGCCGCCCAGGATTTAGCGGCAGCTCTGCTTCTTTACCAAGAGGCACAACGGAAAGGGGCAGGGAAGGTGTTGGAGTGATGTGGTACACGGGCTCTGGAGATAAGGGCAAAACCAAGGTGCCCTCAGTGGGAGAGGTTTGGAAGGACGACCTTCTGGTTCAGACCCTCGGAGATCTGGACGAGCTCAACTCCGCACTTGGGTTATGTGCGTCCATCTATCCGAAATTGAGGACCGTCCTACTCTCCATTCAATCCAGATTGTTGGCCATTTCCTCCGAACTGGCCGGCTTCACGCTGGGTTTCTCTGAGGAAGAGGTCCTTGCTCTGGAGCGTTCTCTCTCTCAGTTTAGTGCGGATGTCCCAGAGTTAAAGCACTTTATCCTACCCGGTGGCTCCACGGGAGCGTCAGTCCTCCATTTAGCCAGGTCAGTGTGTAGGAGAGCAGAGAGATCCCTGGTCGCCCTAAGTAGGGAAAGGTCCCTCTCGGAGGTTTATGTGAAATACCTCAATAGACTCTCCAGCCTACTCTTTGTCATGGCACTATGGGTGAATGTCAAGGAAGGAGTCAGTGAAGTTGTCTGGAAGGGTTCGTCATGGAGAAGCGAAGGGGGAGCGGCCCCTCGCTCTTAAACCTTTCGCTCATGGGGAATAGGAGACTCTCAGCTTTGGCAGCCTTGGCACCTCCCATCCTGTTCACTGTACCACTGAGAAGATAATTTTATATGGGAAACGATGCATAAGGATATTTCGCCGACAGGCACCTTACAATCAAGGTTGCCGTCAATGTGAGGACGTAAGCTCCCCGCGGTGATAACTGCGGAACACTTACGTCTGATGGGGGGAGGAATGGCCACGTGAGGGTTTCCCCACCAATTCCGGTTGATCCTGCCGGACCAGACCGCTATCGGAGTAGGGCTAAGCCATGGGAGTTTACACCTCCGGGTCAAGGGGGTGTGGCGTACGGCTGAGTAACACGTGGCTAACCTGCCCTCAGGACGGGAATAACCCTGGGAAACTAGGGATAATTCCCGATAGGTGAGGAGTACTGGAAGGTCTCCTCGCCGAAAGGTCCTTGGGCTACTGTTCAGGGACGCCTCAGGATGGGGCTGCGGCCCATCAGGTAGTTGGAAGGGTAAAGGCCTTCCAAGCCTATAACGGGTAGGGGCCGTGAAAGCGGGAGCCCCCAGATGGGCACTGAGACAAGGGCCCAGGCCCTACGGGGTGCACCAGGCGCGAAACGTCCACAATGCGCTTGTGCGTGATGGCGCTACTCCGAGTGCCTCGTTAGAGGCTTTTCCCCACTCTAAAAAGGTGGGGGAATAAGCGGGGGGCAAGACTGGTGTCAGCCGCCGCGGTAATACCAGCTCCGCGAGTGGTCTGGGCTTTTATTGGGCCTAAAGCGCCCGTAGCCGGCCTGGTAAGTTCGTGTCTAAATACCGAGGCTCAACCTCGGAAATGGTGCGAATACTACCAGGCTAGGGGGCGAGAGAGGCTGGGAGTACTCCTGGAGTAGGGGCGAAATCCGTAGATCCCAGGAGGACTACCAGTGGCGAAGGCGCCCAGCTAGAGCGCGCCCGACGGTGAGGGGCGAAAGCCGGGGCAGCAAACCGGATTAGATACCCGGGTAGTCCCGGCCGTAAACTATGCGGACTATGTGTCAGGTGGGCTTAGGGTCCACCTGGTGCAACAGGGAAGTCCTTTAAGTCCGCCGCCTGGGGAGTACAGCCGCAAGGCCGAAACTTAAAGGAATTGGCGGGGGAGCACCACAAGGGGTGGAACCTGCGGCTCAATTGGAGTCAACACCTGGAATCTCACCGGGGGAGACCGCAGAATGACGGCCAGGCTGACGACCTTGCCAGACTCGCGGAGAGGAGGCGCATGGCCGTCGCCAGCTCGTGTTGTGAAATGTCCGGTTAAGTCCGGCAACGAGCGAGACCCCCACCCCTAGTTGCTACTCTGGCCTCCGGGCTGGAGGCACACTAGGGGGACTGCCGGCGTTTAAGCCGGAGGAAGGAGGGGGCCACGGCAGGTCAGCATGCCCCGAAACTCCCGGGCCGCACGCGGGTTACAATGGTAGGGACAGCGGGAATCCAAACCCGAAAGGGGGAGGCAATCCCTTAAACCCTGCCTCAGTTGGGATCGAGGGCTGAAACTCGCCCTCGTGAACGAGGAATCCCTAGTAACCGCACGTCAACAACGTGCGGTGAATACGTCCCTGCTCCTTGCACACACCGCCCGTCGCTCCACCCGAGCGGGGGAGGGGTGAGGCTCTCTGCTTCGGTGGGGAGTCGAACTTCTTTCCTGCAAGGGGGGAGAAGTCGTAACAAGGTAGCCGTAGGGGAACCTGCGGCTGGATCACCTCATAGTGCATCCCCTGGGGAATCCCGTGAATGTCATTCCTCCTCCGGCCAATGCAACTCCTCTTCTATTGGGAGAGGAGTGAAGGGCCTAGAACCTTAAGCTCCCTATGGGAGCGGCGGTTCAGTGAGGCCATGGTAAGTATAGGGCTAGACAGCCGACTGGACTCAAGCCCAAGAGGGCACCAAGCCAGGCGGTGGATGGCTCGGCTCGGGGACCGAAGAAGGGCGCGGCAAGCGGCGAAACGCCTGGGTTAGGCGCAGGCGGCCGTCGACCCCGGGATTCCCGAATGGGACTTCCTGCTCGTAAGGGCACTCCCGCGCAAGTGGGAGGGGGAACTCCCCGAACGGAAGCATCTTAGTAGGGGAAGGAAGAGAAATCAATTGAGATTCCCTGAGTAGGGGCGACCGAAAGGGGAACAGCCCAGACCAAACCCGCCAGCGACAAGTTGGTGGGGATGTGGGGTATCACGCTGCTAGGGGCAACCCGAGCGTCCCAGTCTCTCTAGCCGAACTCTCCTGGGAAGGGGGGCCGAAGAGGGTGATAGCCCCGTAGGCGAAAGGGAGGCGGACGCAGCGGCGTATGGAGTACCATCCTCTAGTTTGAGGGTGGGAAGACGGGGGACACGTGCCTCTAAGGCTAAATATTTCCCGAGACCGATAGCGAACTAAGTACCGTGAGGGAAAGCTGAAAAGTAGCCCGGAAGGGCGGTGAAAAGTGCCTGAAACCGTCTGGCGATACAGGGTGAGGCCTGAAAGAGGTGATGGCTCCTGAAGGAGGAGGGCGCAAGTCCTTAGTACGTAGGGGCCTAATCAGGGTCTCATCTTTCGTCTTGAATCACGGGCCGGGGAGTTCACGTCAGTGGCGAGCTTAAGGAGTTCACCTCCGAAGGCGTAGGGAAACCGAAAGCCCGCAACCTGGCAACAGGTGAGGGGCGAGGTCTGTCAGGGCCTCGAGTCACTGGCGTGAGGCTAGAAACCGGGCGATCTAGACCGGGGCAGGCCGAAACCAGGGGAAACCCTGGTGGAGGGCCGAATAGGGGTTCTGACGTGCAATTCGTTCCCCTGACCCTGGCCTAGGGGCAAAAGACCAATCTAGCTCGGTGATAGCTAGTTCCCTCCGAAATGCGTCTTAGCGCAGCCTCCTCGGAGGTCACCCGTGGGGTAGAGTTACTTATTGGGGCTTCGGATCGAAAGGTCCGGACTCCCAGTAAAACTCCGAACCTGCGGGTGCCTTAGATGAGGGGAGTGGGTCACTCGGCGTAAGGTTGGGTGGCAAGAGGGGAACAACCCAGACTTGGGTTAAGGCCCCAAAGTGCCGGCTAAGTGCGTTGAAGGGCGTCCGTAGCCACAGACAGCGGGAAGGTGGGCCCAGCAGCAGCCATCCTCTAAGGAGTGCGTAATAGCTCACCCGCCGAGGCTACGGGCCCTGCAGACTGGTCGGGGCTTAAGCCGGCCGCCGATACCCAAGGGTGGAGCTCCAATGGAGTTCCATCGGTAGGAGGGCGCTACGGCGGAGCAGAAGGTGGGCCGTGAGGTCCACTGGATCCGTCGCAGGTGCGGATCCCGGCGGCAGTAACAGCGAAAGGGGGTGAGAATCCCCCTCGCCGGAAGGGCCAGGTTTTCCCGGCAACGGTCGTCGACCGGGAGTGAGCCGGTCCTAAGGCAACGCCCAATTGGCAGTTGTCGAAAGGGAAAGGGGTTAATATTCCCCTGCCACGGAGGTAGGCGCGGCAACGCAAGCTGTGCTCCTGACGGATGGAGGTAGGGAGACCGAGGTAACCGCCTCGGCCAAACACTTAAGCCCCTGGAGTACCGTAACGGTGAGAAGGGGGTGAAGGTGCGATGGGCCTCCCGTTAGGGGGGTTCTCCTGAACCTCGGTCCCCATGAAAAGGGAGTGCAGAACGATCCTTCGTGTCCGTACCAAGAACCGACACTGGTGCCCCTGGGTGAGAAGCCCAAGGCGAATGGGGTCTAACCCTGGCTAGGGAACTCGGCAAATTAGCCCCGTAACTTAGGGATAAGGGGTGCCTACCGCGGCGCAAAACGTCGCAGTAGGTCGCAGTGACAAGGGGGACCTGACTGTTTAATAAAAACATAGGTTCCCGCTAGCCCGTAAGGGTGTGTACGGGAGCTGAATCCTGGCCACTGGCGGTAAGTTAAATCCGGGTCCAACCGGACGAAGCTCCGCTAAAGGCCGGGGGTAATTCTGACCCTCTCAAGGTAGCCAAATGCCTTGCCGGGCAAGTTCCGGCGCGCATGAATGGATCAACGCGGTCCCCGCTGTCCCAGCCAGGGTCCCCGTGAACGCCCAGAGTGGGTGCACAGTCCCGCAACCCCCCACACCGAGAGAAGACCCCGTGGAGCTTAACTGCAGCCTGGCGCTGTCGTTCGGTCGCCCACGCGTAGAGTAGGTAGGAGGCGTCGAAGCCACCCTTTCGGGGGTGGTGGAGCCGAAAGTGAAACACTACCCATGGGTGTTCGAGCGACTTACCTCCCTGAGGGACAACGTCAGGTGGGCAGTTCGGCTGGGGCGGCACTCCCGCGAAAAGATAACACGGGAGCCCAAAGGTCGGCTCAGGCGGTACAGAACGCCGCCGTAGAGTGCAAGGGCAAAAGCCGGCCTGATGGGACCCTTCGAAGCACGGGGTCCCAACGCGAAAGCGCGGCCTAGCGAACGCTCGTGCCCCCACAGATGGGGGCCGGGCATGACAGAAAAGTTACCCCGGGGATAACAGAGTCGTCGCGGGCGAGAGCTCCCATCGACCCCGCGGTTTGCTACCTCGATGTCGGCTCTTCCCACCCTGGGGGTGCAGTCGCCCCCAAGGGTAGGGCTGCCCGCCCATTAATGGGGAACGTGAGCTGGGTTTAGACCGTCGCGAGACAGGTCGGACTCTAAGGGTGGGGGGTGCAGGCCGCTTGAGGGAAAGGTGCCCCAAGTACGAGAGGAACAGGGCACCGGGGCCTCTAGTTTACCGGTTGTCCGGTCGGGCAGTGCCGGGCAGCCACGCCCTAGGGGGTAACCGCTGAAAGCATCTAAGCGGGAACCCCTCCCCAAAAAGAAGCGGCCGCGCCGGTCTGGGAAACCGGGCCGGCGGAAGGGCTCCCCTAGAAGAGGGGGTTGATGGGGTGGGGGTGTAAGCTTCGAGGGCGAAAGTCCGAGGAGTTCAGCCCGCCACTCCCAATCGCCCAAGCCCCTGCTTGGGCACCAAGGCCGTCCAGACGAAAGTTGGCCTGTGATCGGTCTTCACAGTTATGGAGTGTCGAAAGGTCTTCAGGTCCTCCAAGGGAAAGACCGTGATCGTGAGGGCAGTGATAAAGGGAGAAAGGGTTAAGGAGATCAGCGTGACTGGAGACTTCTTCTTAGAGGAGGAGGGAGCATTGGAGGAGCTCAAGTCGAGGATCCTTGTCCTACCCCTGAAAGACGTCGATCTGAACCTGAAGGGTTTCCTGGGTTTAGATCCTCAGGAGATCAGAGAGGCCCTTCTCTCCTGCATTGGGGACTCGCCACAAGAATGAACGCCACATTAATGTTTTCGCTTAAATTGTAAAGTTTTAGTCATTGATATATTTAATAT
>Ga0079043_1000067_pt1 | contig 18356 bp, 20 predicted proteins | sample ECHtaG_2_FD_72778 | JGI IMG/M metagenome (GOLD analysis project Ga0079043, IMG submission 72778) | Hot spring microbial mat communities from Yellowstone National Park, Wyoming, USA - ECH_C virus_MetaG | ecosystem: Environmental > Aquatic > Thermal springs > Hot (42-90C) > Microbial mats ... | reverse complement strand
TAACTTACCTTCTTTAATTACTTCTAATTCCACCACGGGCACCCCTCTTAAGGGATCATACAGGGTCACCCTTAACTCATTGGGGCTAGTCGAGGGAAACTTCAATACCCTCCCATCCACACTCTTATCACTCCCCAAACCTCGTGAGCAGTGCCCGTCATCAGTTAGGGAGATCATGAATAAAAACTACTTCGGTGATACTATGTAAACACAACTTGTCAAAACGATATTTAGATGATTAAAAATAACGAGTAGTTACGTAGAAGCGTTACAGTCTAAGCTCTTCATCGCGGGATTGAGATTCCCGTCCAACTCGATCTTCACACAGCCGTTTCAGAGCGAGGAGTTGAGAGACCCAATCTTAGGATAAAAAGGTTTGAATGGACAGGGAGTGCTGAGGGCAGAAACTCATCAGACGGGAAATCTCTTCTACCTACGGATTAAGTCATATACTCCCATTTTGGAACAATTCCTAGAAAGAGGAGAATTAAAGTCTCGGTCAGATATACACAAGGTTCCGACAACCACTCCTTCACCTGAGGTAAGATGAGGACAGAGGATGTTCAACCCTTAAATCCAACAGAAACGTCGAGATCGTGGAACTTAAACTACGTCCTAAAATTATATAAGCCTCGAGAAAATGAAATACAGTAATTCGCGTAGGAGAACTTAGGGTGTAGCTAGATGAGTAAGATAGGAGGCGTAGAGAAGGTTCGAGACAACGACAAGGCGATGACATTCCTTTCCGATTACAGGAATCTCTTGGAATGTATTCCCGGAGTGAGGAGGATTGAGAGCGGAAGGTTTCTAGTGGAGGCCAGCATAGGTCCCATGAGGGTCGAATTGAGCGGGGAAGTTAAGGAACATAAGGTAACAGAGAGACAGGTCACCAACCTGATGGAGGTCCTTGGGCCAGGACTCACACTAGTTATCAAGACGATAGTTGAGGTCGGAGACAACGAGCTTAAGTGGTCTGCAGATTATGACGTTTCAGGAGCTTTAGCGAAGGTGCTTCAGAATACTATAGGTAGAGAAGCCGAGCGAGTGTCAAGGCAGATAATCTCTTGTACGGTCTCGAAGATAAACGCTAAGTAACGCACTACCCAATTTCTTGGGTCTCCTGAGGCACTGAGGTCTTCCAGGACATTAACGCCTTCAACGTTAACGGACGTGAGGGGCTTAACGCCTTTGCTAACAGTTTCGATAAGCTGTGAAATTTACTCTACGCAGCAGTTATGGGACTTTAACGTAACTTAAAGATTTTCATCAGCCCCGGCGGTCCGCCTAAAGGGCGCTCGAGAGCCTGAGGAACGCCTCCACGCTCCCTAGGATAAAGTATCACTTTCCTCTTTCTAACAATACCCATTAACTTCTCTACATCCTCCCTGAACCTCCACTTCCCGCTCTGTAGTACTGGTTTTATTTATCCCTTCTTTATGTATTCTCTGAGTGTTGCATAGGATATTCCTAAGCGTTGGCGGACTTCCTTATGTCTCAGCATCATATAAGAGTTTATGATGAAATGATATAAACTTTACGGTTTATCTGAAACTGTTGGCCACGGCTTAGTCAGACTGGATGTGGATGGGTTTTCCTGAAAAGTGTGGCTATAACCTCAAGATGTGCGGGTTTCCCCATCATCCAGCCCTTATGAGTAGTTCCACGCTTAAGGGGGATAGGAACGGTCCTCCCAGACTCCGGTGAATCTTAAGGGCTGAGGATTGGCATCAATTAATGAAATCTCGTGACAAACTCCACTCTCTCGTCACTCTACTCTGGTTATTATTCCCAAGCCTCTGGTTCTTCCTTCCCTGAAGACGAAGACCTGGCCGGGCTCAACGTATTCGGGTCTGAACATAAACGACATCTCGACGTCTGAACTGTCCCCAGATCTGAGAACACCCTTTGAGATCTTGGAGAACCTTATGGCCTGCCTGATGGTGTAGAGGTGCATGGTAGCCACATACCCCTCCCTTATGGTCGTCGGATGGTGAAGGACTATCACCTTACTCCAGAAGTTCCTTATACCCTTAGGAGGGCTCTTAGTCAAAACCATTCCCTTCCTCAGGCTCTCCCTGGTTACCCCTTGAAGGGCGAAGGTGGCTATAGATCCCTCTCCGACGCTTTCCACGAAGACTTTGTTCAGCTGAATGCTCTTGATTTTCACCTCTATGAATTCACTGAGTTTGGTGGGCCCTACGAAAAGTTGATCGTTCACTGATACCTTTCCTCTTATCACCGAGCCCAGAACCACTGTGCCTACTCCTGGAACGTTGTATATCTCGTCTAAGTAGACTAACGTGGACCTCTCAGGTTTGACCCTCTTGGGAGGCAGCATGTTCATGAACCTGAGGAGGAGGTTCAGTCCCTTCCCGGTCACGTTGGAGACCTTGAATATGGGTACTACTCTGAGAGACCTGATCCCTATTATTCCGTTGAGCACATCTCCCTCGTCGTCTACCTCCATGGCTAGCCTGTTGATGCCCGGTATCTTCAGGACATCCTTTATTTGTCCGATCACTTCCCTCACTCTCTCATCGGGGAACTTGTCCACCTTAGTTATCACCACAAATATGGGGAACTTCAGCACTGCGGACACGGCCAGGTGTTCTCGGCCCATGATGCTCAGCCCGTCGTCTGCTCCCACCACCAGCATCACGTAGTCAACTTCGTATCCCAGGAGTCCCTTTAGAGTCGTCCTGAGGTATCTTTCATGTCCTCCCAGGTCGATCAACCTGATTGTCTTGGAACTCTTCAACGTCACCTCAGCTTCGTCCAGGGGATCCCTACACGCGGGATTCACTGCTTCGCCCCTCTCGTTAAAGCCCAATAACCTCATGGTAATTGACGAGGTTCTCCCGCTTATCACCTCATGAAGGTATCTGGCCACGGCGCTCCTCAACGCACCGTTCCCGTCATCTAGCTTGCCCAAGATTAGGGTGCCGGTGAGCGTGCTCTTCCCGGCGTTCACGTGGCCCATGACGGCCACATTCACCTGGATGGGAACTTTATCCCTCTGAAACCTCACTAACACCTCAGCCACGTAAAGTCCCTTCTTGAACTCCACTATCCTCTTGTGAGCTACCTTGGAGTTTATCATTGAGGCTATTCTCTCTATGGAGTTTAGCGTCTCCTGTAGGTCTTCCTTGGAGAGACCTATGGCGTCCCCCTCGTCACTGACCCCTACTACGTATATGGCCTCTCCTCCTCCCTCCTCAATTCTGTACTTCATCTGCGAAGCAAGCTGTTGGAGCCTGTCCTCACGGAGATCGGCCAGAATAAGCTTATATTCTATCTTTCCTATCTCACTCTCCCGTGGGAATTTCATATCTCCGAATCGCTCTGCGATATAATGTGCGGTTCTACCAAATAAGCTTTGGTTGATAGCCATGGAGCCAATACTAATCATGAACGAGAGGCTCAAGTGTCCAGCCTGTGGAAAGGAGACCTTGTCTGCAAAGGATTACCTCTACGAAACACCCCAAGTGGGCAAGCTGGTACTCTCCAACTGGGAGTGCGAAAGCTGTAACTTCAGACTGAGGGACGTAAAACCCTACGAGACTCAGGAACCCATAAGGATAGAGTTGGACGTGGAGTGCGAGGAGGACCTCTCGTCCCTCGTTTATAGGTCGGCATTCGCCTCGGTGAACATACCTGAGTTGGGAGTGGAGATAGAGCCCGCGTCGGCCTCCCAAGGTAACTTGACTACCGTGAGAGGACTGCTGGAAATAGTCAGGGACAGTGTTGGAGGGATCTGTGAGGGGGTATGCGAAAAAATCGAGCTCGCTATGGACGGTAGAACAAGGTTCAGGTTGGTAATAGATGATCCTTCAGGAACGAGCTTCATAAAAAACAATAAGGCTAAGGTCACTCGATCTTTATCTCTTTTCCAGCAGTAGACTCCTTCTTCTTGAGTATTACTTCAAGAACTCCGTTCTTGTAGTTAGCCTTGGCGGAGTTCTCGTCCACTGGGGCAGGCAGCTCCACCTCCTTGTAGTACTTCTTGTCCTGGGAGTTCGCGGTAATTATCAGGTTAGTGCCGTTTATCTTTACCTTGATGTTGTCCTTCTCAACCCCTGGAACCTCAGCCACGACCCTGATGGTGTCTTCCTTCTCTATGACGTCCACCAAGGGTTCCCTCTCCTCGCTGAGTAGTGGTCTGTTACCCAGTCTCTTGACGTTTCCGAACTCTTCAACTATGGGCTTGCCGTCAGGACCTAGAGTTACCTTGAATCCGTAGACGTAGGGGCCATAGGTTTTCACCTGTCCCTTCTCCGCTGCCTTAAAGAACTCCCTCTCCATCTCCTCAAACTCCTCCTCTATCTGTTTGATGAGGTCGTCGAAGTAACTAAATATATCCCTTCTCTTCGTGGGCATTGTAGATCCCACTTTAAATACTTGATTAAGAAAATTTAAAATTTACTCAGAGGGTTAGAGGGGAATACTTACACTGTATAGATCTACTAACGACGAGGTTCTCCTGGTAAGGGTCCATAAAATTCAATGATGAGCCTCTTGAACGAGCTCCAGGAGCACCCCCATGACGCTCTTCGGATGAACGAAAGCTACTAGGTGCCCTCTAGCACCTCTCCTAGGGCCCTTGTCAATTAGGTTCATACCCATGGCTTCCATCTCCTTAAGGCTCTCACTTATGTCCCTCACCTTTACTGCGAGGTGATGCATTCCTTGTCCCTTACTCTTAATGAACTTTGCAACGGTGTTATTTGGATCATCGTGATTCATGGGCTCCATCAATTCCACCGCAGCTACTCCGTCGTCTCCAACTAGGAACGCTACCCTTATCCCCCTGTCCGGAAGATCCTCCTTGTGCACGAGCTTCATTCCCACCTTTTCGGTGTAGAGTTTTATGGCCTCCTCCAGGTTGTCCACGGCTACTCCCACGTGGTCTATGCCCAGGGTGTTCATGGGGACATTTATGTCCTTTTACTTTAAAAGTTTGATCAAAAAGCAAAGATTATATACCGTTTAAACAAAGCCATATAGGGTATTCTCTTTGGTCTCAGGGGAAAGGGTTAAGGAATGGGAGAACAAGGTTTTGGCTACATGGCTCTCCAAGAGAAAGGAGAGGAAGTCCAAGTTCATCACGCCCTCAGGAATTGAGGTCAAACCGTTATATACACCCCTGGACGTCAAGGGTGATTACGAGGAGAAGATAGGCTTCCCCGGCGATTATCCCTTCACTAGGGGGATCTATCCCAACATGTATAGAGGGAGGATATGGACAATCAGACAGTACGCAGGTTTCGGATCTTCAGAGGACACAAACCTCAGGTTCAGGAAACTTCTCGAAGCGGGCCAGACCGGGCTCAGTATGGCCTTCGATCTCCCCACTCAGCTGGGACTGGACCCAGACCACGTTCTTGCCCATACGGAGGTGGGAGTGGTGGGAGTCTCAATGTTCCACTGGAAGGAGATGGACCTGGTCATGAATTCCATCCCCCTGGATAAGGTTTCCACGTCCATGACCATAAACGCTACTGCCATGGAGTTGCTCTCCATGTACATTGCCACCGCTGAGAGGAGGGGGATAAGCCAAGCTCAGCTGGACGGAACCGTACAGAACGACATCCTAAAGGAGTACATAGCTAGAAAGAACTTCATCTACCCGCCAGAGCCCTCAATGAGATACGCTGTAGACATAATTGAATATTCATATAAAAATGTGCCCAAGTGGCATCCCATCAGTATAAGCGGATATCACATCAGGGAAGCCGGTGCAGACGCGGTTCTGGAAGTGGCTTTCACCCTAGCAGATGGGATAGAGTACGTGAGGAGGACCCTCGAGAGAGGTATACCGGTTGATGACTTCGCCCCCACGTTGTCCTTCTTCTTTGCCGGTTACACCAACCTCTTCGAGGAGGTAGCTAAGTTCAGGGCAGCCAGGAGGATGTGGGCCAAGATAATGAGGGATATGTTCAACGCCAAGAAACCGGACTCCATGACTCTGAAATTCCACACACAGACTGGAGGTGCCGAGCTCACAGCCCAGCAGCCCGAGATAAACATAATCAGGACAACAATCCAGGCATTGGCAGCTGCCCTAGGTGGTACCCAGAGCCTTCACGTGAACTCTTACGATGAGGCTGTAGCACTACCCAGCGAGAAGGCAGCCAAAATAGCCATAAGAGTTCAGCAGATCGTGGCCTACGAGAGCGGGGTCACCGAGACTGTAGACCCCCTCGCCGGCTCATATTATGTGGAGTGGCTCACCGACGAGATAGAGGAGCGGGCGTGGAAGGTCATAGAGAGGATCGAAGGTATGGGGGGTATGATGAAGGCCATAGAGAGGGCATACCCCCAGGCCGAAATAGCCGAGAGTGCCTACAGACTCCAGAAGAGGATAGAGGAGGGGGACATGGTTAAGGTGGGAGTGAACATGTCGTATGAGCCAGACTGGATAGGTACCACCGAGGTCTTCAGGGTCAACCCAGAGGTTAGGGAGAGGGTCATCCAGAGGCTTAAGAAATACAGGTCTGATAGAGACGAGATCAAGTTCAGGGACTCGTTGAATAACCTCAGGAAGGTAGCTGAGAAGGAGAACGTCAACATGGTACCTTACGTCCTCGACGCCATAAAGAAAGGGGCCACAGTCGGGGAGATTAGCTCTACCCTGAGGGAGGTTTGGGGAGAGTACAGGGAGCCTATAATATTCTAGACGTTCTTCAACGCACTCCGAATTTTGAAGTATCTCTCCTTTCCGCTCACTGGTACCTCCGGGTTACTTCTGACAACGTCCCATTTATCCCAGGGGAAGACTATCCACTTTCCTACCTGCTCACCGTAGTAGTCTGGTATCTTCCTCGACCAAGGCTTGACGTATAGGGCTGCCGTCCTTATCGTCTTCGGCGAGAACATGGAGACCACGTTGCTCACGGCCTCCAGCGTCTCCCCGGTGTCCGAGACGTCGTCCACGATGAGGACGTTCTTGTTCTCCAGGTCGTTGATGTAAATAGCCTTAATAACGGGCCTATTTTCCGTTGTACCTACGCCCTTGTAGAACTTGATGTCCACGTATTTTATGTTCTTGGTGTCCAAGATATCTGAGAGCAACTTAGCCGGTATTGCACCTCCCGTCAGTACGGCTATTATGGCGTCAGGGAAGAAGCCATCCTTGGTCATTTTCTCAACTATCTGGAACACTCTATCCTCTATCTCCTCCCATGAAGGTATAAGGAAATCAACCATTGAGTATCACCAACGGTATCTCCATCTCTTCCTTGAGCAGACCCCCGTGATGCCCTTTAAGCTTTCTGTAGTTTCCGTCTTCCCTATAATCAAAGATATAGGAGGCCTTGTCCAAGGGTACAGCCACGAAGTCGGGGAGATACTCCCTGTCGGTAATCCCTCCCAGGAGTGGAGGTATCTCCTCACCTGCATATACCTTAAGGTTGTATCTCTGGGAGAGGAAGACCTTCATGTCAAACCTGGACTTAAGGAAGAGGGCCCTGGAGTCTCCATAGGGAGGCAACTCCAGCAGGGACATGAGCTCCTGCTCCCCCCTCACCTCCACCACCTTGTCCGTCTCTATGAGTCCGTGATCCGCAGTTATGAGGGCTGTGTAATCCCCCCTTTTCTTGAGAGCGTAGTAAAACTTCATGAAGATCTCCCTGGCTGCCTCTAGAGTCGAGGGATCGTAAGGTCCGTACTTGTGGGCTAACGTATCTACGTCAGGAATGTAGGCGTAGATGAACCTATAACCTTTCCCCATGAGTGCCGTGAGCGAGTTACCTGCATCCCAGATATTGAAGTACGTCCTTGTCTCCTCCACTTTACCGTGGACTACCCTCGTGAACTCGGTGTTTTCTATTCCCTGAGGTAAAACGACCGCTGTTCCCGTTTCCACCTGGGATAAGTACCCCTTGGCTTTAGGAAAGGCGCTCTCGAAGGGAACACCGTTGCTCAATGAGTCCCTTATATTTGAGGAGGGGTGCGTGTACCTGAGGCTGTTCACTATTCCTCCGAGTCTCTTTACGAAAGTATTATAGCCGAGAACCCCGTGGTCTCCTGGGACCCTTGCCGTGAACAACGTCGTCAGGGAGGTGGAGGTGGTCGAGGGAAAGACGCTGTGAATTTTCCTGGCCTCCTTGACTTCCCCCAGGGCTTGGCTCATGATATTCCAACCGAAGCCGTCCAAGAGTAGTAGGACAAGTCTGTTGGCTGATACCTCTATCCTCCTTTGACACTCCACCTTCGTTCCCAACCAGTTCGCTATCCCACATCCCAGGCTGTACAGGTTCTCGTTATAGTTAGGTTCAACAAGTTCCATGACGATTAGTGTTAAAAGGATCGTTATAAGATATCTTGATGATGACTATCCCTGAAGTTTTGGTGTTCATGGCCTACTTCGCCATGGGCCTCACCGCAGTGGCTGTTGGGCTGTCGGTGGTACTCCACTTCACCTCAAAGGAGTGACGGGATCACCATGTATGACGTCATCGTCGTGGGGGGAGGACATAATGGTCTAGTGGCCTCAGCCTACCTCGCCATGAATGGGCTCAGGGTGGCAGTGTTCGAGAGAAGGGACGTGGTGGGAGGAGCCTCTGTCACTGAGGAGTTGTGGCCTGGGGTAAAGGTCTCCACTGGGGCTTACGTTTTGAGCCTCCTGAGGCCAAAGATAATACGTGATCTAAAGCTGGAGGAGAGAGGGCTGGAAATCATCACGAAGGATCCAGGTCTCTTCGTACCTTTCGGGAGCGGGAAGAGTCTCTATATCTGGAACGACGTGGATAAAACCAAGAGGGAGATATCAAAATTTTCCACTAGAGATGCCTCAGCCTACGAGAAGTGGATCAAGTTCTGGGAACCATTCTACCTACTGGCCGACACTATAATGCTCAACCCACCCCCCTCCATACAGGACTTGGAGGCTTTAATCCCACTCCTCAAGTCTGTCAGCACGGAGAGTCCCAAGGACCTCTTGGAGGCACTTAAGACCTTAGTCCAGGACGCATCTTCTCTCCTGGACACCTTCTTCGAGTCAGACGAGGTCAAGGCGGCCCTCGTTGAGGACGCGGTGGTCGGGACCTACGCCTCTCCTTCCACGCCGGGTACTGCTTACGTCTTAGCCCATCACGTCCTCGGAGAGGTCAACGGTATAAAGGGAGCCTGGGGCTACGTGAGGGGTGGAATGGGCGGAGTTACCGCCGCCATGAGGAGAGCCGCGGAGTCGTTTGGAGTAGAGGTTTACACGGGTAGTCCAGTGGAGAAGATACTGGTTAAGGGAGGCAGAGTCACGGGAGTCTTACTGAAGGGAGGGAAGGTAGTAGAGTCCAGGGTAGTTCTCTCCAATGCAGACCCTAGGTTCACCTTCACGAAGCTGTTGGAGGGAGTCGAGCTGGATCAAGAGTTCGTGAGAAAGGTGAGATCGCTCAAGGGAAGAGGAGTTTCGTTCAAGGTCGTGGGCTACATAGAGGAGTTGCCCGATTTCGGTCATGGAAAGTCTCTATCCCCAGAGCACATAGCTTCTGAGCTGATACTTCCCTCAGTCGACTACGTGGAGAAGGCCTACCTCGACGCCAAGGTTAGAGGGTTCTCCAGGGAACCTTGGCTTTCCATAAATATTCAGTCGTCAGTCGATCCTACCCTAGCACCTCCTGGGAAGTTCTCCTTCTCCATATTCGGGCAATATATACCGTACAGGCAGGGGCTCGATGAGATGAAGGATGAGATATATCAACTCACCATGGACAAGATCAGGGAGTATGCACCCAACTTCAAACCTGTAAGGTATGAGGTCATAACTCCCCTCGACATAGAGAAGAGGTTCGGTATAACTGAAGGTAACATATTCCACCTGGATATGACCCCTGACCAGCTTTACTCGTTCAGACCCATCCCAGGGTACGATTACAATACACCGGTCAAAGGCTTCTACCTTTGTGGCTCAGGAACCCATCCAGGAGGAGGGGTGACAGGGGCCCCGGGATTTAACGCGGCTATGAGGGTGATCAACGACATGAGGGCTGGAAAGTCATGAATGTGAGATGAGATCCCACCCCACCGTCGTGAACAGTAGGCTATGCATCTTCGTTTGTTATAGCACTCTTTCGGCGGTTGTCAACGGCATGACTCTTCGCCACCTTCAATCTTTCCAATTACACCTCAAACAGTAGTTATTTGACTTCCCCTTAACTGACGTCCTATCATCAACGGAAATCTAAAAATAACAGTAGTTATGGGACTTTCCCTTAAATATCGCCCTGTAATCAAGGCAAAATCTAACAACTGCTGTAAATAACTACTACTAAAACTAGGTTAATCCCGGCGAGTTGAGGGTAAAAGAGCGTGTTTCCTCGAGGAGACGCCCCTGTGGGAAGTAGTTTAAAGTAGAACGTGTTGTTTTCAATCAGCCAAGTTCGGATTTCCTTTACGCCTGCTTATATACACGGAATGAGAGACTCCACAAGGGCAAATGAACTATCAGCTGACAATGATAATCCTTTTTATATCCCTAGGGATAATAATGTACATACTTATGGGACTGTTTAAAAGATTTACTACCAACTTCAACGCGAGCGATAAGGCATCGCAGGTTCAAGCCAGGTCTAAGAAGAGGGACGATGAGGAGAGGAAGGTAGCTTGGAACGACATTGGAGGCTACGAAGATGTTAAGAAGGAGATACGGGAATATGTGGAGTTTCCTCTGAAGAACAAGGACCTGGCTAAAGTTTACGGTCTCAGACCTCCTAAGGGCATACTCCTTTTCGGTCCACCAGGCTGTGGCAAGACCCTAATGATGAGGGCTCTAGCTAGTGAGGCCAAGCTGAACTTCATCTACGTCAACGTGAGCGATATAATGAGCAAATGGTACGGTGAAAGTGAAGCAAGGCTTAAGGAGCTTTTTGCCAACGCCCGGAAGAACGCACCTTGTATCCTTTTCTTCGACGAGATAGACACAATCGGAGTAAGGAGGGAGACGCACAGTGGGGACTCCGTCACTCCGAGGCTACTATCACTCATGCTCTCAGAGATAGATGGCCTTCACAACGACGACGGGGTGATAATAGTGGGTTCAACGAATGTACCACAGACCCTAGATAAGGCCCTCCTGAGGGCTGGAAGGTTCGATAAGTTGATTTACATAGGGCCTCCCAACAAACAGGCCAGAGTGGAGATCTTGAAGGTTCACTGTGGGGGGAAGCCCTTGGCCCCAGACGTGGATCTAAACAGGCTCGCTGAGATGACAGAGAGGTACAGCGGGGCCGACCTAGCCAACATTTGTCAGGAGGCAGCGAGAAAGGTCGCCATAGAGGCCTTAGAGTCCAAGACTGAGAGAAAAATAACCATGAGTGACTTTCTGGAGATCATACAGAGGTACAAGCCTAGCATAACACTTCAGATGCTGGAGGAGTTTGAGAAGTTTAGGTTAGACTTTGAGAGGAGGGCGAGAAAGTCGGAGGACGGTGGGAAAGAGGGAGAGGATAAGGTAACGCTGGATGATATAGGAGGATATCAGAGGGTCAAACAGGAACTTAGGGAGCTACTAGAACTTCAGCTGAAGTATGCTAAGCTCATGGATCAGATGAAGGTCCCACCCATAAGAGGGATACTGCTCTACGGCCCTCCAGGAGTAGGAAAGACCATGATGGCCAAGGCCTTAGCTAAGACGATAGACGTGAAGCTGATATCCATAAGTGTGGCTGAGATAATGTACAAGGGATATGAGGGGGCAGTCTCGACAATAAAGGAGGTTTTCAATAGGGCGAGGGAGAACAGACCGTCCATAGTTCTCCTGGACGAGTTGGACGCCATAGCCTCGAAGAGGTCGCACAGGAGTAACACGGAGTCGTCAAAGATAGTGAATCAGTTACTTACGGAAATGGACGGTATCAGAAACCTAAAGGAGGTCGTCGTAATAGGGACGACCAACAGAATAAGAGCTATAGATCCTGCCCTCCTCAGGCCTGGTAGGTTTGACATCATTATTAAGATGGGCCTTCCGACCACTGAGGAAAGGCTTGACATATTGCAGAAATACGTTGGTTCAGATAGCTGTGAAAAAGTGGACTGTAAAGCGATAGCGGAAATAACTGAGGGATACACCGGTGCCGATTTGGCCGCTCTAGCTAGAGAGGCTAAGTTGAGAGTACTCAAGGACGTGATAAGGGGAGTTCGGGGAAGGAATCTAGAGAAGGAGGATCTCCTTGAGGCACTTAAGAAGGTAAAGCCCTCAACCCAGAAAAGATCCTCCTTAGGAGAGAAGAGTCAGGAGATACGACAACACTCTTGATGGTCGTCACTCCCTCGAGGTTTATATCTATGCTCTTTCCCTCCAAACTCATAGGATTTATGGATACTTTCTTACAGAAATTTGATGAAGAGGCAATGTCCACGTTCCTCAACTTGTTCCTTATATCGAAGAACAGGTAGGCCCTCCCGGTACACGTTAAGAGCATATCGAGGGAGGCCGAACCTAGATTCCTGGTCTTGTAACCGCCCTCTATGGCGGAGAGTATTCCCATTGCTTCCCTCAACCTGGATCTGTCGAAGTAGGATAACACGATCCTCGTCTGGGGGTTCGAGATACCTGTGAAAATCCTACCGTCTACGTAAGCTCGTTCCTGATCGTATGAATAAGTCCTCCCAGAGAAGATTTCGCTAACTGCCCCGGCCACTGGGGATCCGTCCCTCTTGAATAGGGCTATGGAGACTCCCGCCCAAGTTATGCCGTTGAGGTAGTTGGTGCTACCATCTAAGGGATCTATTACGGCAACGTACTCAGACCCACTCCTCCCGATGAACCCGGTCTCCTCTGTGACTACGGTGATTCTTAAGTCTTCCTTCCTCAAGTTCTCCAGTATGAAATCTTCCGCGAGTCTGTCCACAACCTTAGTTGTGTCGTCGCCGTGAGTCCCAATTACCTTGTCCAACCCCTCCCTTCCGCTCAATTCCCTGAGGTAAGCAGAGGTTTCCTTGGTTATCTTCTCCAGTAACTCTCTCATCCTCTGAACCCTTTCCTCTCGTTCAGATAATTATACGCACTGTGTGCGGCCACGGCGCCCATAGCCGTCGAAGTAGCTACTTGTCTAAAACCTATCCACATGTTTGTGCAGTCCCCCGCGGCGAAGACACCTGGCAGGTTGGTTCTTGTCCACTCATCAACTCTTATGTAGCCCTGTTCGTCAGTTTCCAGATCATTGACCTCGGCGAAGTCCTTAGGTGGCTCAAAACCTATCTCCACAAATATTCCATTGGCCTCAATTTCCCTGACTTCACCTGTCTTCAGGTTCTCCACAACTACCTTCCTAACCAGTTTGTCTCCCCTTATCTCCTTTACCCTGGAATTTAGGATGAACTCGACGTTGGGTTTCTCCTTGACCAGTTTCACTATTATGGGCTGGGCCCTGAACTCCTCCCTCCTATGGACTAAGTAGACCTTTGTGGCATACCTGCTCAGGAGCTCCGCTCCGTCCAATGCTGAGTTTCCTCCTCCAACCACGACTACTGGCCTGTTCTTGAAGAGCGGTGCGTCACACACTGAACAGTAGGACACTCCCCTGCCCAGGAACTCGTTTTCACCGGGAACGTTGAGCTTCCTCCTCTTGGTGCCTACAGCCACAATGATCGTGGAAGCTCTGTACTCTCCCTTCCTCTTCGTCTTTACGATGTACTCCTCCCCCTCTCTCTTGAACGACTCCACTCTATCCATTAGGATGGGAACGCTATACTTCTCCACGTGAGCGTTGAACAACTTTATCATTTCCGATGCTTGGACTCCTATGAGCCCTAGGTAATCGTCTACCTCTCCAGCCTCTGTGAGCTGTCCCCCTGGAGTTTCGCCTATGACCAAGGTCTTGAGCATGTATCTGGCAGCATAGAGGGCTGCACTGTACGCAGCGGGTCCTAGACCCACTATTATTGTATCAAACTTGTCGCCTGGTCTCACATTAGAAGCTCTGGGGATGAGACTCATAGCCACGTTTTTGACTTTGGGAGTATTAAATGTTTCTTGAGTGAGTTTTCAACGCAAATAATTGGGCTTAATCGTATGAATATTAACGACAACCCTGAATGACTGAATGAAAAATGCGAGCGTTACTGGTGACTGGAAAACTGGCGTACCCTATCCTGAGAGAGGCAGTGAAGCAATCCCAGGGAGACGTGGACATACTCGTTCTGGACTACCCTGTGGCCTCCCTAATGAGTGTCAGGTACATCTTGGAGAATCTCAGACTAAGAAAGGAGGAATTGAAAGAATACGATTTCGTGATATTACCCGGGCTCGTTTACGGAGACGCAAAGGTCATAGAGAGGGAGCTTGGAGTTAAGGTATACAAGGGGACAGAGAACGCCTGGGACGTAGTTCACGTCCTCGAGGCCCTGAGGAGGGGCGTGAGCCTCTCAACTTTAGTCCCGGCTGACAGAATTCTTGAAAAGGAGATGAAGAGTGAACAGGGGAGGATTTTGAGTGAGATCGAGAGTAAGTCCATAATTGCCTTTGAAGCAGGCGTGAAGATACCCTTGCGACCCCCTCCATTTCGAGTCTTCCTGGAACTCGATCCCAGTTGGTCCATGGAGAAATGGGAGGAGGAATTAAAGAGAGTTAAACCCTTTGTGGACGTTATAGTGGCTGGCTTTCCCGTGGGTTTCGACGACCCAGAGGAGGTCAGGAGAAGGATAAGACATTTACTTGACTTGGGGTTAGTAGTAGGAATAGACAGTGATTCACCTAGGGTAATAAAGGAAGGAGTCAGGACAGGTGCAACCTTCGCCTTCAATCTAAACGAACTCAACATTGATGACCTAGAGGAAGTCAAAGGAGGTGCAGCTTTCGTTGTAGCTCCGTTCTCCACAGATAATCGAGCAGGGACCGTTATAGAGCTAGTCAATATGGCCAGGAGGAAAGGGTTTACAAGGCTCATGGCCGACCCTATTCTCTCTCCTCCCCTAACTGGTATGGTGGACAGTCTCGTGGAGTATCTTAAGATAAGGGACTCTCTCCCTGACGTACCTCTCCTTATGGGTACACTTAACGTGACGGAGCTGATAGACGCGGATAGCCACGGTGTCTCTGCATTAGTGGTGAGCATGGCTGGCGAGATAGGCGCATCATCCCTCCTGGTGATGGAAAAAGGAAAGACGAGGTGGAATAGCTGGGAAGTCAAGGTGGCATCTCAAATGGTGTCCATTGCGATGTATCAAAGGAAGCCACCTAAGGATGTGGGCCCGAACCTACTCATCCTAAAGGAGAAGAAGAGAAAGTTGGAGAGGCCTCAGAGGGTAGGTGAGTTGATAGAGGTAGGCAGAATTGAGCCCAACATGGATCCGGCAGGTCACGTAAAGGTATACGTAGAGGATAGAAGGATAGGGGTCTCGTTCTTTGGGAAGAGGGAACTCACTGTCGAGGGTAAAGATGCCCTATCCGTGGGCAGGAAATTGCTAATGGAGACCGAGATCTCCAGAGAACACGCATTGTACATAGGTTACGAGCTAGCTAAGGCGGAGATTGCCTCCCTATTGGATAAGACTTACATACAGGACAAACCCCTCTTTAGGAGGATAGCAGATGATAGTCTCGGTTCCCAAGATCAGTCTTTTCCACCTCAATGACGTCATCATAGCTATAGCCCATCTCCCGCTAATCGCTCAAGGAGGAATGGTGGAGAAGTTGAGAAGAGATATGAGATTGTCCTCCTGCACCGACCCCCTGATTTGTTTACCGTCAATATATGGAGGAGTGATCATTTTCAAGGGTACAAAGCCTTTGCTTAGGGCCGAGTACGATGGTTTCTTTTCTTTAAGAGGAGAGGATTGCAGTTTGTCCGTGAAAGAGTTCGTGTACGCGACAAGAGAAGGTCGTGAAGGATGTCTTAAAGTCCAGGAGGGAACTCTCGTCCTAAGTCCAAACCGCCTTGAAGGAGGCGAGAAGGTGGACGTGATCGGACTAAGGTTTATAGTCGACTAATTAAGAGTGATGATCACTGCAGGTGTAATACTCATGGTACCTCTGTTAATCGTGTACTTTACAGAATAATACTCCTTTCCTTTTATGTAAATAAAATGCGCTAGGTTCTCAAAAAGGAATAGTTTCCCAGAAAAGATCAAGTTAACGGAGTGCATCTTGAGGGTAGAGAAGAACGTTGACATCCTGGGGGATTAATCGTTCTCCGTATCAACAAAAATATTTTGTATTCGTTTATGACAAGCTTTAGTGATAAAATATGAGTTCTCACACCACGTTAGCTCTGCAGTGGACAACAGTTTCCGATAAACCGTAAAGTTTTCTTATTTGTTGATTTGAAAACATAAATACAATCACACCAGATGGGTGAAGAAATCCCGATTGGGTGTGATGGTGAACTGAAGATGTGCGGGTTTCCCATAGGACCCGTTGGGTGGGGTCATCCTGCTAAGGGGGCGGAGGGGTGTGAACGGGCCAGCCGCGACTCAGGTGAAGCCCAAGGGCTGAGGATTGATATTAAATATCATGAAATCCTATGAAGCCCGAACCCCTTAAGCCCCGACCTGAAGGAATGTGGAGTAACACGCTCGATGAGCACTATAGGCAAACCGGGAGTGACTAGGGAGTCCAGAGTCAAGGGTACTCTATTAGAGCGTACGAGTCTTTTCCCTCATAGATCTTGACGATCACCTTAAACTTCTCACCGAGCCTCCGATGGGCGCTTTTGGCTATTTCGAGTCCTATGTACTCCACTGTGGGGAATGGGTGGTCTATCTCCTTGATCTCTAGCCTGAATGGAGACTCTACCTTTATCTTTGGGATATCCCTCTTGGGGACAATGAACTTATGATCCCACTCCTTCACCACCTCCTTCACCACCTCCCTCAGGACGTTAAAGTCGACCACGAATCCGCTATTCTCGTCTACCGGTCCCTCTACTTCCACGTCGATGTTGTAGGTGTGGCCGTGGAGTTGATCGTCCTTGGGCGAGGAGAGGGTGTAATGAGCAGAGTCCAGGCTGAACCCTTCTATGCCGACCCTCACTTTCATCTAAACCCTCACCATGTTTTTCTCAAAGTGTTCCCAAAGAGCCTCCGTCAAGTACCTTATCTCGTCACAGATAGACCTTATGTTCTGATCCTGGACCAATTGATCCACAAGCTTGTTTACGTTAATCAGGAGGGGGAAACTCCCCTCAGCTAACACTCTCCCTTCGTACCTGAGCTTCTCGCCCAAACTTGTAGTTCCGCCGTATTCGCTCAACCTATACACAGTGTAGACTAAGGCGTTGACGTTTACTCCCTCCATACCCTGAGCTTTTTCCTCAATCTCCCTGACCAGTATGTTGGAGAGGTCCTTGATCAGATCCACCAGGCTGTCCATCACTTCTAACCTGGAACGGAAGGATGGATCACTCAAGAGCGATCTGAACTCGGTTCCCTCTAAACAAGAGGAGTTGCACGGTACTACGGCCTCGACTGCACCTACTGTCATCGATGGTCTCTCCTGGAGGTACCTTTGGAGCCAGTAATCCATAACTTTAATTCAGCCTCGTGAAGGTATTAAACATGACCGTCGAGCGATTTATATCAACCCTCACCGAGGCGATTTTGGACCACTACGGGGAAGGATTGAAGGGAATTGTAGTCTCCAAATTTCAGGATAGGTACCTCCTTTTGATAGTCCTAGAGGGAGTAGACGCCATATCGCTATTGATGAGGGGCGAAATCTTCAACTACTTCTACAACAAGGTCAAGCGTTCTCGTAAGGGGCTCGAACTGGTTGAGAAGCTAGGAAGAAACCCTCCAGTGATGGGAGTCGTCATAAGCCCCAGGGAACTGAAGCACAGTTACCCATTGGTGATAATGAGTCTGACGATCGGAGGCATAGCCTACGATCCAGAGGGCCTTCTCTCCTCCGTGAAGAGAGACTGGAAGGTCAAAGACTTTCAGGGCAGGAAAGTTATAGACCTGATAAAGATAAATAAAGGTGAGGTGGTGGAGCTGTGAACAATAGCTCCATGGCGTCTGAGTATATCTTGAGATCCATGCGAACCCTCAAGGAGTCTAGCGATGCCTTCAACGACGGAGACATGTACTATACGGCGTTGAGGTTATCCGAGACCCTTGAGAACATGTCTAACGTCCTGCTATCACTATATGGAATCCTAGACATATCCTTCTCTCCAGTTGAAGTATTGGGTTTCCTGGAGATATCCAGGGAAATAGACCAGAAAGTTAAGGGAATCATCAACGAGATCCAAGATCTGTGGAGACAACTCTCCGCCCTTAAGATGCTCAACGAGTCTCCAACTAAGGCTCCCTCAGTTCTGGCTAGGGGACAGGAAATGAAGTTAATCTTGGACAGGGTCACTTCGTTATTCGACAAAGTACAGGGCATCTTCGATGACTTCCACCATTGACCTAGACTCATA
>Ga0079043_1000008_pt1 | contig 46192 bp, 51 predicted proteins | sample ECHtaG_2_FD_72778 | JGI IMG/M metagenome (GOLD analysis project Ga0079043, IMG submission 72778) | Hot spring microbial mat communities from Yellowstone National Park, Wyoming, USA - ECH_C virus_MetaG | ecosystem: Environmental > Aquatic > Thermal springs > Hot (42-90C) > Microbial mats ... | reverse complement strand
TCCTAGTACTGCATAACGGAGTAGCACCCGTAAAGGGGTGTAACACTTGAGACCTCGGGGGAACCCTCGCCCTTCAGGGCGGGGAGGAGGTCAGTGGAGATCTTTGGCATCCTCACCAAGGAGGAGGCGGAGGAGCTGGAAAGGGAAGTGGAGAGGACACGAAAGGAGTTTCAGATTAGGGACTTTCATGATCCTTGACACAAACGTCATAATCAGGTTAATGAAGGGAGACCACGACGTTCTCCGCCTCCTAGAGAGTTGGGAGGAGTCGGTGAGTACAACTGTAGTTAACGTTTATGAAGTCTTGAAGGGAAGGGGGGATTTGGTGTCCCTATTGGAAAAGTTTGTAATATATCACCTAACCGAAATGGAAGTAAAGATAGCGTCAGACCTCTACAAGAGATTAAAGTCCTCAGGGAGGGCCAAAGGGGATGTTGACATACTCATAGCGTCCATAGCCATATCTCATAATGAGACCCTAGTGACCTTTGATAGGGACTTTCAGGACATGATGGAATTCGGGCTAAAGGCCGTAATTCTAGGGTAGGGCGGGAGAGAAGTATAGAAGTTTGGGATTATGGTCTTAAATCGACCTCACTTCCTAAGAGGTGGAGCAATTGTCAATCTAATGGATGGCCGACTGAGTTATGGAAGGTCATCCCAAGATCAATAGCTCGCTTACTTACCTTCCTTCAGTTTGTCAATTTGAGCCATTATTCACTTAAAGGTCGATGACATGGCAGAGATGTCCGACATGAGGGCTACGAACCTGAAGCCACTCTCCATCATCTTATTCGCCATTTCCACATTGAAGGCGTGAATCCCCTGTACCACATCCAACTTCTCACACGTCTTAAACCAAGTTTAATGCGTCCTGGAACTCCTGATTGTGGAACTGTAAAGGAGTCCCCATGCTCAATGAGTGGTCCATGGGCCCCACGTGGGCCACCTCGATCTCCTCCGCTGAGAGCATTTGTTCTAGGTTATCTAGGGCCCTGGGACTCTCCACCTTTACCAGAAGTCCCAGCTGTTCCCCTCGAATTTGGTGTAGTCCATGAACTTGACCCCACCGCACCTCGTGGCTCTCCTGGGTTCCACACCCCTGACCCCCAGAGGAGGGTAGTGGATATGTCTGAAAGCGGCCTCCGCTTCCTCCCCGGTGTTCACCTAGGGGGAGAACTCCCTCGGCCTCTATGTCCAGGACTCTCTTGACCACCACTGGGTCACTCCATGGTACCCTAACTTGGGGCGAGATCCCTGTACCTCTCAGGGACATCATGAGGACCTCCACGTCAGCTACATCCAAGGGAGCATGCTCCATGTCGAACACGAACCAATCGAAGGGTAGTTCAGAGAGCGCGTTCACGACGTCAGGATGGTTGCTCGTGAGGTACTTAAGGCCCTTCTCCTCAACTTTCTCCTTAGGTCTCCAAAAGACTCACCATGAAAAATATGGGAGGTGGACATTGTGCCATTGGGCGGATATGAATCACAATTCCTTGATTCAATAGCGATCCTAGCCTCTACTTTTCTCCTGATCTGTGAACCCTTTTCAAATCTCTAGAGCCTAATCATAGGCGGACCTGTTAAAGACCTGGAGGTATCAAACCCCATAAGGTTGCCATGACACTCCAGGAGTGGAGAGGTAGGAATTAGGAGGACGTTGTCCGTGAGACGAAATCTTCAATGAATGGTCCCCCTCTGGTGGACCTCTTAAACTGTGTAGATCTCATTGAGAGCCATGCTAAGTGTCTGGTTTTCTGGAGGTTACCAAGGCACCTCCTGATAAACCAATTTGGCAGACAACAAAGGAGGATTGGAAGGTCATGAACTACTTCGTAAGGGACCTAAGTGAGGTGAGGAAGGTATCGGAGGCGGTGATGTCAGTGGACAGTGAGGCATCAATTAACATAAAAACGTCCTATGATATCAAGGTTCCCTTCACTAGGTCGGTTAACTCTTCCTCCTTCTTCTCCACAATAGTCTTAGTAGCCTTAGGACGAACAATAATCTGCTCCACTTCATGTTCTCACAGCGAACGATAGAAACTCCAAAATAAAAATACGAGATCAAGGCTTGATGAATATTCTTCCCTCCCTTTCCTTGGACCTCAGCATTGAGAGTGCCTTGGCACCCTCGGATAGAGGGAAGGTCTTCCATGTTCTGACCTTCAGTTTCGGCGAGAGTTTAGCCAACTCCATGAGCTCTCCCCTGGTTCCCCCCGTGGTTCCTACCACGCTTAAGTGTTTGCCATACAGGAATGAAAGCGAGAGCTTTAGCTCATCTCCACCTATGGCACCAAAGGTCACCACCCTACCTCCTGGTCTTAGCCAATTCAAGGCCTGGTCCATGTGAGCCGCGCCCAAAGTGGCAATAACCACATCAACCCCTTGACCGTCGGTGGCCCTATCAATAACTTCCTTGGCTCCACTGTAATCGGTCACGTGGTCTGCTCCGTAGTCCTTTAGCCACGATTTGGAAGTTAAAGCGATCACGGTGGCTCCCATTAGCTTCGCCAGCTCAACCGCGAATATACCAGTGTTTCCTGACGCCCCTATCACCGCTACGCTGCTTCCAGAACTCACCCCTGTATATCGTAGTGCGTGGTAGGAGGTCAGGGCGGCCACGGGAAGACTAGCGGCGACCTCCCAGCTTGTTTCTGGTAACTTCACAAAGTTCCTCTCAGGTGCCGATATGTAATCAGCGAAACCACCATTAGTGACTATGCTCATTATTCCTCCCGCCCTGCACTCCATCTCCATCCCAGACACACACATGTCACATGTACCGTCGAAAACTCTATTGTATAGCACAACCTTGTCTCCAGGCCTTAATGACTTCACGTGGCTTCCCACCTCCTCCACTGTTCCAGCTACCTCCGCTCCAGGTATGTGAGGCATGGGTTTAGCGAAGTTACCCGACACCACGGCGAGGTCCACTGGGTTGACCCCAGCCAACTCAACCTTGACCAGGACCTCGTGGGCCTCAGGCTTGGGCTTAGGGACGTCCACTACCTTTAGGTTATCCAATCCCGGTTTATCGAACTGTAATGCCTTCATAGGTGCAACTATCATGTAAGCCTAAAAACAAGTTGGTTACCTAACGTAAAGTTATGGGTGCTGATAGGTACCTACAATTGACTGTTAGATCAGGTAACCAATTGCCTTATATCATAATACTGTTCTAGTGATGCCCAATTGTCTTTAACAAATAAAAGTTTAATATTAACACTTGTTCAGCCAATATAATGTCTTCTCCAAAAAAGGCTAATCCGGCCCCCTTAGGGCTATCCGGTTTCGCCTTAACTACTCTAGTTTTAAGCATATATAATGCAGGACTACTTTCAACGGGTTCCAACGTCGTTCTAGGATTAGCTGTGTTCTATGGAGGACTTGCTCAGTTAGTGGCAGCGATCCTGGAATATAGGGAGGGAAACACCTTCGGATACGTTGCCTTCTTCACCTATGGTGCCTTCTGGGAGTGGTTCTTCCTTACGGTTTCCGGTGTATTTGGCCCAGTATCGGCAACAGGTATAGGAATAGCATTAGTAGCGTTCGGCATATTTACCCTTGTAATGTGGTTCGGTACCTTTAAGGCCAATGTGGGGTTGTTCGTTACTTTCCTGCTGCTTTGGATCACCTTCTTCCTTCTAGGTGTGGGCGCAATGATAGGTTCCGCAACACTTAGCCACGCTGGAGGTTATTTGGGTATATTGACAGCCATAGCCGCTTGGTACACAGGCCTATCCATAGTTGTGGCCGATTCCTTGGGAGCGAAGGCACCTGTGGGAGGCCCAATACTAAAGTAAAACTAGAATTTTTTAGTTTGGAATCATCACTGCTCTTCCTAGGACGTTCCCTTCCTTCAGTTTATCCATGGTTTGGAGGGCCTCCTCAATTTTTATAGTTTGGGTGGGAACCTTCACCCTTCCCGCCTTAACAAGCTCAATGGCCTCCACAAGTTCATTCTTTATACATCCAACTGAAGTAATCAATGAGATCTCCCTGGACACCAAAATTAACGGATCTATATCCACCTTTCCCTCATATCCCACATAAACTACCCTTGAAGCCCTTCCCAGCACCTTTACGGCCTGCGATAATCCATCCCCGACCAAGTCGAAGAAAACGTCCACCTCTCCCAAGGACCGCACCTTTCTCCTTATGTCCTCCTTGGAGTTTATTGGCTCAGCTCCCATCTCCCTGGCCAATTTCAGTTTCTCATCGTTCCTGGATACTGCGATGACCCTGAGTCCTGAATTCAATAGGACCTGAATCAAGGGGAACCCAACTCCACCCAAACCGTAGACCAGGGCCAACTCCCCCTTCTTTATTCCGGCCTTTTTGGATGCATGGAGGGCCGTGGTTACGGCACAACCCACAGGTGCCAGGGAGGAGGGCTCAAGCTCGTCGGGAGCCTTAACTAGGCTAGTCGTTCTCACCTTAACGTAATTGGCCAACCCACCATCGGTTATGAAACCGTATTGGGCCCTGGGACTCGGACAAAGGTTCTCTCTACCGGAGCTACAATATTTACACTTTCCGCACCCAGCATAGTAGTATACCACCACCCTTTCCCCCTCCTTGAATTCGTCGGTTTCATTCATCACTCTCCCCACTATTTCATGACCTAAAGTTAGGGGAGTCGGTGCTGGTAACCTGCCAGAGATTAAGTGGAGCTCCGTTCTGCATATTCCCGCGGCCTCAACCCTCACCAAAACCTCTCCCTGAGATGGCTTAGGATCCTCTATCTCCCTCAACGCCACCTTGTTTTGTCCCTCCAACCTAATGGCCTTCATGTGGCCACCTCCTGGGCCGCCCTCTCCAAGGGCACCATGTTCACATCATATCCCATCCTATACCACCATATGCTCGCTGCAGCTCCTATTGCCCACAATATTAAATTGTAGTTAACAAAAGCGAAAAGGGTCCAGGAAGACGTCACGTACTCCGAGATGGCATATGTAGTTATGGGGAAAACCCTCACTAGACCTATCATGAAGGCCCTTAAGCTTGTGGGCATGAGAGTGGGTTCCTGAATTGTTCTGCTCGCCCAGGCGAACTCACTGAACGCCATGTTTAGGAAGAGAAGTCCGTAGAAGAGCGTAAGGTTGGACAGGAAATTTATGGCCAACAATATTGGGACGATCGTAATGGTGCCCCCTAGGAAGGACATCAATGTGAACTTCCTGGTGCTGGCCTCCCTAACGAACTTAAGAACCGCGAAGCCGGCAATACTTGCCCCCAGGTTGGCGAAAAGTACTATGAGGTCAAGGTTTATTCCAGTGAAATAGTAGTCCGCCACAACGAAGCCCATGAGGCCGTAAGTAAGGTATTGAGAAACTCCTATTAAGGCCAAGAAGAGGAATCTGCTCCATAGGGGCGTTACTTTTCCAGGGCTCTTGATGTTTACCTGTTCCACGGAGCCAGAAAGTTTCTGGACCTCCCTTTCAGCTTTCTCCTTCAACCCTTTAACTTCAAGCCACCTCACGGACTCAGGTAGTCTGTACCTCACGAAGAGGGCGAATCCAACTGTAACGGCCGCGAAACCTCCCAGAACAACCGCAACCAAGTAGTATGAGTTGGAGAGGGAGTATGTGACTAAGCTTATGACAGCGGCAACCGTAGCCCCGACGTTGTCAAAGTTGGGGGAGGCCACAAGTACTCGGTCCCTATGTTTAAGAGGCATGGTCTCTGCGGCCATGGAGAGTGCGACGGGAACTTCACCCTCAACCCCGAACTCCGCAAGCAATATCCCAGCGGCCACCAGGAATATGTTTGCCCTGAACAGGAGAGCCGCCACCACTATGAGGAGGGAGCCAACACCATACATGGCCATGGTTACGAAGAACGTCGTCTTCCTTCCCATTCTAACGTCTGACAGCCTGGGCATGATTAAGTCTCCCGCCAACGTAGCAGCAGGGGGAGCAATTATGAAGAACACATTGTGATAAGTTGGATAGAGAAGGTATGAGATGGACGATATGACTCCCCACATGAAATAACCTACAGCCAACGACGCCAAGATTGCACTGTGGGTCGGGGTCCATCTGGACCTGTCCAAAATTTTCCCCAGCTCACTCATGGGGAGAAATTGGAATAAGTAGGTTATAAACCTTCTTATAACTCCCCAATTTGGTTTGAAGATTGATAGACTCTTTCAAACATGGAAAATTATTAGCCTCCCAGAGTTAAGGTGATTATGAGGCTTCAGAACAAGAAGGTGTTTGTGGCTGGAGTAAGTCGGGGATTGGGATATGCGGTGGCACACATGGCCCTTAAAGAAGGGGCAGAGGTCACCATTAATGCCCGGGATGGAGGAAAACTTTCCCAGCTGGTCTCCACCCTCTCCAGGTATGGAAAGATACATAGTGTTAAGGGAGACCTCTCCACCCCTCAGAACGCCAAGGAAGTTATCAACACAGCGGTTAGGGAGATGGGTGGGTTGGACGGTTTAGTCATAACCGTGGGTGGGTACGTGGAGGACAGCGTCGAGAATCCAAGCGGTCTTGAGGAAATGCTCACCAACCACGTAAAGGTGCCCATCTACGTTGTCGGCGCAGCTCTTCCGCATCTCAAAGGTGGCGCAAGCGTGGTCATGGTGAGCTCCATGGCCGCGATCAACGTGGCTGACCCCTCCCAACTCTCCTATGCCTCAGCCAAGGCCTCCATGGTCAAGCTCGTGGAGGTGCTCGCGTCTGAGTTACTGGATAGGGGGGTGAGAGTGAACGGAATAGCCCCCACCTCAATAAGAGGGGACTTTGAGCCTGACCAAGACTGGACTTCAACCAGAAAGTTAGGGGACGATTCGGCTCCACCGGGAGACTTCGCCAGGGTGGCAATCTGGCTTCTAACTTCAGAATCAGAGTGGGTGGATGGGGTGGTCATACCGGCGGACGGAGGGGCCAGGCTCAAAAGACGGGGAGGGTGACGTTGAGCCTCTGGAGGAACGAATCTGTAACGAAAGTTGGGGCTGTTCCATTTAGCATCGCCCTCATCATGGCGAGCCCATACACGGACAGAGGTCCAGGTTCGTTCAAAAGTGACACCGGTAGAGGGCATCCCACAACGTATAGCTTATGGGGATAGGTCACGTAGGAATTTATGATGTTTTGCGTGTAGCTTACATTGTAGACACAGTTTGCAATAATGATCGGCGGCCTGTATGCTAGTATTGTTTCACCTGAGACTTCAGGGTACGGATTTGACAGGTTCGCATATAGGTTATCGCCACCAGCAGATTGGATTATTCCGTTTATAAAGGACCCCTTGGACACCGTGTAGAAGTCATTTTGAGGGGTCCAGCATATTACATAAGCTACTGGAACGTAGGAATTGGAGCTATACTTACTCACCTTGGACTCCATCCATTGGACCAGCTCCTGGGCCTGAGGTTCAACGTGGAAAACCTTGCCCAGTAGATAAATGTCCTGATATATTCCAGAGAAGTTGGTGTCTAAGTCTCCCCTTGTGAATATAACGTTCAGGTTGGCAGATTGGAATTGGCTGAGGTAACCACCGTCTATTCCCGCGTCCCCCACAACCAGGGAGGGATTCAACACCTCTATGGCCTCTGCATTAAGGGACGGATAGGTGACGTTAGGCGGGAGGACGGTGACGTTAGGCGGGAGGACTGAGGTCATGTTTAGTTCTTGGAGGAGTTGATAGGAGTAATAGTCCACCCCCACAATATCTTTCCCCAATCCCAGGGCCACCAATATCTGGGTGTCGCTGGGCGCTAGAGAAACGATCCTAGACGGAAATGAGGCTATTGTAACGTTCCTCCCCAGTCCATCGATTACTGACACCGGATAATATGGGGTGGGGGAAACGTTAATGGAACTCCTCTGATATGCCAAAAACACGGTCAAGCCAAGTATTATTACAACCACCAACGTCACAGCAATTGCCGACGTTCTCATGGTTTTGGATAGGCTATCCATATTTTAAAGTTTTATGGATGGGACGAAGAATCTCCTTCCAGCCCCCTCCACCTCAACGAACTTGACCCCATAGAGCGTTGTGAGCAGATCCCCCTCCACCTCTTGGGGGGTTCTCTGGTCCATGAGCTTTCCCCCCTTAATCATTATTACCCAATTGGCCAGTGGGAGGATGGAGAGATCGTGAGTCGCAGCTACGACCGTCCTGGAAAAGGAGAGCTCGACCATGTTTCTGGCTACTATGAATGCGTTGAAGGGATCCAAGTTCGAGGTCGGCTCGTCCAGGAGAAGGGTCTTTCCCTTGGTCATGGACTTAGCTATTCCCACTAGCCGTCTTTCCCCAGAACTGAGGGTGTCCAACCTCCTTCTAAGGAGGTCGAGCACGCCCAACTCGGAGAGACACTTCCTGGACACCTCCACCTCTTCCCTGCTGGGAGGATACCAGGAGTCTTCAGCCAACATGAACCTTTCCACAGATATGGGAGAGTTGGGAACTTCAGGAGGTAAGTAAGTGGCCCCAGGAATGGGTGAGGCCGAGGACAGTGGCGGGGAAAGTATGCCGTCAGGCACCTTCATTCCGGCCAATTTCTTCAAGAGGGTCGACTTCCCCGCCCCGTTGGGTCCAAGGACCAGGTTGAGGCCCCGTCTAACCTCAAGTGTACTCAATTCCCATCGCCAACCGCACCATTATGGGTAGCACGAACGCCGAAGTCACAGCAGTTATGGGCACAATGAAACCGAATGTTCCGTCAGCTAGGGCATTTGCTCCTTCCATTACCGCAACTCCCACTATACATGAAAGAGATAGGACCTCCTTGAATCCGTCTGCTCCCATGAGCCGGGCAAGATGGGGACTCATTAGTCCCACGAAACCTATTGCCCCCACCTGCGAGACCAAGTAGCTTACAACCACGCTGGTAAGGGTGAGCCAGAACAGCCTGAACTTGCCAATTTTCAATCCGTTAGCTTGAGAGATTTCATCCCCCATGGAGGCTAGGTCGAAGGCCCTTGCTCTCAAGAAGAGCAGGTAGAGGAAAATGATGGTAACAACGGACCCAACTCCTACGTCAAGGAATGTCTTCACACCTACGTCTCCGAAGAGCCAGTATAGGGCGTTAGGCAGCTGAGGATATTTGAATTGAATGTACTCCTCAGCGACCAACAACCCTGAGGTGAAGGCGAAATCAACCGTCAACCCCGCCAGCAGAAGTGAACCTGTACCTCCCTTTCTCCCCAGGGCCATAATTATTAAGGAACCTATGATGGAGAAGACGAAGGCCATAACTGGTTCAGCCAAGATGGATAGAAACAGAGGAGCTCCTGTGAAGAAGGCCACCACGGCGCCAAACGAGGCCCCAGCCGCCGTGCCTGAAACGTAAGGATCCATGAGTCCGTTCCTGAATAGTGTTTGAAGAGTAGTTCCTGAGGCCGCAAGAATGACCCCAGCTATAGCGACATACAACACGGTTGGAAGTTTCATGTATATTAGAATGTGTCTATAGATACCAGTGGAGTTCAGAGGCGTATATACTGGCCCGTAGATGAGACCTGCCACCGCGGCGACAAAGGCTAAAGCCGCAATCGCAACTACCAAGGGCCTCACGGAGGTGGATAGGTTATCCAGATATATAATCTCATCTACCCGAATCCTGGGCTATCTCCTTAAGCTTTGCGTCGTAGGCGGAGAGAAGGTCATCCAACGTCACCACGCCCTTCAACTTCCCTCTCTCCACAACAGCGGCCCACCTTGACTTGGACCTCACCATTACCTCCATGGCGTCCTCAGCGGTGGATGATGGATTTATGTAGCTTACTCCGCTCCTTATGAATTTCACCACAGGCTCAGCGGTGTTGGGCAGATCGGTGAGGAACACCGAACCCAGGAATGTATCGGAGGCGTCCACAACTGGGAGGGAGAACAGTCCTGATTGTAATATTGCCTTTCTGGCCTCCTCTGTGCTGGATTGAGCGTTAAGCTTGAGCTCCCTGAGGGATAACTCTCCTACCTTTAAGGTTCTCAGCAGCGGAATGTTATATTCGCCAGCGTGGACCGGTGAGTCCCTTCTTGTGGGCACCTGAGAGGTGTAAATGGTGTACCTGCCGGACAGGAGGTAAGCTATGGCGACAGCTATCATCATTCCGGGGAGAAGTTGAAGTCCACCTGTCATCTCCACAACCATTAGCGTGACGGAGAGCGGAGCCTTGGCGGCAGCGCCGAAGAGTGAGAGCATACCAATTATAACGAAGGGCGCAATGGTGGGAACAAGGGATGGAACCAGGAGATGGAAGAGCTCTCCTACGGTCGCACCTGTGGACGCACCTATGACTATTCCAGGAGCGAAGTCCCCTCCGCTCCCTCCACTCCCCACGGTCATGGAGGTGGCGAGGATCTTGACGAAAGGGATCAGGGCTAGGATGAGGAGGATTGGAAGTCCGTAGCTGGGTATGACGTTTAGTCCTCCGTTCATCATAAGTTGAACCCACCCATAACCGTTACCCATAACCTCAGGGAACGCTAAGGCGGCAACACCTGCAGCAAGTCCGCCAATGACAGGTTTGAAGTAGTTGGAGGTCTTCAAGTATCTGAAACGCTTGGTGAAGAATTCCATTGTTCTCACGTAAAGGATGGCCATTCCACCAGTGGTGGCCCCAAGGAGGGCGTAAAGAGGTAACCTTTCTGGTGAGAACGCGGCCAAATAATATCCGAATATCGGTTGAAAACCGGTGATTGCTCCGTAAATGGAGTAGCCCACGGCAGATGCCACTATGGCGGGAAAGAGGACCTCAGGCTCTATGTCCCTCTTGTATAGCAGTTCTCCCGCAAGGACGGCCCCTCCTATAGGGGACTTGAAGATGGTTCCTATTCCCGCACCTATTCCTACCGCGAGGGCCCTTCTTCTGTCCTCAGAGCCCAATCTCAGCAAGTTGATGAGGTTGGATGCCATGGCAGATACTAGCATGGAAGTTGGTCCTTCCCTTCCTCCACTACCCCCACTTCCGATGGTGAAGATCGACGCGAGAAGCTTCACCGGCACGGCCCTTGCCCTGATCCTCCCGTTCCTCCTGTGATATGATGTAATTGAGTAGTCGGTCCCACCACCTGAGGCCTCTGGAGCGAATGTGTATGTAAGAACGGCTGAAACTGCTCCGCCCAACCCAACGACGAGTGGGAGGAATATGAACTTAGCACCAAAGGAGAATCTCAGCGGACCTCCCTCTCCCACCGGATGAGGTATTGTGATACCGAGAAGGTCCTTGAGGAGGAGGTCCTCCACCAACCTTATGCCGTAATATAGGGATAGAGAGCCAGCGGCAGCCAACAATCCAATCAGAATCCCCAAGACGAACCAACGCTCAAAGTAGGGGAGATCCCTTAACCTCCCCACTCCAACTCTCATGATGTGGTAGTGCCACGGTTGGAAATTAAAATTGACCTTATTTGGTCTCCTGTTTTGCCTCCCTGGAACTCTGTTTGACTCCCTCCGTGTATATGGTGGAGATAACCATCCTCCTCTTGACTAGGGCGGAGAGAAACGCTGAGATTATTGAGAGTGAGGCGCTGACAAGGAAGGCGGAGTCAAGGGAGGAGGTCAACGGCTGGGCCACCATGTTAGGAAAGAACGTGTTGGAGGTCAACGTGGCGACCAACGAAGGCGACAGGGAGGATGAGATGGAGGAGGGAAGGGAGGAGAGTACTTGAAGTATGGGATTGTAGCCTAGGAAAGTCGCAAAGACCGCACCTGTAGGTGTGATGGCATTGGACAGGGGCATAGCCAATTGTGGTGCTCCCAGAGCATTAACGCTAGAGGCTATGGCATGTGGTAGGGATGTGTTTAGGCTCAGAACAACCACCGCAAAGAATATTGCTATGCTAACTGTCTGTCCCACATTGAACATCGTGGCCCTCATACCCGAGGCGGCTCCTCTATGCTCAATGGGAGAGGAGTTCATTATGGCAGCGGTGTTGGGTGAGGAAAACAGACCATTTCCTGCCCCCATGATGAAGACGATTGCCGCGAAGGTTGGATAGTAGAAGTTATATGGGAGGAAGGTCAGCGCCACAAATGCCGCTCCAACGATGAGAGCACCAATTGCTGCCACCCACCTGGGTCCGTACTTGTCGTTGAGGATACCTCCTACCGGGGCCACCAATGCGGTTCCCACTGTCATGGGGATTAGGTATATCCCTGACCAGAACGGGGTGGACTGGAAACTGTAGCCATGGAGGGGCAACCATACTCCCTGCAGAAGAAGCACAAGGAGAACCAGAACTCCTCCTCTGGCCATGGAGTTCAGCAATCCCGCAATGTTGGCGGCAGCAAAGGAGCCGTCCTTGAAGAGCTCCACTCTGAACATGGGTTCCCTTACTCTTCTCTCCACTAATGGAAACCCCACTAACATTGCAACTCCTAACCCCATGGAGGTCCACACCAAAGGATTTCCCCACCCCATACTGGAACCTCCGTATGGTACGAGGCCATAGGTCACCCCTATGAGAAGGAGAACCAACCCTCCACTGAAGAGCAGGTTACCCGCCACATCAATCCTCTGCTTCCTGGGCTTGGAGAGCTCCCTGAGCTTGAGGTAAGACCAAACACTTCCCGCCGCGCCAAAGGGCACACTGACCAGGAAGACGTACCTCCAGTTGAAGGTCGAGAGCACTCCACCCAGGATGAGTCCAACCAGGGTTCCCACTACGGCAGCTATTTGATTTATACCTAAGGCCCTCCCCCTCTCCTGCTCTGGGAAGGCGTCAGTTATTATTGCTGCACTGTTAGCGAATAGGAGTCCTCCTCCCACTCCCTGCACAGCTCTGAAAATTATCAGCTCAAGCGCACCTAATGTCCCCAAGTTGGGAGTTAGGTAAAGCAGTAGTGATGCAATGGTGAAAACCGCAAATCCCAGGTTATACGCCCTCACCCTGCCGTACATGTCTGAAAGTCTTCCCAGGGTCACCACCAGAGCCGAGATAACTACGCTGTAGCCGAAGAGGAACCACAGGAGATACTGGAACGAGTCCAAAGGGTTTAACTGTATCCCCCTGAACACCGCAGGAATCGAAATTATGACTATGCTGAAGTTCACAGTGGCCATCATTGTACCCAAAGTGGTGTTAGATAAAGCGACCCACTTGTATTGGACCATAAAATCTAAGGAAGTCGGTCTCTCTATAAACGTTTTTTTGAATAAGTCAATGGAAAGGAGACAGATCTAAAGTTCGTTGGTGACGGCTAAAAGGGATAATTGCCCTGAGAAGTGGAAGGTTTAGTTCATGCCTGGCTTCCCAACCTTCTGAGGAAGTTAGTCATCCACTCCTTACATAGGTCGTAGTCCCTCTTGTAGATGAACTCGTTGAAGGAATGTATGTTGGACTCTGGGTTGTCCGGTCCCACCCCGTCCGCTATCTGCCTAATTCCCAGCATATTGGAAACTGACGCCATGGGGCCTGTACCTGGACTGTTGGGGAGAACCAGTGGTTCTACGAAGTAGGTCTCCTTGGCTGACTCAATTAACGCTTTCGAGATCTCACTATCCTCACACGTCCTGAAGGGCTCCACCTCCCCTAAGACCATCATTTTGAACCCCTTTCTGTCCACCATCTCCCTAAGTTTGGCCAGGAGATCCTTAGCTCTCTGCCTAGGAACGAGCCTGAAGTCTATCTTCACAAACGCCGAGGACGGTATTACCGTCTTACTCCCCTCTCCCACGTAACCGGCCTGAATGCCGTCAATGTTACATGTGGGATCCCTCACCAACTTAACCAGGAAGTCGTCTCCAACCCTATAACCCAGCGCGCGTTCTACGGTCTTCATGTCTATTCCGAGCTTTGATGCGTAGAGCCCCTCCACAGAGGGGGGAACCACTACGTCGTCATAGAAGCCTGGGATCTTCACCTTTCCGTCCTCTCCCCTTAGCTCATTGAGGAAGTTCAGTAGCTCCCAAACCGGGTTCCGGGCAACTGGGGCGTACATGGAGTGGAGGTCCTTGGGAGTCTCCGTCCTTATCTCGACGTAAAGCAAACCCTTCACTCCTAAAACTATTTGCGGTGCACCATTGGGTCCCTTCCCAGCCCCCTCCCATAGGACGTAGTTGGCCTTAAGTCTCTTCGCGTTGTCTGTAAGGAAGGAGGCCATGTATGGACTACCGATCTCCTCCTCTCCCTCATAAAGGAACTTGAGGTTCACCTTGAGTTTTCCCTCTTTATATAACGAGATCACTGACTCTAGCCTGGCCATCAATGCCCCCTTATCATCAGCCACCCCTCTGGCTATCACCTTTCCCTCCTTGATCGTTGGTGTAAGGGGATCGGTTTCCCATCTCTCCAGCGGCTCCACAGGTTGAATGTCGTAATGATTATAAATCAATAAAGTCTTGGCCGCCCCTACGTTGAGTTCACCCACCACGTACGGATTAACGGACTTGTGCCTAATCTCCTCGGCCTCTATTCCCTTGTTCTTCATGTAATCAACTAAGAATTTGGCCGCCTCCGCTCCCTTCCCCTTGGCCGACTGACTATCGATCCTTAATAAAGAGAATAGATCTTCCACGTATAATTTTCTGCCGTGAGTTTAAAAAACTATCCCGATTTCCTCACAGTGTGTCCATAGCATCTGCATTAAGCTACCAAGTTTTCTTTCACACCACGAGAATGGGTAACAAAGAAGGGACGCCACACCCTTAAGGAGGACGCCATAATCATATGATTTGTACGTTAATAACGACACTATAGACATCAGATATGTCTTATTGAATCAAGTAGAGAAGCGTACAGAACGAGATCCTCAAAATGTGGTTCTCATGTAGGAATAATAAGCAACCTTCACCTGTATGGATATCACTTTTAAATGATGGTTGAATATTTAGAAACATGGCAACCTTAGAGGGGAGAAGCAGGTTAAGATCCATACTTAACAAGGCGGCCCTTGTCCTACCCACTGCCGCCCTTTCAATTATACTTCTATACTTAGTGCTCTGGAACCTATACTACTCCTTCACCAACTGGTCCTTGTTTCACTCCATTCCCGAATTCGTTGGACTACTTTCTTACGCTCAAGCAATGAGTACAGTCTTTTTCAGGAGCTCCTTCGTTCACTCCCTGGAGTTGTCTGGGGGACTGATCCTTGTCGGAAACTTGATGGGTATGCTCCTGGCTGGGTTGCTCTACTTCGTCAGGAGCTCAAAGCTGAGAACAGTCTACCTCTCCATATTCATCGCTCCACTGGCAATTTCCATGGCAGTAAACGGCGTGATCTGGCTTTGGCTGTACAACCTTCAAATAGGGATAGACTGGCTATTGGTCAGATTGAGCCTCCCAGCGTTGCCCTGGCTCTCCTCTACGTCAACTGCCTTTCCTAGCATGTTCATAGTGGCGGTTTGGGCCTATTCGGGGTTGGCAGTCCTATTTTACTTGGGGTCCTTCATGGGGGTGGACAAGTCACTGATAGAGGCGGCCAAGATGGACGGTGTGGGCACATTCAAGACCTTCTTCAGGGTCTTGCTTCCAAACTCCTATCAGGGCGTTATTGTAGCTACAGCCCTACTTTTTCTCTTCTCTTTCAAAATATTCAGTCTCCCCTTCGTCCTTAGCGGTGGTCCAACTAACGTTTCCCTCCAAACCATCGTGGTGTATATGTACTACCTTTATACCACTGAATTCTTCGCTCAATCAACTGCCATAGCCACCCTGGTCACTGCAATAGCTGCGGCCGTGGTAATACCCTTTGCCTTACTTGGTTTAAGGAGGTGGGTCAGACGTGAGTGAGTTTGGGCCTACCGTTAAGGCGTTCCTCCATCAATTGATACTTGCCATCTTTGTGGTGATATGGTTAATACCAATATACACCATGGTCATAAATGGACTCAAGAGCGAGTTCGATGTAACCTCTACTCCTGTTTTCATCCCTCCACTTCATCCCTCCCTTACAGCCTTTGCGGCAGTGTGGAGTCAGTTGGACGTTCCCCTGCTCAATTCGGTTATAGTTGTAATCCCCGTGAGCCTCGTGGCCACCTTCATTGGAGCCACGGCGGCCTATTACTTCTATTTGCTATCAGTCTCGAAGAGGAGGTCCTTAAACTTCATGAGTAACACCATCTTCTCCTTGATCGCATTGGCCACATTCATGCCCTACCAGGCCGTTATAATACCCCTCACCAGGATAGAGGCCAATTGGGGACTTTTGAACACCTACGGGGGCGCCATCTTCGCGTTCATACTGTTCTATATTCCCACTGCCGCTCTTCTCATGTCGATGTTTATGGCGGTACTACCGAGGGATATAATTGACGCGGCCAGGATAGATGGGAGCGGAGATCTGAGGACGTTCTTCAGGATAGTTGTACCTCTGACCATTCCTGGGATAATTTCCACCTTAATCTTCAACGTAATTGAAATGTGGAACAACTTCTTCATACCTCTGGTGCTCTTTAACGTAGCCAAACAGACCCTAATACCTGTGGCTGTGGAGTCCTTCACTGGAGGCTATGGGACCCTCTACAATGAGTCGTTCGCGGCAGCTTTCCTTGCCTCAATCATTCCACTATTGATATTTATATTTCTTGGGAGATATTTCATAAGGGGATTAGTTACCTTGGGAACTGGAGGTAAGGGGGCGGTGTGAGATGGTAGTCACAGTGAAGTTATCTAAGGTTACCAAGACCTTCAAAAAGGGGAAGAGGAACGTGGAGGTGCTCAAGGGCGTTGACTTAGTTGTGGAGAGGGGAGCATGCATGGGTGTCCTGGGTCCCTCAGGTACTGGAAAGACCACCCTCATGAGAATAATAGCCGGGCTGGAGGTTCCGTCGAGCGGTGAAGTCTACTTCGATGATAAGCTTGTCTCCACCTCCAATAGGATAATTGTCCCCCCTGAGAACAGGAACATAGGAATGGTATTCCAGTCCTGGGCACTATACCCCAACATGAAGGCCTACGACAACATTGCCTTCGCTGTGAAGAATAAGGGGGAGGAAACGAGGAAGAAGATAGAGGAGATAGCCGAGCTCCTGGACATACTGCACGCATTGGACAGGTACCCTAGGGAGCTATCAGGAGGGCAACAACAGAGAGTCGCACTGGCAAGGGCCTTGGCCAAGGATCCCTCCATCTTGGTACTGGACGAACCCTTCAGTAACTTGGACGCGAGGATCAGAGACAGCGCCAGGGCCTTGGTAAAGAAGGTACAGAAGGAGTTCGGAGTGACCGCATTAGTAGTATCGCACGACCCTGCCGACATATTCTCAGTGGCTGATGTGGCGGGCGTGCTCTTGGACGGTATCTTCGCTCAAGTGGGGAGTCCGTTGGAACTCTACGACTCACCGGTGTCAGCCAGTGTCGCCAGGTTGGTGGGAGAGATAAATGAGCTCGACGGAGTAGTGGAGGGAGGGAAGCTAAGGGTTCTTCGGGGTGTTGTGGAGAGGAGAGACTGTCAGGATGGTAATGTGAAGGTGGGGATAAGGCCCGAGGACTTAAGGGTAAGCGAAACTGAAGTTCAAGGAATGATTAGTTTGGGTAAGGTCAGAGTGAAGGTATCAAGTTACACAGGAAGTTCCTTCAGGCTGGTGGTCTCGCCCTTGGAGGAGGAAAAAGTGGAGCTCTACGTTAATTCAGATAGACCAATGCCCATTAACTCTGAGGCAGTCCTTCTGGCTAAGCCTGAAAAGATAAAGGTGTTCAAGAATAACTAATTTTAAACAATAAATTACTTATAAGGAAAAATCAAGGAGACCATGGAACGTCTAGGGAGGCCATGATACCTCTCTTGAGTCCCCCCTCCGCTGCCTTCTTCACCTTGTCCGGGTAGTTTTCGACCGGCTGGAACCATCCAACTGCGGACATCATGTGAAGTTCGTCGGCCCTCTGTTTGAGCCAAAGGGCCACCGCCAGACCTGCCATTGTTGGCCTAAAAATTATTACGGTAGGTCCCAGGGAGGAACTGGAGACTTTCACCGCATATTTGGATACGGTTTTCCATCTTGTCTTAGTGACTATCCTCACCAGCTCCTTGGCTTTCTCCCTCTCCCCAATTGCATAGAACACAATCACGCAGGGGATTGGAGGAGCTCTTTAATAACTTTTTCTCTATCTAGGTTTAATAGCCATGAATTAACAGAAATCACCTCTGGGCCCTAGACGTGCCGTACATTACCGAAAAGTTGGACACTAACCCTAGGGCAAGGATCAGGTGGATTATGGTAATCCACGGTATCTCATATCTATAAACCAGCACTCCTATAACTCCAGTGATCACAACCAAGGCAACGTTCCCGATGGACATCCTCCTAAACATGGCCGAACTTGTCCTAATCCCGAGGACTGCGATAACTAGAATTATCAATGCCAATAGGGCGTGAACACCGAGCAATCCAACTGATACACCGTAGAACACCATTACTCCGCCGACTATGAATTGAAGGATTGAAAAGCCCGCCCCCAGAAGGGCCAGGGTAGATTCTCTCATGGGACGAGGTAGATTGAGAAATATTTAAGCGTGGTGCATAGAAAACTTTCTTTACCTACAGGTTCAACTCTACTCGGATTGCCTTGCATTTAGGTCAAGAAATGAGGGAACAATTCCCCGTAACCAGAAGGTATAATTACCTAAACCACGCCGCCATCTCTCCACCTCCCATCTTCGTCATGGAGGAGGCCCAAAGTTACCTCAAGGGAGTATCGGAGGTGGGAGTTGAGGAGGTTAACAGGGTGGAGGAGGATGACTTCAAGTCCCTGAGGGAGGGGTTAGCTGCCCTAATCAATTGTAAGTGGAACGAGATATCCTTTGTTCCCAACACAAGTTACGGCTTCAACTTGCTTGTCTACGGACTGGATTGGAAGGAAGGTGACAATGTAGTTACAGATGAGTTGGAGTTCCCCACTGTCGTCTTTCCGTGGCTTAGGTTAGGGGACAAGGTCAAAGTTAAGTTGGTAAAGCCAGACCTTGAGAATTTCGAGGACTCCATATTGAGTCAAGTGGACTCAAGGACGAGGGTAGTCGCGTTGAGCCACGTAAGTTTCAACACGGGGGTCAGGGTGGATGTAGGCAAGGTGGCGAGGGAGGCAAGACAGTTGGGAGCAATAACTGCGGTGGACGTGATCCAGAGCGCCGGTGCCGTGAAGGTGGACGTAAAGGAGATGGGTGTTGACTTCGCGGTCGCCGGAGGATATAAGTGGTTAATGTCCCCCCAAGGGTCGGGGTTCGTGTACGTGAGGGAGGGACTCCTCCAGGATCCTCCATTCTATGGATGGAGGACCTCGAGGAACTTCGAAAGTTATGACGCCACCTCATTTCAATTGGAGGAGGGACCTAGAAGGTTTGAGCCAGGTACAATTGACGTGGCCTCCAACCTGGCGTTGGCCAGGGCCGCTAAGTTCTTCGTCGAGAACACGGACCAGGTGTATGGTGCTGTTGAAGACCTTTCCGGATACGCCAACAGGAGGGCACAGGAGGAGGGATTCGAAGTGGTGACTCCCATGAGGAAGAGGGCTGGAATAACAGTGGTGAAGGTACCCAAGAACAAGGAAGCTTGGAAACACCTCATGTCCAACAGGATAGTGACTTCTGCCAGGGGCGCAGGAATAAGGATATCGACCCACTTCTATAACACCAGGGGGGAGGTGGATCAAGCCCTCAAGGTTCTATCCCAATGGATGAGGGCACAAATATGAAGCTAGAACACGTCTTCCAGGAACTTCCTCACCTCCTTTGAGCTCAACTTCCTTGGGTTATCGCTCCTGTTAACTGCCTCCGTGAGCTCCTCGACGGTCCCCATTGCCTCCTCAAGGGAGCAATACTGACCCAACTTTCGCCTAAGTCCTAACTTGTTTAAAAGTTCCCCCACCTCTTCATTGAGGGGATTTCCAACCTCCAGCTGCCTCAACTTCGGTGTCTTGTTCATCTCGATGGCCGCAGGCAGGGAGATGCATGAGGTTATCCCGTGTGGGATCTTGAACCTGGGTCCCACAACGTATCCGAAAACATGGCTCAGCCCGCGGCCAGCGTACCTCATGGCCAAGGACGCTCCCCAGGCCGCACCCTGACATTCCTCGGCAGTGGAGGGAAGTTGTGGAAGGCATTGAACCAGACGCCTATAGGAGCCCTCAGCCAACACGTCAGTGAAAGGTGTAGCCCTCGCGGAGTAGAAGGCCTCTATGGCATGATCTATGGCCCTCACTCCACTGGATAGAAGTAACTCCCTGGGAGTCTCAGTTAACGCCTTTGGATCCAAAATGACGAGGTCAGGTTCCTTTCCCTGTACGGACACCTTCCTCCCCTTCGATGTGAAGCCGGCGAATTCAGTGTGTTCAGCCCCAGAAAGTGTAGTGGGGATGGCCACGTGAAATTTGGGAGAAAGTGCCTTGACCCCATCTATTATACTTCCCCCACCTAGGCTTATGACCACGTCGAAACCGGATATGCCCAATGCCCTCATCTGTTCCTCTGGGGTATGCTGTGAGGGACCCTGTAGAACCTCGGCCTCCGTCAAACCCAACACCTGTGAGTAGAGCTTTCCACCAATTAACGACCTTGTGGTCACTAATACCTTTCTGCCCTTGATATCCTTGAGATATTCCATGGAACCCTCACCGAATACGACCTTAGTATGCGGGTAGTTTAACGTTCTCACAAACATCATTTTGCAGCTCACGTTAAATATTTGAAATGACTTTGGAGATCCATGTCGTCCAAGGTCACGGGAGCGGAGTCCCTGGTTAGGTCGATGGAGAATCAAGGAGTGAGATACCTGTTCGGTATTCCAGGAACGCACACCCTGTCTGTGTATAATGAGTTATCCAAGGGAAGTGAGATCAGACACGTCCTAGCCAGATATGAGCCGGGGGCGGGCTTCATGGCTGATGGATTCGGTAGGTCCAGCAACTTCCCTGGAGTGGCACTTGTGACCGCTGGCCCTGGAGCACTGGGGATGGCGGTACCAGTAGCGCAGGCTAGGGTCGAGGGCGCGCCAATGGTTGTGATCGCTGGTCAAACCCCCTTGAGAACGAGAGGGAGAGGTTATTACCACGAGACTCCAGACTATGATGCTACCCTTAACGCTTTCAAGGCCATCTCCAAGTGGGCGGCCAGGGCTGAGTCCCCAGAACAGATACCACTTCTCCTGGCCAGGGCGTTCAGGAGGGCCTCTGAGGGTAAGCCAGGCCCGGTCTATCTTGAGGTACCGCGGGACGTTCTCGAAGGGGATGGTCAACAACGTAGCTATAGGAGGGAACAGCCCACAAGGTATAGGGCGGATGTGAGTCAAGTGGCCTCAATCCTTCTTTCTAGCTCATCCCCCACCATATTGGCAGGTGGGGGAGTAATTAGGGCGGGAGCCAGGGAAGTACTGCAGGAATTTGTCGAGAGAAACGAAATTCCAGTGGCCACCACTGTTTCTGGGAAGGGAGCTCTTCCCCACGATCATCCCCTGCACGCGGGATTGGCGGCGGGAGCGTTTGGTGACCCTGCAGCGGTAAGGTTGGTGGAGACAAGCGATCTGGTAATAGCCATAGGTACAAGGCTGCCAGAGATAGGAACTGGAGGATGGACCCTCAGGATATCAGGCACCCTTGTCCAGGTGGATGTCGATCCAGAGGCCATGAGCCAGGTCTACAAACCCGAGGTTTTCCTGGTTGGGGACGCCAGAGCCTTCCTCGAGGACCTCTCCAAGGCCGTGGGCGAGAGTAAGTTCAATGGAAAGGAAAGGATCGCGCGGGCCTCTCAGGAGGCCAACGATGTTCAACCATTTGGGTATGATGGTTCCAAAATAAATCCAGATGATGTAGTGGATGCTGTCAACTCCCTGTTGGAGCCCAACGCAGTGATCACCTGTGACGCTGGTGCGAATCAATTGGCGTCCTTTAGGGTGAAGGTCCCTAGGGGAGGGGTTTATATGAATCCCACTGGTTTCACGTCCATGGGCTACGCAATTCCAGCGGCGATAGGAGCGAGGGCAGCTAACCCTGACTCCCAAGTGGTGGCACTCCTGGGTGACTCCGCATTCCACATGACCGGTCTAGAGCTCTCCACTGCGGTGGACGCAGGATTGCCGGTCGCAGTGGTATTATTCGATGATGGGCAACAGAACGTCCTGAGGTTGCAACAGGTGGCACTCTACTCATCATCACCCTATGAGGTATATGTGCACTCCACTGACTATTGTGGCCTCGCCAGATCCATTGGGGTCCAGTGCTCTGTTGTGTCGGAGAGGTCTCATCTAAAGGACTCCTTGGCCCAGTGCGTCAACTCACGGAAGCCATGTATCGTGGACGTGAAGGTTAATCCTGATTCGGTTCCCCTAGCCTTAACTAGATATATGATGAAGATGCGAGGATAACTACGTCTTGTATTAGTTTGAGTATATCTTTACTTATCCTCCTGATATTCCATAGTCTCGACATTGACCTACAAATCATGAGATTAGGCCGCTCTCCTTGAGAATGTAGTATTATTCACCCCCGCAAGCCATTCTCGTTAGGCAGAAGAAAATTTAGTAGCTCAGTGTCGACACTACGTGATATTCCATGATTAAATTGAGCTCTGAACATGAGAAATAAATAATGTTTCCCAATAACTCCGTCTTGGTCTCAGTCTCCCAATGTTAAGTGTACATTCCGTCCATCGTTGTAACAAAAAATTCACGGGGTAGCCTCAACTTCCCTGGGTATGTGCTCCAGGTTCACCTTCTCCTCTGCTCTGGTGACCACCACGTACTCAGATATACCGATTAAGTTCTCAAGAGCTCTCCTGAACCTAGGCTGATCGTAACTCATGAAGCTCTCGTCAACCACGAAGAACGGTGGACTGAAGTACGCCCTTGCTGCGGCCAATATCAATACCATGGCCAACGTTAACCTCTCTGAGGATGAGAGCTTTCTTATCTCCAGCTCCACGCCGTCTCTCCTTACCCCTAATCTCTGTCTATCGTCTATGTAGGCCTCAAGCTGGAAACCCATATCCGTCATTACTTTCCTCACTGTTGACGTGAACTCATCCCTCACTGACGTCATTCTCCTCATGTATTCAGCCTGAAGTTCGTTTAGTCTGGACTCTATGGACTTCATCTCCTCCTCCAGCTCCCTCATCTTTTCCATGACTGAACCTGGGACTCCCACTTCCTGTAACTGATACTGGAGGTTAGAGAGCTCCTTTCTCAGCTCATCGATCCTAGAGGAGGGTGTAAAGGACTGTACGTTAACTTGAAGGTTGTTCAGTCTCTCCTCCAGTTCCCTCCTCTGTCTCTCTATCTCCCCTATCTGACCACTTAAGGTCTCGACCCTGGCCGAAAGCTCCATCCTCCTTCTCCTGAGAGATTCAGCCTCGGAGGAGGCCCTGTCGATCTCCTTTAGCTTCCCCTCCAGTTGGGACTTCCTCTCCGTTATTTTAGCCAGCTCCTCCCTTGCTGATTGCAACGATCTGTTGAGCTCCCTCAACTCCGACTCGATGGCACCTATTCTAACACTCCACGTTGCGGTGTCCACATGGGAGCCGCAAACGAAGCAAGTTGAAACCCCTCTCCTCTCCATCTCCTTGGCCTCCTCCAGTGCCCTCTCCAGTACCTTGGCCTGAGCCTCAAGTTCGGCCCTCTTGAGGTTCTTATTGTTAAGTTCCTCCCCCACCTGCGAAAGTTGTGTCTCGAGTGATGACTTGTATGCTGGATCCAGGATGCTCTCAAGGGATTTTAGCGAGTCCTCTATCTTGCTCAACGCCTTCTGCGCTTGCTCCAATTCCGCCTTTTTCGCCTTCAATCTGGCTTCCAGATCGTTCATCCTATTGCTCTTGGCCACGGATACGGCCTGGGTCGTCTCACCCACCAGCCTGACCCTTTCTTCCTCCCTTTCCAGTCTGGATAGCTCTTCCTCCAAGGCCCTTATTCTGGACATCAGCTCGCTTGACTCCTTGTATCTTCTCAACAGATCCTGATGGCTCTCCTTGAGTCTGGATAGCTCAGCCTCTAATTCATTCTTTTTGGATAGAACCTCACTCACCCTGGAAGTCTCAGCCAGGAACCAACTGAGGTCGTCCTCCCCTGCAAGAAGCTTGGACACCAATCTATTCTCTGGGGAGAAGAACCCTAAGAGCTCAGCCCTCTTGTCATCAATTATCAGCTTCTTTTCCTCAATTAACCTCTTGCCTCTCCTTTGAATTCGCCTGTAGTATGACTTTCCGTCCACTTTAGCCTCCACGTATCCTTCGTCTGAGGTGGCGTTCAATAGATCCTCAGCCTGCAACTTTGACGTCATTAATGAGACTATTGCTCTGGCCAAAGACGTTTTGCCGTAGGAGTTGGGCGCCGTATAGAGGTTCACACCCCTCCTTATCTTCAGCTCCAGTTCCCTAATTCCACCTATGTTTCTTAGTCTAAGCTCCATTACGAGTACTACCCAGCATCTTAGTCTAAAAATCTTGTGCAGCAACTTTCAACTAAGAGCGGCCATCCTTATTTTGTGGTGAGATATTAACTAAATTATGAGACCCGCTATCTTCGATTCGGATACGGCCTCAGACGACACCACGGCAATGTTTCTGGCCTCCAGGTGGTTCAAGCTGCTTGGGGTAACAGTGGTGGCTGGGAACGTTGACTTCCAACAGGAGGTAAGGAACGCCCTGTTCACTGTTAGCTCTCTGGGGATAAACGTTCCCGTCTTCCCAGGGGCCAGGAGGCCTCTCATGGGTAAGTGGAGGACTGTGCCTGAAGTACACGGTGAGAACGGTATGGGCTCCCTTAACGTTGAAGCTGTGGGGGAACCAAGCCGGGTAAAAGCGGTGGACGCCATAATCAATTTGTCCAAGGAATATCCAAAGGAGTTGGAGGTCTTAGCCGTCTCCCCTCTCACCAACTTAGCCTTGGCCTACATGCTTGACCCTGAGTTAGTGGACAGGGTTAGGAAGGTTTGGATAATGGGAGGAGCCCTATGGAGGGGTAATACAACACCTTTGGCTGAGTTCAACTTTTGGGTCGATCCTGAGGCAGCTTCGATAGTCCTCAACGCAGGATTCGATGTGACCATCGTTCCTTGGGAAATGGCGGAGAGATGTGCAGTGGTGGATGATGCAACGTGGGAAAAGATAGGTACGTCAGGGACCAGACAGGCTAACTTCTTCCTCAGGGCCAACCATACACTGAGGGAGCTCTCCAAACGTCAGGGGAGTGGTGGAAGTGTCCATCCAGACAGCCTTACCGTAACGGTGGCCGCCCACCCAGAAGTGGTCTCCGAGCTGAGGGAGGTACCGGTTGACGTGGAGACTTGTTCCCAGTCCAGGGGAGCCATGATGGTTGATAGCTATAACCTGACGGGAAGGAGACCAAACGTCAAGCTTGTGACTGACTGTAGGAGGGAGGTCTTCCTTAATTTACTGGTGGAAGCTCTCACCTGACTTTCCACATTCACCGTATACTACAAGGTTTACTCCCTTCACCTTGATTCCTTTGGAGTTTATTGAGGAAGTTAAATTTGATAAGTCAACGTCAACGTCAAGTATCTCGTCACTGTCCACACAAATCACGTTTGCGTGGGGCTCCTTCCTGAACTCGTACCAAGTTGCCCCCCTGGCCTCGAAGGAGTTGATGAGCCTAGCTTCCCTCAACGTCTCCAGGGCGTTATACACGGTGGATAGGCTTATACCAGGCTCTGTCTTCTTTAAAGTCTCATATATCTGTTCCCCTGTGTAGTGGCCACCCTCGGAGAGTACCCTAAGCACGGCCATCCTCTGCGGGGTCACTTTCAACCCTCTATTCCTCAGTTCTTCAACCAAGTCCATCTGTTACTCCGTAGTAAGTCTTAACTGACAACAATTTAAAACTTTTCCAGGAACCCCTAACTGGAGAGGGCATCGTCCACTATGGATTGGAATATCCTATCCAGTTCCCTCCCCAGATCCTGGAGTCCCCACTTGGAGAATATCTCTGAGGGCTCATAATATTCAACGTAAACTTCATGGTTGGACTCGTAGACATATATCCGCAGAGGTGGCTCGATCCCTGCCCTAAGGTTGGCCCTGAACACTTTGTTTGCGTAGTCGGGCCTGAAGATCTCAAATATGAAGTTCCCCTCACATTGGAATCCTGCGTTCCTCAACCTCTCCTGAGCGTTGATCCTGGACACGACGGCCATCCTGTTCTTCGATATCGACTCTTCCAGTCTCTTTAGGGAAGTCTCGAAGTCAAACGGAGACTTGCGTATTATCATAGGTTTTAATGGGAGCAACCTATTTTAAGTTTAGTCTGGGTTATAGCTTGGGTTGAAATATCATTAAATAGAGGAGGAAGGGAGTCACCACCGTCCAGAAGGCGGCTATTTTATCGACGTTCCGTCTCAACATGTCAATACCCTTAGAGCATGAAAGATAATGGACAACTTCAGCAGTCGCCATAAATGGTGCCATCCCCAGGGCTACCTTGGACCAAGGGGGGAAACCCAGGAGCCAAGCCATTGTGAGCCCAGTGAGGAAAAGTGTGATGGCTGAGGGAAGCTCAACCCAGGTTACCATCTTCCTATAAATTGGAATTAGCCTAGAATCGTTTGTGGACCTCATCAACACGTAAGCTCCGGTGGTGGGTCCTACCCATAGAAGGGCAGAACCTATATGAAGGTAGAGCAAGATCAGTATGTCCATGGGTTGAAGTGGAGGGTCTTCTCATAAATGTTGGTGAAGAACATTTTACCTCAACTTTCACTTCTACTTATGGAGTTGAAGTGGAGGGTGGTGGGACCTCTTCAGACTAACTGTTACCTGATTAGTTGTGGGGAGAGGTCAGTTATTGTTGATCCTGGGGGAGAGTTGGAGGAGGTTCTCCCACTGCTTGAGGGGATGAAGTTGGACGCTATAATTTCAACTCATGGGCATTTCGATCACGTCATGGCCGCCGCGGCACTAAAGGAAGTCACAGGAGCCAAGTACATGATTCATGGCGAGGACGTTCCGTTTGTGAAAGACCTCGCCGAGTGGACTCAAAAATTCCTGAACAAAAGGATAGAACCACCTGAGGTGGATGAGGTGTTGGGTGAGGAATTAAGGGTCGGTCAGGAGAGTTTGAAGGTGCTCTGGACTCCGGGACATACCATGGGTAGCGTCTGCCTTATGGGCGTGGACTTCCTAATAACTGGAGACACCCTATTTCGAGGAACCATAGGCAGGACGGACCTCGGGGGGTCCATGGAGTACATGAGGCGGTCCCTGGCACTTTTAAGCTCTCTACCGGACCTGACGGTTTACCCAGGTCACGGGCCTCATACGACGCTGGATAGGGAGAGGAGATCTAATCCCTTCCTCTTGGATATCTTAACTTAACTCTGTCTAAGCCCTTAGCGTAGCCTCCACAACGTGAGGGCCGCTAGGCCAGGTCCTATGGAAATTATGGTGAATAGGAGAACGTAGTTCCCCAGGAAAGTTAGGACCGCCCCCACCATTATGGGAACCACTATCTGACTTGCCTGTGAGACTGTGTTAGCTACACCCATGGAGGTTGCCGTTAATCCCTTCCTATACTCAGCTATTATTGTGTCAAGGGGAGAGCGATATGCGAAGGCCAAGAAACCAAGAATTGAGACAGTCAGCCACACGAAGTCCCTTGGAGTGAGGGGAAAGAGTAGCAGGGAGGAGAAGAAGAGGATCAAAGTTAACATGGCCACCTTCCTCCTCTCCCTCAACAGGTCGGAAAGAAGGCCAGAAGCTGGAACAGCCAACACCCCTAATACGCCGAACAGTGTAACGTCCTCTCCCGCCTGAATTGGACTGAAGCCATAATATAGTCTAAGGACGGAGTAAAGCCAGGTTGATGCGCCCCAGAGTCCCCAGAGGCCGAAGAACCTAACCGCTGAGAGCGACCACAATCTTCCACTGAGGAGGAGGGACTTGGTGGAGGACTCAGGCTTCTTCCTGGAGGCGTGTATGAGAAGGAGGGGAACGCAGAGAACCATGCTAATTGCCGCCACGGTCAGGTAAACGTTCTGCCATGAGGTAAAGGATAAGGTTGAGGGTAGGACAGCTCCTGAAATGAGAACCACCCCTGGACCCGCGGTCTCCAAGAGTCCAACGGCAACGCTCTTATACTTATTGGAATGTTCAACCACCAACTTCATTGACGCAGTATAAGTGGCGGCTGATGCCAATCCCATTACGAACATTCCTGTTCCCGCCTCCAGGGCATTCTTCGAAGCCGAAAATAATATGGCCCCTAAGACAGTTCCAACCATTTCGCCGGCGACCACCCTGTAGCCTCTGGAGTCAACCAAGTAGCTGAAGGGTATGTTTCCACCCATATAGCCCACATAAAACCCCGCCAGCACCGCACCACCCACCAGGTAGTTTCCCCCTATGGTGTCCAGGAAGGGTTTCAGCGTGATACCATAGGCCAACCTAATGAAGAGTTCTGGGAAAATGACGGCCCATCCCAGGGCGACGTAGATCCACTTCACCTTCAAATCTACGGGAAATAAGTAAATAGAGGTTTGGGTCTCATGGGGGTGCCGGTCCTGGGTAACCTTTAAGGGACGTAGTTCACGTCAAATTTTTTCACATTTAGATCTTCAAAGTAATGAAAATTAGTTTAACCAGCTAAGAGGAATCGTTTGAAGGAAACGTTTTCGGAGTTAAGCTGCCCCTCTTGGGAGTCCCACAAACAATTAAATCCACCTTTCCAGCTCAGCTCTATGAAGGTGTTTACAACCCACGAATTGCCACAGGAGTGCAGAAAAATGTTGGGAGAAGAATTAACTCAAGACCCCTCAGATATAATCAACGCGGAGGTGATCATGGGATGGCCCACGGAGCTATCCAACCTAGTCTCGAGGGCCCCTAAAGTGAAGGCCCTCCAAACGTTTTCTGCTGGGGTGGAGAGCATGGACTTCTCCGTATTACCCAAGAGCGTGAAGGTGTTCTCCAACGCGGGGGCCTATTCCCTCCCCGTGGCCGAACATGCGTGGGCCCTGATCCTCTCCCTTGCCAAGAAGGTCGGTAAGAGGGCGAGAGGAGAGAGCTACCTCATCTCGGGGAAGACGTTGCTGGTCTTGGGTGCCGGGGGAATAGGCTCAAAGGTGGCGAGGATTGGCAGGGACGGTTTCTCCATGAAGACAATAGGGATATCTAGGTCCTTTAAGGATCCGGAGGCGTTCCATGAAAGGTACTCCTACAGGGAAGTGGAGAATCATTTGGGCAGGGCTGACGTTGTGGTTAACGCTCTTCCGCTCACAAAGGAAACCAGGAACTTCCTAAATTGGGAGAGACTGTCCAAGTTGAAGGATAGATCCATCATTGTGAATGTTGGGAGAGGCGAGACAGTGGACAGGGAAGCAATGATTAAGTTGCTCAGGGAGAGACCTTCAATCAGATTTGGAACAGATGTGTTTTGGAGGAAGGATGGAAAGGAAAACTTCGACGATCCCATATGGGAGCTTGACAACTTCACGGGCACACCCCACACCGCTGGGGCTGACGCAACAAGGGAGGCACTTGATGCAGCAATGGTTGCCGCCTGCACCAATGTGGCGAGGTTCTTAAGGGAGGGTAAGGCCGACAACGAGGTAAGGATCGAGGATTACATCTAAGGTACCAGAATTGCTGAAACTATTAGGACAGCTCCTATGAGTTGCACAATTGCTAGTCTAGTGCCCAGTAAAACACTGGACAGGATCACGGTGAAGATCGGCTCCGTGGCACTGGCTAAAGTGGCAAACAGTGGTGATGAGGCCTTAACTCCCCTCAGGAATAGGGTGTATGGAAGTAGAGTGGCAACTACTCCCAAGTAAGCTCCCGCCGGTATGAGGGAGATGGAGAGGGAGCCCAAGGGAAGAAGAAGTACCGTTGGAAGGATCGCTCAAAACCCACCGGAGCTAAGAATATGGATCTCCGAGTGCCCCTTACTCTGTAACTTGGAGAGGTAGAGGACGTACGCCGCATAGAGGGCCCCGGAGGCCAATCCCATGGCTCCACCCATTGGAGTGAAGGCAGGCGCATCTGAAATCAGATACACCCCCACCACAATTAGGACCACGGAGATCGCCTTCCTGTCCAATTTCTTTACCGTGGTCACGTATATCCACCCTGGGGCGGTGAAGAGGAGGACGGTGGCCAAGGCCGCTCCCGCCTTTACTGAAGCTAACGCGAACGTCTCATAAAAGGGGGCCGCTATAGCTCCAAGAACTGCGAATTCCTTCCTGAGGGGTGACTTCCTTGATATTAGTAGTCCAACGGAAACGAAAAGTGCCTGGAGAAACGCCTCGGCGAAGGGATGCCCCACACCCTGAATTACAACCCCTATTGTAGACCAGAGGGCGGCAGCAGAAAGTATGAGTGGGAGTCCCTTGGCTCTCACTCCCTCCTCACCAACGCCTTCGTCCCGTCGACTTTGATTAAGGAGATCTTGTACTTTTCTGGGAATCCCGCTGGGGTCACAAAAAGTTGGGTTTCCACCAAAGCCTCCCCCAACTGGGCCTCCCTTTCCATGAACTCCTCTCCCCTACAGGTTGGACAAACTGCCCTTCTCTCGAAGAACTCCATTCCGCATTTGACGCAAGCATATAACTTCATGGTTCCACCCCATATATTGTGACCACGCTGCTGTTGCCGAATCCGGCCATACTCAACGAGAGTCCCGTTACAGGATCCTTGACCTGCCTATCTCCTGCCTCCTTCCTAAGTTGGAGGAAGGCCTCCACGGACTGAGCCACCCCGCTCGCCCCTATTGGATGTCCCTTGGACACCAAGCCTCCCGACGTGTTGATGGGTATGTCACCGTTCAACTCAGTCCTTCCTTCCATTGTGGCCATCCATGCCTTTCCTTTGGGGAGGAGACCCAATTCCTCCGCCTGAATGAGCTCGAGAACCGTGGCCATATCGTGTAACTCCGCAAAGTCCACCTTACTCACCCTGGCTTGCCTCATCGCCCTTATTCCCGCCTCCCTCACGGATTTCAACTCCAGCAAGTCTTCTCTGGAGGTAAGGCTGGTGGAGGTTGAGTAGGCTCCTACTCCCTTCAGGAAGATCGGCTTTCCAGTGAAACTGTAGGCCTCTTGGTTAGACACCATTAGGAGGGCAGCGGCCCCATCAGATATGGGACTGTACTCGTAGGCCCTCAAAGGTTCTGCCACCAACGGTGAGGAGAGAACTTCCTCTAGGCTTACCTCCTTGGTGAAGTGCGCATACGGATTCTTGGCACCGTTCCTGTGGTCCTTCACCGAAACTTGAGCCAAACTCTCCCTGGAGGCGTTGTATCTCTGTATGTAGAGCTTAGCCGCCAAAGCCGCCAAGGAAGGCAGTGAGGGACCAGCCTCCCTCTCCCTGGGCATTAGAAGTGACGATATCACGGAAGTGACCTCTCTTGTCCTCATGGTGGACATCTTCTCTACACCCAAAACCAGCACCCTCCTGGCCGTGTTGGAAAGGATCAGTGAGTTGGCCATCAGCAGTGCCGAACCACCGCTCCCACTGGTATTGTCCACCCTGACTGAGGGGACCTCGTCAAGGGACAGGTAAGTGGTGATCTGGGTATTTATGCCGGAGGTGGAGGTGAACTCTCCCGAGTAGGAGTTTGACACCACCACGTAATCCACTTCATCCCAACGGCCTCTGAGGATCGGAAGTGCTGCCTGAGCTGCTATCTCAAGGAGACTCTCTCCCCTTTTCCCGAACTTGGTTAGACCAGCGGCCACTATAGCCGTCATGGGGGAAAATGAATTAACCAGTTAAAAACGCCTACTCCAGGGTCTAACCTTTAGTGCCAGGAAAGTTCCCACTCCCGCGCTTAGAACGTTGGTGAGTAGGAATACGCCTATCCTAGTATTTAAGGGCAGACCGTAGGAGAGGTCTATGATCACGGAAAGGAAAATCAGGGCCACTATGGTATAGATCGCTACCTCTCCAGGCTCTTCCTCTTCCCTTATCCTTCTGTTCCTAGGCAGGTTGTAAGCAAGGAAGCCACCATACACTAACAGGTCCAGGACTAGCGGCCCCCATTGGCCTGACGCCGCCGCGAAGAACGGACTATAAACAACTCCCCAATGAATGTTTGACGGATAGAACAGTTTAGCCGCCAGGTCCAGTAGGGTTATAATAACAGAAATCGCCAACGAGAAGCCCAGGGCTGGAAGGAAGTTCCAGGTTCCCCTGGAGGACAACTTATTCGCCCTGCCCCTCGCCTTTCTTCCTCTCTTGCTGTGAGGGCGGTTGAGAGAGCTGCTGCATCATTTGCCCCAATCCTCCCGCACCACCCATTAACAGGTTAATGGGATAGTAAGGAACACCAAGGAACATGTTCGTGGCAGCCGGATCGGATCTCTGCGCCATAATCTCAGCCAACCTAGCCCTTAAGGCCAAGTTGATGTCCACGCCTATTCCGCTGAATTGAATTATCCTCCTCATTGTCTCATCCTCTGGCTCTATCCTCACTACCCTGCTTAATATCAGGTTAATCCCTATCTCGTTGAGGACCTGCCTTAATGCAGCGGTAACCGCCTCGCTAACCTTATGCATTGTGGCATATACCTCCTTCACAGATATGTTGTTCAGTATTTGAGATACGGCCTGATCCAATATTGGTGAAGCGTAGGCCGAAAGCTCATTCACCGTATAGAACGGGCCGTTGAACTGTACAGCCTGTAATAACTTTACGGGGTCGGATACTTGGAAATAATAGGCCACCTGGTATTGGAGAGGTATTAGCTCAGAGGTCTGGCTAATTCCTACGCTTCTAGATTCAAATCTGCTGGTACTGAAAAATATGACCTCAGTGAGCCAAGGAACGTTCCCACCGTAACCCAGTCTCGAGAAGAAGTTCGCCACGGGACTATTGGGAGTATTGAGGTCATGGGAACCTGCATCAAAGACACCGGTTATCTGTCCTTGAATCCTCACCACCGCCTTTTGGTTTGACTCTACTATTAGCCTGGACCTGTTCCTTATGTCGACGTTGTGATCCCTCCAGGCTATTACGCCTGGACCCATCATATCCCTGCCGTCCTCTTGCAGCGTCCTAACAACTGCTCTAAATATTCCGGACATGAATTAGCGTAATTTCTCTGGAATAAAAAGTTTCCCTCTCTCGGAAAAGAGTTGACTCATGGAGTCAACCAGTTCCCTGATTTGAGAGGGATCTGCCCCTGACCTGGCCAGCTCCAGGACTTTCTCCGCAGAGGATATGAGTTGTAGGTCAAACTGGACCAGTCTCTGCATGTCCTCCTCAAACAGTTTGAATCTATCGTAGTAGGTGTACATTCCCGCAGGTGCGGACTGCACCTCAGTGGCCAGGGTCCTGAGCCTGGAGAGGAGGTCCTCATATTTATGAACCAACGGATTAAAGGGATCGTTGAGTGCAAGCTCTCCCTGTCTTCCCTCTATCTCCCTCATGGCGTTATCCAATCTAAGTTTGATTGCGTTTCTGACTAACATGTCGTCTTGTCTAATGAGGTCCTTCCTCTTGTACCCCTTAAAGCCAGGGAGCATGAGCTCGAGTCTCTCTAGAGGAGCAAGGGGTGAATCCGAAATTCCGCTCATATGTTAAATTGAGTTTCGGAAACAAAAACTTTTCCGAGGACTCAGGCTCAGAACATTCAAAAGTGAGATGGAAAACGAGAAAGTTTAGGAATTTTTCTCCCCATAGCTTTGAGTGATCATGTGAAAATTCAGGGAAATCGATATATCTAACTCATATCCATAATGCACTATGGAACTCGATAGAACGTTCCTTCTGAACCCCTACCCCTGGCTTGCTCGGATGAGAGCGGAGGACCCGGTGCACTTTGACGGTGAGGCCTGGAACGTCTTCCTGTATGAGGACGTTAGAAACGTCCTGAACAATTATCAGTTGTTCTCGTCTGGATTCAGCGGTTACGATTCAGAGAGGGCTGAGGAGATAAGGAGGGAGAAGCCCAATCAGATATTTGCCGTTCCAACAAGGTATACCATGCTCACCGCAGATCCTCCTTTACACGATGAGCTGAGAGGGATCACCTCCTCATTCTTCTCTCCCTCCCATCTTTCCAAGATGGAGGATTACATACGCTCCGTGGCCAGATCCCTTCTGCAGTCCAAGGAGAGACTGGACCTCATTTCAGATTTCGCCTCTCCATTACCCATAGAGGTGATAGTGAGAATGTTGGGACTCTCTAAACATGACGTATCCAAAGTCAAGAAGTGGTCAGACGCGGTTGCCCTTAACCTTGGTAAGGACAGCGGAATGCCCACTGATTGGTCTGCCATGGTGGAGATGCTCCAATTTGTGAATGATGCCCTTGATTCCCATCAAAGTGGAGAGGATTTGATCACCAAGATAAGGCAGGCCACCTTCAGGGGAATGAAGTTATCTAGGATAGAGCAGGTTGCCTACACAGTTCTTCTCCTCATAGCTGGAAACGAGACCACCACCAACCTGATTGGAAATGCCGCAGTTCTCTTGACCAAGTATAACAAATGGGAGAGCGTTTCCACGGATCCCACGTGGACCGTTGAGGAGGTCCTCAGGTTCTCTCCTCCGGTCAGGAGGACCTACAGGGTGGCCAGAAGAGACGTGGAGATAAGAGGAAGGAAAATAAAGGAGGGAGACGGGATAAGGGTTTGGATAGCCTCAGCCAACAGGGACCAATCAGTTTTCAGGGATCCAGATCTATTTGACCCCGCTAGGAAGCCGAACCCCCATTTAAGCTTTGGTTCTGGAATCCACCTCTGTCTTGGGGCACCTTTGGCAAGGTTAGAGGCAAGGGTGGCCTTGGAGGAGTTAAGGAACTTCAAGGTGAAGGTGGAAACCGAGAATCTGGAGCCTGTCCCAAACATAATACTTAATGGCTTCAGATCCGTTCCTGCAGTGGTAGGGAGTTGAAGCAGGTATTTCCTTGGGGAGTGAATGTACCTTTCACTTACTTGGCGTTTACCCTCTGGGGGGCTGGGGCAGTTGAGCTCATCCTTAACCCTACCGTTCATCCTTACCTCATGATGTTAGGGGCTTACTCCCTCTACTTCGGTATGGTACAGAGACTCTTCTTTCCTGCCAGAAGATATCTTCCCTTGCAGATACTCTCCCTGGCAATAGGTGTTCCCCTACCCTGGGCACAGGTTGTGGGAAGCGCGGCCCTCCTGGGCACTGAGGTTTGGTCGTTGTTGGACGTGAGGAGTTATGGCTCGAGGTATCCTTTGAACTTACTTGTGTTATCCTCAGTTCCAATGTCATTGTTAACGTGGATAGTGTATGGAAATAATTTCTGGGTGCTCGTTGTACCCCTTCTCTCCTATCTCTTGGGAGTGAATGAGGGCATACTCTCCTCCAACCTGAAACTTAAGCCCAGGCTCGGTCTGGAACAGGTGCCCCTATTGGCGGCGGTGATCCTTTGTTTCTTTTTCCCAGTTGTGTTTCCGGCTGTGATGATAGTATATGCCCTCTCCTTCGGCTGGTCAAAGTTCAAGTCCCAAGTTTCTGCCCTACTCACCCTAGCTGTGTCACTGGTTGTCCCCATAGGCTCTTGGTGGCTGGGAAACCCCATTCACGCCTTCACTTTGGGTGTAATGAGTCCCATGTTCGCATCATGCGTCACTTACTCCATATCTAGGGAAAATTACGGGAAGGAATGGCCGATCCCGTTGCTTTTTGGGGCCTCCTTCTTCTTGAGGAACTTTGATCTGATCCTTTCAGGTCTCCCATGGGTGGTTGGGATGTTGTTTTTCATGGGTTTAGTGGCGAAGAGGCTAGATCCAAGGTCTATGTCACTCGGGTTATGAAGAACAAAATATCAGTGTTTACCCGTGGCGTAACTCTTGGTAGTGCTCAACAATTGCCATAATGTCCTTGCTGTCAGTCGTAACTATCTCATATGGCCAACACTTATAGCAGGGGCAACACTACAAGCAAAATCCTATGGATCGAATGGAGTTTGACTCCTTCATTAGGAGATCTTGACACCACAGTTAAGTTGACCCCTCCGATGATAGTGTCTTCACGGATTAGATAAATCAACAATGTCTATTTATCGAGATCTGTTAACTCACTACAATCCACATTAATTCATGCCAGCCTCATAACGTTCTAATATAGAGAGTAATTTATCCTAACAAGTGACCACACTATCCCTCTGATAAGGTAATGGTTCCGTCCCTCATAACTGAATGAAGATCCTGATTTATCCTAATGTCGACACTTACCTACAAATCACGGGGTTAAGACGTTCTCCTTAAAAGTGTAGCTTCATTCACCTGTAGACCATAGCGGTTGGGCAAAAGGAAAATTCGTAGCTCAGTGCCGACATTATGTGATTTAAACAATTAAACTTAACCTTGGCATTCCATTGCTCATGTTAGGCCAATTTCCTCCCCTGCAGTGGCACCATGATCTAGACGTAAGGACTCACCTCACAGAAAAGGGTTTAATCTCCCATCCAACTGAACCCAATGAACCCCTTAATTGAGGAAATAAATTCCAAGTATAGAAGAATAAAAGCAATATCTCACGCCCAAGCACTTCTTAGGTGGGACTTGGAGACCTACATGCCCCCTAAAGGGGCCTCCGCCAGGGGCGTTGCGTCCGCTGAACTCTCGGTCATGGAGCAGGAGACATACTTGTCAATCGCACCCCTGGTTGATAGGGCTCAGGAACTTAAAGACCTTAATGACGTTGAGAGGGGTATAGTCAGGGTGGTCGGTAGGGAGTTGAAGTATTATACCGCCATACCTCCTGAGGTAGTGAAGGAACTCAGTCAAATCACCTCCGAGGCCTCAGTGGTGTGGCGGCAGGCCAGGAGGGAGTCCCAGTTCCACAAGTTCAAATCCTACTTGGAGAAGATAGTGGAGCTGGAGAGGACCATAGCTGAAAAGTTAGGATACAAGGAACATCCATATGACGCACTCTTGGACAGGTACGAGGAGGGACTCACAGTTAAGGAAGTTGATTCCCTCTACCAGGAGCTACTACCCTCGTCCAAGGAGATCATGGAGAAGGTTGTAGCAGAGGGGAGATTCCCTTCCTCACACGAGCTTGAGGAGGTCAGATATGACGTGGAAGAGATGAGGGGCGTAAACGTCTTCCTCACCGAGTTGTTAGGAATGCCAAAGGACAGGTTCAGGATGGACGTTTCCACTCATCCCTTCACAACTGGGATCGCAGTTGACGATGTGAGGATAACCACTAGGTACGAAGGAAAGGACTTCAGGGCCACCATGTTCTCCACGATACATGAGTCGGGACACGCCATATACGAGCTACAGCTCGACCCTAAGTTGGAGTACACGCCCGTGGGTAATGCGGCATCCTATGCGATTCACGAGTCTCAGTCCAGGTTCTGGGAAAACGTCATAGGGAGGAGCGCCCAATTTCTCCAACTGATCTACCCTGAGCTCAAATCAAGGTTAAGCTTCCTCTCCAGGTACTCCCTGGAGGATCTATACAGATACTTTAACATGGTCAGACCGAGCCCCATAAGGGTTGACGCCGACGAGGTGACCTACAACTTCCACACCGCGGTGAGATATGAGCTTGAGAAGAAACTTATCTCTGGAGATATGTCGGTGTCAGACGTCCCATCGGCCTGGGACGATCTAATGGAGAAGTTCCTCGGGATAAGGCCCAAGAACGATAGTGAGGGTTGTTTGCAGGACGGCCATTGGTCGGGTGGGTCGTTCGGTTACTTCCCCTCCTATACGCTGGGTAACGTAATAGCTGCTCAACTCAAATATACCTTCAATTTGGAGGAAAAGGTGAGGACGGGTGACTTCAATTCCATCAAGGAGTTCCTGAGGGAGAAGGTGCATAGGTGGGGCTCAATTTATCCGCCAAAGGAGTTACTGAGGAGAGCAACCGGGAGGGAGTACGACCCATCGTCCCTGATCAAGTACCTAAGGGAGAAGTACCTGTAGCTGCGGAGCCCTCCCTTAATAACTGCTCCACCTCCCCTTGGCTAAAGCCTAGTTCCCTTAACACCTCGACTGTATGTTGACCCAAGATGGGCGGAGGCAGGCTCACCTTGAAGGTGGACGAACGGAGCTTGTAGGGTGGAGAGATCAGTTTCACCTTCCCAGCCTTCACGTGCTCCACCTCCTGTACAACCTCCCTAGCGAGGACGTGTTTATCAGAGAAAACGTCGCTTAACCTATATATTCTGCTACACGGTACTCCAACCTGGGATATCCTGTTAACCCAGCTCTCCGCTGTGTCCTTGGAAAATATGTTCTCCAGCTCCTTTACCAACAGTTCCCTGTTCCTAACCCTGTCGGGGTTGGTCTTGAACCTTGGGTCCTCCATGAGGTGTTCTGCGGAGATCGCCTTGCAGAACCTACTCCACTGCTCATCATTTCCCACAGCAAGGACGAAGTAATCATCCATGGCCTTGAACGCCTGGTAAGGGGCGATTGAGGAGTGAGCTGAACCCATCTTCCTGGGGTTCTTTCCTGTGGCGAAGAACGCTCCCGCCTGGTGGGTTAGCCAGGCTATCTGGCCCTCAAGGAGACTTACATCCAGGTACTCCCCCTTTCCCGTACTTGTCCTTCTAAGTAGCGCTGAAACTATGGCGAAGGCCGCGAACATTCCCGCTCCTATGTCGGAGACGGGAACTCCAGCCTTCACGGGAGGAGCGTCCTCATTTCCAGTTATACTCATCATGCCGCTCAATGCGTAAGCTATGAGGTCATATCCAGGCCTGTCCCTATAAGGACCCCACTGACCGAACCCCGAGATCGAGCAGTAAACTATTCGGGGGTTTGTCTTGGAGACCTCTTCGTACCCGAAACCCATCTTCTCCATCACTCCAGGTCGGAAGTTCTCCACAAGGACGTCAGCCCTGGATATGAGTCTCCTTAACACTTCCTTTGCTCCCTCCTTTTTCAGATCGAGGACTATGCTCCTCTTGTTCCTATTAACGCTCATGAAGTATGTGCTCTCACCGTCCTGGAAGGGAGGACCCCACAGTCTGGTCTCATCGCCTATGGGAGGTTCCACCTTTATGACCTCAGCACCCGCGTCCGCCAACATCATTGTGCAGTAGGGTCCAGCCATGGCCCTACTTAGATCCACCACTCTTACGCCCTTAAGGAGGTCGTATGTCATAAGAGATGTTAGGGGTCGAGGTAAAAGGGTTTACGCGGTCATAGGGTAGGCTTAATAGGGTGGACTACCATACCTAGTAGTGCAAAAATTGAAGGTCAAAGACCTTTCACCTCGCAAGAGGTCAGACGTAACTGTAAAGGTAGTAAACATCGGACAACCTAGGTCTGTGGTGGGACTTGACGGCTCCACCAGGCAAGTAACCGACGTGTTGGTGGGAGACGAAACAGGCTCAATATTGATGAGTCTGTGGGGAGATCAGGCTTCCAAGGTGTCTGTGGGCAAAGTGATCACCATAACCAACGGATATGTGTCCGTGGTAAGGGGTTCAATGAGGCTCACCTTGGGCAGGGAAGGACAGATGAAGGAATCCACCGAGCAGATCGCCCAGGTGGACACCAAGAACAATCTCTCCGACCTTAAGGTGGAGGAAAGGAGAAGAAGGTTTTAGTATTTTTCATACACGAAGTTATTCTTAGCCCTCTCCAAGGGGGGCCATTTTAAGTCCCTGTCTGAGAGTATAGGCGGCAAGGGCCACTTCACGTTTATTGATTGGTCATTCCAGCTCACCCCAGCTTCGTTTTCTGGGGAATATGGTGCGTCCACCATGTACACCACAATGCTATCCTCGAGGGCCTGAAAACCGTGGGCGAATCCCCTTGGAATCCATAGGGACTTCCCCAGTTCTAATTCCACACCCACATGGCTTGCGTACCACGGTGAGCCCTTCCTTATGTCCACTGCGACGTCGTATATTCTACCCTCTAACACCGTCACCAATTTCCCTTGAGCCATGGGAGGAAGTTGGTAGTGGAGTCCCCTGAGTACTCCTCTCTTGGAGAACGAATGATTAACCTGCACCACATGAATGAAATTCAGCTGAGGCGTTAAGAGTTCGGAGAAGTGCCCCCTTTGGTCCCTCCACACGTCGCCCTCTATGAATAGGACTCCCTCCAGTTCCGTCTTCCTCACCCTGAACATCCTACTCACCCCTGGCTAACTTCTCGATCCCCAGGTCAAGGGAGAGGGAGGTCTTCAACTTCCCTGAGGCCCTCTTACTGTCCAAGGAAGAATCCTTAGGTCGCCTGGCCGAGAAGTTTGGAGAGTCCTTCCTTACTAGAGACGTATCTATACCTAACTTCCTGGCGATCATTAATGCCAATTCATATCTGGAAATCCTGGGGCCAGCCACGTGGATTATTCCAGTCCTCCTTAACCTCACCAACTCCTTGATGGCCGAGGCCAGCTGGGCGGCATGTATAGGGGAGTAGAACGTTTCCGCCCCAACCACCTCCTCACCCTTGGATAGTTTTTCCATTACCACAGCCGGAAAGTTGGGTTTCTTGGCGCTGAATACACCAGACGTTCTCACCACTAGGGAAAGGTCGTGGGAGAGGGCGTAGGACTCCCCTATTAGTTTTGAAAGTCCGTAGTAGTTTATTGGGTTTGGCTCGTCCTCCTCCCTGTAGTACCCCTTCTGTCCGTCAAATACGTAGTCTGTTGATACCTGAACTAAGAAGGACTTTACCACCCTACAAGCTCTGGCCACGTGTCTCACGGCCTCGCCGTTGACCCTCATACATTTCCCTCTTTCACTTTCACAGCCGTCCACGTCCGTATATGCTGCCGCGTTGATCACGACAGAAGGCCTCAGCTTGATTATTAGGTCCTCCACCTCCACCCAATCATCCATGGATAGCCTTACGCCCTCAGTTGGATTGTGGTTGTAGGTGAGGATGGTGTCTTCCCCCTTAAGGTGCTGCCCCAACTGTCCACTACCGCCTAAAACTAGCGTCACCAACTTACCTCACCAACGAACCTGTCCTCAAGCAATGGTTCCCACCACGCCCTATTTTCGAGGTACCAGTTAACTGTCCTTCTCAATCCCTCCCTCAGAGGCGTGGTGGTGTACCTCAGTTTAGTCCTCATTGAGTAAACCCTATCGTGCCCAGGTCTGTCCCCCACAAACTTCACCTTCACCTCCCTTCCCATTACCTCGCCCAGTATCTGGAGTAGTTCCAGGTTACTCACAACGTGTCCCCCTGGTAAGTTGTACACCTGACCCTTCTCTCCCTCACTCACCAACCTCATGATCAGGGAGGCCGTGTCCTCAACGTATATCCAATCCCTCCTCTGCCTCCCATCACCGTAAACTGGTACCTCCATCCCCATCAAAGTCCGTATGATCGCCTTCGGAATGAACTTCTCAGGATGTTGTCTTGGACCATAGTTGTTGGAAGGCCTCACCACCAGGGCGTCTACCCCATAGGTCCTCACATACGCCAAAACGAAGAGGTCGGCTGAGGCCTTGGAGGCAGAGTAAGGCGATGACGGCTTAAGGGGATATGACTCGTCCGCGCCCTCCACGTCTCCATACACCTCGTCCGTGGACACGTGCAGCAGCCTGCATCCTGTCCTCCTAGCCACCTCCAGGACGCTCACGGCGCCCAAAACGTTGTTCTCCACAAAGGGTAAGGGATCTACAATTGACCTATCCACGTGGGTTTCCGCCGCGAAGTTGACAATCACGTCCACCCCGTTCTCCCTCACCACCCTCTCCAAGTTCCTGACGTCTCTCACGTCTCCCCTCGCTAGCCTGGGATGAGAGTTCCTTCCAGCGTAGGTTAAGGAGTCGTAAACCAAACAATCCGTAAGTGATGCGAAGGCCGAACCTATGAATCCCGCGCCGCCTGTAACTAAGATCATCCTTCCACCTCAGAGTTTTACCACAGATCCCTCCCCCACGACCAGGGAAGGTCTGTGGGACTTACTCACCCTACTGTTCCTACCTATAATTGAATCAGCGAGCTCCACCCCCTCGATCGACGATCCGTCCAGGACCAGGGAGTTCTCAATTGAGGAGTTCTGCACCCTACACCTCTCGCCCAAGCTGGTGAAGGGCATTACTCTGGAGTCCTTAACCACACTTTCCCTCCCAATGTAGACAGGGCCCCTGATGATCGAACCTTCAACCAACGCTCCCTCCTCGACGACAACTCTACCCTCCACCACTGAGTTGTTCACACTTCCCCTTAGGCTCCTGTTCATATATCTGTCCAGTAGGAAGAGGTTTGCGTCAAGTAAGTCACGTACCGTGCCTGTATCCTTCCACCAGCCCTCAATTACGGAGAACGTCACTTCCTTGCCCCTGTCTATGAGTCCCTGAATTGCGTCAGTGATCTCCAATTCTCCTCTCCAGCTGGGCGAAAGCCCCTCAATCACCTCGAACACCTCCTGAGTAAAGCCATACACTCCAACTAGCGCAAGATCGCTTATTGATTCCTTGGGCTTCTCAACTACTCTCCTCACCCTCCCTCCCTCAACCAGGGCGACCCCAAACCTTGAGGGATCCTCCACCTTAGCAAGTAGAATCGATGCCGCACCTTTGAACTTAATTAGGGAATCTATTTTCTCCAACACCACATTATCACCCAGGTAAACTACGAAGTCCTCCCCTCTCGTACATTCCTTAGTCAAGTAAATAGCGTGAGCCAACCCTAAGGGTTCACCTTGATAGATGTACGTCACTTTTGCTCCCAACCAGGATCCGTCACCGTAGAACTCCACCACCTGTTCAGGATGATTCTCCCCCAAGACCACACAGAGTTCGGAAATTCCAAAGGATATTAACTGCTGAACTCCCCACATGGATATTGGCTTCCCCGCAATCTTGATCAGTTGTTTAGGTCCGGAGTGGGTCAGTGGTCTGAGCCTGGTCCCTGCCCCACCGTGAAGAATGACTCCCCGCATGTTAGGTGAGTATGGATGTAGGTTTAATAAGCAACTTCCCGTCTAGACTTCACCATGTAAAAAATATTGCTTATATCTGTAACGCGATATGATGTAATTCGTCCTACGAATCTTTTCGTACGATAGCCCTTTTATTCTAGAGGAAATTAAATGGGTAATCAATACTATTAAGTTCGAGATTCGCCTTCCATTATCTTAAATCTCTAGATCTAAAACCACATTACTAATAACTGGCTGATAATAGTTATCTTTCACTAACACACCGAGTTCCCGCCACAATCCTGAAGGTCCGAGCTGTCCTTTGCGTAGGAGGCCAACTTCCTCTCTATGGACCTTATGTGATATATGAAGGTGGACCTATCTATGCCTAGGAGAGCGCTCACCTTCTCGCTATTTACTTTCCTTGGATAGTCGAAGTAACCGTATTGTAGGGCACCCCTCAACACCTTCATCTCACTTTCTGTGAACCTGGGTTGCTCCGACAGTTTGAGAGGCCATACCTTAACCTCGCTTATTGACATCACCTTGCTCAACCTCTCCAACACCTCCTCCTTGGCGCTTGAGGTTATGGCGAACTCCCACGTCTCCATTCCTGAGTTAGCCACGTTATGTCTGAATATCCCACCCAACTCCTCTATGATCCTGATTATTGATTCCCTCCTTATGTTCTTGGTGAGGGTGATCATCTCCCTCCCCCCTCCCACGTCCTGCACTGAGGTAATCCTTAACACCTTATAGTAGTTGTTGACCCTTCTCGTAAAGTCCCTTAACCTCTTACTTGGAACCAGTATGCTGGTCCTTAACTGATCACCGACCACCTTATAGTAGACCCTTGTGGTTCGATAGGGAATGTGGTTTGTCCAGCATGGCTCATGAACCCCACTGACCCTAAGCACAACGTAAGGGTTCAGTTCACTCCTCATTGTTTATATTATGAATTTCCTATTATTTAAGTGGATCGCGACCTTTAAAACTCACCTGGCTCTCGCTGGTATTTATTTACGATCACGTCCTTAACCAACTGTATCAGTTCCTCCTGGTCCAATAAGGTGAGGAAGTCCATCTCCATGGGATCTATAACCAGTTCCCTGTTGAATCTGGGGGAAAATATCCTCAGCCTTCCCTTATTTTCCACCTCCACCCTGACCCTAGCGAACTCGTTGATCAGCTCCATCTCAACTCACAATATGAAACTCACGTCCTTAACCTTAAGCACTGTGTCGGGTATTATGACATCCCTCTTCCTCAACCTCAACTTTCCGTTGAAGGAGATAACCTGATCCTTCCTTCTGGCGAACAGTATCTCGGAATTAAGGTCTCCTCTATCCCTGTAAAATACAACGTTGCTGTTAACCAGATATACATTATCCTCACTTGATACCCTCAGGTTGGATACCACCCTTAAGGTGTGAGAGGGCGGATTCTCGGACCATGCGTTCTCCAGATAGAGTCTGTTCACCCTCCTCTCCAGGGACTTCCTATCCTCATCCATTATGGGTATTAACTTCTCCTCTCCAGGAACCGAGGAGATGAAGTCCGTAAGGAACATCCTGTACACAACATCCTCCGTTGTAATGGATAGCCACTCCCTATACTTCCTTCCATCCAAGAGCTCCGCCTCCTCGTGGAGGAAGTTAAGGAGAGAAATGTATTGATCACAGGGAATGCTGGTCATGAATCTCACTCCTCAAGTAGTCATACCAGGTGGAATAGAATCCCCTTAGGGACACCTCACTGTAATGCTCTCCAGCTAACCCTTTAGCACCTTCCCCTATTATTTGGGAAGCGTCTCTCTCCATGTGTAGTGAACGTTGATAGTTCGTGTTCATGACTATCCCGGACCTTTTGAAATCAAGGTAGTTGTTGTTCAGCCTCGACCATATTTCAGCGTCGTCCTGTTCCAACAGCCCAGTTGGACCGAACTCATGCATGGCCCTCCTGAAGACCTCCCTCTTGGTCTCCGCCGGAAGGTCCCCAAACACCAATACCCCACCCTGCATCTCGGTGTACGATGGGCCCCTCGGTTGCCAGACCCTGAACATTATGTAGTTCCAAGTGAAGTGAAAGGAGAAGTTCGGGAAGACATTGAAGGGTCCGAAGGGGAACATGTTCTTAACGAACTCTCCGTACTTCTGTGCCAACATATTGGCGGCGTCTGCCAACCTATCCCTGAACAGTCTAACGTAATTCATGAGTTAGGGAGGACGAGCGGAGATAAAAATCCTCCTGAAGCCCTGGATCAGCCATCACGGCCTTATTCGTGAGGTCCTCTCACAGGATTACCCCCGAATTCAGCCACTTTCAGGGCTGTGTAGCTTACCCGACCTGAATTAAGGAAAGAATTTCTACACGTAGAAGTTTCAGTGTAAGGCCACGACCTGAAAGTCTACACTTGAAGTCCCCCCGACTACTCCAACCTTGACTACGAGAAAGAGTTAGTTCGATCTCTCCTAATATAGGCTCTGAAATTCGTGAGCCTTAATTAGATATAAATACAGTAATTCGTATGGTACGATTTATCTTCAATTCGTTCAGCCATCTCAAATTAGAACATCGCATAACTCGGAAAATTATTTACGATAACCTAAGGTATAACACTGAAGTACAAGTGTAAATCGTAATGAAAGAAATTGAGTTTGAGTTTAGGGAAGAATAATCCGAACCAAATCTCGAGCGATGTTTCGTCAAAAAATCCCTGAGTTGAGGATTGATCGGCTCTTGGCCCCTCCTCGTGAATCACCTCCTCGTTTCCTCATAGGACTTAGCTGTTAGACATGTAACACCCTCATGCTCAGGCAGATAAGGGATCAATCCAAGCTCTCTGAACTACAAATAACTGATAACCCGTTCCTCAAGGCAGTTGAGAGGAAAACCTTTAGCTCGAGGGACTCAAAACTCCTCTATGAACGGTAGTAGGATATTAAAATGGACTACTCCTCAAGTTGTTCGGCCGGCTAAAGTGGGATAGGAGTTGAGGACGGGTGCAATGGGACTCGCTGGTAGCGGAGACGATCCAACCATGAAATCATCCTGCGGACTTCCTAATGCGAAGCGGAGGTACCGTGATCCCCAGATGAAATGCTAGGTCCTCGAAGAAGGTCCTCCCTGGGCCTTAACTCTACCCGAACTCGCCACCGAGTTCTTAAGTTATGCCCGATCGGCAGTACTTCCGACTCGAGCGGAGGAATTCCCCAGCGACTCGCTTTTGAACTTCTCGTTTAGGGCTCACTCTCCCGTTGAAAAGGTGTTCGAGCTAGGGATCCTCCCAAACCTGGACCCGATCAAGGGGGACTAGAGGTAAGGGCTTTCCGCTACCCCTACCTGACCCTCATCCTGACCTAGGCCTTCGCCTGATCGCAAATCTTAAAAAGAGGGAAGAATTATCCTATTTATGAGCGATAAATTCACAGAAGCTGTAAATTTCATTCTATCCAACCTCGGTTACGAGAGGGAGGGGAACACGCTGAGGCTTAAGCGCTTCGAGAGGCTCAAGGGTCTAATACG
>Ga0079043_1000007_pt1 | contig 46247 bp, 52 predicted proteins | sample ECHtaG_2_FD_72778 | JGI IMG/M metagenome (GOLD analysis project Ga0079043, IMG submission 72778) | Hot spring microbial mat communities from Yellowstone National Park, Wyoming, USA - ECH_C virus_MetaG | ecosystem: Environmental > Aquatic > Thermal springs > Hot (42-90C) > Microbial mats ... | reverse complement strand
ACCGGTATTCACTTTCAGGGAGAATGTAAAGGTAAACGGAAATTTGGTAACTGCTGTTACGCTAGCAAGACTCTAACGTTTCTGAGTAATTTTTAATATTTTTAATCACTTCTAAATATTCCTTTAAATCAAGGTATTTTTATAACAGCGGTTATGGGACTTTAACGTAACTTAAAGATTTTCATCAGCCCCGGCGGTCCGCGAAATGGCGCTCGAGAGCCTGAGGAACGCCTCCACGCTCCGCAGGTTAAGCTCCCAGCTCCCTGAGGACGTTGTTGATGGTGAAGATCGTGAGGTAGCACTGAAGCCTCTCCCTCCTCCAGAACGAGGAGTCCCAGGGCCTTGACGTCCTTTGGAGCTCCTCGATCTCCGGCTGGGCAGGCCTCCTCCCCGCTGAGCGAGAGGTCGGTGGTGTAGAGGTACCTGACGTGTGTCCCGGAGTCACGTTTATGTTCCAGGACTAGCGACTTTACCGTAATGGGTCGGCCTCCCAGGGTCAGGTCGGCGTAGTAGACTCCGGGGGGTATCCCACTGGGAGGTCTTCCTCAAGGGTGTCCTGGGCAGACCCTGAGCTCGGTTGGACTTGAGCTCAGACACCACGTTGTCCCTCACGAGCTTCTCGGACAGTACTGGGGTCGAAGACGACCCTGGACACGCGGAAGCGCTCCTTGAGCACGTCCAACATCCGGCCAAGTCGATCTCGGTCTTGAACTCGTTGACCATCCTAAATCGACATCTTCCTCACGGCGTAGGGGAAACCGTGAACGTCCTGCTTGAGGTCCACTATGGCGACAGTGAGGAGCTTGGCCCTCTCGAACCTCCAGTGGCGTGGCAGTAGACCCAGTAGTTCTCAGGGGCTCACGTCTACCCAGAGCGTTGTGGTCCACGGTGTCGTCCATGATGACAACCTGACCCTTCACCAGCCTGACAGGACCTCTACGCGCCGTCGAGTTCTCCCAACGCCCCATCAGTTCACGTTCCAACCCGAACGTCTCGGCCGCGTTCCTCACGCTGGCCCTCCCACCTACCAGGACCATGAGGACTAGCGCCAATTAACCTTCCTGCTCCTCCCGTTCCTCCTGACCACTCCCAGCCTGTTTACCGCCTTGACCAGTTTCTCCCTGGCGAACTCGATTTGTCCCTTTCCGCACCTTTTCAGCAGGAAGACGTTGAAAAACTTCTCGCTAATACCGAGTTCTTGGTATTACCTCCCTAAGATTCCCACAACTGCTGTTACGATAACAAAAGAATTAGACGATACAGCGTATGTTGACGAATTATGGCTAATACTCACAAGACCTTAATTGTACTCATTTGTTTGTTTTGATATCTTAAGCGAGTCTATTATGATTCTACTAAGTAATTCAGTCACATCTTAATCCTTGCGTGAAGAGAGAGCATACTTAACTCTTCATTTTCAACTAATCACATTATTTCGGATGTTATCACTCCTATGTTGAATGAAAAAGTAAAAATGCGTAATGTTTTACTCTAGGAGGGTGAATGGGTGCTATTCGATAACAAAGGGAGAGGAGAACGTGAACCTAATGACCCTTGTGTTTCAAACTGCAGTAAAACGAGAGCCATATGCCCCGAGTTAAAGTACCTTTCTTGCTCAAACACTGAAATCCTTAGAGCGCTTTTTGACGAAGATCTCGTAAATGCAGTCGAATGGAAAGAGCTTTACTCAAGACCAGAGCCCAAGGTGGCCGGAGTTGATAAGGTAGTTGATAAGGTAATACATATGCTCTTGGGAGTCGCAATCGGCGACAGCCTAGGATATCCGGTAGAACACCTGAGTCCAGAGGAAAGATTGAAAAAGTATGGTCTGATTACCTCCTATATAAACAGAAGAGCCCTACCATCAGATGACACACAACTAACTTTCGATACTGTCAAGGTGATATTGGAGCATGGTAGGATAGTTCCATGGGAGTTAGCGAGGATTTTTGCGTCACATCGTATCTCTGGAATGGGCAGAACTGTCAAGGAGTTCCTAAAAAATTACAGGGAGAGAGGATTACCTTGGTATAGGACTGGAGTGAAAAGGCCCAGTAACGGAGCCATCATGAGAATATCACCCGTGATCATTCCGAACTTGAAGACCAAAGAAAATTATCTGGTTGACGCTGTACTGGACACATTAATAACACATAACGAACCGTTGGCTATAGCCTCCTCTGTGGCCTTTGCTGATATGCTCTGGAACGTGATAAATAGTAATGGACGTATAGATGCAAAATGGATAATCGAAAGGTTCGTCCTTGTGATAAGCAAATTAACAGGTGATAAGAAATACAAGACGAGGGAGAGAGCCAGGGTCAGATACGAGGGACCAGCCTCCGAGTTCATAAGAGACCAGGTATACTATGCACTGGATAGAGGTCTAAGTGTCCAGGAACTCTCGAAAACTATAGGCTCTGGAGGTTACCTGCTGGAAACTGTTCCTAATGCCCTCTTCATATTTGTGAGGTATCTTAACGATCCACAGAGAGGAATTATAGAGGCGGTTAATTTTACCAAGGATAGCGATACGATAGCATCAATTATTGCATCTGTGTTTGGGGCATTATACGGTAGGCAGGCCTTCAGGGAGGAGTGGATGAGGCAGTTACCGGGTAAGCTTCTCAAACACGGCCAAGATGGCGAAGTCTTCCAGTTACTAAATTGCATTGAGGCATTCCTGACTTCGTGAGTCTGTCATCTGTAACTAGTTCTTTGAACGTCATAAAAGAACGAATGCTTCTGACCAACCCAAATGGAACGAAATGGATTTAATCTTTAACGGCTCATTGAGGTTGAGGGATTTGCTGGATTTTCTTAAAACACTCTTGGGGTTAGTAAGGGAGACAAAATCCCGTGAAGTCCCTAGAAAACCGTCAAGGAGAGAGTATAACTATATCTTGGAAATAAGACCGATCTTGGAGAAGTACAAACTAAAATCCTTGATAAAAGAATTAAGGTCTTACCCTGAGCTCAAGCTACACAGAGTACCGCACATCACATTAGTGTATAACTTCAAGCCGAGGGTTGAAGATTACAAGATAATTCGGGCTGTGGCTAACGTTAGCAAGAATTACAATAGTGATCAATTCCACTTTCTTTATGACGGCGTAGAGATCAGGAGGGGAGGAAGGGGATACGTCATCGCCCTGAGGATATTTCCCTCCGAGGAACTCAAATCCTTCAGGGACGAGATGTACAGGGTCGTTAAGACCATGATAGTTCAGAGGCCTGACGTGGAGAAGTACAACGAGAACTTCTGGTTTCACGCGGCCCTATCCTTCCGCTCCCGTAGGAACCCGGAGGAGGCCGTGCCCGGGGAAATGTTGAGGAAACTAAACAGTTTTCTCTTTAAGGGCACCGCACTGAGGATAATTTTACTTTACAAGGGGAAGATAAGGTACGAGTACGACACCTTGACCGGTGAGATCCTGAGTAGACCGGAGGCCCTCTTTAGGGAGAAACTTAGAACTTCGTATTCTATATATAGAGAAAGGGTGCTCAAGCTAGCTCTGAGCAGGGCAGACCTGGACAACGTGTGGCTTACAGCTGATCACCACTTCGGGCACGCCAACATCATCAAATACTCGGCACGCCCTTTCACGGACGTCGCGGAGATGAACGAGTTCCTGATAGAGAGATGGAACGAGCTGGTTTCTCCCGGCGATAGGGTTTTCGTGTTGGGCGACTTCTCCTTCTCGAGTCCTAAGAGGTACCTGGACAGAATGAGGGGCAAGAAGGTACTGATCCAGGGAAACCACGACCCTCCGGGTACGGGACCGGAATCCTTAGAGATAAGTCATGGGGGGCGTAAGTTCATCCTTTCTCACTACCCGTTGAACGTCGCTGTGTGGAACGTGCACGGCCACGTTCACAACAACAGGCTCAAGGAGTATCCTTTCTTGAACAGACAAACTAAGAAAATAAACGTTGGAGTGGACTTGACTAAGTTCTATCCCGCCAGCCTCAGGTGGATAATCGAGTTGGTGGAGAACGGTAACTCCTACCTTTTCCTGCCTTGATCACCTCGTCTTCAGTGGTTTAGGAGAGGGGGCTTGCCCTGCGTCGGTTGTGGATCTTGGTTGCTTCCTCGGTTCGAACGAGGTCAGCGGTTACGGTGATTCAACCAAACCCGGTTACTGACTTCACCTAACGGCAGTTGTGGGACTTTACCTTAAGCGTTCCTGTAATCAGGCAAGAGTAATAACTGCTATCAACTGAAGGTTTTGGTCTACCAAGCCTTCAAGCTCCTCCCATCTCATCAGGGATCATGAGACCCTCTTCCGGTGGACTTTCATGCGGAAACTCGTGTACTTGAAGAAATAGCTATGTACAGGTTACTGCTACTGCATGCTGATGAAGTGATGCCGTACTCCGCCGGCCTAGGTGTTTTACTAATACTTACCACAATGAGTATCGTCGGTGTAGTATTGTTTTAAAAATCTACAAAAATTCTGCAGAAGACGGTGGTTACTCTCAGTCTCACTCGTTCCCCACCAAGACGAAGCGTCCTTTCAATGACTTAGGAGGAGCTTAAACGGCATTACGACTGTCTCGTACCATATTTTCCATAAAGCATATCTGATGAAGGCCTAATTGAATAATTGTCCCATGAACTACACTTTTCTATAACATTCAGTCCTGTATTCTATAATTATTCCCGACTTCCGCATATCGTTTAATATCTTTTCCACGGAAGCTCTCTCTATACCGTACCCACCAGCCTCCTCGACTATTTGAGATAGTTTAGCGCACTCTCCCTCCTCTGCAACCTCGTCAACAATTTCAGCCATCTTAGCCATCCTATCTCTGGCACTCTTAGGCCTCCCCGTCATTATCGTGTCAATGTCCAACCTGCCTGATTCAACATCTATTCCTACCGCCTCCAGGAACACCCTCATTATGTTTATAGCCCTCTCGGCATCCTCTCTCTGGGCTGTCTGTTTAAGGGCCATTCTTGCGTAGGCCTCGGTCATTCTTATGAGGGCCTCCAACTGCCGCGGTGTAATCAGGATAGGGCTGTCAGTGCTCTCAGCGCTTTTCTTTCTCATTTCCACGAAGAAGTCCATCAGCAATTGTTTGGCCTCTGGGGAAAGGGTGGGCCTGACGTTCTTCCGGGCGTAGGCCACATACTTCTTGAGTAGGTCTATGGGAATGGATTCCCCATAGCTTCCCTCAGAGTGCATGTCCAATATGTGGGACGCCAAAAGCTGATCGCTCTCCCCAGGCCGATCCCTCAGAATGAATATGAGATCGAATCTGGATAGAATGGTTGAAGGTAAGTTTATGTTGTCTGCCACGCCTCTCTCCCCTATATACCTACCGAATTTGGGGTTTCCAGCGGAAATCACTGTAGTTCTGGCATTAAGTTTGGCAACTATCCCTGCCTTCGCAATGGACACCGTCTGTTGCTCCATGGCCTCATGGATGGCCACCCTGTCCTCATCCCTCATCTTATCGATCTCGTCTATCACCGCCACCCCACCGTCCGCCAACACCAAGGCCCCGGCCTCTAGATAATAGTCACCGCTGTTCTTCTCTCTGACTACTGCTGCAGTGAGACCTGCCGCGGTCGCCCCCTTACCGGTCGTGTATACAGATCTTGGAGCCGCTCTGTGGGCGAACTGAAGCATCTGAGACTTGGCAGTACCGGGATCTCCTACGATCAATAGATGAATATCGCCCTTAATCCTTGTTCCATCTGGTAGGATCTTGGGAACCCCGCCGAACAGGGAGAGAGCTATACCCTCCTTTATTTCCCAATGTCCATATATTGACGGGGCCACCGACGAGATCACCCTCTCCCTGATCCACGGATCCATCGACATTTCCCTGAGCTTTGCCTCATCCTCCTCGGATATCTGCACTTCGTCGAGGGCCTTCTCGGACAGTTCTATGCTCACCACCTTTAGATATAGGTCGAAAACTGCCCTTGCTCCTCTCCTAATAGAGCCCTCCTGTTGAAGCTCCAATGTGCCAACGAGCTTCACTCTATCCCCCGGCCTTACAGAGTCCACCAGATCGTCCTCGACTACCGCTGGTAGCTGTCGCGGAAGCTGACCCGCTGGTATCTCCTCGGGCTTCTCCTGAAGAATGACCCGCTGCCAATCGGTGAGCTCAGATTTCTCTGGAACCAACTTGAACTGACCCGGTTTCTCGCATACTGGACAGACTGCTGGGACTTCTAAGAAGTCGGACATTTCTTCATCGATGGGCCAAAGGAACTGGGCACCGCAGGAGGGATCTGTATGTTTGAACGTTCCCCTTATCAGCCTCTCCTTTACCGGGGTGGCCCTGACGAGAATTCCCTCCACTGCTATGAGCCTATTCAGGTCCTCGCTTCTTAGGCTCCTGAGCTCTAAGGTTTCTGGGAGATTCATGATCCTCACATGAACCTTCCTGAGCTCCTGCTCCAATTGTGGCTCCAATTGATTTAGCATTGACATAAGTGCCCTCTCCATGGCCGGAATAACGTCCTTGGGTCTCTCGACCAGCAATGAAGCTAGCTCCCTATTAAACAGCAAAAGATCCACAAAGTCAACGTTCAGGCTTCTCCCCCTTTTGGCCACAAGTTCCATTATCTTTGGAAGGTACTTCAGCCTTCCCCTTTCATCCTTCCAGTCTCCCAGGAACTCTCTGAAGAGCTCCTCTACGTTAACCGTCCTCTCCAATTAACTCACCGTAATAGGAGGTTATCAATTCTCTCATCTCTGAGAAAAGGAGGAGCTCCTCATCGGCCATATTCTGAAGTATGGTGGGATCCTGAACTCCCAGGAAGGCCAAAGTCATTATCTTTCTCAATCTTACTGTCACCAATTCCCTTACGGCTGACTGAACCTTCTTGTATACTTCTTGCTCTCTGGATTCTGCAATGAAGTCCTTAACTTTGGCATAGAAGTCCTTTCCCACCGGCATTAGTGAAGCTGGTTTTCCGGTGCTCTGGGTCTCCTGGAAAAGTATCCTGTTAAGCTCCTGCAGGGTCAACCTTTGGATAGGCTTCACCGACTTAGTTACGTTCAATAACCACCTTGGCACTTCTCCTTCCCTTCCCTTGGCAATAGAGACCTCCAGTTCAACGAGTTTCCAAGGACCTATATCGTCGTCTGCAATCACTCTAACCCCCTGAAATCTGGCAGCCGCCTTGAGAGCCCTCAACTTAGTCCTCTGCACAGGCGATATATTTGAGAAACCAAACTTAAACAATGTGGCGGCAAAACTACTTGTCACCACCATTAGCGGTAAGTGGGAGAGATGTGTCCATGAAGTGGCCAATTGTGTTATGCCTTTCGATGGGGAAGCCCAGGTGCTTCCCATCTCTCCAAATGTAATAATTGTCAAGTCTAAATTAGCGCCTGACGAGGTATACGGTTTAGTGAGAGCTTGGCCACCCTCCTGTGTAGCTAGGGCATATCCAATTCATGCGGCTGCACCATTGAATGAAAAGGCCGCAATAGAAGCTGCCCTCGATTTACTTAGGGCCAAGAGTGGTCGCTTCTTCGTTGACTGCAGAAATAGGGGAGGAAAGATAGACTGTAGGGAGGTGGAGATGGGGATCGGAATGACGCTAAATGAAAGGATAGACTATAGGAATCCAGAATGGATAATAGCAATCAATTGCGCTGATCTTTGTTACGTATCACTGATCAGAAGGGGACAGGAAAAGTTTCGGTCAAGCCTCCCGATGCCCATATAAGGGTTGAATAAAGTTGTTTAATTGTGGAGAGTCCGCAGTCACCGAGGGACATAATAAGCCAGTCAGCCTCCGGATTATCGGTATTCAAGGATAGAAGCAAACTCTCGCCAGATCACGTACCCAGTAAGCTTCCCTATAGAGAGCAGAAGTTAAGGGAGTTGGGGGTCAGCTTCAAGGGGATATTGGAGTCTCCTGGTGCCTCCTCTTTGAGGGGCTTAATAGTTGGAAAGACTGGTACAGGAAAAACTGTGACGGCCAGGGTGTTCGGTAGGGAGTTCAGAGAACTAGCTAGAAACAGGGAAGTGAAGCTTGAGTACGTCCACGTTAACTGTTACAGGCAAAGGACGCTCTACATGATCACATCCGAGGTGGCTGGGGCGCTTCGTTTGCCGGTACCAATGAGAGGTTTTTCCTCACAGGAGGTATTCAGAGCCATAAACGACTATCTAGAAAAAAGGAACATGTACTTGATCATTACTTTGGACGAGTTCGACTATCTAATTAATACTGCCCCTCCCAGCGAGATATACTTCCTGGTAAGGCTCTATGACGAGATAGCATCTGCAACGAAGCGGATAAACTACCTTTTCATTGTGAGGGACTGGAGCACTGTCAATTTGTTGGATAAATCCTTGAGGGACCACGTTGTGAGAAACGTAATAGAGTTCAAACCCTACACGGCCTCTGAGTTATACGGAATACTGGAGGATAGAGTCAAGGAAGCCTTCCATGAAGGCACGGTCCCCTCAGAGGTGCTGGAGCTAGTCTCAGAGATTCACGGATATGATAGGGGCGGAACTGGGAATGCCAGGTTGGCCATAGAGGTGTTGGAACTGGCCGGAGATATTGCAGATAAGAGAGGAAATCAAGTCATAACCAGAGAGATAGTTAAGGAGGCCAACGCCAGGGCTAGCCCAGAATCAGCGATAATGATAGAGGGCATCTCGACCCTTGACTTACATGAGCTATTGACCCTCTACTCAATAATTAGATTGTCGGAATCCAAGAGAGGGGAGTACCTAACCATGGGGGTAGTTGAGGAAGAGTATGCCTCCATATGTAAGGAACTTGGAGAGGAGCCGAGGAAACATACTCAATTCTACGAGTATGTAAGGAAAATGAAGATGATGGGAGTGTTGGATACTAAACAGAGTGGGAGAGGAATGAGAGGAAGGACGACATTAATAGCTCTGAACATGCCATACTCAAGGGAGCTCAGATTAATGGTAGAGTCCAGGATAAAGGCCATGGCGGTTTAGGTTGAGTCTCTCAGCTAGCTTGAAACTGCTCATGGCACTCTGCAGGTTTGGTGAGATTAACATAACCAGATTGGCTAAGGTAACTGGGTTACGATATGATGTCTTAGAGAGAAACCTAGCCTACCTATCTCAAAGGAACTATGTCGAGATAATGCAGTTGGGTCGAAGTAAGGTGGTGAGACTGAATTACTCCAATCCTAAAGTGATAATAGTTAAGGATCTACTTGAGGAACTATCTGAGCTGTTTTAATATGAGTCTGCTAACGTATAGTGACCTGTTTTGGGCGGCGCCGTAATGGTGGACATAAGTGAGAAGCAGAATAGCTTCAGAGAGGCCGTGGCTAAAGGTAGAATAGTATTGAGGAGGGAGACAGTGAAGAGGATTATGGAGGAGAAGGTGGAGAAGGGGGACGTGCTAGAGGTAAGTAGAGTGGCGGGAATCATGGCGGCAAAGAGGACCTACGAGATACTTCCATTGTGCCATCAAGTACCCTTAACTTCGGTTGAGGTGAGATTCGAAATGGGGGAAGATTGGATAGATGGAGAATGTAAAGTGAAAACAACATACAGAACTGGCGTGGAAATGGATGCCTTAACGTGCATATCAACAGCATTACTTACCATATGGGATATGGTAAAGAAGTATGAGAAGGACGAAGAGGGGCAGTATCCTACAACTCGAATATCAGAGCTCAAGGTAGTGGAGAAGGTTAAAGAGAGGTTGAATCAAGATATCTAACCTCCTGTTCGTTCAATTGCAGTTGTTCTGTGATTTGCTTTCTCAACTCTGAGTTAAGAAAAGGGAGAACGTCGTTCTTGACCTTAGTGGTTGAACAATGAAGTTCCTTGGCTAACTTAGACAACACGGAGTCCCTCGCCTCCCTTGATGACCTTGCCTTGGACATCATAGAAACATATTGTGGGAACTGATACTTCTTCCATTTCGCCTTCCACCCAGGCTTCAGCTTGGATGTCTCGGCAAAGGCCAACCCGGGACCAAGTAGATCGAACACGTAGCTTAATAAGTCCCATGATGTATACCTGGCCCTAGAGGAGAATAGGGAAGCCCTGGAAAGGGCAGCATATCCTCTACTCAAATCCTCTAGGTTCTCCATCTGTATTGGTAGGTTCTCGTCGAACCACCTCAATAACATCTCGTAGTCCACATGGGAGTTGGACACTGCGTTTCTGGCCTGCCAAGCATATTTAGCCCAGAAAACCCCTCTAAGGGTCTCAAAGGGATCCAACTCCTTCTCCTTTCTGAGGGCTGCCCTCACAGAGTTAGCGTTTACGTGATTTAGCCCCTCTGCTATGGCCTGTAGTATATTTATGGAGTACCTCATATCTCCATCTGTGGTCTCTATGATCTCATTTATTGCTTCATCATCACACTTAATCCCCTCTTTCTCACATATTCTCCTTAATACCTTCCTGGAGCTAATCTTTCCAAGCTTCTTCAGCTCTATCATGAGACAGGACGATCGTAGCTCCCTTAACGATGGATCCCAGGGGTCGTTTGCTGTAAGTATAATGGGAGTCCTAGTTGCCTGAAGTAATCTAAGCATTTCTGTATACCCTCCAGAGTCCTCCCTTGAATTCATGCCATCCACTTCGTCTAGAAGTATTAGCTTCCCCCGAGAACCTAACAGGGAAGCAGAAAGCGATGCCAAAGTTGCCGTCCTCTGGATCTCCTGTAGCCTCCTGGAATCACTTGCGTTTAGCTCAAACAACTCCATACCGAAGTCCCTTGCTAGGGCCTCTGCCAACGTGGTTTTTCCCACCCCAGGTGGACCATAGAGGAGCACAGCCCTCTTGGTTGGCTTTCCATTGATCCATGAATTCAACCATTCCTTCAAGGCTGTCTTGGCTTCCTCTTGGTTCTCAACTTCCGCCAAGGTCCTGGGTCTATATTTAACAAACCATGGTATCCTCAACCCTCTCCACCCACGTACTTATTTCCAAACACAGCTATCTTAGCAAGGAGGGCGCTCAGCTGTATCTCGTCGTCCGCTCCCTCAACTATCCTATACTCAGTTTCACCAACGTAGTCCACTATCAATGCACGTAATTCCTCCTTGATGCCAAGCTCTCCCGACAGGACTTCCCTATGAATCTGTTTGACCATATCTTCACCTGACAATCCGACATTTATCATAAGTCCTCTAACCTTCTCCCTTGCCTCAACGAACCTACCGGCCAAGGCGAGCTTCAGGGCATCCCGCACCTCCTTGGGCTGTGCTATGCCAACGACCTTTCGTACCGTCTCCTCGGTCACTTTGCCGTATGTAGACGCAGCTTGAAGAATGTTTATGCACTTCCTGAGGTCACCGACTGCCATGTCATATATGTTCTCCAATCCATGCTCATCATAATTTACTCCCTCCTTCTCAGCGATCAGTTTGAGCCTGTTAACCACGTCCTCCTTCTTGAGAGGATAGAATCTGAACAAGGCAGTTCTGGATTGAATTGGTTCTATTATTTTGCTAAGGTAATTGCATGAAAGGATGAATCTGGTCGAGTCGGTGTATATTTCCATGATCCTCCTGAGGGCTTGTTGAGCATCTGAGGTCATGTTATCCGCCTCATCCAGCAGGATAACCTTGAAGGGAACTTCGCCCATTGTAGCTGTCCTAGCGAAATCCTTAACCTTGGTTCTGATTACATTTATTCCACTTTCATCGCTGGCGTTCAGCTCTAAGAAGTATCTGTTGAAGTCCTCTCCGTAAAGGTCCCTAACCAACGCGAGAGCGGCAGTGGTCTTTCCTGTACCTGGTGACCCTGCGAAAAGCAGGTGTGGCATATTCTTCTCTTGGACAAACTGCTTGAGTCTGGCCACGTTCTCCTCTTGATTAACAATGTCACTTAGATGCTTGGGACGGTACTTCTCTGTCCACATTAATTCCTCGCTCATTTGCCGCCCCTCCCATATCTTCCCATCAATGTTCCCTCATCTACTATATTCCCCTTCAATGCAGTTAAAACTTGTCTAATGGGAGCTCCAGGGGCCAGATTTAACTTTCCCGATAGCCCATAGACCCTGAAATAATACCTATGAGGTGGACCCCTAGGAGGACATGGTCCTCCGTATCCTGGCTTACCAAAGTCATTAATTCCCTGCATTCCAAAGGAAGTGTTTATGTTCTTAGACACTCCCTCTGGAAGTTCAGTGGACGTAACATTATAGATAGCCCAATGATAGAAAGTACCTATAGGTGCATCAGGATCCTCCATTATAACAGCATAAGCGGTGGCTTTTCCCTGTTCCCAACTCAAATGGGGAGATACATCCTGGCCGTCACAGGTATATTTACTCGGTATTAGTGATCCCTCTTTGAACGAGTGACTTGATACCTTCACGTGAACACTGAGTGAGAGGTCCCTATTTAACCTTAAAGGGGCGTTATTTGCAGAAACAGAAATTCCTCCACTTAGTCTCACCATTACGGACGTGGCTTCTCTCTCACTGGAATTTCATGCTTCAATGGGTAATCTCCCCCTTGCTTCCTGGTAGGTAAGGGCTTTACACTTCGACCATCCTAGCCATGAAGATATGGATGAAACTCGCACAGGCCGTTGATTAGGTAGGCGTAGTTCACTGATCCTCGCACAGGTATCTATGAGGGTTACTCGTCCTCGTCTACTTTACGTTGTAGAATGGCATAGCAAAACAATGGAAATTTCCATTCCCATGGAAGAAATCTTCCGCCCCCTCCGTGAAGATAAAGAAATGATTAGTTACGTTAAGAAGTGGCTTCTCTTCTCCTAACAGGTAAGGGGATCCACATTGTCCAAGCTGGTATCTGATTGAGCAACTCATAGGCTTCCTCCCAAGTGGCAAGAGAAAGTTCTTTTGCCAGTTCATCTAGCGTCATCATGGTTCTTACGTACTTATTTAACACAGACATGGCATCCTCGTTTATCTCTATCTCTCTGCCACTGGTCAGTTTTACCTTCAACTGCTCCATGAGCAATTAGATTTAGGGTGAACTTAAATAGTTAACCGTAGCAGCTCCATAGAGGGCCCAAACGCTCAATACAGATATTACAAGCACTGCTATTATTAGGGCATAGCCCCACTCTAACTGTTGTTTCTCTAGGAAGTAGACACCTCCCACCATTAATGCTAACATGAATAGGAGGAGCAGTAGGAAACCGGCGCTTCCTGACTTCTCAGCTCCCCCGACTATTGGCGATATATAGTAGGGGAAGGCTATTATCCCAAGTAACGTAAAAGCCAACACAATAACAACGATAAGTACGGTCAATGCAGATATTGACTGAACGTACAACCTAGGGTATTTAGCTCCAGACATTACAGATACTACCATGGAACCCTTTTAATTTTTAATCTATAGGCTGCAGCGTTGGTTACCAGGTGGAGGGCGAAGGAAAGGAGAGCAATGAAAAGGAACTGCACTAGAGTTATTTTAGCCCCAGCAAGGAGCATAAACGCAGTGGAACCCAAAACAAAGTCCAATTGATCTAAACCTAGGGCCCTCTCTCCTCTTTTCAACCCCATTCTTCTCTTTATGAATGCACCGATCATGTCTCCAACTAGTGCACCTAGCGCCGCCATAATGCCGTAGAACGTCCAGACTTCGCCCAACAATCTACCTATCCCTATGGATACTGTGGAACCAAAGGTCATGGCGAAAAGAAATCCCTCGAAGGTCTTGCCATCCCCCAATATCCTCCTTCCATCTCGTAATGATTTTCCCAGATCAATGGGCTTCCCCTCACTGATGAAGGTAGCTCCTCCGTTGGCGGCAAGTGCAGGGGAATATATTGCCAATGAGTAGAGCAATAACTGAATGTCCATTAATACATCCACCTGAGCTTAAGACAAAAACTAATCATACCTAGCCGCCCTTAGGGCTATAGCAAAAGCCGCCCGCACGTCCCTATCCTTTATCCTAATGTATGGATTTTCCTTACTTGTCTTGTCCTCATCAACCCTCACTACCTTAAATGAAGTCCTGAGTATCCTATAGGTCAGTTCACCTAACTTATTCCCTACCCCCACTCCAACTCTATCCTTTTTGTGAGGATAAATCCTCACTAAACGTTTCATCTCCTCCTCTACTCCATTCACATCGGTCTTGACATAATTAAGGAGTTCACCATCACCCAATACTGCTATGGTGAGTCCAACGCTGTTGGTGTCAATGCCAATCAATAACTCATCATAGGCCCTCTTCCCCCTGAGCAGACAAATAGCTCTCTCTACCCCTTCCTCCACTTCATCTATATTTCTTATAACTACATCTCCTTTGACGTCGGAAACAACGATTTCTCCATCCTCCGTTGTTGGGACAATTCCCCTTTCCTTGAAAGCATTTGCTAATCTGTGAAATAGCCTAACATCGGAGACCTTAAGTGCAATTCGCCGCGGCAAGTTTAGTTTGATGCACTCAAGTATCTTTTTTAAATCTTTGCCGCAACCATGCCTATAGTTATCCCTATTAGGGAACCTAAGATATGTCGTCTTGGAGAATTTGGTAAACATCCTCCTAAGCCTAGCTTTTGGGGTTGTAATGGGGCTATCCTTGGCGGCTCCACCAGGTCCTATAAATGCCGTCATAGCCGCCGAGTCCACAAAGTCACCCCTTCATGGAACAAGCGTGGGTGTTGGCGCCATGTGTGCTGACGCAACATTCATGCTATTGACACTACTTCTGGGGAGGTTCCTTCCAACTTCGATAGAGCATATACTCTTCTTGGTCGGGGGAATCGTCATGCTCTATATTGCCTATCAGGTATGGAGGAGCAGGGAACCCAGTGAAAGGACAAGAAGAGGGAATTTTTTGGTGGGGTTGGGAATGGGATTGACAAATCCTTTTCAAATAACGTGGTGGCTTACCGCTGGACTCTTTATGATAAAGGGAATCTCCCTGGCTACCGTACCTGGATTCTTCACTGGTATAATAATATGGATCTTTTCATTTCCCTTCGCTCTTAATAGAATAAAGACCAAATATATTTACCTAAGATACGTTTCTACATTAATAATAGGGTTATTTGGAATTTATATGTTATATGTTGGAGTCCTATATCTCATCTAATCTTTCCTGGATAGAACAAATTCCCACGATTGCTAAACTCTCAGCTTCGAGTAGAATTATTGAAACTACCAGATAACTGGAAGTTCTACAGAATTGCTCTTTCTAGAAATGAAAATTAAAATTTAATTATTAAAAGCTAAGTCACAGTGATTTGTGTTCGAAGTGTGGGAACGGAACTCTTCAGAGAGTCTTTAGCTCTTCTTAAACTTAGAATTATTTCAGTGTTGGAAGGTGTCTTAAGTCTATTGCCACACCTTGGACACTTATTGCTATACATTCCCATTACCTCTGTAGGCGTCCTTACCCCATAGAAGTCCTGACCCACTTTCTCGAACCTAAAGAGCTCGAACCCACAGGACCTACATGCGTACTTTATCATGGACGATCTAATAAAAGAGTTTTAACATACATATATAATCCCTATCACTCTAAACTTAATACTTTCGCCGTACTCTCTCCTAGATTTCCACCATGCAGTCTCGTTATAGAAAAGGCTTGAAGAAAGAGTATTAGAACCTATATCATTTTTAAGCCTCGAACTATGTTTGAACTATGGGGCCGTAGTCTAGCTTGGTCCAGGATGCCAGCCTGGGGATGATTCCCCAACCACCAGAACGCTGGTGGTCCCGGGTTCAAATCCCGGCGGCCCCACCTTTGGTTCGCCAAATTCTTATGATAATCACTAGGACCAATGATATGAGCAGAAGAACTGCAGCTTCAGAGATGGCCGACTTAAAATAGTATTGGTACTGCGAATAAATATAGACCGATGCAGGGCTCACCAAATTGAAAGGTCCTCCCTGAACGTAATATGCTATTATAGCCACGGAGCCGAATTCGCTCATGGCTCTAGCCATGGAGGTTAAAGCGGAGGAAAGTAGATATCTCCAAGAGCTTGGAATGACCACTCTCAGCAAAATAATTGACTCATTTGCACCTAACGTTCTGGCAAAATGTTCCGGCCCTCTATCTATTCCTTCAAAGATGTTCTGGGCTCCTCTGACATATATTGGCGCTGATACGATGGTAAGTGCGGCTACTAATCCCACATAAGAATCGAATAGATTAAAACCTATTGAATTTAGGAATTTACCAGTTGGAGTGTAAGGACTGTCCAGTATGACTAGGGCAAGTCCAACTATTGGGTGTGGGATAGAGGCTGGAACGTCAAGTATTCCCTCCAAAATACCGTTTCCTCTCCTGGCTAAGAAATATGCCACATGGGTGAAAAGTAACACCTCAAGTCCAGCCGTTAGAGCAGAGGAGACCAGTGTGAGTTCAATGGAGCTTGGAAATTGCCCGCCCAGCGATTTGAGGGATAGGAAAGGGCCTAGTCCATATATAACAAGAAGAATGAGTGGAAGAGAAATTATAGCGACGGAGATCAGGGAGATAGTCAGTAGCAAATCAAAGTGCTGCCAGCGGGCCGGCATAACTCACCTCTCCAGTCTCTTCTAGCTTGACCACCTGTGGAGGTAATGAGGTGGAGTTAAATAGAGGCGATGGATGGATGAGAGAGAGACCGAACTTTTCAAGTAGGGCGCCATGGAGAAGAACAAACTGCAGGAATGAATAGGAAGCGCTAGGATCCTGTGGATCCCTAGGCACCGTGATGTATAAGTAGACTGGGGTTCCGCTAATGTTCACCTGATGACCCTCAAGGTCCACAGGCCAAGAGAATTGGGAGTAAAGAGATACGTAGCTGGGACTACCAAAATTTAACCAAGGCGGTAACTGAATATAGTGGAAGCCCTGAGCCATGGCGTAGGACCTATAGGAAAAGACAAGTTGGATCTCCCCCTCCTCAAGTGGACCCACATATTCACCAGTACTGGATCTAGTGATGTTAGAGCCGCTTTCTATTACCCTCTCCACAAAATACGAGGAATTATGAGCATATAATTTGCCGGCGATTTCCAACAATAGAAAGGCGTAAAGTCCCTCTGGATCTGTACTGGGATTAGATATACCGAGTTTAAGGTTCCCTGAAGTTATGGTTTGGAAGAAGTCATACCAATAAGTACTGTCGTTGGTGGAAATTGCCTTATTGTAATATGACAATGCCTGAACCACATACTGGTTTTTCAGGGACAAATTTGAGTACACTATCGCCATTTGATCAGTAAATGCTGCTATGGCCCATCCTGGATCCCTTGGTCCTAAGGCGTCCACTGCTTGAGTGAACGCAACTGGGATAAAAACGCTCGCAGGTTCGCCACTTGATATCTGAGAGGCCAGTTTGAAACTCCCTCCAGGTATAACTTTCACGTCTATGCCTGTAGAGTTTTGAAAGTCCTGTGCAAGATATTGACCCTCTGCTGCATATGCACCTGCAATATAGACTGTGATGGACTTGGAGGAGGACGAGAGAGCATAGAATACTCCCCCTATCACGTCCAAGACTACAACAATTCCAATGATATATTTAAGACGTGTATCCATGAATGAGTAAATGTATTCTACCATATATATTTATCCTTAGGTAGGGCTAGAATAGAAGGATTTGACTTAATAAGGGCGGTGAAAAGCCTAACGAAGTTGTTAGGGGATGACAAGATCCTTGCGTCCTCGAAATCAACAATGAAGGCGTTTGACCTAGTAATGATTATATTACCCCAGGGTCTAGTAAGCTCTCTATGTTGTACCTGCAAGGAGTCCAGCAGAAATCCTTTATGGAGAACCCTTAGAACAACAGAAACGTCCTCGTTTCTTGTCAATTCTCTGCCCTCCACGTATTCCATTATTATGTAATTACAACCATAGTCGATGACCCTAGGTGCCACTCCCATGGCTCTCTCCTGCATTCTCGCCTCAAACTTCATACATCGCTTAGGCGAGTCCGCTCTCCTTATTTTAATTGCATTAAGGTCCTCAGTTAAGGCAACCACTCCATTCTTTCCTTTTCCCAATACCTTTACCTTACCTAGGGAAGACTTACCATAAGAGAGCAATCGCCTTATTCCAGAATCCATAAGCTCCTTCTCTATATCGTGAAGGGGGAAGGGATAGAGAAATTCCCTCAGCGGAGCCACGACGGCCTCTTCCTTAGGAATTGAGCCAACCAGATGTCCTCACCCGATTTTATCCACCTGAACTGAACTCTATATGGGAAGCTGAAATCCAACGCTCTCCTAGAGATGACGAAAGGATCTGTTTCTCTCTCCACTATGGCTTGAAGTCTTCCGTCCTCCCCTATCCATACGGCATCGTGAGCCTGAAGAAACGCCGATGCATCATTTCTCATATAGAAGGGGGGACCTTGCTGAAGCTTATATTTGCCTATTTCCTTAGACTCCAACTGCACTGCAATGATCACCTCCCCCCAAGCATTCACATCGACGACCCTGAATCCAGCCTGAATGAGAAATTTCTTTATTTTGGACATGGCGTTATTGATCTGTCCCCATAGAACCTCTTTTGGAACAATTGCTGTGGGCGTAAGCTCTATTACAAAAACATCACCCTTAACTATCCCATCCTTAACCATCTGAGGAAAGAAGAAGTTCTCCGATGGTGAGTCAATATAGGCCCTTGCTGCTAGGACGAATTCGGCTAACCTCTTGACGGAAACGGCCGCCGCCACATTCCTCTTTGGATCTACAGGATCTGGAACCACGAGAGGCTCTGGAAACTCCCTGGAGGGGGAATCCACTATCACCTTTCCCCCCCAGTCAGAGGCAGCAGATAATAGATTGTGAAAGGTAGAATAGTGGTAAATTAAGAGCTCTGTCAAATAACCTGAGAATCCCCTAACTCTCTGCTCTGCTCCATATACGCCTATCCCTTTCATGAAGGCTTTCAGTAGCCTGACCTGATCCTTTTGATATTGAGTCAAATTATTGTTAATAAATTCTGTATGAAACCTGGTTCTATCTACTGGGGTGATGGGGTGAGATCCTTCATCTACCAGGGCCGCAGGCACCACATCTATCCAGACGTCCTTAACCCTCACCCTCAAGTATGGATGGTCTGCATATTCTAGCCTGATTGGGAGATCCTCAAGCCTTTCCTTTAACAAAGCCAGCGAATCCTCCCTAAGCCATTTAAGTCCTAATTGAGGAGAGAAGAAGACGAAAACGTCAACATCCGAATTACCTGAAAGCCAGGTGTCCTTGGCGAAAGAACCATGCACCTCCGCTCTTAAGTCCTCCAATCTACCCAAAACTTCATTCACAGCTTCCCTCAGCTTAATGTACTCTTGGGCAGATGGTTTAACCTTGGCTAGAATTTCTTCTTCCAAACTCAACGTGCTTCCACCTCTAAGAGGGTCTCATAGATTGGCCCTTGGGGGGTTAAGGTGCTCTTCATTAATCTAAATCCCTGTACAATAAACTCGCCGAACTTGGTTTCGACATATCTCTCAATGAACTGGGGAATTCCCTTTGATGGTCTTTCCTTGACTCTGCCGATCGTGACGTGGGGAGAGAAAGGCTTGGAGTCAAAGGGTATCCTCATCTCTCTTAGGATCTGTTCTTGTTCCTTCCTCAGCTGATGGAGAGGATTAATGTCTCCCCTCAATCCCACCCAGATCACCCTAGGGTTGGACTGAGTGGGAAAGGCCCCCACACTATTTAGCTCCAATTTGACTGGCTTCATATGTAGAGAAGAAAGTCTCTCCTTGAGCATGGGGACTATCCCATCTTCGACTTCTCCTATGAATATAATGGTAACATGCAGGGAGTCTTTATTGACTGTTTTCACTTCCCTAAGGTAACCCAATTCTTGAAGCACATTACTCAGCGGCTCCATGGGAACATGAAAGGCTGTGAAGAGACGCACCTTCACCACCTTCGCTCTCCCATAAATAAGGACTGGTGGGAGGCAAGCGAGTGATAGACATGTCGTATGCACATGTTAGTTCGCCACAGTCACAGATCTATGAAATACGGATAAGGATATATGATTTAAGGAAACGGAAGTTTCACTTAACTCTATGGATGTCAAGAGAGTGGAAGTCTCTTTCCTTGGGGATAGAGCCCCCTTTTAGAAACATTCTTCTATCTAACGAAGAATAATTAGAAGGTTGTAAGAGGTAAGGTACCTTGTGGACTGGGGTTTAAGCCTAAGGACTAAACTCTCCATAACTCCTCTTCCGTTTCCGTACAGATGAAAGAAGGTTACATGGAACCTCAGCTACGGGTGAAGGCGAAACGAGGTTGTTCAAAAAGTAGGAATCCTTATGGGAGATGCTACGTTCGTAGGGAGGGGTAGTTCACAGAGCTATATCTATAACTGACCATATAGTTACGAGATAGTTACGAGGTGCCAGCATGTTAGAACGGAAAATAGTATGTATAACCGGTATGCCGGGTGCTGGAAAGAGTTTCGTATCTGAGGCATTCAGTAGAAGAGGAGGTAAGATAATAGTTATGAGCCAACAGTTGAGGAGGAAGTATGTAGAGGAGGGGTATGCAGGTGAATCCTTTGAGAATTTTGCTGCCAGAATGAGGGAAAAATATGGTAGGGACATTGTGGCAAAGTTAAGCCTAGAGGGGATAGAAACGAAGGATAGCTTGGTAATTATGGAGGGCGTCAGGAACAGGGAGGAAGTCGACCTATTCAGTAGAAAGGGTAAGACAGTAGTTGTGGCCGTTCATGCACCTCCGCGCTTAAGAAGGGAGCGACTTCTGGCAAGAATGAGGGACGTTGAAGAGACCACAATTGAGGCCATAGTGAAAAGGGATATGGAAAATCTCAAACTGGGGATTGGAGAGGTTATCGCCATGGCTGATTATATGATAGTCAACGATGATGGGCTAGACCAGTTTAAAAGTAGAATTGAGGAAGTGGTGAGGAGAGTACTTGAGGACGGTAGTAGTTGAGGCCGAATTGAGGCCATCAGAAGACAAAGGTAAGGTTTTACTGGCAATTAGTAATTTATTAGATTATGATCAATTAGAAGAAGAGAAAGGAGGTATAAGTGGAACTCTCATAGCGGGAGCTACTTCTCTAAGTGCAGTCACCAAACTCCATAATGCACTAAGAAAACAGCGTATATTGGATGCTGCGAGGAAACATATGATTAAAGGAAGGAAAGAGAATGGATTGTTTTTCATGTTACATAAGCAGGCAGCAGCGGTGGGCAAGGTCAGCTTCGTAGACTCAGAGAGCGAATCTCCATGTGGGCCATTGAAGTTCTACATATTCCATGGAGACCCATTGGCAGTGATAGATTGGTTGGCTCCCAGGACATCTAGAGGTGTACCCATAAGGGAGTACCCTATGCCTTGACGTCGTAGAAGGAGAGTGGCTCTGCCACAAACGTTCTTGAGAAGAACCTCCTGGCATCGTAAAGAAGCGGGGCAGAGTCGGCGTACCTAGAACTTATATGGAAGAGGGCTAGGGCTTTGACCTTAGTCCTCTGAGATATCAATGCTGCATCCTTGGCTCTGGAATGTCCAAACTGATGTGCCTCTGGCTCATCCAGAAAGGTGGAATCGTGTATGAGGAGATCAGCTCCCTCAGCAGCCCTTAACACATAATCGCAGGGTGCCGTGTCCCCCGTGTAGACCACTTTGGCTCCGCGTCTTTTAGAGAGATATTCCTCAGGGTCTAAAGTCCTTTCCCCGTACTTAACCACTTGCCCCTCCTTAAGTGATTTCAATATTCTCCAGTCCGAGATCCCCTCGGCTCTGAGCCTCTCTGCATCTAAATTAACCCTATCCCTTTCAGTCAAAATATAACCATATGATTCAATGACATGGCAGGTAGGAAAGGCAGTAACCAAAAGTCCACCTAGCTCTAAAGAAGATACGAACTCTAGGTCAAATTGGGGAGAAAAGTGAGTTAGGGAGAAAGAGTATTCCAGGAACTCCTTCATCCCCCTTGGTCCCCCTAAATATAGCTTCTTCTTTCTACCCAAGAGGCCCATGGTCTCAATCAGTCCAGGTAAGCCAAGCACATGGTCTCCATGCATGTGTGTTATGAAGACTGCATCTATTGAACTAAAACCTAGGGAGTGCTGCATTAGCCTCCATTGAGTACCCTCACCACAATCTAACAGAATCGATATTCCCTCTCTCTTAACTAGGATTGAGGGAAGACCCCTAAAGGAAGGGGCCCCTCCTCCAGTACCTATGAAATAGATTCTCATCAAGGCCTCTGCACCACATATATTGCCCTAGAGAGGTTCTTGTGGGAGTAAGTATAATGCAGCCTCAATGGCCTAAGTCCGGCCTCCCTAAGGTGATCCCTCCAATCATACCTGGAATCAGTCGAAAACACAAGGAATCCTCCTCGTTTCAAAGATTGGTAGGCAGAACTAAAGAACTCAATGTAAAGTTCCTTAAGTTCAGCTCCCCACCCTTTACTGGACCTACCATATGGCGGATCAGTGGCAATTGATTCGACCTGTACAATGGGTAAGTTTGTGGCGGAGCCATTAATTAAATGACAGCTGTATCCAAATGCTATCAAGTTAGCTTTAGCTTTACTTAACATGTTTCTCTCGGCGTCAATCCCTACACACTGAAGACCCATCCATGCGCTCTCTATCAATAGAGAGCCAGTCCCAACGAACGGATCCAGGAGGATTTCCTTGGGTCTTGCTAAGTTTACCAATAGCCTGGAGAGCTCAGAACTCATAATTCCCGATTGGGAAAAAGGTCGTATCATGTGTTCCCTAAGACTCCTAGAATCTTTGATAGCTTCCATCCTTCCAACTACGATCAAACCCTCGGTGAAGATTAGCTCTAAGATATTACAACGTTTAGAGAGCTTGACAACTTTAGATAACTCTGTATAAACGTCCCTCACCTTATCTCTCCCAGAACCCATTATCACGTCCAGATTCAGAGAGACACATTCCCCCCTAAGCAGAGAGACTACCTCAGATACGTCGTTGGTTATCATCAACAATTTGCCAGAGGACTTAAGGAAAGAAGCCTTGGCGGCCACCCTTGGGTTACCCTCATAGATAGCCACGGAGTTCATATGGTGAAGGGGGGGAGAACCGTTGAGAGCTTCCAGCTCACTCAAGGCAAGAAATTGATTATCCGCTCTCAGTTTAGCGTAATTCATAGTCTCTTCGCTATTTCAGATGAAACGTCCACCACAGTGATCCCACTGGTGGGAACAGTATTAGTACCAATGATCCGTGATATGCCGATTTCTCCCATCTTTTTCAAAGATTCTTGATCTGAAAGAAAGTGAATCCCCACTGCAGCGACACTCCTAGCTCCAGCCCTCATTGAGGCTGAGGCGACCTTCATCATAGTGGAGCCTGTACTTACTATATCATCTATGAGAACTACGTCCTTACCCTTTACGTCGCTTGGCACGTTACCTATGGTTATTTCGCCGGTCTCTCTATTCCTCTCCTTCTCGACATAATTATAGGGACTCCCAAGTAGAGAACTTAGCCTACGTGCTCTATCCAACGCTCCCCTGTCTGGAGCGAGAACGAAGGGTTCTTTGATCATGCCCTTAAGCTTCGAAGCTATGGGAGGCGAGGGATCCACGATCCTTACATCGCCTCTGAAGTAATTCATGGCCTCGGGCTTATGAGGTTCCACGACCACCAGCGCGTCCGCTCCACTCCTCCAAATCATGTTAAGAATGGTCTTTGAACTAAGAGCTTCTCCCTCTCTGAATCTCCTGTCCTGTCTAGAGTAAGCCAAGTAAGGTACTACCGCAATTACCCTCTCAGCCTTCAAATCCTTCAGAGCCTCAACAATTAAACAGAGCTCTACCAGATGCTTGTCCTGAGGATTATATGTTGATTGAATTACAGCAACCTCTTCTCCCTCAACCTTCCGTGGTATCCTAATGTAAGACTCACCGTCTGGAAAGACCTTATGATTGACCTTAACCAGTTCTACAGAAAGATGCCTAGCTACACCCTCGTCGATGCCATTAGTCGCTGGTCCTGCAAGGACTATCATGTCACACAAATCAATACTCACAGTTTAAAATTCTGGCATCCTTGATAGCTGGGGGGATGTATTTCATATTTGTAACTGGAACGGCCGGGTCCGGGAAGACCGTACTCACCACCAACCTCAGTTACTATCTCTCTCAAGCCGGCATGGATGTGGCAATAGCTAACCTGGACCCTGCTGTAGATTCGCTTCCTTACGTACCAGATTTTGACATTAGGAGATATGTGGAGGCTTCAGATATAATGAGGAAATTTGGGTTAGGCCCTAACTCCTCAATGATCGCGTCCGCCGACATGGCACTGGCAAGAGCTACAGAAATAAAGGAGGAAATGGAAAAAATAAGGGCCAACTACGTTATAGTTGACACGCCTGGACAAATCGAGCTTTTCGCCTATAGGAACTCAGGAAGAATGTTAATTTGGTTACTGGCGGAGGACTTTAAGGCCATGAATATTTTCCTTTTAGACTCATTCTTGGCAAAAGAAGCAAGGAGTTATCTGTCCTTACTTTTACTCTCAAGCTCCATTAAGTTCAGAATAGGCCTTCCTCAACTCAACGTTCTTTCTAAGGTAGATCTACTTTCACAACAAGAGCTTGAGAGCGTTATGAGTTGGGGGGAAGGAGATGAGCTGATTAATGCGTTGGGAACCTTGGATGACTCCTCATATGAACTGGCGTCCTCTGTAGTTCAATATGCCTCAACTTCACCAATTCCTGTTTCAGCAACCACAGGAATGGGAATGGACTCACTTTACGCTCACATACAGAGAATATTAGCAGGAGGAGAAGACTATTATACAGAAGAGCCTAATCCAAATCTATAATAAAAGACGTAACCCATGAATAAGGCGATAGGAGGTTTACGGCAGTTATTTTAATAACATCGGTTTCAAACCTATGAAATCGATCACAACACGGCTAATCTTTAGCCATATTCGCACATCTATTACTGGGTCCACTTTCTCTCCGTCGGCTAAGGTTCCACTCATCGATTCGGGTTTACACCCCTCGTGTGGTGGGCAGCAGGACGGGTCGGAGTCCCACCCCCACTTGAAGAGATATGGAACCTTCACCAATAACCTCAGGTTCCATGAGAGAAATAAGAAGTAATATTGATGCCCCATCCACGATCTCATTAAGCTCTCAGTCGAGCTGGGAAGTGACGCCATTAACTTTACCGAAAAATAAATTAGGGGAAAAATATTTAATTGTAAGGGGGCCATCTATCCCTACCGTCAATGGCGAGGCTTTCCATCCCCTAACCCCTTAATTGCAACTTGACCCAGTTCGTATATGGGTTTTCTTTGCCACAAAAAATTGGTACCAGCTATTAATGAAGTGAGATATAGCCTGCATGACTTTAGATAGCGTTTACATACAGTGGTTCAGGGAAAGATCCCATTAAATTGAGGACCTTAGCTTATAATTCCTCTTCCAAAAGCATAATGAGAATGAAGCTAAAGGTAGTTGATACAGTGGCCTTTCGTCAAATAGTGGAGACTGTAGGTGAGTTTATGGACGAGGCCAACTTTCTTCTAGATAATGAAGGAATGAAACTAAGGGGAGTAGAGGAATCTAGGGTAGCTTTGCTTGATGTGTTTCTACCAAAGGCTTTCTTCCAAAGCTACGAGCTGGATGGCGGAGAAAGCGATTACTTGACACTTAAGTCGGAAGAAATAGGTAATATACTCAAAAAAGTAAAAAAAGGGGATATTATTACAATAAACGTAGACGAAAAATTGATGAAGATTGAACTGGACGGTGAGTTTCTAAGGACGTATGAGATTCCATCCCTCAAGTCCAAGGTTAGTGGAACTCCCACAATCAATGTTCAATATCCGTTCAAGGCCAGAATGTTAACTCAGTCATTCAACGAGCTAATAGACCAATTTAACGTGATTACTGATGTAATTGAACTTAAGGGAGGGGAGGGAAAATTAACAGTTAAGGGAGAGACAGAGATGATGAATATGGAAATGGAGCTCAGCCTAGAGAACGGGCTCCTCTTAGAATGCGAGGGGAGCGAAGGGATGGGTAGATATGGAATGGAATACCTCTCTAAGCTGGTCAAAGTTTCAAATGCCTCAGACGTAGTTAACATCATGTTAGGCGGAAACGTACCACTAAAGATAGATTACGAGTTAGCGGGAGGGGGACATCTCGACATCTATCTCGCCCCCAGGGCAGATTAACTTAATTAAACGTCTATTCGAAGAATATTATCAAAGAGCCAGCTTAGAGCTTCCAGAGGACATCATACTCAGGGAGTTCGCTCTACAACCTTTTGAATCTGAATTTTATATAAGACATTTGGCATTTAGGGATGCCACAGAGCTAATCGAAACGATATCCACCAAGGTACCGCGGCATCTTTACTATTCCTCTGCTAGATATGCATATCCTGCAGCCAAAGATATGGAGGAAAAAGGATGGCTAGGGTCTGATATGTTATTTGACGTGGATGCAGACCATATCTGCCAGAATATCAGGAAAATATCGTTCTGTCCTTCTTGCGGAGAGGTGGGGGACTCCACATGTCCAATACATGGACAGACCACGGAGTTCTTTGAAATAGATGAACAATGCCTACGTAAGGCTTCGGAAAATACGTGGAAGCTAGTGGAAGTGCTCAGGGAAGATTTGGGCTTGGAAGGGAAAGTTTACTTCTCTGGAAATAGGGGATTCCACGTCCATGTAGAGTGCAGAGGGAATTGTGGCAGACTTGGGCCTGATGAGAGAAGAGAGGTTGTGTCTTACATAGTTGGTAAGGGAATAATGGTGGACCAGCAGGTAACGGTGGATATAAGAAGACTAACACGAATTCCAGGCTCTTTACACGGCAAATCAGGCCTCATCGTATTCAATTTAACGTCACCAGAGCATTTCTCATACGGCCCTCATCTGTCTCCGTTCTCCGGAGTTAGCGTCTTTGTCCCTTTCGTGAGCGTTAACTTGAAAGTTTTGGAAACTAATCTAAACTTGAGGAGGAATTCGGCAATGAAAGTTGAAACAGGTTTAGCAGTGCATATGAGCCTCAAAGGATTAGGTAAGGTGATGGCCCATGTTAAGTGAACTTGTAGACAGGGAACTTAAGGGAGTCAAGCCTGAGCTAGGTCAAGATATCCTTGAGGCCCTTATGACTGAGTGGGCATCAGCACAGAACTTACCCGAGGAAGTAAGAAAGGCCCAGGAAGAGGCGTCCAGGGAGGTGGCGCTATCGCTATTTGACCTGAGGTTGGGGAGGGCCGTAGAAGGGGAGAGGGTCATCGGTTTTGATGAAGGTATATTCGAAATGATACTAAGGCTAAGGAAGCTTTATGCCGACTTGCTCACTGGTAAATTGCTCTATTCCAAGGGCAAAATTCTCTGCAGCGTCAAACAAGAATTATTCATGCATGGGAAGAAACTGGACGTGGGTGAACTAGTAAATCTAGAGCTAGATGAGGCTTTTGCTCTAATTACCGCAGGATATTTAAGTCCCTATAGTCCACCTGTAGCGAGCACAAATGAAAGTGCCTAAGACTATGTCCACTTATTGCCCCAGATGCAGAACCCACACTGAACATGACGTGAGCCTCTATAAGTCAGGAAAAAGGAGAGCCCTATCTGAGGGACAAAGAAGATATGACAGAAAGAATGAAGGCTACGGAAGCACCAGGAAGCCAGAACAAAAGAGATTCGCAAAGACGACCAAGAAACAATTACTTAGGCTCAAATGCAAGAAATGTGGATACACCTTATATAGATTAGGAATAAGATTGAAGAAGCTCGAAATAACAGAGGTGGCTAAGTAATGAAGAAGTCTAAAGTTTTGGTGCCTGAACCCAATAGTAAGTTCTTGAGGGTAAAATGTAACAGCTGTGGAAATGAGCAGACAGTCTTCAGCCATAGTAGCTTTCCGGTGAGGTGCACCTCATGTGGCGAACAGCTGGCCTCTCCAACCGGCGGTAAGGCAAAGATTTTAGGGGAAGTAACGAGAGTACTAGCCTAATGATAAGGAAGAGAAGTAAGGTTCCGGCTGTTGGAGAGCTGGTCATAGCTACCGTGAAGAACATTTTCGATTATGGGAGCTATTTAACGTTGGATGAATACGGGAACGCTCAAGCCTTTCTTCCATGGAGTGAGATAGCAACTAAGTGGGTGAGGAATGTAAGGAATGTGATAAAGGAGGGAGAGAAGAAAGTTGTCAAGGTCATAAGAGTCGATGAAAGGAAAGGCACTGTTGACGTTTCTCTAAAGAAAGTAACAGACGACGAAAGAAGAAAGAAGCTACTCCTCTGGAAGAAAGAACAGAGGGCTGACAAGATCCTAGAGATAGTGGCATCGAAACTTGGAAAGTCAGAGGCGGAAGCATATGAACAGGTGGGATGGAAGCTTGAGGACAGTTTCGGTACAATAATGGACGGCTTAGAAAAAGCGGTAAAGGAAGGACAGGTGGTTTTGGAAAAGACTGGGATAGGAGAGGAATGGATCAAGCCGTTGCTTGAGGAGGCGAAAAAGCATGTGGAGGAAAGAAAGGTTAAGCTCTCAAAGGTAGTCACCGTGAGAACTGTGAGTAAAGATGGGATTGAGACAATAAGGAAGTTCTTATCTACAGCAACAGAGAGGGAGAGCGACGTCAGAATATATACAATAGGGTCCCCCAGGTATAAGATCGAAGTGGTAGGAAACGAACCGAAGGAAGTTAGTAAGGAGCTTGAAGACATTATTAAGAGTCTTAAGGAGTCAGCCGAAGAAATGGGCGTGGAGTTTAAGGTGATAGAGTGAAATTTTTAATAATGAAATGTAAAGCGTGTGGTCAATATGGCTTAGGGGAAAGATGTGTAAGATGTGGAAACCCAACCTCAGTCTCCCACCCACCTAGATTCTCGCCTGTGGATAAGTATGTGAGGGAGAGGCTTAAGGCCAAGGGGGAATTATGCTAGGCTTTTCCCAAAATTTAAACAAAACCTAAAATTTAATTTATCCCTGCAACATAACCAGGCTGTACAAATTGATAGACCACTACCATTACATAACTCACGTAACCAGGCCCTCCTATTGCAGTACCATTTGACGATACAAGCGGACTTAAGGCTATGTGGACGGGCTGGAAATAGTGCAAGTCTATTGTTGGAAGCGGGGACCCGACCACCACTATTTGACTGGAAGTGAATAAGACGGTGCTGGTGAAAGGTTGTATCACAGTCTGTCCTTGAGACTGAGCTGCCTCTATGAACAGCTGTGGGAGTAGAGCCTGATACGACCTATTGGTCCACGCGAAGGTCGTTGACTGGACAATGGAGTTCTCAATGAAAGAGGCCACTTGAGGTTGGTTAGTCCCATATTGTGCCTGGGTCTTATTTATGGCGGAGTAAACCAGTGTGTCATTGAGAAACTCGGAGAGGGGATAGCCAGCAATGGTAATCATGGCTCCCATCTTGGCCAGGTCACCAAAGGAGGTTGTATAACCTACGAATGGACTTCCGTAGGAAGGAGGATACCCCAAGTATACCTGTCTACCTCCTGCTCCGCTGTAGACGGTTATGGTATCGTAAGCCACTATGTAAACTGGCCTAGTGGCGTTGGGATTGCCGGCGGGATAGAGGTGGAAGTCTTTCTCCAATATATTTGCGGCTACGGTTTCGTTGTTGAGGAACATGTCAGCCATTAACCTTATCTGCGTGCCATTAAGGGTGTTATTCTCATCTATGACAGTTCTATTTCCGACCACTTGTATCCAATATCCATAGTCCCACCAGGAGAATATGACAGAGTTGGACGGTGTTTTCTGGTTTATCCACTGGAGAGCATTGATCCACGCTGTAGATGGGTAGGGGTAAGGAGAACCTGCGTTGATTATTGCATTGGGAATGTCACTCTGCTGAACAGCAGAGGCAGCATCTGCAGCCATGGAAAACGCAACCAATGCTACGACCACCACTGGAAGGGCCCTAGAGAGTTTCAGCGTTTTGTTCTTATAGAATGTAGAAATTATGTAACCTATTCCCACTCCAGCGCTTGCGGCCACAACATAAGTTGTATAGTCGAAAAGATATGGTTGCTCTGAAGTACCATAGAGGCTAATTACAGTTAGAGCCAGCAGCCAAAGCTCTGCCAAATTTCCCCTCCTTAACATGAAGTAAACTCCAGGTATCATGAGGAAGAGGGACGTTCCAAAGGTTCTTATCATCGATGTAACAGACTGTGGTATATATTCGGCTACAGTTTTGTCTATTGGTACACTAGATTGATAGAATGGATTAATTATGGCGAAATATCTGGGAGGAATTACATTGACGTGTCCCGACAAGACTAGCCCAAGAAGAGCAACGGCGAATAGGATGACTCCGAACGCCCCGATCAGCATGGGGGCGGTGTCCACATATTCCTTGTTTAGGGCCCTCCTGACATATAGGTCCACATACAGAAGTAATCCCACAATAAGTAAACCCAAACCGTGGGCAGCTCCAGACATGAACCCTATGGAACTAGGGGAAAGAGAGGTGAGAAATGCCGTGGTAACTCCTGTAATTGTATAGAGCTTAGCGGTTGTCTCATTGTTTCTATTAAGGATAATTGTTAAAATGGCAGCTACGGCCAAAGTGCCTATAATGTATGTGTTACCGCCCCAGGCTACTTCAGCCAGGAAGAGGACGATCCCTGCGGCTATCCCATACCATCCCTTTCCCTTCTTTATGCCCATATACATAAGGTAGATCGTGAACAATACGAGGAGTCCTCCCCATGATGTCTTAGGAAGCCCACCTACAATGTTCTTGACTGTGAGAGCCGGCGAAACTGCTATAAGCAGGGCTGCCACGTATCCGCCAGCCTTGCTTCCACTTAATGCTTCTCCAACCAAAAAGGCAGCGACAACGCTTATTCCTACTAGGAAGATATCTGCGAACATCGTAACAGTATAAACCACATTATCACTGCCTCCGAAGATTAGAGACACCAAACTGACTAGAAAAGGAAGCCCTATGGTGTCTCCCTTCTCTATTGCAAATCCCCACGGGTACCAAGCATGCACGTCCGGTGGAACGGCGTACCAATTACCCCCAGAATGGAATATGAGAAGAGCGTTATAGAAGAGATACCAAGAGTCGAATCCATTTATGGCGAGAGGATATGAGGCTGAAATTGCCCTTATTAGCATAGATATAACAACTATTCCAGACACCGCCAACGCATCTGTGAGATTCAAGCGTGAGACGACGCTCCTGGCTATCTTTGAAGCTTGCACAGGAGTTGGGTTAAATGGACTACATATAAACTTATCCCAAAGGGTTTTCTCGCAACAGTAAGACTTCCCTTCATCAACTGTCTGACTATTATTACCAAACTACGAATAATCATAAAATCAAATAGCTATCTATATAATAATAAAATACTTTTATATTAAATTATATATAAGAAATTCTAGTTTACAGTCAACCTATATGAAGTTCAAAGATAGCAGGTAATCATAAGATTAAGTCACGTCGTTCACATATACATCAAAAATCAATACGAATACTGATAATATGGTGGTGGCAAAAGTGAGGACATAGCCCCCATAGTCCTCGAATTAAACTTTTTACTGATTGTGGATGAGTACAGTTGTTGGACCAGACAACTGCGGATCTAAGGACATATAGGTTCGTCCCGAGGAAAGTACAGATAGGTGACATTTCCCTTTCAATATTATCTGTGGAACCAGTGGTTATAACTGACCACAACTCCATATCTCCTCAATCTCTATTGAGGATTAAGGGAGGAAAGGAGGAAGAGGTAGAGGGAGTAAAGGGCATCCCAATTTTCCCAACCGTCGTGAAGTTGGTCAGAGTGGGGATCCCATCCTCTATAAATGGAGAAAGTGTGGCATTGGAATGGGCTGATGTGAACTTTCCCTTCATTTCCTGGGAAGGAAACTTGCCCGACGAAATTCCTTTTGTTCTCTTAGAGTCTGAGTCCGGATTGAGAATAATTAGTAAGGCAGATATTAAGGAGGATAAAGCGGTGCAGGAAAGGGAGAAACCTAAGAAGAGAAGGACGATCCATGCTAAGAGAAGTACTAAAAAACGCCGGCTTAAGGGCAAGAGTGCTAGAAAGGGCAGAAGAGTTTAAGCTAAACCACGAAGCAGGAGAGAGAAAGTGGTTCATAGAACTCTCGCTTTGCATACTTACCGCCAACTCATCCTTTGAAGCAGCTTACAGGTCATTACAGATAGCCCTACCGGCAATACTGAGAGGAGATGAGGAGGAAATAAAGAGGTCCCTAGTTCTTAGTGGGTATAGATTCCCTAACTTAAAGGCAAAATATTTGGCATTAGCTGCGAAACGCTTTGCCAATCTCAAGGGATGGATAAAACCAATAGCTGATAGGGATCAATTTGCCGCCAGAGAGGAACTACTAGGCATTGAAGGAATAGGAATGAAGGAGGCTAGCCACTTCCTAAGGAACGTTGGATATATGCAGCTAGCAATAATTGACCGACACGTAATACGGTTCATAGAGAAAATAGGAGGGCCCTCAACACCTAAGTTGAGCTTGAGGTTGTATCTTTATCTAGAGGAAATAATAAGAGGGATCAGCTCATCCGTAGGCTTACCTCCTGGCTTGCTGGATCTCTACATTTGGTACCTGGAAACTGGAACAATTCTAAAGTAGAATTTGAAAGGCAAAGGAAACGAATTGAAATAATTTAGGTGGCGGACCCGGGGGGATTCGAACCCCCGACCACTGGCTTAGGAGGCCAGCGCTCTATCCTGGCTGAGCTACGGGTCCAGTAGTCTAGCCGGGCTGGGATTCGAACCCAGGTCCCAGGGGCCAGAGCCCTGGATCCTTGACCGCTAGACTACCCGGCTACGTTGGAGTCGCTCTTCTCAAAATTTAAAGCTTTCACAGAGCATGCAGTTAGCATCCACGGTGTGACATCAATGAAGTTAGGGTTGTTCAAAAGGGATGAGAGAGCAGATCTCGAGCTGACCGTCAAGGACGAACTGGGGGAATGGTTGATAGTGAAACATAATCCCCAACTTTCACAAATATGTACGGCCGTAAACTCTGTGACCTCAAAGATGGGATTGAAGAGATACGGTACATACGTACTTTACTACAGAGGAGAGAAGGAACTGGGTAACTTGGTTAGTGTAAAGCTAATGACTGTCACTAACTCGAAGGTAGACGAGGGTCGATTTGTAGAGAAACTAAGGTCCTACTTCAAGAAATATGGGGATGTCTTCAATCTTACGCTAACCGCTCTCAAGATGTCAAGTTTCTTCTACACTTTTATTGTTGCAGACTTTGTAATAAGAAATACTAGAAAATCTAATTATAGTGCTAAACTGCTCCTCCCCCCTCTGGGAGTAAAAGGGGAGGAGATACCCTATGATGTGGGATCGCTCTTTATGTCGGTGATAAGAAGGACACTAAACTCTCCTGCATGCAGCCTACAGAATATATCATTCTCTCCCCCACAGTTAGGTATAGTGGCGACCTGTTCAAAGGTAGAAGAGATTGGAGAGCCCTTCAAGATGGCCCTAAGCTACTTCGAAACAGGAGGGGAGTTAAAGGTCGAGCTTAAGAGGGTCTCAGCCAGACAAGTCGAACTAAACCTTCTCATGAATGATTTCAATCTAGCCACGATCATACCCTTAGTTTGGGACAGATTGGCAATAGCGTAGAGACAACAAAAATAGGGAATGTAGCAGTTGAGAATATAATGGGTTCTGGACTCATATGCATGAACAACTTTGATCCGAGTGGGAGAACTAAACATCCCGACTCTAGATGACAGAGATTTCTTAAACAAGAAGATACTGGTGAGATTGGATATAAACTCACCAATAGATCCCAAGCTTGGAAGATTGTTGGATGACTCAAGGATAAGATCCCATATTCCCACCCTAAAGGAGCTCCTCGATAAGGGAAACGCGTTAGTTCTACTTTCCCATCAGGGGAGGCCAGGAGATAATGACTTTGTTGGATTGGAGGAGCATTCTAAACTTTTATCAAAATATTTGGGGCGTGAAGTGGAGTTCGTTGAGGACGTAATCGGCCCTTATGCCTTAAGGAAGATAACTGACATGCGCGGAGGAGATGTGGTGATGCTAGATAACGTAAGATTAGTCTCCGAGGAGCTCATAGAGGCGACGCCAGAACAGCACGCCAGATCCTTCTTAGTAACCAAGTTATCGAAAGTGGTGGATTCGTTCGTAAATGACGCATTCGCCACTGCCCATCGTTCCCAACCAAGCCTAGTGGGATTTCCGGTTGTTATCCCCTCAAGTGCTGGAAGACTAATGGAGAGGGAAGTTTCGGCCCTCGCTAAAGTATTCAGTGCTGACCTTTCTCCCAAAGTCTTCGTTCTAGGAGGAGGGAAGGTGCAGGATAGTCTAAGGATTGTGGAGAATCTCTCCAAAAAAAGATTGGCAGATAGGATACTTACGGGGGGACTCTTGGCTGAACTCTTCATGGTTGCAAAGGGCATGAATTTAGGTAGAGAGAATCTACAAATTCTTGAGAAATTTGGAATTTTATCCCTGGTGCCAAGGGCAAAGAAGGTTCTACTTTCCGGTGCACCTATAGAGGTACCAGTAGACTTCAAGGTAGAAGTTAGTGGTGGAGTAAGCGAGGAGAGTTCGACTAAATTGAACGGTGTCATAAAGGACATAGGCCCCACAACGGAGGACATATATTCCTCCTTCATAAAAGACGCAGGTCTCACTGTACTAAGGGGACCTATGGGCATAATCGAGGACGAGAGATTTAGAAGAGGTAGCACCTCCCTATTGAGGGCCGCGTTTGAAGGAAAAGGATATGTCATAGTGGGTGGAGGACATATGATTAGCATGATAGGGGAAACACCTCTAGATCAATCAAAGGTTCACGTTTCGACTGGAGGTGGGGCTCTCCTTCTTTTCTTGGCTGGAGAAAGACTGCCGGCTCTGGAGGCTCTTGCAAGGGGTGTAAAAGAATGATTAGAGTTGCCGTAAATGGCTATGGGACAATTGGCAAGAGGGTAGCGGACGCTGTGTTAAAGCAGCCAGATATGAGATTGGTGGGAATAACTAAAATGACTCCTAACTTCGAATCCATAGAGGCGATGAGAAGGGGCATAAAGATCTATACATCCAAGGAGAACATGTCGTTGTTTAGGAGTAAGGGTGTGGAGATCCATGGGGAGGTGGAGGAATTATTCAGGGATGCAGACGTGATCGTGGATGCCACTCCAAATGGAGTTGGAGCCAAGTATAAACAGCTCTACCAATCCCTAGGGAAGAAAGCGGTCTTTCAGGGAGGCGAGAAGGCTGACGTAGCACAAGTTTCCTTTTCTGCACTCTGCAATTTCAACGAGGCATTGGGTAAGGACACGGCCAGGGTGGTTTCATGTAACACCACTGGTATACTGAGGGTGATCTGCACCTCTATGCATATCGGAGAGATAGAGAAAGTGAGAGGCACCATAGTGAGGAGAGCCGCGGACTTGAAGGAGGTGAAAAAGGGCCCCATAAATTCCATAGTAGCTGACCCAGCCTCAGTTCCCAGCCATCATGCAGTTGACGTAAAAACAGTTCTAAAAGGACTTGACATAGTTACGGCAGCAGTAGTTGCGCCAACTAATCTGATGCATCTTCACACGCTATTCGTTACAATGAAGGAACCTCCCTCTAAGGATAAGTTAATGGAGGAGTTCGCAAATACCTCCAGAATAGTCCTAATAAGGGATATTTCGAGCACGGCAGAGCTATTCGAAGCGGCAAGGGACTATGGACGGCCGAGGGCTGATATGCCAGAAGTAATGGTTTTCGCCGATTCCATAAGTGTGAACTCCAAAGAGATCACTTTCATGTATGCGGTACATCAGGAATCCATAGTGGTCCCAGAGAACATAGACGCTATAAGGGCCTTAAATGGAGTGAATAGTTCCATGGAGATAACAAATCAGACGTTAGGGATACTGAAGGGGGTGTTCCCTTAGTGGAATCAAGTTATAGGGTCAGTTTCTGGCTCAGAAACGTATTAGTGCCAGTCGATGGTTCAGAAAATAGCCTCAGGGCCTTAGAGCTGGCAGCAGACTTCGCCAAGAGGTACGGTTCTAAGATAACTGTAATGCACGTGAAAGGAAGCGAAGAGGTTAGGAAGTACGTAGAGTCGAGATTGGACAGGAGGGTGGACTATGAAATTAAGTTAGTGGAGCCCGGACCAGACAGTAGTGTACCCAACGAAATATTGAAGGAGCTATACGAAGGCTCTTATGATGCTGTAATATTGGGAGCTAGGGGTACAAGCATAAACCAAGAATTGAACATTGGCTCAACTGCTCTGGCCATAACTGCTAATTCGCCCACAACTGTAATAATTGTAAGATAATCCACCCCTCTGATCAACTTAATAGCTACGTCATGCGCTTAGACCTCTAGGGCCAAAGGATGAAACTGCTTGGCACTATTCTGACAACAAACGATAAGAAGCTCTCTCCTTGGGGAGCATGTAAGCTCATCTTTGAATCTGATTCGTGTCCTCCAATTGATTTCCGGTGTTAGTAGTCCTAGCTTCCTTTATTGCCCTTACTACCTCCTCACCTGACTCCGTGACCCTATAACGCATCTTTCTGCCTCTCTGTTTCGAGACTAAACCATCAGTCTCCAGCACCCTAAGATGAGAGATAGCGGTATTCCTAGAGAGCCCAGTTAACCTTTGAATATCATCTAGGGTCGTTTTGGACTTACCATAGATCACTAAGAGCAGTTGAAGCCTGACAGCATTCATATTAGGATATTTCCTCATTACACCTAATAGATTTACGCAACCTTCCATAACATAAGGTACACTTACCTCAATATAAACTGATAGTACAAGACATTGAACTAGAATTCAGTTTAGCTTGAAGGGTTCTGCAGCCTTAACTACCTATTTAAACTATTACTCTCAAGCAGAGCTGCTACATTGCTGCTGAATGTTGGCAAAGCCCTACTGATTCCAATGGACTTCAGCCCACTCATATAATCAAGAAATTGAGCTTGAGGTTAAACTTGAAAAATCTCTGATTCCTCGGCGACCATTATTTGGCTCAAAGATGACTAAGCAATAGTAAATCACACCATCCTAACTGACGCACCATCTGCGCCTCCCGTAGGGAGTTTCTCCTTCTCTTCCACGAACCCCGTTTCACCCTCAGCGGAGGTTCCATGGAACCACTTTTTTCGTGACCCGTACTGAATGAGGAGTTACGGAGGGTTCCCTCTCAACGGTTGAGCCAATCCCATGGATACAACCTATTTCTATCAATAGAAATATAATTATATTTATTTTAGAGATTGTAAAAATCTTTTATAAGGAGGCTATCATTCTTTACGGTAAGAAAACTTACCTTTAACCTCATAATAGTTAAACATAGGGAGATAATGAGGCAGATCGAGAAAGTCAAGAAAAAGACAAAATGGAATTTGTGAGGGATATCAGTCTAGCCAGCCTCTCAACCAATCTATTGAAGAGAGATTTGAAGAAGAAAGTTAAGACATATCTAAACTTTATAATGGCAAGCAACTCTCTCCCTACCCTCTCCTGGGTTTCAATGAGCTTGCGCAGGCTTAAGGAAGAGAGTGTACCTTTAACTCTGTCTATTGCGTTTAGCAATTTTCTTACGGCTGAGCCCACTTTTCTTGGGTCCCTCACATGGAGTTCCTCTGAGAGCCTTTCATACTGAGCTCTCAGAAGCTTTAATTCTAGAAAGTCTGTAAATTCGAAAGCCACATTTGTTTATTTAAAGAGGAGACAATAAAAGACGGATGGGATGATGATATTTCGGGGAGCATGATAGGTGAGCTACTTTCAGCGGGCTGAGAACTTTTACATCCCTAAACTTAGCAGTTCGTCATTACATGAACCTAAGAAGGTTATATCTTAACTATAGGAGACTATATCGAAATTACCTAAATGGTATAATATTATTTCACATGACTAAGATTTTACGAATTCGGCATTCTTTTATTGCCTAGGGTCCATACAGATCTATGAACAAGACCGTGAGAGATCGTAGGGCCCTAATGCACGTGGGGCCTGTTACCATAGAGTTAGACGTGTTGTTAGCAGGGGTTAAGGAGAACGTAGGCTTCTCCTCAAGGGAGTTCGTGGATGCTATGTCCTCCTCGCTCAAGGGTCTGAGGAAAATAATGGGTGCTCCACATTATCAATCTTTCATAATACCAGGAGGGGGCACCTCAGCTATGGAGAGTGTGGTTTCCATGTTAAAGAAGGGTGATAAGGTCCTAGTGGTCTCAAACGGTGTATTCGGGGACAGATGGTTGAACATCTTCAAGAGGTACGGGGTATCTGTTGATTCATTGAAGGCGGAGGCGGGGGACTACGTTAAACCAGAGATCGTAGAGGAAGCAGTCAAGAAGAATAGTTATACCATGGTCACGTTAACTCATGTTGAGACCAGCACGGGAGTTAGAGAGCCAGTGAAAGAAGTAACCAAAAGAATCAGAGACTTAGTGCAGCTAATAGTGGTCGACGGTGTGGCCAGCGTAGCCGGAGAAGAGATGAGGGCGGAGGAGTGGGGAATAGATGTGGTTCTAACCGCAAGTCAGAAGGCGTTGGGATGCCCTCCAGGTGCAGGATTGCTCGTGGCCTCACCAAAGGCCGTATCAAGGATCTCTCAAGATATGCTGGGGGGATATTACCTTCATTTAAGCAATTGGCTTGAGATCATGAGATCGTTAGAGGATGGAAAGGCCAGCTACTTTGCCACTTTGCCAGTGCACTTAGCTTTCATGTTAGCTAAAGCTTTCGACCTAATAGAACAAGAGGGGCTAGAGAATAGATTAAAGAGACATGAAATTGTAGGAGGAGCCATAAGAAGTGGCGTGGAGGCAATGGGACTCAGCTTAGTGGCTAAGGAACCCAGTACTTACAGCAACACGGTCACAGGGGTTAAGTTGAGCAAGGTTGATGCCTCAAAGGTCCTAAGTAGCATGGATGAGGCGGGAATTGAGCTGGCTCCAGGCGTACATCCAGCATTGGCAGGAAGGTATGTGAGGATAGGTCACATGGGATGGATAACTCCTAACGATGCAATCTCGACCATAGCCACCTTAGAGAGGATTCTGCACTCCTTAGGGGAACAAGTGAAATTGGGTGATGGAGTTAGGGCAACCCAGCAATACTTGACTGAAAATATTCTTTAGGACTTTGGGGCAGTTGCAAGAACCATTACGTGGTCCTTATCATATGGATCTAGGTTCACCACCTGTTTAACCTCAAAGCCGTGGGCGTTTAATTTATCCACTTCCCTTCTGTATATTTCCTCTGGCTCCTTGGTCACGTCAATGCTCCTGGCCTTTATTGCCAAGAGTAGATGTCCTCCCTGCTTTAGATAAAAGTCTGCATTGTAGCTCGCTATTTCTGCCTGATCTGGTTGAGCAATATCCACATATAGAACGTCCACAGACTCAAGTGTAGTCCTGTACCTCTGGGGGAACCTGGCGTCTCCCAGAATGGTTATGACGTTGGGTCTCCTTTGGGCTACCATTATCAGTTCCCTGACCACTCTAGGGGAGAACTCAACCGCATACACCTTGCCCGATGATTCAACTATATCGGAGACGTGACTAACAGTAGTACCAGAGGCCGCCCCAAGGTAAAGCACCTTCGAGCCTACAGTGAGTGGAGACTCCCTGAGGCCTTTCATTATTGCTCCTGCTAACTTACTCCTGAAAGCGTTCCACTCCCTATATTCAACCTTGTCATATCTGATTAATCTCTCTCCATACACACTGTGTCCTGGGGTCAAGTTCTTTGTACAGAGCCTGACCGTACCATCCTCATAGACACATTGGAATATGTTGGACATTGGGGTTTCCTTGATTCTTGATATTTCAGACATCTAATTCACCTTCTGCCTCTCCTCTTCCTATTTCTACCCCTTTCTCTCTTTCTGCCCCTGGACTCCCTTTCCTGACGGGGAGGTGTCTCCTGTCTGGGAGGAGGGGACGGGTACTTAGATTTGATCTCCTCGATCCTCTTGTTTAGCTGATCCGCGAGCTGATCCGCGGCCAGTCTCCCACTGAAGGCATCTATTTTTGCTGCTATTGCTAACTTAGATGCTAAGGCCCTTGCTATTTTACCCCTTTGCCATCTAGGCGAACCATGAATGGCAGGGTATTGGTAAATTATGCCGTGTTTAGGCGGCCTAGCTCCAGACCTCAGCGCCCTGAAGAGGGCCTTCTCCGCCCCTAAAACTTGAATTGTGCTCGCTGGCATCTTAGCTAATTCATCCAGACCATTTGCTAAACTTAGGAGCCTAGCACCTAGGGACGAATCAACTAAGGCTGTCACATTAGGTGCTACCTCTCTCATTACAGAGTCCACATATTCGTTTAACTCATCCCTAATTTCAAACAGTCTAAGCATGGTATTGGAGAGTGAAGTCAAGGCCCTGATGTCTGCCTCAGATAGCTCAGCTCCTATGCTCCTCTTAGCAACATCCACTATCCTTGTAGCCCTCTGCTCCTGAAGACCCAAGTCGACCAAATCCTCTTTACTGGTTATGGCATCCCTATATCCAAACCTACTAACTATGGAAGCGTACTGGCGATGATCCTCGAGCATTTTATCCAGCTCAGGAAAATGAACGCTGTACCACTCTCTCAATCTTTCCGAGAAAAGGTTAATGGTCTTGTCAATGTCATCCATGGCCCTTACTGCCTGGATGGCAAGAAGGTCCCTTCTCTGTGCTGCTTTCCTTAACTTCCTACGAGTAAGCTCCAAAGAGAGTTGGTGGAGGTAGTCGTATAACTCCTGCTCAGAAGAGATGAAATTAGTAGATAATGCTATGGACGCCATGGAGGCCCTAAAGGCCTTTGCCCCAGGATGTTGGGCAATGGAGGCCGTCTTAACTCCAGTTAGTCCCTGAAGCCTTGGGACTTCCCTCTCATCCTCAACAATTACTTCCTCAGGCTTCAATTTCTTCACTAACTCAAGTGCTGACGGCAAGGGCTCACCCTCCTCATTCTCCAGGAGGTAGTCAATAACCTTACTTACCTCACGCGGATTGTGGGCATAGTCCACTAGCTCTCCGCGTTCATCAAAGGCGAACGTGCCAATGGCATGCTCGACGAGGTATATCTTCATCGTGCTCAGTCCGACTAAATGCTTTTAAGTTATAACCTTTAATGGATGTAGATAACATGCCGTCTCACGGCTCATTAACTAAGGCAGGAAAGGTAAGAAGCCAAACTCCAAAGATCCAGGCAAAGGAGAAACATAAAGAGGTTCCCAGGGTAAGAAATAGAGAAGAGTTCGAAAAAAGATCCAGGCCTGCTGCTAAGGTAGAGGCTAGATCTAGATAGCTTTTTTCCCTAGGTCATTGTTAATTCTATGGTGGAGAGCTACAGAGGAAAGGCTCTGAACTTACTTTCTAAGTACGGAGCTGAGGAAGGAGACGAGCTTGTTGTAACCCTCGATGTGATGGAGCTACGCGGTAAGTTAATGCCATCCTATTCTGAGGACGAATCCATCATAATTCTTAAGCTAGAGAACGGATACAACGTTGGGATAAGTTCTGAAAAAATAAGAGGGCTTAGGATACTTCACAAAAGACCGATTAAGCAGGAGAGGACTCAGCCTACTAACCAGAAAATAGGGGAGGTCAAAATAATAAGTACAGGCGGTACCATAGCGAGCAAGGTAGAATATGAAACGGGAGCAGTAAGGCCGGCTCTATCCACTGATGAAATTCTTCAGTTCGTGCCAGAAATGAAGGAAGTAGCCGATGTATCCGCGGAAGTGCTTTTCTCCATACTAAGTGAGGAGATGAAGCCAGACTATTGGGTAAAGATAGCCGAGGCCGTGAAGAAGGCCCTAGATCAGGGAGCAAGGGGAGTAGTGGTCGCCCATGGCACTGATACAATGGCCTATACTGCTGCTGCTCTCAGTTTCTCCCTTCCAAAGTTATCAGGACCAGTGGTAATGGTAGGATCCCAGAGAAGTAGTGACAGGCCTAGCAGTGACTCCGCCATTAATCTCATGAGTTCTATTTTCCTTGCTAAGGGTAGTGATTTTGGAGAAGTGGTAGTTAACATGCACGGGGAAAGTTCAGACACCTATACTTTGGCCCACAGGGGAGTTAGAGTGAGGAAGATGCACACGAGTCGAAGGGACGCCTTTCAGAGCGTTAATGACCTCCCACTGGCTAAAGTATGGTGGAATGAGAGGAAAATAGAGATTTTACAGAAGGACGTTAGGATGAGGGAAGACAATACGGAAATTAATACTGGATTTGAAGATAGGGTCTTCCTTCTCAAGTACTGGCCAGGTATGAGACCAGAGATAATAGACCATTTGATATCAAGTGGTATAAGAGGAATAATAGTGGAAGGTACTGGGCTTGGACATACATCTAGGGAATTCGCTCCATACTTCAAGAGAGCAACTAAGGAGGGCATATTTGTAGGAATGACATCTCAATGTATATTTGGAAGGGTTAACATGAACGTCTACAACACCGGTAGGACTCTGATGGAGGCTGGGGTCATGCCTCTAGAAGACATACTATCGGAGATAGCAATTGTGAAGTTAATGTGGATATTAAGAAGGGAGACTGACCCTACCAAGGTGAGGCAATTGATGGCTACTAACCTCAGGGGAGAGATAGGTTCAAGGCAAACCATCTCAACCTACCCAAGGTGGTACCATGGCTGATCCTGACCTTAAAGAGATAGGATTGATGGTAGGTCTCGAGGTCCATCAGCAACTCAACACCAGAGCTAAGTTGTTCTGCGGTTGTCCAACAACCATACAGGGAGGGGAAGGGCATAAACTGCAGAGATATCTAAGGCCATCCATGAGTGAATTGGGTGAGGTTGATACTGCAGCTCTCTTTGAATGGAGGCGGGGAACGAGATTTACCTATATCGCCCCTGAGGGGTGTTCCTGCCTGGTGGAAGCAGATGAGGAGCCTCCTCATGGATTGAACAGAGAAGCCCTGGATGTAGGTATAGCAGTCTCCATGGCCTTAGGGTCATCCATAGTTGATGAGATCTATACGATGCGAAAGATAGTCATAGATGGCTCCAATACCACTGGCTTTCAACGGACAGCGCTAGTTAGTTTGGGGGGTAGAATAATTGATGAGGAAGGGGAAGTGGGAATACTATCGATCACCATAGAGGAGGACGCTGCAAGGAGACTGGAGGAGGATAGAACGTTTTCCTTGGATAGATTGGGAGTTCCTCTAATCGAGATATCTACAGCACCGGATATACACACTCCAGAACAGGCGGAGAGGGTAGCTAAGAGGATAGGCCAACTACTAAGGCTCACTGGGAAGGCAAAGAGAGGACTTGGATCAATAAGACAGGATCTGAACATCTCCATTAGAGGAGGAACTAAGGTTGAGGTAAAGGGTGTACAAGAACTGGAGCTAATACCCAAAGTAGTGAGGAACGAGGCAATAAGGCAGATGGGACTCCTTGAAATTAGGAGGGAACTTGAACGTAGAGGAGTATCTGAGGAAATGATCAATTTTCAGAGTAAGGGGGTTGACCTGAGCGAGGCGTTAAGGGAAAGCAGTAACAAACTGATTTCCGCCCAATTGAGGCAAGGTGGCGTAGTGATGGGAATGAAGGCACCTAAATTCGGTGGATTATTAGGGAAGGAGCTTGGACCTAATAGAAGACTAGGAACAGAGTTAGCTGACTATATAAGGAGCTTTGTAGGCTTAGGAGGTCTATTCCACTCAGACGAATTACCAAAGTACGGTATAACGGCGGAGGAAGTGGAAAGAGTGAGAAAGATACTTACAGCGGAGGAGGAAGATGGATTCGTCATATTGGTGGGAAAAAGAGAGAAGGTGGAGAACGGATTAGAGGTGGTGAAGGCTAGACTGATTCAATGTTTAAAAGGAGTCCCTAAGGAGACCAGGGGAGCAAACGATGATGGTACAACAAGGTTCCTAAGGCCACAGCCAGGATCCGCCAGAATGTACCCTGAAACTGATGTTCCCCCAGTTAGGCTAAGTATTGTTGACATGGAAAGGGCTAGACTATTGGTACCAGAGGAGCCTGAAGTTAAACTGAAGAAGTTGTTGAAGTTGGGGCTTAACGAGGAGTTGTCTAGGATAATGCTGAATAGTATTCACTTAGATCTATTCGAAGAGTTAGTGGCGAAGTATCATCCTAAAGTTCCAGCAACGTTGATCGCAACCACAATGGAGAACACTCTGAAATACATCAAAAGTAAGGGGGGAGATACTTCCAGAATAACAGATGAGGTGATCGAGGAGGTCATGAGAGCTGTATTTGAAGATACTGTGACTAAGGACTCAATTCCAGAGATATTGCTTGAGGTGGCTCAGAGCAAACTATCCGTAAACGAGGCAATAAAGAAGTTCTCCAGGTTAAACGAGGATGAAGTGACGAGAATAGTTCGTACGGCCGTGGAGAAACTGGACAACATATCAGACGAGAGGAGGGCATTTAATATAGCCATGGGAAATGCCATGGAAGTTCTCAGAGGCAAGGTAGATGGAAAGAAGGTTGCAGAGGCGGTTAGAAGAGAGATAGAGAAAAGGAGAGAAAAGGATAAAGCTAGAGGATAGACATCACCTTGCCGTCGATGATTGCAAGGCATTTGTCTGATGGTTGATGAACTTGACCGCTGATGACGGTCTCAGGAGAGCGCATATAGAGCTAACTCCAAAGGTGCCACAAGAGCGGATCAGTGTAGTGGAATTAAAGGACGAAGATCTGAATGTAGAGCAACTGCCACTTCTATTAACACATCTCTCTCCCGCCGAAGTTAGATGGGAAAAAGGCGGAGAGCTAATTGGCCCCGACGGAAGTAAGGTTAAGGTAGTGGGAAAGGGTAATTACTCAATAAGAACTCCTATATACAAGTCTCAAATTCCGTGGATTCCACATTCTATAGATAGAGAATATATTAGGGCCCTGATATTGGATCTTCTTCCTTGTAGAGAAGGAAGTGCACTTCTCAATCCGAGTCCCTGGAGAAGACGATGGATCTTCGATAAAGAGAAAGTTGTGATGGAGTCTGGAGAGATAAACTTAAGGCCCAAGAGAGCGGATCATGATATAGAGTTCCGCGAAGGGACTATTGAATTAGAGACGCATTTTTATAATCCCTTAGTATATTATCAAAATCCGCTTTATGTTAACTGGGACACTGAGATCAAAGGATCTTCAGTATGGTTTTCCTTAGAACTGGATGGAGCCTATGGATTTGCTTCGTCTAAGCCAATAACGTTAAAACTAGAACCTGGATTTGCCAGAGTTCAATCCCTGGGGCAAATTGCTAGCTTGAGAGGCGTAAATTGGAGTGAGATGAAGTTACATCGTCTAAGTTTCGATATGTCCAATCCTCTAATCGAATTGGAATGTGCTCCTCTGGTTCCTTTATCCTTATACAGACTGGAACCGTCCACCATACTCCCTCTGCAGTTGCATTACGAGAAGGAAGAGCTTACATTGGGTTTTCTAAACCTCAGCGAGACTCCTGTCATGGGTAGACTCATACTGGCCGGAAGAATCCTGGAAGCTTGGACTGTGAGACCAGATGGTTCCAAAATGGATCAGTTATTTCCTGAACTAGATACGTTAAGAATCCCCATGAGAAGGTGGGGCGTGGTATTTGTCAAAATGAAAGTCAGGAAACTACTCTCGCCTTTACTAAAGAAGTATCAAGTGACTTAACGCGTCCTAACTTCATCGTAGAAACAACTACCTATAGAACGTCCTCCCTTCCTTAAATAGACCTTGCTCTCAGAACAGAGCATGCAGTAGTAGTCCGTTATATCTCCTTTCCTTTTCTCTAATAGCTCCAGCATTTCATCTATCATCTGAGATATGTGAGGGTCAGCTTCCAACATATCCTTCATGTAGGTTCCTCTCCTATTCCTAACGTAATTCTGCACGGCCGCCGGCGTGATCCCAAGCAATTTAGCGGTTTTATATATGGTGAAACCCTTTTCTTTCACCAGCCTTTCGGCTAAGACACAGCGTATAGCAGGCAATATCTCCCTAGCCGCAACCTCGCATGGAAGCACGTAAGACAACCTTAATCCCTAGTATCACATTATATGAGAGAGGAGAACTATAAAAGCAGTTTATATAAAAATGGACCGAGGTTATGGTTAAAGGTCGCAGGTGGTGCAACCTCCACTATAAGTCTCAGAAGCTTCAACGAAGTTAGTCAGCCTTAACTTGGGCGGCTGCTTTTGCTCATACTTCGGCTCAGAGAGCTTTTTCCGCTCCTCTATCTTTTCTTTCTCTTCCTTTATTCCGAAGTATATGACCTGCTTTGATTTACTCTTGTCTCTATACACCGTGATTCCCTTTATTCCAAGCTTCCATGCAGTACTAT